>JACCDQ011593518.1_pt1 | contig 18567 bp, 15 predicted proteins | sample 7446031 | NCBI WGS metagenome assembly JACCDQ01 (sample SAMN15323442, study PRJNA562643) | freshwater metagenome | isolation source: river surface water | place: USA:Blue River Watershed | collected 2017-08-17
CTTTCTAATGGTCAACAGATTAAAGATTTAGCGCAAGAAGAATTAGAATATAAAGATTCAACTAAGCATGTTTTAAATTCCAAAGGTGAAAAATATGTTTTCAAGGTTGTATATAATGACTCAGTAAAGGGCGATGTGAATTCAGGACCTATCATTGATTGCTTGAAAGAGTATGCTAAGCCTGAAAATAATTTTTATTTCATGATCAGAAGTTTACCTCAAGCTTGTAAAAATGTTGAAGATGATAATATTGCTTTCAAAGCTTTTTCTTGGCTTAACTCAATAGATTCAGATTTTAGATCATTTAAAAAGCCAGCAAGTTCCTCTCTCGATTCACTTTTGATCAAAAGGGTATTTTAAGTCCACTAATGCTCAATACAACTATTGGTCTTTCAAAAATTATCGATACAAGCTTTGGTGATGTAAATTCTACTCTTCCAACCAAAAATGGAATTCAGTATCTTCTTGAATCGCTTAAAGAGCATTTAAATCAAAAAGGATTATTGGTTTTACTACAGGACACAATTAAAAATCTCAATCAATCGATGGATTTATATAAAGATAGAGCTGTGGTATTCAGAAATTCACTTTTGAAATCATATTCCTCGCAAAACAATTTCGCCTATACCAGAGAGGTAATTTCAAACTTAGCTAAGGTTGTAGCAGATATTGGTGCATGGGTGCAAAGTGGAAAATGGGAAAATATAAAATCACGCGATTTAGGAAAAGAAAATTTAAAGTTTAAATGTGAAAATGCTATCAATCAAAAAATTGCACCTTACCCTTGCCCAACAAAAGAAATTGTTAAGTTATATGGTAACGATTTATTATTTTATCTGCAAAATATTTGGGAACCTACTGAAGGATCTCCAGTTTCGCTATTAGTAAAAGGTGCTAAAAATGGCGAAGGACTAGATATTCCATTAGATGGTAAAAATACTAAAAAATATCGCATGACTCTAGATGAAACGCTTAGATATCATTACTATACATTTGATAAATCTCGGCCAGTTAATAATCAACCAATAAAATACAAAACTGATCATCAAAAGGAACACGTTGAAAATGTTTCAGTGATTGAAAAGATAGAAACGGTTATTAGAGAAGTTCGTTTTGAGAATAACTATCTTGGTGCTCTGTATTTAAATCACGTAGTAAAAGGTGATGATTACAATAAAGATGTAAAAGAGCGAAAGTTTTTATTTGAAAACTGTATAAAAATTCCAGGTGTAAGATGTGGCCGAAAAATGTCTGACGAAGACAAAAGAATGGCCAAGAATGCAGTCGAGGCTTTCGATGCACTACTTGATGTTAACAATGGTAGAGGAAAAGATTCAGCGCTTAGCTTTGGTGATTTCCTTAAAACTTTCCAACAAACAATTGTAGGTTCATCTGCCCTAGAAGCTCAAGAGGCAGGCTTATTTCCACCAAGTGACAATGCTCTTAAAAGGCACAATGGGAAAATTTTAATTGATCTTACTATGATGAATGGCTTTTCAAATATGGCACGATTCATTCAAGATCGAATGGGTCGAACACCTGATGAGTTTGAGCAATTTTTAAAAAGAGCGGATTTTAAAAGAGTCGATCGTCAATTTATGATTGGTTTTAATACAAGCTTAGCAGGTAAATCTGCAGAAAAACTTGTTTCCAAACTTAGAATTGTTCCAATAAATGAAAAGCAAAATTTATTTGATACATCAGTAGATTGGTTATCAACTCTTTCTTATACCGAATTGAGACTTGTCGAGGATACTGTCGCGAGACTTTTAGTTGTCGGTTCATACCTCGGAACTCCAGAATTAGTTTTTGAGCAATCTCAATATCCTGATAGATTTAAAAGATATAAAGATAATAATTTATATTTAATGTTCATGGCTTTGGAAAAATTGATTGATCATTGGGCAACAATAAAAAAAGTATATCCAAATGATTCAACTTTGATTGATTTGATTAGGCCAATTAATACCAGCTTATATTATTTGATGGAAAAATTAAATTCAGAAACAAATCCTGAAAAAAATATAACGTATATTGCCCTAAACGATATATTCCTAATTCTTCAAAAAACAATTTTAGAAGATGTTGAAGACAATAGGATTATAAATAAAACGGCTGAAACATTTAGAGGCTTAGATTTAATACTTGAAACTTTAAAGGCTCCACAGCTTTTAACTAGCTATGTTGAACAAACCAGGAAGTGGTATAAGTACACTGATCATTTCTTTGCCAACAAAGGTGTCTGGTTTAAAGAAGTTGCGCAAAACATCTCCAGAATCGCAAAAGACGCTCGAGTTTCGATGGATCCGTTACAAGGTTATTTGAGTTTTTCGAGCAAGGACTATATTTGCAGTGCACAGGGTAAATGCGAACTTAACTACCACTATGACGAAATTTTTACGCTTTCAAAATACCTATTAGTTAAAGACACAAGTGGAAAAACAAACTTTGAAAAATTAAATCAAAAAGTTTTTATAGAAAATTACGATGACATTAATGGAATAATTAATGATCTAATGCCTTCTTTAAGAATTAAAAGTGTAAACCCACCTTTATACTAACTTAAAACAGTCAAGTAAATAGTTACTCTTGCTCAATTTCATTGGTGAATTATACTAATTAAGTAGCCAAAAATTTGAGGAATTCATTGAAAACTATTGTAATTAAACCTAGCTCAATTTCTAAAATTAATAGAAAAGAAAAGGAATTTCTTGAAAAAGATTTTGAAGAAATTCCATCAGGAGCACTTCCAGGTGAGTGGGCCATATTTCTTGATAAACAAAATTCAAAAAAATATTTAGGATACTTAAATTTATACTCCAAGCATCCCTATAAAATAAAAATGATTGGTGAATTATCTTTTTTCGAAATTAAAGATCCGAAAGAATTAGTCTGGAAAAACATTGAATATTTTTTAAGCTCAGCTCTAAAAAAGAGAAGACTTTTTTCTCTGTATGAAAATGGCGCAAGACTCTTTTATGGAGCTTCAGATCAAATAGTTGGCCTCATTGTTGACCAGTATGTTGATGTAGTTTTAATACAAATTAATACCGCTGGATTAGATTTATATAGAGATAGGATTAAAGAATTTTATAAGGCGGAATTTAAAAATCATCAAGTTCTATTATTTGATAATCTTGAATATAGAAAGAGTGAAGAGTTGCCGCTTTATGAAAACGATCAATTGCCTGAAAAGATCAAAGTCATCGAAAATAATATTCATTATGAAATAGCAAAGCCTTTGGTTCAAAAAATTGGTTATTACTATGATCATCGTGAGAACAGAAGAAAACTTTCTAGCAAAATAAAAGAGATTAATGGTGAGTTTAAAACAGGCCTTGATTTATTTTCATATGTTGGAAGTTGGGGACTTCATTTGCTACAAGCGGGATTAGAGTCCGTCGATTTTGTCGATCAAGCAAATATGAAAGAAGCTGTTGAAACAAATTTAAGATTAAATAGTTTTCAAGATAAAGGAGTTTTTTATCGCGAAGATGTCTTTAAGTTTATTGATCAAGCTTCAGCGAGTAATAAAGTCTACGATGTAGTTGTAACTGATCCTCCAGCCATTGCCAAATCAGAGAAAAATAAAAATGCAGCAATAGGTGGATATGAAAAGCTCCATACCAAATCGATGAGACTGGTTCGCGATGGTGGATTATTTGCGGTAGCTTCTTGCACACATTATGTAAGCATAGAAGAGTTAGATAAAACGGTATTTGAAGCATCGATTAAAAACAACTTTGAAATTCAACTTTTAGATATTGGAATTCAAGGTGCAGATCATCCGATTAAAAATTTAAATGATAGAAGTTCATATATAAAATACTTATTATACAGAGTAAAAAGAGGGAAATATGAGTAAGGTCTTAAGAGACAAAGTTGAACAAGCATTAAATCAATCGAAAAAAATAATCTTTGGACAAGATAATTTGTTAGATTCGATCATGGCAGCCTTGGTTTGTGAGGGGCATTTGCTCATTGAGGGTATGCCGGGTCTTGGTAAAACTCTTTCAGTTTCTACTATGAGTAAACTATGTGATTTATCATTCAAACGTATTCAGTTTACACCAGATTTATTACCATCTGATTTAATTGGAACAATGATTTATTCGCAAAAAAGAGAAGAGTTCACTACAAAGTTCGGACCTATCTTTACTCAATTACTTTTGGCTGACGAAATAAATAGAGCTCCCGCAAAAGTGCAAGCAGCATTATTAGAAGCCATGGCTGAAAAGCAAGTAACCATTGGAGATGAAACACATCGCTTATCAGCTCCATTTGTAGTGTTAGCCACTCAAAACCCAATTGAGCAAGAAGGAACATATCAATTACCAGAAGCACAGTTAGATAGATTTATGATGAAGGTGAATGTTGATTATCCATCATTTAAAGCTGAAAAAAATATTATTGATTTAAAGCAAACGAACATAAATAAACTTGAAGCCGTTTTATCTACAGATGATTTATTAAGTGTGCAAGAGGTAGTTGAAGCCATTTATGTAGATGAGAAAATAAAAGATCTAATCGTAAAAATTGTTCATGCAACGAGACCTGGCTCAGAATATTTTAAAAAAGAATACAATGGCGTTATTATTTCTGGTGCTTCACCAAGAGCTGTTATTTGGTTATATAAGGTATCAAAGTTCATGGCATTCTTAGATGGCAAAGATTTTGTATCACCAGAACATGTTTTGAAAGTAGTTCCAGGAGTTTTAGGACATCGAATGATTTTATCCTATGAAGCTACAATTGATAATTTTAAGGGAGCAGATGTCGCTTTAAAAATTGCGAAATCTTTAATTTAATGAACATTAGTGAAGTTCGAAAAGCAGTTGGAAAACTTAAAGCTAGCTTGTTTAAAAATGCTAATTCTTATTCTATTGGTTCCTTGAAGACAAACTTCAGAGGAACGGGTTTGCAATTTAAAGAACATCAAATTTACACCTTTGGAGATGATGTTAGATTTATCGATTGGAAAATTTTAGCAAAAACTAATAATCCTTATGTGAAAACTTTCGAAGAAGAAAGAAACGTTGAAATAGTTGTTGTAATAGATGCTGGCCCGACAATGTTAGCAGGATATAAAGGCGTTTCAAAATTACAAGCATCGATTGAAATTTGTTGTTTACTGTATTTAATTTCGAAAGAAACCAATGATAAAGTTCATGCGTTGATATTAACTGACAAAGTTATTAGTATACCTAAGAAATCTGGCGACGAAGGCGTATCATATTTAATTTCAACACTTGAAAATGAAAATATTTTAAATGAAAATGGGAAAATAAATTTTGATAGAATTTTTAAAAAGCAGTTAACGGTAGAAGAAAGAAATACTGCAATCATGAAGCATTTAAACAGAAAAAGAGAAATCGTTTTATTGTCTGATTTTAATGATTTTGTGGAGATTTCAGCTTTAAAGAAGATTTTATACCGATCGAATGTGCATTGTTTTCAAGTACTGTCTCCAATAGATGAAGCTGAAAAAACGCCTTTTTCAATTTACGCTTCTGGATTAAGCAATAAAAGACCCACACTCGGGCTCTATGATTTTACCGGAGTTAAAAAAGAAGAAAATGTATTTGGTAAGAAGTTCAAAAAATTAAGAGTCAGTGAAAAGTATTTAGATAATTTCATCAAGGAAATGGTATGAAATTAATTCTAATATTATTGTTTAGTCTTTTTATTAATACAATTCATGCTCAGACCTATGAGTCAGAGTTAGAATTAAGAAAAAACCAACAAGAATTTAAGGCCGGTGATATTGTTGAAGCAACTCTAAGAATTTGGCCGCTCGAATCATTAAATGATGAAGATAAGCAAAGATTAATAGATCAAAGTTTTCTAGGGGTATTTAAAATACTTACAGCTCCAAACATACATCCTTCAGAAAACAATGCAGATATACTTGAAATTGAGCTGCGAGTTTTAATAACCGGTTCCACAGATAAAATTAATAATGAAATAGAAGTAAATGGACAAAAAATTAAAGTCACACTCAAAAATATAAAAATCACACCGCTAAGTCTAAATGAGAAGTCTTACGTTTATGCAGATCAATCATTGATTAATGCCAATATGAAAATAATTCTAATTGGATTTCTAGCAATAATTGCCATTGGCTACATAATATATAGAATAAAATTTAAAAAAATTAAAAAGACTCAATCAACTCAAAACAATTTAAAAATCTTGATTGAAAACGCCAAAGAAAGAAATGATTTTGAAAAAATCTACTCACAAAGAGAAGTTTTTTTAAGAACAAACTTACAAAACGGCAAAGTCTTAGATGATTTTTTTAGTGTATTAAATAAGTATCAATACAAAAAGGAATGGACGACTCAAGAACTTAATGAAGTTCAAGAAAGTTTTCAAAAAATAAAAGGTGGAATTAATGTTCAGTGATTTGGAACTTAATCATCCATATTTTGGAATTTTTGCATTAGTAGGGTTCTTTTTTTGGATTTTGAACTTCTTCTACATTTTTAGAAGAACCAATTTAATAATTCCTGAAAAATATAAAAAGCGAGGATTTCAATACTTAAGATTTTTTGTGTTGATTATTGGTATTGTTGGTTGGCTAAACATTACTTATGCCTTGATGGGTCCTAGAAGACCTCTTGGGATGGATAAAAACACCATTGAAGTTTCTGACATTTTTATAGTGCTTGATCTTTCAAGATCTATGTTGGCTGAAGATTTAAAGCCTAATAGATTTGAAGCTGCTAAAGAAAAGGTACATGAGTTTGTCGAGTTGTTTCCCAAAGATCGAATTGGGATCGTAACTTTTGCAGAGAAGGCTTTTACTTTATTACCTTTGTCGACCGATTTAAAACTTATCACCAAGATGATCGATAGCATAGAGTTAGGGCCACTTGGTGACGGGACAAACATAGGTGACTCATTGGCCTTGGCAGTCGGAAGATTAATTCAATCCTCAGCTAAATCCAAAATAATTATTTTACTTACAGATGGCGTAAGTAACGTAGGTGCGTTGACTCCTGTTCAAGCATCAGAACTAGCAGTTGAAAACAAAATCAAAATTTATACCATAGGGATAGGTGGAGACAAAGAAGCGCAAATTCCGATGGGACCAAAGGTATTTGGAATGCAAAGATATCAGATGATTCCAGGCGGAAGCGTTGATGTGAAAACCATGCAAGAAATTTCAAAAATGACCAATGGAAAATTTTACATGGCTTCGGACAATAAAGCTTTAGAGAGAGTTTTAAAAGAAATAAATACCCTAGAAAAAACGGAAGTTGAGTATACAGGGAAAATAATTTATGAAGAACTTTATTTTAAATATTTATTAATCGGAGCAACTCTATTTATTTTGTGCGAATTGTTTAGAAGATTATTATTAAAGGAGGAAGTATGACAATAATTAATACTGCCTACTTGATTCCTATTATTATTGTATATATTTTAATAATGATTTACTTTCTCAAAAGAGCAAAGAGCTATAAAAAATGGATAGAAGATTTTTGGTCTTTAAAGCAAACAAAAAGAAAGATTATTTCTCGTTGGTTATATCTCCTGTCTATATTTTTATTTATGCTTTCACTTTTAGATTTTAGAGGCCCCGAAGAAGTGGTTAAAGGAAATATTCCCGATCAAAGAACGATTATAGCAATCGATAGTTCCTTAAGTATGTTGGCAGAGGATGTTAGGCCCAATAGATTTTTAAAGTCTATCCAAATAGCGCGTCACTTTGTAAAAAATTCGCCTGGTCATCAGTTTTCAATTGTGTTGTTCTCAGATATTCAAAAGCGCATTTTACCTTTTACAGATGATGTAGATTTAATTGATTCAAGATTGGCTGCCCTAGAAAAAGTTAGTTCAATCGGGGGTGGTTCAAATATTACTCAAGCCATTCAAGAAACTATTAATTATTTTGATTCTGGATCGAGTGAAGAACCAGAAGGTAATTTAATGATTTTTACTGACGGTGAAGAGTCAGATGATAGTTTTGATTTGAATATTCCCAAAAAAATCAACATTGCTCTCCTTGGAATTGGAACTGCAAAGGGCTCAAATATACCTCTTCGATATGAAGATGGAAGCTTTAGAGGATATAAAGAAACTAAAGGACAACAGGTTGTCACAAAACTCGAAGAAGGTTTGTTAAAAGAAATAGCAACCAAAGTTTCAAATTCAAAATTAATTATAGCTAATTCATACTCTTTACCAACAGAGGAACTAAAAACTTTTTTTAGAAATCAGTTTAAAAAGCGGCATGGAAATTCCGACATGAGAATAAGGCCAGTAAAGTCGCACTTCATTTTAATACCGGCGATAGTCTTTTATATAATTTCTGTCATGTTTCAGTTTGGAAAGACCAATGTTGCAATGTCGTTAATACTATTTATTTTCTTTTCAATGCCAGTAAGGAGTGAGGAAGAAAAGAATAAAATAGATCCTAAAATTCAAGAGAGTCTTAATAAAATCAAATCGGGAAAAGCTGAGAAAAATGAAATATTAAAAACGGCAGAAATGCTTTTAAAAAACAATAAAGATAAAGAATCTTTAGAGCTTTATGAAGAATATTCAAAAAATAATAAAGATTTTGAAGTTGAATTTAATAAAATAACAGCAAAGCTTAAAAACAAGAAAATTGAATCCGCAATTGATGACTATCAAGCTTTCTTAAACTCTAAAGCTCCAGCCGATTTAAAAGAAAAGTTAAGAAGCAATATGCTTTTAACTTTTAGTGAAAACCAAGAAAAGAATCAGGATAAAAACAAAGAGAAAAAAAAAGATAAAAATAAAGACCAACAAGATAAAAATCAATCAGGAAACGAAGATCAAAAAGACAACAAGGATCAACAAGAGAGCAAAGATCAAAAAGAAAACAAAAACCAAGATAACAAAGATAATAACCAAAAAAATGAACAAAACAAAAAGCCGGGCGAAAATAAAGATTCGCAAAAAAATGAAAGTGACAAAAATAAAGAAAAAGACCAAGAAAAAGATAAGAAAAAAGAAAGTGAAGGCAAAGAAAATGAGAGCGAAAAAGAAAACCAAGATGGAAAAGAGGATAAAAAGCCAAAGAGTCTTGAAGAGAAAGAGAAGCAAGAAGAACTTAGAAGAAAAATGTTAAAAATTCCCGGGATGATTAAACAAATTATGAATGATGACAGAGAATTGCAAAAGCGCTTGATGGATACTTCTACAAAAGAGAAAAAAGACAGCAAGCCTAAGAGAGATTGGTAGGTCGAAATGAAAATAATATTTTTATTAATGTTTATGTTAACTTCATTTGAAATTTTATCACAAGATATTTCTGTTGAAGTTAATCCTCCTGAGCCAGTAGTAAATGATACTTTTTACTTAACATTCAAAATAAAATCAGCGGGCGACGTAGAGCCATATATAACCTTTACACCAAATGGAGCTACCGTATTAGGTAAAAGCGAACAGGGGGTATCGATTTCAACTATTGTGGTCAATGGAAAGTTCACAACAACTAGAGAACAAAATTATGTCTATGAAATGCAAGCGACTAGGTCTGGCACAATTTTTATTAAAAATATCAAAGTAGACATTGGTAATAAGATAAACCAACTTAAAGATTTAAATATTTCAGTGCTGAGTGCACCGAGAAGAATTCCAGATGTTTTTATGGAGGCACAAGTTTCTAAAACGAAAGTTTATGTAGGTGAAGGCATTGATGTTAATTACTATCTGTATACCAAGACTTCAATAACAGCAAATGACGTTAAAGAGTTTCCTAAATTGAATAAGTTCATCAAGAGATTTAAACATAACAATTCACCTCCAGAGGTTGTTCAGTATAAGGGAGAGGTTTTGAAAAGATTTTTGGCCTATTCGGCCAGAGTGTATCCAGAAAAGCCTGGCGTGGCGATTATTGATCCAATGAGAATGTCTGTTCAAGTTGTAGAGGAAACTATTGGGGCGTTTGGTTTTGGAACACAGCGAGTGAAAAATAAAGACATCGCGACTTCAAAAATTGAAATTGAAGTACTAGCTTTACCTTCTGAAAATGTTCCGCCAGGATTTACCGGACTTGTTGGCGAACATGAGTTTAATTTAGTTCCACCAAAAGAAAAGTATCTGGTCAATGAGCCAATTGAGTTTAAGCTTGAAGTTAAGGGAAAAGGAGCTTTAGAAAAAATGGAAGCACCGGTCCTTTATCAAGATCAGAACCTAGAGCAATTTGATACTAAGGCCGATATTAGTGATACAGAGAATGTCGTTTTGAAAAAATCATTTGAATATACAATGCTTCCAAGAAATAGCTTACAAATTGCCCCAAGAGTTTTGGAGCTTTCATATTTTAACCCTGAGCAATCTAAGTATGTTGTGAAGAAAATTGAGTTACCGGGAATTTCGGTAAGTGGAGCTGCGTATCAACCCCCACAGGCGGATGCAAATCAAAATGATGAAAAAGGAAAGAATGTTGAAGTTGGAAGTAAGCTTTTAAATAATTTTGAATTTAAGATGCCAAGTTTTTTTCAAATAAAAAGCACTGGACTAGTCGCACCTGTATTTTCTCAATCATCAGCGAAAGCTTTTAATAATTTTTTAAATACGAATCTATTATTATTTATACTATTGATTGCTTCCGGCTACATTTATTATGATAAAGTCTTTAAAGGAATTCAAATTGTAGGAAAGAAAAAAGAAGCAATTGTCATATATAAAGAAATTAAAAAATCAGGAATTTCTTACTCCAATTATATTAAATTATTAAATCTATTGCTGGAACAGGAGGGAGCTAAGAATAAAACTTCAAGCGAGTTATTAAAAGAGAGTAACTTAAGCCAAGAAGCTAAAAAGTACTTTCTTGAAACTATAAATTTAGTTGAAAAGCAGCATTTTTCAATAGACAGAGAGGCGAAACCTAAGATACCCCTAATTGATAAGTATTTTAAGGAATTATTGAAAAAAGGTTAGTTTTTTAAAATGAAAATTTATGAGTCATTAGAGAAATTATTTGCAGATACTGGCTTTAAAGATGTTTCTTTAACAATTGGTAATTTTGATGGAGTTCATTTAGGTCATCAAAAATTTTTGAGAGAAATCAAGAAAACTTCAGATCAAGAGAAACTTAAATTTATTGTGCTTACTTTTGTCCCTCATCCTTTAATCGTTTTGAAGGCCAAAACATCCTTTTTAATCAATTCTTATCTGGAGCGAAGAAGTATTTTGGAATCCCTTGGCGTCGACGCGCTTGTTGAGATCGATTTTACCAGAGATTTTTCCTCACTTTCACCAGAGAGCTTCTTAGATACATTTATATTTTCCAATAAAGAAATCAAAAAAGTTTTCTTAGGGCACGACTTTTTATTCGGAGCTAATAAGACAGGTGATCATGATTTGTTTAAGAAGATGGCTTCAAAATTCAATGTTGGACTCAAAATCCAAGAAGAATTTAAATTAAATGACAATATTATCTCTTCAACGGTTATTCGAGATCATATTTCTGCAGGTAAAATCGAAGAAGCGAACAGTTTATTAGGAAGAACTTTTTATTTAAATGGATTTATCGTGCGAGGCCAGGGGAGAGGGCGACAAATAGGATTTCCTACTGCCAATTTAGGTTTTGAAAAGGACTTTATTTGCCCCGGAAGAGGAGTTTATGTAAGTCAGATCAACATCAAGGGAATGGTTTATCATTCTTTAACTAATGTTGGATACAACCCAACTTTCAATGAAGATAAAAAAGTTAATATTGAAACCCATATTCTTGATTTCAATCAAGATATATATGGAGATAATGTTAAGGTACATTTTTTCAAAAAAATAAGAGACGAGATTAAGTTTGCCAGTGTGAACGAACTTATTAGGCAAATTGACCAAGATGTTGAAAAGGCAAAAAGTTATTTTTTATGATGAGATTGGGACTGATTGGTAAAAAAATTCAGCATTCAATGTCTCCTACTATCTACAAAGATTTAATAAACACTCCATTCAAATATGATCTTCTTGATATTGATACACTTGACTTGATGCCGACATTAAAAGATTTAAGTAAGAATTATGATGGAGTAAACATAACTTCTCCTTACAAAAAGTATTATGTAAAAGAAGTTATACTTTCTGAATTTGCTAAAAAACTAAACTCAATTAACTGTTTAAAATTTAGAAATGGCTTAGTGTATGGAGAGAATACAGATTATTTAGCTGCAAGAGACTTACTTAAGTTTTATTTAGAAAATAGTTCACCAAAGAAGGTTTTTGTTTTAGGTGATGGTGTTATGTCAAACTTGATTCAACATTTATTGAGAGAAGAGGGAAAAGTTTTTGAAGTTTTTTCTAGAAAAGGAAATGTTGATTTCTATGCTTTGGACTTTACCAAATTATCAGACTCGAAAACTCTGATAATAAATACTTGCTCGCGTGAGTATGTTTTTAATTCTCCCATTAACAATGCGTTTATATTTTGGAATTTAAATTACAATCAAAAAGAAATTGAATCGAAATTTCATGAATATTCGAATTATGTAGATGGATTATCGCTTTTAAAACTTCAAGCAAAGTATGCAGTAGATTTTTGGTCAACTAATAATTAATCTAAATATTCAATAAATTATTAAAATTATAATTCAAACATCCGTTAAGTAATTAAAATAACATTCACACGGATTAATATGTTTAGAAAAGAATTCGTCGACGTCATTACCAAAACAGGTATGGTTCCTTTAAAGGACTTAAGGCCGCTTGTTTTAGATAAAGATCCGAGTGTTATTTCTGAACTCGGGTTACTGCAATTTAAATTTTTTGATGATGCAAAGTTTGCAAAGACAATTTCAGAAACCTATGGAATTTCCTACATCGATTTATCAAAAGCAAAAATTCCAGAAAAAACATTTAAGTTAATAAAAAAATCTGAAATGGTTAAACATAGAATCATACCAATTCAGAAAAATGCGAAAGCGGTTTCGATTGCTATTTTTGATCCAACTTTAATAAAGCAAAATGCGGAATTCCAAGCACTGTTTCAACACCCTGTTGAGTTTATTTTGACCAATATTTCTGCTTGGGCAGATATTTTTGCCAAAGTTCCTGAAAGTATTGATGACGTTTTAGAAAGTATTAGAGAAGTAAAGCCTGATGCTAAAAAAGAAGAGAGTATCAAAGAAGAAGATATTGGCGATGATGTTGTTAAATATGTAAATAGAATTTTAGCTGAAGCTTTTATTTCAAAGGTTTCAGATATACACATAGAGCCTTATGAAAATAATTTTCGAATTCGTTACAGAGTTGATGGAAACTTAGTAGAGACTTTAAGGCCACCAAGATCTTTAATGTTACCGATTATCTCAAGAGTGAAAATTATGTCACTCATGGATATTTCAGAACGAAGAAAGCCTCAAGATGGAAGGATTAAGCTTGAGATTGCAGGTAAACCTATCGATTATCGTGTTTCCTCTCTTCCAACATTGTTTGGAGAAAAAATAGTTCTCCGGCTTTTAGATTCTTCAAATTTACAACTTGATATGACCAAGCTCGGTTTTGAAGAAAAGCAGTTAGCTGTCTTTAAAGATGGTATCCATCGTCCTTATGGTATGTGTTTAGTTACTGGTCCTACAGGTTCAGGTAAGACGACTACATTGTATTCTGCTTTGGCAGAATTAAATACGATTGATTCTAACATCTCTACAGCGGAAGATCCTGTCGAGTTTAACTTAGAAGGTATAAATCAAGTTAACGTAAAAAAAGATATAGGCTTAACTTTTTCAGCTGCATTGAAATCTTTTTTAAGACAAGATCCTGACATTATCATGGTTGGAGAGATAAGAGATCATGAAGTTGGAGAAATTGCTGTTGAGGCCGCGCTAACGGGACATTTGGTTTTATCAACTCTGCATACCAATGATGCTCCTAGTACGATAACCAGATTAGTTAATATGGGGATTGAGCCCTTTTTAGTTGCCGCATCTTTAAACGTTGTCGTCGCACAGAGATTATGTAGAAGAATTTGTAAAGATTGTAAGGATGTTGATCCAACTACAACTAAAGAAATGTTAGTGAATTGTGGAATTTCTCCAGCTTCAGCGGAAAAGATAGTATCATATAAAGGTAAAGGGTGTTCAACTTGCAATAATACTGGTTACAAAGGGCGAGTTGCGATTTATGAAGTATTAGAAATGTCTCCCATGATAAAAGAGATTTTATTAAGAGGTGGTTCGGCAGATGAAATTAAGAGACAGGCAATAAAAGAAGGGATGAAGACCTTAAGAATGACTGCTCTTACAAAAGTTGCTCAAGGATTAACAACATTAGATGAAGCAATTTCAAACTCTGCTTCAGATAAATTTTAGGAAGTGAATTATGTCTGATGATAAAAACCAAGCTTCAACAAGATTAACCAGAACGGCTCAAACGGCCATGTCTTCAGCGAATGACAGTTTGAAAATTCAGCAGCTGTTTAAGTTAATGGTAGATAGTAACGCTTCAGACTTACATATAACTGCAGGAACTTCACCAGGAATTAGAGTGCATGGGTCAATTGTAAAAATCAAAACACCACCACTTTCAGGCGAAGATTCAAAAAGATTAATTTACCAAATTTTAACTGAAGAACAAAAAAACGAATTTGAAAAAAAACTAGAACTAGATTTTTCATTCGGTATTAAGGGGTTAGCAAGATTTAGAGCGAACGTGTTCAACTCAAAAGGAGCGGTCGCTGCGGTATTCAGAATTATTCCTAGTATAATTCCAGATTTTAAACAGCTTAACCTGCCAAACGTTTTATTAAAGATGTGTGACGTGAGTAACGGATTAATTCTTGTAACAGGACCAACTGGTTCCGGTAAATCGACGACCTTGGCTTCATTAATAGACTACTTAAATACCAATGAATCAGGCCACATAATGACACTTGAAGATCCCGTCGAGTTTGTTCATCCACATAAGAGTTGTCTAGTTAATCAAAGAGAGATTGGAGCAGATTCACTATCTTTTCACAGTGCTTTAAAAAGTTTACTTCGACAAGATCCAGATATCGTTCTAGTCGGAGAGCTAAGAGATATGGAAACCATTGAAGCAGCATTAACTATTGCTGAAACTGGTCACTTGGTTTTCGGAACACTTCACACTAACTCGTGCGTGCAAACGATTAACCGGGTTATTAACGTTTTTCCTGCTCATCAACAAATACAGGTAAGAACACTCCTTTCATTCGTATTACAAGGAATTGTTTCTCAGCAATTAATTGCAAAATCATTTGAAAAAGGTCGAGTTGCTGCGATGGAAATTCTAGTACCAACACCGGGTATAAGAAACTTAATTCGAGAAGACAAACTTCATCAAGTTTATTCTCAAATGCAAATTGGACAAGAGAAAACTGGTATGGTGACAATGAATCAAAGTTTAAAAAGATTTGTGGAAACTGGTGCTATTACTCCTGAAGTTGCAGTTGCTTATTCAACTGCACCAGAAGAATTAATACAACAATTAGGGATAAAGGCAAAATAGTTTATGGGGAAGTTTCGTTTTGAAGGTCTCGATGCCAACAATAAAAAAGTTGATGGTGCAGTAGAGGCAAAAGATGAAAAAGAAGCAAGAAAGTTAATTCGTAACCAAGGTGTGCGAGTTAAGAAAATTATTGCCCCTACCATTCTTGAATTTGATTTTGCACAATGGATGGTTGATAAAGGCTTTGCGAAATCTATTGATAATAAATCACTATTAAATTTCACAAAACAATTTTCGACCATGCTAAGCGCTGGTGTGCCAATTTTACAGTCACTCGAAATTCTTTATCGTGCGGAAAAAAACCTAGCTTTAAAGCAAGCAATAAAAAACATTGCCTCGCAAGTAGGAGAAGGTAAAACTATTTCAGAAGCCATGAGTGAGCAAAAAGGTTTTGATAAGCTCTATTGCAATTTAGTAAAAGCGGGTGAGTCGGGAGGTATTCTCGATGGAATTCTAAAAAAACTTGCAGTACATATGGAAAAAAGTGAAAAAACCAAAGCACAAATAAAAGGAGCTATGACCTATCCTGTAATCGTAACGGTGGTTGGGATTGGGGTTATTTGGGCAATGATGGTGTTCGTTGTTCCACAATTTACTTCAATGTTAACTGATACCGGTCAAGAAGTTCCTTTCATAACTCAGTTTGTAATTGATGCCTCAAATTTTATGGGAAAATATTCAATAATAATGGTTCCAGGGGTTATCGTCGGAGTCCTGTTTTTCTTGTCATTTATCAAAACCCCAGCAGGAAAAATCGCTTGGGATAGCTTTGTTATGAAGGTTCCAATATTTGGAGGAATTGTCATAAAAGGTAACTTGAGTTCTTTTACCAACACCCTTTCAACTCTTTTAAGCTCCGGGGTTTCTTTAATCGATTCTTTGGATATCTGTATCGAAACTATTGACCACACTGTAATCGTAAAAGATCTTAAAGAAATAAAAAAGAAAGTACTTGAAGGTAAAACTATAACAGAACCGATAATGAAAATAGATTACTTTCCGGAATTAGTCTCCCAAATGATTCGAGTTGGAGAACAGACTGGTCAGGTAGATCAAATGCTTTTAAAAGTTTCGGCAGTATTTGAAGAAGAAGTTGATGAATTGATTACAACTATGACCAGATTAATTGAACCATTGATTATCGTAGTGCTAGGGGGAATTATTGCTCTTATTCTAGTTGCGATGTATTTGCCAATGTTCATGTCTGCCGGTGGAAGCGGATGAAAAACTGACAAAAAAAATTGGCTAATAGAAAAGAAAGGAATTTAGTAGAATTTAAATGGCATACGTGGTTACAGTGACTTATATGGGAAAAACAGATTGTATTGTTAATTATTTGGAATCTGTTAAAATTTAATTATTGAATATTGTATGTAAGCATTTATAAATTTTAATTTTATAATTGATTACAAGATTAAATAGCAAAACCAAATCTTAATTTTTGGTTTTAACTTAGGAGTGTTTATGAGTTTACGTAAATTGAACTCATTAGGGTTTACCCTAGTTGAGTTGATGGTCGTTGTTGCCATCATTGGTATTCTTTCTGCGATCGCGGTTCCAAACTTTAAAAAGTATCAGAACAAATCAAAACAATCAGAAGCTAAAATTCAGCTTGCAGCGGTTTATTCTACAGAAGTTGCTGCACAAGCGGACTACGACTCTTACGGAACTTGTTTAACAGATTTAGGATATGATATTCCTCCAAAGGGATATTACATGATCGGATTCACTGCTTCATACGTTACAGGGGTTACATCACGGGGTGCAACTTGTGCAACTACAACTCTATTTTCTCCATCTCCAACTTATCTTAAAGCCAACGCCGGTGCTTCTAACGTAGCCAGTGGGGACTTGTTAACTTCATCTGCTCAGCCTTCTTCTTTTACAGCAGCAGCTTCGGGTAATATAAAGTCATCTTCAACTAGTTTTGACAAATGGTCTATTACAGATCAAAAAGCACTTTCGAATACAGCAGATATTTAATAAATTGCTAAAATTTACATAGAGAGAAAGGGTGGACATAGTGCCACCCTTTTTTATTTTAGAGTTTTGCGTACTTTAATTCTAAACGGACTCCACAAGACACTTGATTGATATTTTCCATCAATCTTGACGTAGGGGTTACCAAATAAGTTTTCCGAATTACATTTTGCAATATCCTTTGAACTGTTTAAGCATTCAAGATCAATTTCTGTTCTAATTGAATTTCTATAGCTTTGAATTTTTTTTACAAATGAACTTTCAGAAGGATATTTTTTTTCTAATTCAGTAAGAACGGTTAAGGCATCTTCCAAATTGCCAGCATTTGCTTCAATTCTAGAAATGGTGGTTGAAATAGTAATTGGGAGTTTTTTGAACTGTTTTAACTTTTGATATATTAGCTTTGCTTTATTGAAATCACCAACTTCAAAATAGTAATGAAATCCAGCATTTTTTAATAATTCAAATTCGTTGGGATATTGCTTCAACCCAAAGTCATAAATAATGCCTGCACCGACTAAATCATCCTTGATAATCGACAAATATGGTCCACCAAAGGTGTAGGTTGGCAAAAATTCAGGCTCTAGTTTCATTAAAGTACTAAAGCGAATATACATCCATGAATTTAAATCTCTTTTCTTGTAATGATCGTGATCACTTTCAATAATCGTACTGATCCAAAAAATTGATGAAATAAGACGCCGGTAGCCTAGGTTAAAATTCTCAAAAATAAATGATTTAACATTAATTGCTCTTTCTTGCTTTGAAACAAAGAAAAATGGAGTTGGATTTCTTTTTGATATTTGTGAAGCCAAGTACAATAAAAAGATGCAAGTTAAAATTGCAAGAAAGGTGTTTGAATTTTTGTTAAGTTTCATTATCATATGAATATATTATGATAGAATTTAAAAATATTTCAAAAAAGTTTCGAAATAATTTTTGGGAAAAAGAATTTTTTGCATTAAGTGACGTCTCGTTTAAGTTAGATGAAGGAGACTTGGTTGGCTTTTTAGGTGCTAACGGTGCAGGAAAAACCACTTTGATAAAAATTTTGATGGATTTTTCCAGGCAAACAAGTGGCGAGATTGTTTATGCTGACTGGTTGGCCGAGAAAAATGGTATTAATAAATCGATGATTGA
>JACCDQ012070127.1_pt1 | contig 18558 bp, 25 predicted proteins | sample 7446031 | NCBI WGS metagenome assembly JACCDQ01 (sample SAMN15323442, study PRJNA562643) | freshwater metagenome | isolation source: river surface water | place: USA:Blue River Watershed | collected 2017-08-17
CGACAACACAGGCAATGAGTGGCAGTTCTATATGCCCTCAACGCAAGAATTGTTAGATCTAATGAATGGTGCTACTCAGTATAGTCTACTTGTTTCAGGAGATTCGATCAATTGGTATAGTGCTTACATTGGCGGCAACGGTGACGGTACTGTACAAATAGTAATAAACAATAGTCTACTGTTGGCATTTAGTCAAGGACAACCCGTTTACTATCAAGTTATTACCGGAGCGGATCCTGTAGTATGGTGGGACAAGGCGGAGTTACCAGGCGATAGCACAGACTTCCGTGGTGCTATCATAGACTATCACGCTTATACAGGCGAAAGCACTATTATAGGTACTATACACATTGTAGATGACAGCGGCGAAGAACACATCAGCCACACTGAGGTACAGAGTGGATCAACCGATGGTGAGAACGATGATCTATGGTTAGTAACCCAAGAAGGTCAGATCAAGTATCGTCGTATCGACGGCGAAGGAAAAACATTAAAAGTACAGTGGAGTGCCAAGGTGTTCTACGGTTCGGAATTTTGGGATTAATTAGGAACAACTACGATGACAACAATACGCAAAATAGTAACCAGTAAAATAGACGGTGACAACGCTAATAACACCAGTACCAGTGAAATTCGCCCATTTGGCGAAGCGGCATTTTATCAAAATACCAGCGAAGGCAACGGTGGTCCTGACAAGTTAGAACTCCTAATATTCGACGGTGTCCGCACACACTTAAAAAGCAAAGTACTTGCCAAAGGTAGATTCTACGGCGGTGATGCCGACAGTGGTGACGGTAGTGGATTAGACACAATCAAACTAATTCCAGACGCGGCATTACACTACAACGAAGGACAGTTTAGCAATGATCAATATCTTGTTGTAGATCCCACAGCACCTAATCACATTCACTTGAGAGCAGGTGGCACTATTGATCAAAGTAATGCTGACTTGTTCTTAGGCGGCGAAAGAAATCACGTTAGAGTTAGCGACAGTTACGACAATGTACAGATTACCACAGATGCTGGAGAAGGCACATATACTTGGACATTCGACAACAGTGGTCAACTACTAATTCCAGGTGGCAGCAACGGTCGTATCACAGAAGATGAACCGGGTGTAGTAGTCTACAGCGACACAGGCTTTGCTGTTCAGACCAACGCAGGTAGCCCTGTAAGCAGTTATCAAGTTGAGTTTATTGGTTTTATTGATGACGGATTTGGAATGGGTGTTGCTGGTGCTACACTACACGTTACTCAGATGATTGCCGGTACTATCACAGATGGTATGACCATATACGGCAACGGTCTTGCTCCAGAAGGTTGGACGTTGACTTTCGGTAGTGCGTTTGAACCAGTTGGCGCAGGCGGTACTGGATACTATACTCTAAATGGTGCTAACTACCTAACACCTTCGCAGTCATTTAACAACAATGTTCCCGATCCTAACGGTCCTAAAAATTGGATATTTGGCACAGACGGAGTACTATCATTCCCAGACGGCTCATTTCAATCAACTGCCGCCAATCTTGATCAGTTAGAAATTGATGGTCGTACTATCCTAACTACCGTAGATGATGCTATTGTTGTACAGACCAGTATACATCCGACAATGACGGCTGAAGCAATAATAGGCAGCAGTCTTGACCTTCTTGTTGTAGATATTTCCGCAAATGACGATATCACTGTAGTTGGTGCGGGCTGGGAAATCAATTCTGGCTCAGAACAAGCACCAACATGGTTGCCAGTTGTATCAACAGACGTTGTTCCTGGAGAAATTTGTAGTATCAATGTTCCAGGGTTTGAATTTATCGCAGGTTTTACTTACACCTTTAGAAATACTAACGAAGATACTTATCAGTGGACATTTAATCCTAACGGTACATTGATTGGTCCTCAGGGCAGTATATTCAGCAACGAAACAAGTGCCCTTCCTAAACGTGAGTACTTTACTGACAAGGTTGCCAACTACTACTGGGATGGTGTTAGCACATTATACGTCGCAACTGCGGGCGACACTATCCCAGCCTTCTTACTAACAGAAGAGATAGAAGGTGAGATTAATCAGTTAAGTCCTGCTACTAATAACTTAACTTTACGAATGACAGACGGTGACGGTAACAGTATTGTGGGTGTTTGCTCCAGACCTACTAGTATCAATAACTCATTTTCCTATAGTCAACTTGGAGGTGTTCCTGGACTAGAATTTTTCTTAGTCGTAGAATGGACATCCAGTGCCCTGCCTGCTATCAATACGCTAACTCCACTACAGCGTTTCTCCGTCGACCAAGGTACTTACAGAGACCTTAACATTGAACTGTTAGAACCACACGGTCAGTTTGAACAGAGATTGGTATTTAGAAATGATGGTAGTTTAGAGATTCCAGAGCAAATTCAGTTAGGCAACATTCTAATATCATCTACTCAGAACGGACTTACTATCAACTCTAGTGGAAAAATATGGACTTTTGACACTAATGGTCACTTGAATGTGCCTAATGAAATCGCATCTGACCAAACAATGTTAGGCATAAGAAGTAATACTGGTGCGAGATTACAATATCAGGATCCATTACCTCCTAATACACCGGGTGTACTAAATCAAGCACTAGTGACTGTTGACCCAAGTGGTATAAAACTTGAAACTAAATCTAGCGATGGATCAGACCCTATTGGTTCTATTGCGGCTTGGGCATTCGACGTAGATGGTAATCTAACATTCCCAGACGCTACAATACAAGCTACAGCATGGACTGGATCATACAGTCCTGCTACTCCTTCAGATTGGGACGGAACACCTCCTGTATCTATTGCCGAAGCTATTGATAGATTAGCCGCAAGAGTTAAACTAATTGGCGGTGGTGTAGGCGCATAATAAACGGTAAATATACTAAAGAGAGCAAACTATGGCTATTCAAACAATTAACATCGGAACTTATGCAAATGACGGCACTGGTGACGATTTACGCACAGCTTTTGAAAAAGTAAATGCAAATTTTTCAGTATTGGATGCAGAAGCAGCAATTAGTGATGGAGTAAATTTAGGAGTAGGAGTAGGTATTTTTGCAAGTAAAGATTCTGCTACATTAGAATTTAAAAGTTTAATTAGCACAGACGGAACTGTAACTATTACTCCAACGCCTAGTACAATTGATTTAAAATCATCACCAAACATCGTTGACGATACTACTCCACAGTTAGGTGGTGATTTAGATTTAAATGATCACCATGTATACGGTGGCGACGTCCAAACTACTGTTCATGGATACGATGTTCCGGCTATTTTTGGTATGTTTAGCATTTTAATTAATACTAATCAAATTAATCTTGACTTAGGATCATTTAGTTTTCCAAGCCAAGGTGATGTTGATTTAAACGGTACCGGAAACATTAACTTCTCAGATTCAAACAATAATCAAACAGGTCTCGATTTTGGCCAGTTTGAATAAGGATTACAATGGCTTTAAATGTATGGACTCAACGATCAGGTTATTCATTTGGGTCGTTTATTGAAAGAATAACCGTTGATTTACCGTTACCTGTAACTAACGATACAGGTGTTACTTATTCTATTATTTCCGGAAGCCTTCCTGGCGGTCTTAGAATCCAAGGAAACAAAATTGTCGGTACCCCTTATGAAGTTTCTAGAGATACAGATTATACATTTTGTGTAAGAGCATTCTTTAACGGTAGTATTTCTGATAGAACTTTTAAACTAAGCATCTTAAGTTTAAACGGTCCTGAGTTTATTACATCCGAGGGTGAGCTGCCAGTTGGCCCTGCTCAGCAATTATGGACTCTAGATAGCACATATATTGATTTTCAAATAGAAGTTAATGACGAAAATCTTTCTCAAACACAACACCTAAGTTTCTTTATATCATCAGATGATGGAGAGTTACCCCCAGGCCTTGTGTTAACGACTGATGGTAGAATTGTAGGATTTGTACAACCAGTTCTGTCTATTAAACCAGAAGACGGTAGTGGAACATATGATGGATCTAGATATGATGTTGTATCCTTTGACTTTGCGTTTAGACCAACTAACGGTTATGACAGTTATATCTACGACAATGTGTTCTTTGATTTTAATATTACAAACACTCCTCCAAAGAAACTAAACCGAAACTACGAGTTTATTGTAAGTGTATCAGACGGCGACGTAACTGTTCAAAGAAAATTTGCAATATTTGTAGTCGGTGATGATTATTTTCGTGCTGACAATACATACCTGTCAGGAACATATACGTCGGACGTAACATACTTAAGAAAGCCAGTTTGGTTAACTCCTAGCTACTTGGGTGTGTACAGAGCAAACAACTATGTGACTATTCCCCTAAAGACGTACGATACTGAAAATATTATCAACACGTTGCTAACAGTAAACCCGGATAATAGCCCAAGCATACTGCCTCCAGGTATGCAATACGATGTAGCAACTTCCGAAATTTACGGAGCAGTTCCTTATCAGCCAGCAGTTACAAAAACTTATAAATTTACAATTAAGTCCACAAGATTTAGTGATAAGGAAGAAACCGCCGAGACTACGAGAACGTTTACTATCGACATTATCGGAGAAATTGATAGTATTATTACTTGGAACACTCCATCTGAGTTAGGATCTATCAATGCCAATTTTGTTTCTACATTAAGTGTAGTAGCAACTAGCACTATATCACAAGCAATGTTGCTTTATCATGTTACTGACGGTTTTTTACCGCCAGGTCTTTCTTTAGACCTAAATGGCGAAATTGTTGGAAAAGTAAACCAATATGCTGTTACAGACAACAATACAGTTTTAGAATCAGGGTTAACTAGATTCTACGACATAATAGATAGTGAACAAGTGTTTACTACATTCGATAACGACGAAACTACCGTTGATAGAATTTATACATTTACAGTAGAGGTTAGGGATCAGTTTGGTGTAAGTGCAGTAAATAGAACATTTACTCTATTAGTTAATACGCCTAATCAGCTGATGTACAGTAACATTAAAGTGAAACCTTTCTTAAAAGTAGAACAGAGATCTGTTTGGAAGGATTTTATTAACGATACAAATGTGTTTACACCTTCGAGCATTTACAGAACAAATGATCCAGAGTTCGGATTACAAACAAGTTTGTCTATGATAATGTATGCAGGTATTGAAACAACTGAAGCAGCAGCATATGTAGGCGCTGTAGGATTAAATCATAAAAGAAAACGTTTTCAATTTGGCAACGTTAATACCGCAGTAGCATATGCTCCGGGAACAACAACTCCAGTATATGAAGTAGTGTATGTTGAAATTATTGACCCATTAGAACCAGACGGCAAGCGTTTGCCAAGTAAATTAAATTTACAAACTCAAAATACTACAATTAAAACAGACAGTAGCTTAGATTTTTGGAGTACAGAAATATCTAAAATGTCTATTGCTGGTCCAGACACCGGCAGACCCGAGCCGATAATTACCGTTGATAGTCAAGGATACTATAGTTCTAATTCAAACCCAAGCACTTATTTTCCAAATAGCTCAAGTATTTGGAGAGAAAGAATCAATAGCATAGGTGCATCAGAAAGAAATTACCTGCCTCTATGGATGCGTAGCATACAACCTGGATCTAGATCCGAACTAGGATTTAAACTAGCAGTTCCTCTATGTTATTGCAAGGTAGGAACATCTGCAGATATATTACTAAACATTAAGTATAGCGGATTTGACTTTAAGCAACTTGATTACACTGTTGATCGATATATTATTGATGCAGTTACCGGAGATGCTACTGATAAATATCTCGTGTTTAGAAACGACAGGATAACAATATGACAAGCCAAATAAACATTAGCAACATTGATGTTAATTTTCCAGTAGCAGGTAAAGATAACGATAGCCAAGGTTTTAGAGATAACTTTAGCTCTATTAGATCCGGTTTAGCAACTGCTAAAACAGAAATCACAGAACTACAATCTAGCAGCGTGCTATTAGCAGACTTAACTACAGGTGATCCAGTTGACAACGATCTAGCTGGAAGTTCTATTAATAACGGATATTATAATAATTTCCACGGAACTGTAGAAACTAGAACTGTTAACACACTAACAAATATCAACGTATCTGCCGCTGCACTGCATGTTTATTCTCTTATTACTAATGTTAATTTCAATTTTACTAACTGGCCAGCTGCTGGGTATTATGCAAAAGTAAAAGTTCATTTCAAAGGTGACGGTACTGGTACTTGGACTCCAGGGTTATATTCCGATGGCGGCAGCACTATTGTTTATGATAACGCATTTCCTAATCCATTTACATTAAACTTAAATGGAAAACACAAAGTTATCGAAGCATGGACATATGATGGCGGCGACAATGTTTATGTAAAATACCTAGGCGAATTCTAATGCATCCATTAATTACAAACTTATCTCATCTTAAAGAAGGTGAACTAGAGTCTAAAATCAACGAGTTAAGTAAAAAATACTTCTCAACTTCAAGTTTTGAATTAAGAGAACAAATTTGCATGGTGTTAGACTCATACAAAGAAGAATTGGCTAAACGCCAAAAAGATGCATACGATAAAATGATGCAAACACGCAATAAAGATCTTGACAAATTAATCAATGTTGATTAAAATGTCAGTATGCGCCTAGACAAATACTCAAATCCAATATTTAACGAGCAGGATATTTTCGACGCCCTATATAAAGGGTACAAATTCAATCCGGCTGACATTATATTTGTTGAGGATCGTAACTCAGACATTGTAAACTTAGAAGACGCTGTTGGCATGAGGATGTTTGAACCAATTTCTAGCCCAACATTAGAAGCAGCCCAAGTAGATGCCGCCCATCAAGAACGATGGAATATGCCCGAAGAATACAGGACTATGGATATCGAGGAATGGATTTGGAGCCAAACTCCGCCATGGGATCCGCAGCATACTAGAGTATCAGAAGAATTAGAAGCGTTTAAAGCACGAAATATGCTAGACTTGCTAAGATGGCTTAAATATTTCGTAGATACTTGCTCAAAAGAAGGAATAGTTTGGGGTGTTGGACGTGGTAGCAGCGTTGCTAGCTACATATTGTACCTAATTGGTGTACACTCTATTGATCCTATAAAATATAATTTGGACTGGCAAGAATTCCTGAGATAAGTACTATTATAATCCAGGAGATTAATTATGGCAATGAAAGAACAACAAAGAGCAGTATATCGCTCAATGCAGGGCAAAGAAGTCGATATGCATAAAGTAATGATGCAGAACGAAACTACTGTAGCAGTAGGCAACATTAAAGTTAATGCTAGAGGCGATGAACTAGGCCCAGGTGGACGTATTATTCGCAAACGTGAAGAAGTATTAGCAGCACCTGCAAAAACAGTTCCTGCACAACTAAATCAACGTAAAAATGTTGAAAACATGGACCCAGAAGGAAACGAATGAAAGCACAAGCAAGTAAATTAAGACCTATTCAAGCTCATATCTTAGTTAGAGATATGAATTTTGGCGAACAAAAAACACAAAGCGGAATTGTATTACGCAGTGACGACGGTAAATCAGAAGGTGTAAAGCCTAGATGGTGCAAAGTGTTTGCAGTTGGTCCAGAACAAACCGATGTTAAAGTTGGTGAATGGATTTTAGTTGAACACGGACGCTGGACTAGGGGTCTCGAAGTCGAAGAAGACGACGGTACAAAGTTTACAATTCATCGAGTAGACCCTGCAGGAGTAATGATGTCATCAGACGAAAGACCAGCTGGTCCAGAGTTTGGACAATTTGTAAGTCCTGAGCACGGATCTGTACACAGTCCAGAAGACTTTGTTAGATACTAATTTACTCTTTTGACAAATAGGGCCATTGACTGGCCCTATTTTTTTCTTTAAAATAATATAAAGGAGCCTTCTATGTTTTTGCTTAATATACTACTACTTGTTATTTCGGTTATCTGTGTTCAAAAATATTTTTACGAAAATAATATTAAACTTGTTGCAGTATGGGCAGGGCTTTTAGGCTGGAATTTACATTCAATATTATTTTAAAGGTACATTATGGACGTACAACCAAAAGACACAAGTAAAGGCCACTTCTATGTTAGTATAGTTAAGAGCTTTTTAAGAATAGCAGCGGGTGTTGCACTTTGCATTTATGGACTACCGGTAGTAGGTGGACTCTTTATTGCAGCAGAAGTATTAGGCATTGTAGAGGAATTAGTATGAAAGAATTATGGGTTGAAAAATATAGACCAAAAACAACCGACGAATATGTTTTTAGAGACGAAAGCCAGCGTCAAACTATTGCAACATGGATTAAGGAAGGTTCAATTCCGCATTTGTTACTAAGTGGTACTCCGGGTATCGGTAAAACTACGCTTGCAAAGGTATTATTAAACGAATTAGAGATCCCAGACCTAGATGTGTTAGAAGTTAACGCTAGTCGCGAAACTGGTGTTGACTTTATTCGAGAAAAAATCGAACCATTTATTTCTATGATTCCGTTTGGGCCATTTAAAGTTGTATTACTCGACGAAGCTGATCGACTAAGTCAGCAAGCACAAGATTCTTTAAAAGGAATTATTGAAGAATATTCAAATCATGCAAGGTTTATTTTAACTTGCAATAGCCCTAACAGAATTGTACCAGCATTGCATAGTCGTTGCCAACAAATGCACTTCGGCAGTATTGACCAGACAGAGTTTACTGCTAGAGCAGCGACGATCCTTGTTGAAGAAAACGTCGAATTTGACTTAGACACTCTTGACAACTACGTTAAGGCAGTGTATCCAGACCTGCGTAAATGCATCAACTTGCTACAACAACACAGCACAGGTGGAAAACTCGAACAACCAGCAGGCAGTGATAACGGCGTTGCTGACTACAAGTTTGAAATGGTCCAATTGTTTAAGAGCGGCAAGATACAAGAGGCACGAAAACTGCTTTGTAGTAAAGCAAGACCGGACGAAGTTCCTGGAATTTTCAGATGGCTGTATGACAACATTGAAATCTTTGGCGATGAAGAGAAACAACACAAAGCAATCTTGATTATTAAACAAGGGTTAGTAGATAACACGCTAGTAGTTGATCCAGAGATTAACTTGTCTGCAACATTAATTAGACTAGCACACGTATGAAGACAAAATTAAAAGAAGCGTACATGAAAACTGCGGAGACATTTGCAGATCTCAGTCACGCTCGCCGACTGCATGTAGGTGCTATTATTGTAAAGGATGACCGAATCATTTCGATTGGTTACAACGGTATGCCTGCTGGTTGGGATAACAATTGCGAAGAAGTTATTCAATACTCAGACGATACTACTTCGCTGAAAACTAAACCAGAGGTATTACATGCAGAAACAAACGCAATTGCCAAATTGGCTAAAAGTACTGAGTCTGGGCTCGAAGCTACTATGTTTATTACTCATAGCCCTTGCCTTGATTGCGCCAAACTCATTTTTCAAAGTGGGATCAGTAGTGTCTACTATCGTAATGCTTATCGTAGCGAAGATGGAGTACATTTTCTCAAACAATCAGGAGTAAAGGTGGAACAACTTGAAAGAGATTCTCAGACCTAATGGAGAAGTCTACATGTACGTAAGTGTAGAAGACGGCCAACTGCGTCTTAAACTTAATGCAGGTAATGCTAAAGGCATCGAAGTAAGAATGGATGCCAAAGTAATTCCAGAGCTAAGGCAAATACTAACCGAAGCAGAATTCCTCAAATACATATAACAAAAGGACGCATAAAGCGTCCTTTTTTATTTTCAATCACCGTAAATTGCTAGTACCTCCTTTACGGCTTCGTGACGTTCAATGTCACGGGCATCAAATTGTACTATGTCAATATGACGCATTCCTTGTTTATCTGCTAGCAGATTGCAGAAATCCATTAAACCATTGTCGTTTAATCTGTCCGCTTGGGCCAAGTCACCCGTTACGACCATTTTGCTGTTATCCCCCAATCTAGTTAATAGCATTTTCATCTGGTTTACTGTAGCATTTTGCATTTCGTCTGCTACGATGTAGGCGTTTTTAAACGTGCGTCCACGCATATATGCCAATGGACTAATCTCGATCACTCCTTCTTCTAGCATCTTGTTGATGTCTTTTTGTTGGTAATACTCAAGGAAGACGTCAAAAATAGGTCTTGTCCAAGGTGCCATCTTTTCATTTAGCGTACCTGGTAAAAATCCTAGATCCTCGTCTACCGAAACGGCGGGTCTAGTTACAATGATTTTGTCCACAACACCATCCTGGAATAGCTTAATTCCATTCTGTACAGCTAACAGAGTTTTACCGGTTCCGGCTGGGCCAATAGCAAAAACGATGCTTTTTTCTTCATCGTGTAACTTGCTTAGGTATAATTTCTGGTTGGGATTTCGTGCGCTGATTACCACACGCTGCTTCTTCTGCGGAAGATATGGTTCAAAATCAATAACTTTAACTTCTGATGTAAAGCGTTTCTTCACTCTTTTACTCATCTAGTTTAACTCCTACTTTGGGAAAAGCAGGACTTGTAGCGACCGCCCAGTAACTACAGAGGTCCTACATCTTTATTTACTAAAGTAGCTAGAAAAATAAACTATTATGTTCTGATTTTAAACCAGCTAAATAAGTACTGTGAACCCTAGGACTTATCATGCATGATATTTTAGACATAATTAAAAACATTGACGATTTATACGAAAACAACACCAATTTATCAGTACTCAAAGACTTTGAACGTGTGCTAGATGAACTAGATCTATACGTTTACGAGAACTGGGAAGAGGGCGAATTAGCTTATGGCCCTAAAGTAGACCGTCACTGGATTACAGCAGGTTTTATGTGGCCTCAAACTAAAATGCCTAACCCTATTGCTGCAAAGCGATTAACAGAATTAGGTTGCAAAGTTAACTACAAAAAATCTCACTTAGTCGAAGCTAGACCAATCCGTCAGCCAGATGATTTACGTCCGGGTACAAAAAAAGGAAAACTAGACCGTAGCCCTATTTGGATTGTAGAAATTCAAATGCCTAAGAAAGTAGCGTTTGAAATTTATCAAGGCTACATGAACAAACTAAAATCAGAGTATATTGAAAACTCTGCACCTAAGCAAGGTACACCAGTACCAGGAGCAGCACCTGCGCCAGCAGCACCAGTAGCAGCGGCACCAGCAGGAGGAGCAGCGCCAGCAGGCGGAATGCCACCAGCAGGAGGGGCCGCAGCGCCAGCAGTCTAATGAGTAATATAAACGAAAGCCTACGTGCAAATGATTTAAGACACTTTGTTAAGCAAGTGTTTGAAGTAGATTCTTACAGAAGTAAAATCGGTGACGACGAAGACATTGTCACGTTGAGCTTCACTGTTACCGGTAAAGACGTAGCTAAAGACTTAGAACACTTTATTGAAATGGGCTATGACTTTGTGCTTGATGCAGATGTGAGCCCAGGTGAGTTAGACGACGGGAAATATCGTGTGTATGTTGAGATCGAAAGAACCAGACATGCTCCATCACAAATTTTAGAAATCGTTAACGGTATAGAAAAATTAACAGGTGAACCTAACATTAGGTTTAGGTATTATAAGAGTTTTAGAAGTCAATCAGCAACGATTGAAAATTTAGAATTAACTATTCCAACAGATCCAAAGAGTTATAAAGACACTATTGAAAAACATAGCATGGATAACTTTAGTAATTTCTTTAGCAATAGTTATGCTGACGAAATCAACGTAGTTGACGAGTCAATTAATTTTAAAAGAATTTACGGAGACACTGTAAGTTTTGACATTGTTGCTAGTGGCCCTAAGAAGGCAATTTATGCTGCACTAAAAGGACCTATCCTTTTAGAAAGTAAAGCAATGGCAGAAGCTATGTTTCTTACAAAATACATCGGTAACTATAACATTACAAAAGTAGGTACCAATTTTGTTTTTGAAAATGGTAACTGGGCTGTTGCATTAGAGAGGAAATAATAATGAGCGGATTTGATTTTGAGTTTACATTAGCAAAGTTTAAAGAGTGTGTAGGAAACCCTCCACATGCTGATCACTGGTATGATGCACTTTGTGAAATTTTACCAGACTATGATATTAACACAGTACCACGTGTTGCTGCATTCCTTGCACAAACTGCACACGAGTCAGGCGGTTACAGAGCGATTAAAGAAAATCTAAACTACAAAGCAGAAAGTCTAATGCGTGTTTGGCCAAAGTATTTTCCAACACTAGACATTGCTAAACAATATGCTCACAATCAACAAGCTATTGCTAACCGTGCATATGCAAACCGTATGGGCAACGGCGACGAAGCAAGTGGTGATGGATGGAAGTTCTGCGGTCGTGGTCTAATCCAATTAACTGGTAAGAGCAACTATTCACGCTATGCCGAAAGTTTAGAAATTGATTTAGACGAAGCTAGTGAACACTTAACAACATTCGAAGGTTGTGTTCAAAGTGCAGCATGGTTCTGGGAAGCAAATAACCTAAACCAATGGGCAGATAAGGGCGACATCTTAACATTGACAAAACGTATCAATGGCGGAACATTAGGTCTCGAAGATCGTATTAAACACTACAACCACGCAGTACATGTTCTAGGAGCATAATATGTGGTTACTTTCTTTTTTACCCGATAGTATGTTACTGTATGTTGTAAACAGTATTTTAATTGCCGGTGCAATTGGTTCGTTTTTATCATTCTTTGTTTTACACAAAATTTTAAACAAGTTTCCTGCACTTGCTCCATACCATTTACTAATACAAATAGTAAGTGCAGCACTTTTAGTTGCTGGCATTTATTTTAAGGGCGGCTATAGTGTAGAAATGGAGTGGAGAGAAAAAGTTGCAGAACTAGAAGTTAAGCTAGAAGAAGCAAAGAAAGAAAGCGCCAAAGTAAACACTGTTGTAGAAACAAAAATTGTTACTAAGACAAAAGTTATTAAAGAAAAGGCAGATGCTGTAATTCAATATGTTGATCGTCCAGTAATGCAAGAATTTGATAAAACTTGCCCAATTCCTAGAGAAGCTATTGATGTGCATAACGAAGCAGCACGTATGAATAAGGCAATTGAAGAAATGCGTAAGGGAGCAGCAAAATGAAATATTTAATTTTGTCCGCTGCAATCTTTTTATCAGGTTGTGCTATGTTTCAAAAACCTGTTCCAGTTAAACAAGAGTTTCCAGTTGCGCCTGCTGTGCTGTTAGAGCGTTGCCCAGATTTAATGCAAATCGATGACGGCAAAAACAGCCTAAGAGAAATGTTAAAAATTGTTATTCAGAATTATGCTCTCTATTATCAGTGTGCTGAAAAGACACACGGTTGGCAAGATTGGTATAACGAACAACGAAAAATTTATAACGCCAAGTAAATAAAAGAAGGAGAGATTTAAATGGCATTACACGATTCAATTTTAAAATTAATTAACAAGGAACCTAAGGACGAAAGCGCACCAAAGCCAGCACCAGGTTCTCGTAGTGAAAGAGAAGCAAAGATTAAAGACAAAGCAGGTATGGTTATTAGCGTGTTTGCGTTGTTACTAGCAGTTAACGCATGGTATGGCGGTAAGTTATCTAGCACAGTATTGAACAGTACACTAGGTGCTAACAACGAGTGGTCACAATATCAAGCAAAGAATAACCGTCTAGTTAGTTTTGATATTGCTGCTAAAACAACCGCTGATCCAAAGCTACGTGCCGAGTTCCGTGCAGAAGCAGAACGCATGGAAGCTGACAAGAAAGAAATTGCGGTACGAGCACGTAAGATGGAAGCTGATCGCGAAACAGCCAAAAAGTCCAGTCCGTGGATCGGTTATGCCTCAACTGCATATCAATTAGCAATTGTTGTATTATCGGCAAGTATTCTTGCAGTTAGTATGCCAATGTTCTGGGCTAGTTTTGTAGTAGCAGGAGTTGGGCTATTTTTAAGTGCCCAAGGTGTATTACTATTCATGTAAAAACAATTAGGAGCGAAAAATGACAACACAAGCGGAATACGAAAATATGAGCGTAGCAGAAAAGAAAAAAGAAGATTGGATGAATAATAAATGGCGTCCAATGATGGGTTGGTTATACATGGCAGTGTGTGCATTTGACTTTGTATTATTTCCAATTCTATGGAGCATGTTACAAGCAATTATGCATCACCCACAACTAACACAATGGCAACCATTAACACTACAAGGTGCTGGTTTATTCCACATCGCAATGGGTGCTGTACTTGGTATTGCCGCATTAGGTCGTACACAAGAAAAATTAGCAGGAGCAAATAATGGTGGACTATCACAACCAGCGCCAACGTCAAACTTTGGCGTACCTAGCGCAGGACCAAGCACGTTCGGCGCACCAGCTGCGCCAAGTTTCGGAGCCCCAAGCACCCCAAGTAGCTTTGGCGGAGGCAGCTTTGGAAGCGTACCTACTCCAACACCGACAGCAAGCAGTTTTAGCAGCGGCTTTGGTGCACCAAGCCAGGTAGCAACAACTGCTAGTGGCAAAAAAATTGTCCCAGTAATGGACGATCCAGTTCTATAAAGGAAATTAAAATGAAAAAATTATTAGCACTTTTAGCCATTGCATTTGCTAGCACAGCATTTGCCGGTGGCGAAATGAAAGAAGTTTGTAAAGACAAATTGGACAAGGCCGGTAAAGTCGTTAAAGACAAAAAAGGCGAAGTAGTTCAAGAGTGTAAGAAAATCAAAGTACACAAAAAGGTAGAAGGCGAAAAGGTTCCAGAACCAGCTAAAAAGAAATAATTTTACCAGGTTGACGGGCCAAGTTAAATATAGTACAATACTATATTAATTGGCCTGTTTTTACGACTATGCAAGATTATTACTCAACATTAGGTGTTAGCCCAACTGCTACACCGGACGAAATTAAGAAAGCCTATCGAAAGCTGGCAAATCAGCACCATCCCGATAAAGGCGGTGATCAAAATAAGTTCAAGGATATAAGTGTTGCATACGATACACTAAGCAATCCTCAGAAAAAAGCAGAGTACGATCAAATGCGTGCTGGCGGTCCGCAAGTTAGATTTAATAGCGGAGACTTTAGAGATTTTGCAGATATCTTTGGAGGTGGCGGCTTTGATCCGTTTGGAAGAAACAACGGGCCATTCGGTGACATTTTTGGCCATCCTAGAGGAGTTAGACGCAATCGTGATTTAAACATTCAATGTCAAATTACGCTGCTAGACTCGTTTAAAGGCAAACAATTAGAAGCAAACTATACATTGCCCAGCGGAAGACCACAGACTGTAGTAATCAATGTACCTCCGGGCATAAGCCATGGAGAAACCATTAGATATCAAGGCCTTGGTGACGATTCTATACCGCAGTCTCCAAGAGGACACCTTAACGTAACAATCATTGTTGCACCAGAACCTGGATTTTCTAGAATCGGTGACGACTTGTTTACTACGCTAAACATTAGTCCAATCGAAGCTATGATCGGTTGTCGAAAAGATGTTAAGTATATCGACGGAACTACTAAAGACGTTCACATACGTGCTGGTGTAGAAACTGGAACTGAGTATGCTAGCAATGGTTTTGGATTTAGCAATCCGCATAATGGCAACAAAGGAAAGTTTGTTATTTCGATAAAAATACAAACACCTACTATTGTTGATGCTGATTTAGTCCAAAAATTAAAAGACATTCAAGATGAGATTAGTCGTCGAACCTGATCCAATATTAAAACAAGTCGCTCAACCTTGGGATTTTAAGGTTGACCAAAATCCAGAACAGCTAGAAAAAGAAATGATTGACATTATGAAATCATTTCACGGCCGTGGCTTGGCTGGCAACCAAGTTGGGTTATTAAAACAAGTACTAACAATCCAATTAGAACATCATCTAGATAAACCAGAACCATTTGCAATGTTTAATCCACGAGTGGTAAGCATAGACAATGCAGAAATCGATGGCGACGAAGGATGTTTGAGCTTTCCAAATCTCTGGCTTAAAGTTAAACGAAGCAAGGCTGTTACAGTCGAATACTTTGACAAATCCGAAAAATCGTGTATAATAGAGCTGTCTGGTATTGATGCAAGGTGTTTCTTGCACGAGTTAGATCATTTGAATGGCATAGTTTTTACTGACAATGTTAGCCAAATGAAATTATTATTAGCTAGAAAAAAACAAAGGAAAAATAATGGTAGAACCAAGTGACGACCTACAAGCAGTATTTGAAAAGGCTATCGAAACTGCTAAAAAATTACATCACGAGTATCTTACAATTGAGCACTTGCTATTCTCCATGCTTGATGAAGAATCTTTTGCAAACGTAATTCAAGGGTATGGTGCAAAGCCAGAAGAGCTTCGAAAGAATTTGGGTGACTACCTACAAAATAAATGCGGTGAGATCACTGTACAAGATGTTGTAGTAAAACCTAAAAAAACACAAAGCGTTGAACGAATTTTAAATCGTGCATTTACGCAGGTTCTATTTAACGGACGTCAGCGTATTGAACCAACTGATGTGTTCCTTGCTATGATGACTGAAAAGCGTAGCTGGGCATATTACTACATCCAGAAAGCTAATATTGACAAAGACAAGTTTGCTGACTACTTGAACAATGCTGTTGAAGATCAAGAAACTTCTGAGCAGCCCGACGCACAAAGTTCAAAAGCACTTTCATCATTTACGACCAACCTTAACGAAGCTGTTAAGAAAAACAAAATTGATCCAGTTATTGGTCGCGTTGACGAACTCGAAAATATTGCGCTGTCGCTAGGCCGTCGAAGCAAGAACAACGTAATTCTTGTTGGCGATCCTGGCGTAGGTAAAACTGCTATTGCAGAAGGTTTGGCATTTAACATCGTCAAGGGTGCTGTTCCAGATTTCCTTAAAGACTACACTGTTTACAACCTTGATATTTCAGCAATGCTTGCAGGTAGCAAATACCGTGGCGACTTTGAAGAACGCTTCAAGCAAGTACTTAAAGGCTTGAGCAAAAAAGGCAAGACTGTGTTGTTCATCGATGAAGCACACATGATTAGTGGTGCTGGTTCTGCTAGCAACTCTGCTAACGATCTTGCTAACATGATGAAGCCGGCACTAAGCAAAGGCAACATCAAAGTTATTGCTAGCACTACATGGGAAGAATACCGTAAGCACTTTGAAAAGGATCGTGCGTTGATGCGCCGTTTCCAACGCATTACAGTTGACGAGCCTACACAAGAAATGACTTTGCAGATCCTTAAAGGTCTTAAAAAGTATTACGAAGATCACCACAAGGTTAAGATCAAAGACGAAGCACTGCAAGAAGCTATTAAGCTCAGTGTTAAGTATCAAGCAGACAAGAAACTGCCAGATAAGGCTATCGACCTAATCGATATTGCGTGTTCTAGATTTAACATTAAACTTGCTGACGAACGAGTAGTAGGTGCAGCCGAAGTTCAGTTTGAACTTAGCAAGATGATTAACATTCCGGAAGAAGTTGTATCCGAAACAGAAAGTCATAACCTTGCAACACTGCAAGACAAACTGCAAGAAGAAGTCTACGGACAAGACCTTGCTGTTCAAGAAGTTGTTGACAAGATTATGGTCGCACAAGCTGGTCTTAAGCCAGAAAACAAACCAATCGGTTCGTTTGTATTCATGGGTCCAACTGGCTGCGGTAAGACTGAAACTGCTAAGGCTCTTGCCAAACACTTGGGCACTAAATTGCTACGTTTTGATATGTCAGAGTATCAAGAAAAACATAGCATCTCTAAGCTGATTGGTAGCCCTCCAGGTTATGTCGGCTTTGAAGAAAACGCAGGCTTGCTAATTACACAGATTCAAGAGAATCCTAATGCTATCCTGTTGTTCGACGAAGTTGAAAAGTCACACCCAGATGTTAGTACTGTGTTGCTACAAATGATGGATAACGGTTTCATTACTGGTTCAAACGGTAAGAAAGCTGATTGCCGTCAACTTGTACTGATCCTTACTACTAACGCAGGTGCTCAAGCAGCTGAGAAAAACCAGATTGGTTTCGGTAGTCAGCAAAAAGAATACAGCGACAAAGAACTTAACAAATTCTTTACTCCTGAATTCCGTAATCGCTTAGACGGTATCATTACCTTCAATAAGCTAGGTAAAGAAACAATGGTCAAGGTTGTTACTAAGTTTATCGACGAGCTTAAAGAGCAAGTTAAAGAAAAATCTATCAAAGTTAAAATTGATAAGGAAGCAATTAACTGGCTCATCGAAAAAGGCTTTGATGATAAAATGGGTGCTCGACCATTGCAACGTGTTATTGACAAGGAAATTAAGCGTGACCTTGCTAAAATGATGTTGTTCGGCGATCTTAAGAATGGTGGACAGTTGACTATTACTGTTGACAACGATAAGATTGCACTAGTAGCAAAACCTAAGACACCTAAGGTTCCGCTACTTGCTGTGGAAACGGTTAATGATCCAGTACAAGACGTCTAATCGACTCTTTAGAGGAAAATATCAATACAAAGTCGTATTGATTGTTCCGGGTGCTAGTGTTTTTAGATCTGGAGATATGGATGCAACATTGCGTCAACTCCAGGCAATAGATTTTAATAACCCTGCACCCGGAGCATTATCGTTCTGGAGAGCTAATATTAAAACTCAAGAAGACCTCGATTA
>JACCDQ010538009.1_pt1 | contig 18557 bp, 22 predicted proteins | sample 7446031 | NCBI WGS metagenome assembly JACCDQ01 (sample SAMN15323442, study PRJNA562643) | freshwater metagenome | isolation source: river surface water | place: USA:Blue River Watershed | collected 2017-08-17
CCGACTGTACGCCGGTCAACAGGCCGTTGTGCCAGAAGCCGCCATCGCCCATGATCGACAGCACGCGTCGCTGCATCATCGGCGACACGCCGGCCCGTGACGCCAGGCTCATGCCGTAGCCGAGGATGGAGTGGCCCATGGAGAACGGCTCAAAGGTGGCGAACGAGTGACAACCGATGTCAGCCGCCACATGCACGGGGCCGACATCCTGCTGAGCGAGCTTCAGCGCAGAGAATACCGGCCGCTCAGGGCAGCCGGTGCAGAAGCCCGGCGGACGCGCGGGCAACGCTGGCACAGGGGCGGTCGATGTCTGCGCCGCCATGGCTGACAGCTGCTGCCGGCGTTCGGCCGTGGCCTGCAGCTGCCTACGCACGGGCTGCACGTCGATGGCCGGCAAATGGCGCGCGAAGAACTGTGCCAGTCCCTGCAGCATCGCCTCCGGGTTCAGCTCGCCGACCAGCGGCAACATGTCTTTGCCGTGCAGCGCAGTTGGCAGGCCACGGCGGCGCAGTACCGAGGCGATCTCGTACTCGATATATTCCGGCGAACCTTCTTCGACGACCAGCAGCGCCTCCTTGCCGTCGGCAAAGGCGGCGATCTGCTCATGTGACAGCGGGTAGGTGACGTTCAGGATCAGCAGTGGCACCTCGCTGCGTCCGAAGGCATCGGCCGCGCCGAATTCCTGCAGCGCGCGCAACAGCGCCGGCGACACGCCGCCCTGCACGATGATGCCGAGCTGCCGGTGGCGGCCATCGCGCACCTCATTGAGCGAATGAGCGGCCAGGTAGTCGCGCGCGGCCGGGATGCGCTGTTCGACTTTCAGCTTTTCATGCCGGAACGTCGATGGCGGATGCGCGAGGCGGCCATAATCAAAACCAGCCGGCTCGGCCAGCGGTGCCTGTACCGACACGGCCGGCTGTTGGTTGTCGCTGCAGACGAAGCTGCCCCGCAGATGGCAGGCGCGGATGCGCAGCTCCATCATGGCTGGCATGTTCGACGCCTCGGACATCGCGAAAGCGTGCTTGACCATGCTGACCATATTCTGCAGGTCGGGCCGGGGGTCGAACAGGATCATGCCGGACTTCATTGCGTATGCATGCGTCCTTTCCTGCACGACCGACGCGCCCTCGCCATAGTCTTCGCCAATCACCATCAGCACACCGCCGGTCACGCCGGGCGACGCCAGATTGGCCAGCGCATCAGCGGCCACATTGGTGCCGACGATGGATTTCCACGTGACGGCACCGCGCAGCGGGTAATGGATGGACGCACCCAGCATCGCCGCCGCCGACGCTTCGTTGGAGCAGGCCTCGACATGTACGCCAAGCTCGCCGACCAGCGCCTTCGCCTGCACCATCACATCCAGCAGATGCGACACCGGGGCGCCCTGATAGCCGCCGATATACGAGACGCCGGATTCGAGCAAGGCCTTGGTAATGGCCAAAATGCCCTCACCATGGAAAGTGTCGCCGGCGCCGAGCCGTAATTGCCGAATTTCTTTCTCGAATGAAATTTCCACAGGAAATGTAACTGTCAGGATGGGAAACGCCGAATTTCGCCGATGATAATCGGTCTACTACAGGGATTTCTTTTCATATCCCAAAGTCCGCGCTTTGACTGAGCGCAGTTCTGCTACCAACGACCTGCCGTTCCGCCCAGTGAAATGTAAAAAAGTGCAATCGAATATTGCCCAATTGCACTTTCCCGGCATTATCTTTATCATCTGGTTCAAATTGTGACTAAGCAGTATAAGTTTCCGCGCTACCAAGGAGATCCCTATGCTGATGTCGACCAAAGCCAACCGATACGCTCACTCTCTGCTGAAGGCGCGTACCAGTGGCCACCTGCTCCCGCTGCTGACCGATGACGGCAAGCTGACGTCAGAGGACGCTTACGACGTTGCGCGCAGCTTGCTGAATATCCGGATTGCGAACGGCGAAACGCCGATCGGCCGCAAGATCGCATTCAGCAACCGCCGCGTACAGTCGAGCTTCGGCAAGACGGAGGCGATCGCTGAACCGATCTGGACCACGCTGTTCGACAGCAGCGTTGAGTTTGCGCTCGATAATCAAGGCGTGCACCTGTTGGGCAAGGCCCAGCAGCCGAGGATCGAACCGCACATGGTGTTCAAGCTGGCTAAAACGCCGACCCCCGACGCCACGCTGGAAGACCTGACCGACAGCCTCGAGTGGATGGCCCATGGTTTCGATGTGGCGGTGTCGCCGTTTAAGGACTGGGAGTTCGATTCGGCCGATGCGGTAGCGGCCTTTGGCCTGCACCGCCAGCTTATCGTTGGCGAACCCAGGATGCTGTCGCGGCAGGGCCGGCACCGCTTGCCTGACGTGCTGGCGGCCGGCAGTCTCTCGTTGTCTAAATCGCGGCTCGACCAGCCCCAGTTGTGCGCGGCCGGGTTCGGCGAAGAACTGGGCGGCAGCCCCTTGCACGCCCTGTTGTGGCTGCATCAGCAGTTGCAACAGCAGCCTGATTTCAAGCCGCTGCAGGCGGGCGAGATCATTGCCACCGGCAGCTGGACCAAGCCCCAGCCGGTCAAGCGCGGCGAGGTCTGGTCGTCGGCATTCGGGCAGCTGAATGTGCCGGGCCTGAGCGTGTCCTTCAATTAATACCGACAGCCTGGCGGCGCGCCAATACGCTCCGGCAGGCTACGCTCCTCGGAACAGGCGCTGGCTGCGGCCAAGGCCGACGCTGGCAGGCACAGTAAAATCGCTAATGAACGAAGGATTTCACTGGCCTGTCTGAACAAGGAGAAATTATGGCTGCAAGCAAAGTACCCACGATCGATTTCGGCATCAATGCCGCTGACCGCGAAAAAATCGTCGATGGTCTGTCGCACCTGCTCGCCGACACCTACACGCTGTACCTGAAGACACATAACTTCCACTGGAACGTCACCGGGCCGATGTTCCAGACGCTGCATACGCTGTTCATGGATTTTTATACCGAACAATGGACGGCGGTAGACCTGATTGCCGAGCGCATCCGCGCGATGGGCGCGCCCGCACCGGGCAGCTATGAGGCCTTTGCAAAGCTGACGTCGATCAAGCCGAGCCCGGGGCTGCCGAAGGCGCGCGATATGATCATCGAGCTGATCGAAGGCCAGGAGACCGTGGCGCGCACCGCGCGCAACATGTTCGACGTGGCGTCGGACGCGAACGACCAGCCGACCTGCGACCTGCTGACGCAGCGCATGCAAATCCACGAGAAGAACGCATGGATGCTGCGCAGCCTGCTGGAAGAATGACCTGGCCACACAAGGTCGGGAAAGTTCTGGTATGTTTTTTAGCCCCATCCACTTCAGGGAGAAGCCGATGAAACACCTGCTGGCCATCACGCTGTTGTGCGTCGCCGCGACCGCGTCTGCGCACAACTGTCCGAACGACATGAAGGCGATCGATGCCGCGCTGACGTCGACGCAGCTGTCCGGCGCCGAGCTCGACAAGGTAAAAGCCCTGCGTGCCGACGGCGAGAAGTTTCATAAGGCGGGCAAGCACAATGAATCGATGAAGGCGCTGGCCGACGCGAAAAAGCTGCTTGGCATTTAACCGGCGAGACATCGGTATTTGAGCCGGTATTTGAGCCGGTAGTTGAGCCGGTCTTTGCGCCGGTACAGCCGCCACACAACGGTCATCTGCGGGTGGCCGTTTCTTTTTCCCCACTGAACGCGCGACGTCGGCGATTGACACCTGCGTGTTTCCCGCTATCCTAGCGCGTTGGCAAAACGCAAACCCGGAGCGCTACGTGTCCCCTACCACCCTGCAGCTGGTCGCCGCCGTTCTGTTCGCGCTGGCACTGATCCACACGTTTTCCACGTCGGTGTTTGAACGTCTGGCGCATGCGCGCCCGGCGCACGCGGGACTGTGGCATCTGCTGGGCGAAGTTGAGGTCGTGTTCGGCTTCTGGGCAATGGTACTGATCATCATGATGGCGGTGCTGGCGTCGAAGACCGAAGCGCTCGCCTACCTGGACAGCCGGAACTTCACCGAGCCCTTGTTCGTGTTCGCGATCATGGTGGTGGCCGGCAGCCGGCCCATCTTGCAGGGATCGCGCATGCTGGTCGATCTGCTGGTGAAGCTGATGCCAATGCCCGGCAAGCTGGCTTTCTTCTTCACCGCGCTGGCGATGGTGCCGCTGCTGGGCTCGGTGATCACCGAGCCGGCCGCGATGACGCTGGCGGCGATGCTGCTGCGCGACGCCGTCTTTGCCAACGCGTCAAAGCGCCTGCGCTATGCGACGCTGGGCGTGCTGTTTGTGAACGTGTCGATCGGCGGCACGCTGACACCGTTTGCAGCGCCGCCTGTGCTGATGGTCGCCGCCAAATGGAATTTCGATCTCGCTTACATGCTCACCCACTTCGGCTGGAAGGCGGCCGTGGCGGTCTTGATCAATGCCACCGTGCTGACCCTGCTGTTTTCTCGCGAGATCCGGCAGATGCCGGAGGTGGCCCGGCAGGAAGCAGCGCGCGTACCGCTGCCGCTGCTGGCCTTGCACTTGCTGTTTCTGATCGGCATCGTCGTGTTCGCGCACCATCCGGCGGCATTCATGGCAGTGCTGCTGCTGTTCATGGGCACGGCGACCGCCTACCCTCAGCACCAGGACCGCCTGATCCTGCGCGAAGGCCTGCTGGTGGCTTTCTTCCTTGGCGGGCTGGTGGTGCTCGGCGGCCAGCAGCAATGGTGGTTGCAGCCGCTGTTGCTGACCATGGATGCAACCTCGGTGTACTACGGAGCGACCGCACTGACGGCCATTACCGACAATGCAGCGCTGACCTATCTGGGCTCGCTGGTGGACGGACTGACGGAAGAATTCAAATACGCACTGGTGTCCGGCGCGGTGACGGGCGGCGGCCTGACCATCATCGCGAACGCGCCCAACCCGGCCGGCGCATCGATCCTGCGCTCGCGTTTCGATGACGGTACGATCAGCGCGGGTGGCCTCCTGGCCGGAGCGGCGCTGCCGACGCTGGTGGCGATCGCCTGCTTCCGGCTGCTGCCTAACCTGTAAAACTGCGCGATGAGCTGCGAGCGGCCAGGACAATCGCCTAGCGACGCTCGCGCTTTTTGCGCGACTGGCTGATCCAAACCCGCACACCGACCGCCGCCAATGCCGCTGCGACCAGCAGCCCGGCCTGCAGCCCGCCGGCATCGTCGGCAGGGATGGCGTCCGGCGCGAGATAGCGGTCGGGGTTCAGCATCACCAAACCGGCCATCAGAATGCCGGCGATTAACAGGATCCGGACCAGCCGGAAAAGCAGGCGCTTGCCCAATTCGTTCATGCGTTCCTCAAACAGCTCAACAACAACGCAACATTTTGTCACAAGCCCGGTATCTCCGGCCTGCGCACAGTGAGAGGAACTGCTGCACAATACGAGCGGCGCTGCTTCTGCCGGACGGCAGCGCTTGGAGCGCCGTCCCCTGAGCTTCATCCTGAGAACGAAAGCCAGCCATGCAGACGTCAAACTGGATGTCCTTTGCCGTGAGCTTCAGCGTCGTCATTGCGCTGCTGGGTGGGCTGCTGTTCCTTCTCAGGCGCGCGCAAAGCCGCGGGCTGCCGGGCATTCCGCAGCGTCGCATCCGCATCCTCGAAGCGGCGTCGGTCGCGCCGAGGCAAAAGCTGGTGCTGCTGCGCGTGAAGGACCAGGAGATTCTGCTGGGCGTATCAGCGCAACAGATGACGACGCTGGCCACCTTTGCAGCGGACACGGACGAGAGCACGGCATCGTCGCCGAAAGCCGCAGGTTCCGGCGAGGGGCTCGCGCCGCTGGCCAAGCGAATGGCTGATCGGCTGAAGGCATCGACCAGCAGTGCCGCTGCCGCCAGAGACATGCCATGATCGCGCAGGGCAGCGAACATCGGGAAGGCACACCACGGCAATGCGGGCAGAGCGCAGTCAACCGTCGACATTCAATGGCATGGCATCACCAGAAGAGGCAGCAGCGTGAGCAGCACAAACAATCCGCGTAGCCAGGGCAGGCTGCACACCGAGGGTATTTTCCGCCGTGCGCTGGGCGACAGCGACGCGGACACGCAGGCCGTCCCGCAGTTCGATCCTGAGCTCGATCCCAAGTTCGATTCCTACGCCCCGCATCGCGACCCGCACTTCGGCACTGACTCGCCCGAGCACAATGTACAGGGACGAGTCGACGATCTCTATCGCCGCACCGAACCGACGCTGGACTTGCCATCGGCGGCTAGTGGCTGGCGAGAGCCAGAACACGCACTGCCACCCGTGCCGCCGCCGCTCGATGACGATGACCTTCCGCCCGCCGGACGACGCGAACCATTGCGCGTGTTGCGCTGGGCGCTGGCGAGCGCAGCGACCGTGACCGTCTCCGCCGTTATCGGGCTGGCGCTGCTGACGCTGCCCGATGCGGCGCAACCGCAGGCGAAGCCGAGCTGGATGACGTCGTGGCTGCCATCGTGGGCACGCGACGCCGTGGTGGCGATGGCCGGCAAGCCGGTGTCGCCGCCCGCATCGGTGCCCGAATCTGTGCCCGGATCGTCGTCAAACACCGTGGCAGCGTCCTCATCGGAATCACCGGCGCCATCGCAACCCGCCGCGCCGACGGCATCGCAGCAGGCCACGGCCGTCCCCGAGCCTGAAGTTCAGTCGGATAGCACGGCCACGTCCGGTGCTGCACAGACAGCGGCAGCGGCGACCACCCTACCCGGCACCGCAGCTGCGTCGGCGGCCGTGCCGCCGTCAGCGACTGCGGCACCTGCGCCCGTCGCAGAGGCACCGTCCGCCGCTACACGGGAGGCGTCCGTGGGCGATGGCCGCGTTTCGACCGCAAGCCAGCCTTCGACGCCACCGGTCGAGCGTGCAACGGTGCCCGCGAAGGTCGCGGAACGGACGTCCGTCAAGACTCCCAAAAAGCAGCCTGTGGCCATCGCGGCAAAATCCGCCACGCGTGAGCGTACTGCCGCGCAACGCCCTGCGCGCAGCGAAGATCGGGTGGTCCGCGCCGCGCCGCCGGGCAGCATTTTCGTGCAGCATGTGTCCCTCGCTTCCAAGGCCGATGCGCAGGCATGGCGCGCCCGCCACCGCGGCCTTGCACGTACCCGCATCATTGCGGTCAATACGTCGGGCAAGGACATCAAATATGCGGTCGTGTCCGGACCCTTTGCGTCGCGCAAGGAGGCGGAAGCCTTCGCCGCCCGTGACGGTGTAGCCACGGCGCCGTGGTTCCGGCCACAGGCGTCTCTGCGCGCAGCATTGCCTGCCGAGCGGCACTGATCTCTCTGGCCGGCGCGCACCGCCGGCCCTGTCCGTCAGCCGGCCATGCGATGTGGATGAACGACCACTGTGTTGCATCCCTCAGTTTGCTTGCTGGCATTTCCTGAGCTGGCGTTTCGCTGTCCCCCATTTCGCTGTACCCATTTCGCACCCCTTTTAAACAAGCGAATCCAGCTGCCCCGACGACCGCTACAATCTCTGGATCTTTTGTGCGCCATTTGGCGCGCGTTATGACAGTCCGGTGCGCCATCGGCGCACCAACAAGGAGATTCGCCTTGAGCACAATCGCGCAACTGCGGCGCATTCTGAAAGACAACCGCACGATCGCCGTCGTCGGTCTGTCGGCCGACTGGTTCCGGCCCTCGTATTTCGCCGCGAAGTACATGCAGGAGCACGGTTTCCGGATCATTCCGGTGAACCCGAAATACGATGAAATCCTCGGCGAAAAATGCTATCCGGACCTGAAGTCGATACCCCACCCGGTCGATATCGTTGATGTGTTCCGCAAGCCCCAGGACTGCGTGCCGATCGCGCGCGAGGCCGTCGATATCGGTGCAAAAGTGCTGTGGCTGCAGATCGGCGTGATCAATGACGAGGCGGTGCAGATTGCTGAGGCGGCGGGACTGGAAGTCGTGATGGATCGCTGCGTCAAGATCGAGTACGCCCGCCTGTTCGGCGGCCTGGGCTGGTTCGGCGTGAACACGAAAGTGATCTCCGCCCGCCGCCCCGTCTGACCCGCTCGTTGAGCGCCTTTACCGTCAAAAGATCACCATGGCACAAGACCACGTTTACGATTTCGACACGCTCTGCCTGCATGCGGGCCAGATTCCCGATGCGGCCACCGGCGCCCGTGCGGTGCCCATTTACCAGACCACGTCTTATGTGTTCGACAGCGCCGAGCATGCGGCCAGCCTGTTCAATTTGCAGACCTTCGGCAATGTGTATTCGCGGCTGTCGAACCCGACCGTTGCCGTGCTCGAAGAGCGTATCGCTGCGCTGGAGAATGGCCGCGCCGCCGTCGCTACCGGCAGCGGCATGGCCGCGCAGATGATTGCCATGCTGAACCTCTGCCAGGCCGGCGACGAGATCGTCGCGGCGCGCACGCTGTACGGCGGCACGCATACGCAGCTGGCCGTCAATTTCCGCAAACTCGGCATCAACACGACCTTCGTCGACAGCGAAGACCCTGAAAACTTCGCGCGCGCGATCACACCGAAGACCAAGCTGCTCTATGCGGAGACCATCGGCAATCCGTCGATGAACGTGCTCGACATCGAGAAGGTGGCCGCGATTGCCAATGCACACGATCTGCCGCTGTTCGTCGACAATACCTTCGCCAGCCCGTATCTGTGCCGCCCGTTCGAATGGGGCGCGGCGGTCGTGATGCATTCGGCAACCAAGTTCATCGGCGGGCATGGCACCACGATGGGCGGCGTGATTGTCGAGTCGGGCAAATTCAACTGGGGCAACGGCAAATTCCCGACGATGACAGAGCCCTCCGACGGCTATCACGGCGTGCGCTTCTATGAGACCTTCGGCGACTTCGGCTTTACGATGAAATGCCGGATGGAAGGCATGCGCACCTTCGGCCCGGTGCTGTCGCCGATGAGCGCGTTCATGCTGCTGCAAGGTGTCGAGACGCTGCACCTGCGGATGGAACGCCATTGCAGCAATGCGCTGAAAATCGCGCAGTACCTGAGCGAGCATCCGAAAGTGTCATGGGTAAATTACCCGGGACTGCCGAACAATAAGTACTACGAGCTGGCGCAAAAATATCTGCCCAAGGGCGCAGGCGCGGTGCTGTCGTTCGGCATCAAGGGCGGAGCGGCGGCCGGGCAGAAATTTATAGAAAATGTCGAATTCCTGTCGCACCTTGCTAACATTGGCGACGCGAAAACCCTGGTGATCCATCCGGCATCGACGACGCACCGGCAATTGTCGGAAGAACAGCAACTCGCCGCCGGCGTGCCGCCCGACTTGATCCGTCTTGCGGTGGGTATCGAGTCGGTCGACGATATCTTGTGGGACATCGACCAGGCACTGTCGAAAACCTGACCCTGTTTTGTACAACCCAGCAACAAGAGTGAGAAGCACTATGAAAAAACTGTCCACGTCCCTGATTGCCCTGCTGCTGTCGGCCGCCGTCGTGCCGGCATCGATGGCGGGCGCACCGCCGAAAGTCGATCCGGACGCGCCGCCGCCCGTCTATTGGGAACCGGAGCCGGAGCAAGAAGCGCCGGTGAAAAAAGAAAAAAAAGCCAAGGTCAAAAAAGAGAAGAAAGCCGCCGGCGAAAAGCAGTAAACCTGTTGAAATATCGCTGAAGCCTTCTCCGTTCCGGGCGCGCGCCCGGAACGCTCATTCCTCGCAGGAAATATAAGCCTGCCACCCAAGTCACCGACGGATTCCCGTCACGCGTGATCCGCTCCTTCCGCTGGCCTCTGTACGTCGTTATCGGCCGTCCCGGCGCGCCAAACCTGGTTCGTTGCGACATAACACTTTACTGAATCATATTTTGTTTTGAGATATAATGTCCGCATTCCCAGCTGACAGGCGAGTCCATGATGCCTACCCCACTTGAAATCGATCTGCCCGCGCTGCGCCGCGCGTCGAATGAGGCCTGCGCACTGATGCGCGTGATGTCCAACCCCGATCGCCTGCTGCTGCTGTGTCAGCTGTCGCAAGGCGAGCGACGCGTCGGTGAGCTCGAAGAGCTGCTCGATATCCAGCAGCCTACGCTGTCACAACAGCTCGCTGTGCTGCGCGAAGAGTCGCTGGTCGAGACGCGGCGCGACGGCAAGCAAATCTATTACCGCATCGCCAGCGACAAGGCGATGGCGCTCCTGAACGTGCTGTACGGCCTGTATTGCCAACCCTGAATAACGAGGTTCTACCATGACGATTGACTGGCTTCATTTCACTCCCGGGCTTTCCCTGATCGGCGGCGTGCTGATCGGTATCGCTTCGGCCCTGTTCATCCTCGGCAATGGCCGCATTGCCGGTATCAGCGGCATCCTCGGCGGGCTGCTGAGGCCGCAGCGCGGCGATGTCCAATGGCGGATCGCCTTTCTGCTCGGACTGATCGTCGCACCGGCCGTGGTCTATCTGTTCATGCCCTATGTCGCCCCCACCATCGAGGCCGACACCGGCACGCTGTTGACCGCCGGGCTCTTGGTTGGCGCCGGCACACGCTATGCCGGCGGCTGCACCAGCGGCCACGGTGTCTGCGGCCTGTCGCGGCTGTCGCCGCGCTCGCTGATCGCCACGCTGTCCTTCATGGGCGCCGGCATTGCGATCGTCTTCGCCATGCGTCACCTGTCCTGAATCGGAGAAACACCATGCGTCAACATATCAATACGCTCTCTTCCTTTATCGTCGGTCTGATCTTCGGCGCCGGTCTGATCCTGGCCGGCATGACCGATCCGTCGAAAGTGATCGGCTTCCTTGACATCGCCGGCCACTGGGATCCGTCGCTGGCGTTGGTGATGGGCGGCGCAATTCTGGTCGGCCTGGTCGCATTTCGGTTCGCGAACAAGCGCACCACAAATTTCCTTGGCGGTGCGATACACCTGCCGACCCGGCGCGATATCGATCTGCGCCTGGCCGGCGGCAGCATGGTGTTCGGCATCGGCTGGGGCATGGCAGGCTTTTGCCCGGGCCCGGCGCTGACCGCGCTCGGCACCGGCAATACCAAAGCGATGGTGTTCGTGGCAGCGATGATCGCGGGCATGGCACTATTCGAATTGGCCGAACGGCTCTGGCATCCGCCGCGACGTGCAGGCAAGCCTTCGTAAAAAAATGCAGCATGCGGGCATAGTGTCCGCACGTATTTATTCGGTATTAAATTAATATTTAACCAGTCAACCGATGTGCCTCTAATCCAACCAGGGAGATCTTCATGAAAGCCAATGTCGGAACCGCAGACCGCGCACTTCGCATCCTCGCCGGTGTCATCCTGATCGCGCTCACGCTGTCAGGCACCATTGGTCCCTGGGGCTGGATTGGCATCGTCCCCATCCTGACTGGTCTGTTCCGCTTCTGCCCGGCCTATACTTTGCTGGGTATCCGCACCTGTCCGGTGGACAGCGCAGGCAGCGGCAAATAAGCATGGGCAAAGGCTTCTCCAACCCGCGCGAGACCTGGGACAAACGCTTTTCGACGCCGGACTATATTTTCGGCACCGCGCCGAACGTTTGGCTGGCCGCGCATGCCGACCTGCTGCAGCCCGGCATGCGCGTGCTGGCGGTCGCCGATGGCGAAGGGCGCAACAGTGTGTGGATGGCGCAGCGCGGCCTGCAAGTCGATGCGTTCGACATTTCGCCGGTCGGCGTCGAGAAGGCAAAGCAACTGGCGGACGCGGCCGGCGTGCAAGTGAACTATCAGGTCGCCAGTGTGGAAGATTTCGCGTGGAAGGTCGGCGACTATGATGCGGTGGTCGCCATCTTCATCCAGTTTGCCGATCCCGACACGCGCGCGACGCTGTTCCGGCAGATGAAGTCGGCGCTGCGGCCGGACGGTCTGTTGCTGCTGCAGGGTTACACGCCCAAACAGCTTGACTACAAAACGGGCGGCCCGCCCAACCTGGACCATCTGTATACGGAGGACTTGTTGCGCGATGCGTTTGGCGACCTCGATATCGCCGAGCTGCGCTCATATGAAGACGTGCTCACCGAAGGCAGCCAGCATAGCGGGCAGTCGGCGGTCGTGGGACTGGTTGCGAGAAAGCGATTCGGCTGCAATTTCGGGTAAGCCACAGCACGTGCGGACGTAAAAAAACCGGGGATACCAACCCCGGTTTTTTTATGCCACCGCGCGCGTCAGACCTGCTTGCCGCGCATGCCAAGTCGGCCCAGCAGCGCACGATCGTCATCCACTTCCGGGTTGCCGGTCACCAGCAGCTTGTCGCCGTAAAAGATCGAATTCGCACCGGCCAGATAGCACAGCGCCTGCACGCCGTCGCCGAGCTGGCGGCGGCCTGCCGACAGGCGCACGCGCGCTTTCGGCATGGTGATGCGCGCGACGGCGATCGTGCGCACGAATTCCAGCGGATCCAGCGGTTCCTGGTCGGCCAGCGGCGTGCCTTCGACGGCCACCAGATGATTGATCGGCACCGAATCCGGATACGGGTTCAGGTTGGCCAGCTGCGCAATCAGGCCGGCACGCTGCTTGCGCGATTCGCCCATGCCGACGATGCCGCCGCAGCAGACCTTCAGGCCCGCTTCGCGCACATGGCCGAGGGTATCGAGCCGGTCCTGGTAGTCGCGCGTGGTAATGATCTCGCCGTAAAACTCGGGCGCGGTGTCGAGGTTGTGGTTGTAGTAGTCGAGGCCGGCCGACGCCAGGCGCTGCGCCTGCTCTTCCTTCAGCATGCCCAGCGTCGCGCAGGTCTCAAGCCCCAGCGCCTTGACCGCCTTCACCATCTGCTCGACCGCTTCGATGTCGCGGTCCTTCGGCGCACGCCACGCAGCGCCCATGCAGAAGCGCGTTGCGCCGCTGTCCTTCGCGGCTTGTGCAGCGGCAACGACCTCGTCAACCTCCAGCATCTTCTCGGCCTTGACACCGGTGTCATGGTGCGCCGACTGCGGGCAGTAGCCGCAGTTTTCCGGGCAGCCGCCGGTCTTGATCGACAGCAGCGTGGCCAGCTCGACCTCGTTCGCTTCCCAATGGGCGCGATGCACTTGCTGCGCACGCCACAGCAGGTCATTGAACGGCAGTTCGAACAACGCGGCGACCTCGGCAACCGGCCAGGTCTCGTTCGCCTTGGCCAGATCGGCGACTTTCTTCGAGGCGGCAAAAAATTCGATGGTTTGCGACGACATGCAGGAATCCAATACAAGTATCAAAAAGCGACGTGCGCCCGGCCGTAAGGCACGGTCAGACGCGACAGGTGCTACCTTGCTGGCGTTGGCCAGCTGTCCAGCGCTGTGAAATCGATCGCGCCGGCGGCCTGCGCCGCCGATGGCACGGCCATCCACGGCACGACGCCCAGCAACGGCGCCGGCAGCCTCTGCTGCAGCGCCAGCACGTTATCGGCCTGGTGCGGCATTGACGGATCGATCTGGTTCGCCACCCAGCCAGCCAGCCTCAGCCCGCGCGCCGCAATCGCCTCGGCGGTCAGTAACGCATGGCTCAGGCAGCCCAGCCTCAGGCCGACCACGAGAATAACATCAAGTTGCAGTGCAGCAGAAAAATCGGCGGTATCGAAGTCGTCCGTCAGCGGCACACGGAAGCCGCCCACGCCCTCCACCACCACGGCCGGCGCCTGCGCCGCCACCTGCCGGCAGGCATCGAGCAGTACGGCGGGATCGATCTGCACGTTTTCCAGCTGCGCCGCGACATGCGGCGCGCAGGCCTCACGCAACAGGTAAGAGGTGGTCAATGCCTGCGGCAGCGCGAACGTGGACTCGGAGGCGAGCAGCGCCACATCCTCATTCCACAACTCGCCGTCACGCAGCTCGGCACCGGCGGCGATGGGCTTCATGCCCACGGCCGGCAGGCCGGCCTGCCCCAACGCATGCAAGCAGGCCGCCGAGATCAGTGACTTGCCGACACCGGTGTCCGTGCCGGCGATGAAGCAGGCGAACTGCGGCGACGATGGCTCTGATGGTTGCCGGCCACCTGCCGGCTGTGCGGTCAAATTCATGCGTCCTCCTGGTTCATCTGCGCGGACTCGATCTCCAGCAGCGCGTCGGCCAGCGCATCGACCTGCGCCAGCGTATGTGCGGCCGACAGCGTGATGCGCAAGCGTGAGCTGCCCACGGGCACGGTCGGCGGACGGATCGCGCCGACCCAGAACCCGCGCGCCAGCAGCGCCGCGCCGGCCGCCATCGTGCGGGCGTTGTCGCCAATGATGACCGGCTGGATCGGCGTCTTCGATGGCAGCAGCGACCAGGTGGTGAACGTCAGCCGTTCGCGCAGCCGCGCGATCAGCTGCGCCAGGTGCGCGCGCCGCTGCCGCCCTTCGTCGCTGTCGATGATGTCGATGCTGGTCAGCAGCGCGTGCGCGACCGCCGGCGGCGCGGCGGTCGTGTAAATGTACGGACGTGCGCGCTGCACCAGCCACTCGACCACCGTCGGATGTGCCGCGACGAACGCACCGGCAACGCCGGCCGCCTTGCCCAGCGTGCCGATGTAGACCAGTTGGGGCGACGACAAGGCAAGCTGCTCGAGCACACCACGGCCCCGCTCGCCCAGCACGCCGAAACCATGCGCATCATCGACCACCAGCCACGCGCCGTAGCGCTCACACAGCACAAGCAATTCGCGCAGCGGCGCGATATCGCCGTCCATGCTGAACACGCTGTCGGTGACGACGATGCGGTCCTTCGCGGTCGCCTGTTGCAGCAGCGCCTCCAGCTTTGCCAGATCGCGATGAGGATAGATATGCAGCGCCGAGCGTGCGAGCCGCGCGCCATCGATCAGCGACGCGTGGTTCAGTTCTTCGGAAAAAATCTCGGCATCCTTGCCGGCCAGCGCGGACAGCACCGCCAGATTGGCCATGTAGCCGGTAGAAAAATACAGCGCGCCTGCGGCAGGCATGTGCGGCGACGCGCCCGGCGACAGCACCGGCGACAGAAACGCCGCCAGCCGTTCTTCCAGTGCCGCATGCGCGGCCGAGTGGCCGGAAATCAGGTGCGACGCACCACTGCCGGCGCCATAGCGCCGTGCACCGTCGCGCAAGGCCTCGACCACGCGCGCATCGGCGGCCAGGCCAAGATAATCATTGCTGCAAAAGGCCAGCATTGGCCGGCCGTCGACCGTCATCGACGGCGCCTGCGGCGTCTCGACCAGACGGCGCTGCCGGATCAGATGCTGCCGCCCGAGCTCTTCCAGCTTGTGCTGCAGGCCGGACAGCAACGGCGATGTTTCAGACATTCACATCCTTAGTCAGTCAGCCACGAAGGCTTGCGTTTTTCAAGGAAGGCCTGGATACCTTCGCGTCCCTGTGGCGACACGCGAATCTCGCCGATGCGGCGCGCGGTATCGGCGATCAGCGCAGCATCGATGGTCTCGCCGCCGATCTCGTGCAGCAGTCGCTTGCATTGATCGAGTGCATGCGGACTACCGGCGCCCAGATGCTGCGTGAGCTTCGCCACCGCCGCATCGAGGCCGTCGGCCGGCACGGTCTCATGCACAAAGCCTGTCTTGGCCGCCTGTTCAGCAGAAAAGCGCTCGGCTGTCAGGAAGTAACGATGCGCGGCGCGCTCGCCCATCGCGCGCATCACGTAGGGAGCGATGGTCGCGGGGATCAGGCCCAGCTTCACCTCGGACAGGCAAAATTCAATGCCGTCGGCCGCCACCGCGATATCGCAGGCCGCCACCAGTCCCATGCCGCCGGCATAGCAGTCGCCGTGCACGCGCGCCACCGTCGGCTTGCTGCAGCTGTAGATGGTATGCAGCATGTCAGCCAGCGCCTGGGCATCGGCACGGTTTTCTTCTTCGGTGTAGCCGGCCATGCGCTTCATCCAGTTCAGGTCGGCGCCGGCACAAAAGGCCGGGCCGCGCGCGGCCAGCACAATCACGCGCACGCCGCGCTCACGGTCGAGCGCATGAAAAGCATGAGTCAGCTCGGCAATGGACTGTTCATTGAAGGCATTGCGCACGTCGGGACGGTTCATCCATACCGTGGCGACATGGCCATCGTGCACAATCTCCAGGGTCTGGTAATCCATGGGCAGCGTCTCGCTCAGGTCGGTGTGTCAGTGGTGCCGATAGTGCCGGCGATCTCAGTCGGCGTCGCCGGATTTCGGCTTCACCATGTCCTGCGGGTTGTCGATGCGCAAGCGGCGGCGGTCGGGCTCGACGGCCGTCAACGGCGCGACCTCTTCCATCTCCTGTAGGCATTGCACCGCGAGCAGCTGGTACTCGCGCGTGCCCTTCTGTTTCCAGGCGATTTCCTTGTCCGTCAATTCTCGCACCACCTTCGCCGGCGCGCCCATCACCAGGCTCTTCGGCGGCACCTGCATGCCGGTCTTCACAAAGGCCATCGCAGCGACGATCGCCGAGTCGCCGATCACGGCACCGTCCATCACTACCGCATTCATGCCCACCAGCGCATTGCGGCCGATGCGCGCGCCGTGGATCACCGCGCCATGGCCGATATGGCCGTCCACCTCAATCACGGTGTCGCTGCCCGGGAAGCCATGCACCACACAGGTGTCCTGCAAATTAGCGCCCTCTTCCATAATCAGCCGGCCAAAATCGCCGCGCAGGCACGCGTTCGGCCCGACATAGCAGCCCGGCCCGATGATCACGTCGCCGATCAGCACCGCCGTCGGATGCACGAACGCGGTCGGGTCGATCACCGGGACCACGCCCTCAATGGCATATACCTTCGGTTGCGATTTCATCAGCGCGTCCGGATCACGATCTTGCCCGTCACCTTGCGGGAAGCCATATCGATCAGCGCCTGCGGCGTCTGCTCGAGCGCATAGGTGGCCGACACATGCGGACGGATTTTGCCGGCGGCATGCCAGCGCATGAGTTCCTGCATGGCCTCGGTGTGCTTGGCCGGCTCGCGGCGCAGGAAGTCGCCCCAGAACACGCCGACCGCAGACGCGCCCTTCAACAGCGGCAGGTTCAACGGCAGCTTCGGGATTTCGCCGTTCGCGAAGCCGATCACCAGGTGACGGCCGCGCCACGCAATCGAGCGGAACGCCGCTTCGGTATAACTGCCGCCGACCGGGTCGTAGATCACGTCCGGGCCTTTGCCGCCGGTGCAGCGCTTGATGCCTTCGCGCAGATCTTCGGTACTGTAGTTGATGGTCTCATCGGCGCCATGGTCACGGCAGACGGCCAGCTTTTCATCGGTCGACGCGGCCGCGATCACGCGCGCTCCCAGGGCCTTGCCGATCTCGATGGCCGCCAGGCCCACGCCGCCGGCCGCGCCGAGCACCAGCATGGTCTCGCCGGCCTGCAGCTGCGCACGGTCGACCACCGCATGATGCGAGGTGCCGTAGGTCAGCGTCAGCGCGGCGGCGGTATCGAAGTCCATCGCGTCGGTCATGCGGATCAGCGCGCTCTCGGCGGCCACGATCTGCTGCGCGAACGCGCCGTTAGGCACATAGCCGAACACGCGGTCGCCGACCTTCAGCGAGGTCACGCCGTCGCCGACGGCGCGCACTGTGCCGGCCAGCTCATTACCGGGCGTGAACGGCAGCTCAGGTTTGAACTGGTATTTGTTCTGGATGATCAGCACATCCGGAAAATTCACGCCGGCAGCGGCGATATCGACCAGCACTTCGCCGGCCTTCGGCTGCGGCTCCGACCGCTCTTCCACCACCAGCGTTTCCGGCAGGCCCCAGGCTTTGCATACGACGGCTTTCATGTGTCTCCTCATCTCGCTCGTGTGAGCGTTGTTCATTGCACGTTGTTCATTGCGCGTCTTCTATCGGACGCTCTTTACTGAAATTTCGGTGCGCGCTTTTCCATGAACGCGCGTATGCCCTCGCGGCCATCGTCGGTCGTGCCGGACGCGAGCATCGATTCGCGCTCCAGATCGAAATGGCTGTGCAGGCTGTGATGCTGCGCCGACTCGATCAGCGCCTTGATGCGTGCCTGTGCCTGTGCCGGGCCGTGTGCCAGCTGCTGTGCGAGCTTGCGTGCGAGCTGCGGCAGATCGGCGTCGGCCACCACCTGGTCGACCAGGCCGATCGCCAGGCACTCGGCAGCCGGGAAAGGACGATTGGTCAGGAAGATTTCTTTGGCCTTGGCGGCACCCGCGCGACGCGTGACGAACCACGAACCGCCAACATCGGGCGTCAGGCCGATCGCCGAATAGCCGCCGCGCAGCTTCATCGATTCGGCTGCCAGCACGATATCGCCGCACAGCGCAAAACCGATGCCGCCGCCGCCGACCGGGCCATTGATCGCGCATACCATCGGCACCGGCAACAACGTCAGCATCTTCATGGCCTCGTGCACCGGGTCGAGCAGCTCTTGCAGAATATCGACCAGCGGACGCGACGCGTCGGCAAACGCATTGATGTCACCGCCGGCGCAAAAATGCTTGCCGGCGGCCGTGATCAGTACCGCGCGCACGGATTTGTCGCTGGCGATCTGCGTCACCGCAGCCGCAAACGCGTGGGCCATCGGCAGATCGAGCACATTGGCGCGCTCGGGTGTGTTGAAGGTGATGACGGCCAGCGACTGGTCGATCTCGAGCTTCAGCGGTGAGGACATGGGCTTGTCTCCGTGACGATAGGGGCGAGCGGCCCTGGCGGCCGCAAAAGCCTGCCATTTTAGCAAACGGTCGCCACGGGCATTTTTGCCAATGCCTTGAAAGTTATGGAATTCCGGCTTGCCGCAC
>JACCDQ011615318.1_pt1 | contig 18555 bp, 21 predicted proteins | sample 7446031 | NCBI WGS metagenome assembly JACCDQ01 (sample SAMN15323442, study PRJNA562643) | freshwater metagenome | isolation source: river surface water | place: USA:Blue River Watershed | collected 2017-08-17
AGAAATAAAATCAGAGATTAACCCTCTCAGAAGCATTATTCTGCAAAGGTTTCAAGGATTATACTTTATATTAATCAAAATGCCGCCTCACACAATTAGCACAAAACAAATACAATGCGTACTACTTATTGCTTTTGCCACGATTCCCATAAATAGCGTTTTGTCTGACAAAATTTTCTGCATATAGCGTAGTCAATTTTAATCAATTGGGATTTATTGATTAGTACGGAATGTGGGTCATAAATATCAATGTCAAGAATGACAGCGACAGGTTTTCCGTCACGCATAATAATTTCTGGGTTTTTGGTTTGTGTTTTCATAATGTTTCTTTGGGTAAACTAGAATACTAAATAACTCATTTTTGGATGATAATCTTTCAACTAAAAAGTTGATCATATCTTATCAAGTTAATCTCATTATAAAAGTGGTGATCGCTGTTTTAAGTTGAGAGATGGAAAGCGATCGCTGTTTCAGTTGATTTTAGTTACAAGAGATCGACACCTTCAAACCATTTTTTCCAAATTTTAGCCCCATCGTCTTGCGGTTTGTCATTAGCTGTTTCAGATTAATATTTGTGTATTACCAGGTCAATAAAACTGCTAACTTCTAATAAAAGTGACTCTGGTTGTTGTTGTAATTTAGCGATCGCAGTTTGGCGAATAGTCATGAGAAAAACCCTCCCCAAAATTACTTTTCAAGATTTTTGATATTGTCGAGAACCTTAAGATACATTTCCATATTGCCTTGCTGCGAGTAAAGTTGTGCCGCCTGATTGTAGTCATTGATCGCACCTTGCTTGTCTCCTAAGTTTTTCTTCGCAATCCCGCGAGTGATGTAGGAAGAAGCAAAGTCGGGTTTGATTTTAATGGCTTGATTAAAGTCAGCGATCGCACCTTGCTTGTCTCCTAAGGCATACTTGGCTTTGCCGCGCCTGTAGTAAGTTTGAAAGTCGGGTTGGCTTTTAATGGCTTGATTGTAGTCAGCGATCGCACCTTGGTAGTCTCCTAAGCTATCCTTGGCAACCCCGCGAGTGATGTAGGAAAAAGCAAAGTCGGGTTTGATTTTAATGGCTTGATTGTAGTCAGCGATCGCACCTTGCTTGTCTCCTAAGGCATACTTGGCTTGGCCGCGACTGTGGTAAGTTTGAAAGTCGGGTTTGATTTTAATGGCTTGATTGAAGTCAGCGAGCGCACCTTGGTAGTCTCCTAAGCTATCCTTGGCAACCCCGCGATTGTGGTAGGCATCAGCATAGTCGGGTTTGAATTGAATGGCTTGATTGAAGTCTCCGATCGCACCTTGATAGTCTCCCGATTGACCTTTGTTATAGCCAAGATTAAACCACTCCTCGGCAGTCAATTGTACAGTTTTGGAATGTAACTCTGGCTTAACTTGAGTAATACCCCACTGTAAATTATAGAAAGCTTTAGTATCATCAATGTTCTCGAAATTAACCCAATTTAATTCTTGTAGAAAGACTAAATTATCAGGAATTTTATTAACCCCTGGTAACAAAACGGGAATGACAGGAATGTCTCGATTAACAAATAGGTTCATAAGTGATCGCAGTTCCTGGATTTGCCATTTTCCTAATCCCGTAACGCCAATAATAATAGCTGCCGATTTAATCTGGGGGATGGCTTTTTGAATTTCTTCCTGAAATGACTTGCCTGGGGGGATTTGTTCCTCATCTAGCCAAGGTTTTAACCCTCGTTCCCTCAGTTTTGTCGCAATCGCTCTTACTTGCGGTTTATCTACACTATTATGAGCCAGAAAAACATCGAATAATTGCTCTGTCATTGGTCAACTGCTCCATTGGTTAATTTTTGATTCCAGCAATATCAGCTAAAGCTAGGGAATACTTGTGCAGATTTTCCCTGAGAACTCCTAATTCTTTTCTTAATTCTAGGGCATCTGACCATTTTTGCTCATGTTCAGAAGGACTAACATCCCCAGGGCGTTTTGACTCCCAAACCTGTAAACGAGGATGCCACTTGGTTAGAATAGGGCGCAAACCTCGATTGAGAACCGTGATTGCAATCCCACCGACAGAATGAAGAGATGCTCCCACATCTGGGCCAGCCTCCTTGAGAATTTGGCGAGTTGTACCAAATAAACTATACAAAGAGTTCAACGCTTCACGGAGCAGACCTTCCTCACCATCTAAAGGCTCTACCGCAATGCGAGTCACCAATTCCACATAAAGCGACCAAGCCGCTCTCCGTTCAGTCAAATCTGCTTCCCATTCGGCTGAACCAATACCAAACGGCAGGCTAATAGATACTTTTTTTAATACAGCAGGGTCTCCTTTCACAAGCTCTATCCTCATTTCAATTACAATACTTACCAGCTTATACTATATTAACTTTTTGACTCATAAAACCCAGTAATCCTTATTTTCTAGTGACCAGAGGGGTGATCTCTGTTTTATCATTCAGGCGAGGCACATTGCAACGATGCCAACAGGCTCTCACTAATTAAACCCTGGCTCCTATCGGCTTAATTTTCGACCTGACGAATCCAGGTGATAATTTCTTGATGGATTTGTTCAGGAGATTGACTGCCATCTATCCGTAATAAAGGATCGGGATAATTTGCAAAAATTTTTTGATAGTTTTGACTAACGGCTAATAGTTTTTCCGTTTCTTCGTAGCATTCTCGATGAGTCCGGCAACGAATCCGTTCTAGGGCTAAATCTACGGCTAGGTCTAAATAAATTACGAGATCAGGGTTAGGAAAATGTTGGTTTAAGCTTTGCACAAAGGCCCATTCTTCATCGGTATGGCAGTTATAGGCGAGGGAAGAAAAGTAATAGCGGGGGGTGATCACATGGCATTGCTCGGCTAGTTGGTGATATACACCATCCTGGTCGTTATACAGGTGATAGTGGCGATCGCTGGCGAAAAGATAGGCCATTTGTTGCTCGCGGTGATTGATCTGGGCGATGGGCAGGCCGGGCGGTTGTAAACATTGGCGGATGAGTTGACCAATGGGGCCATCGGTGGGTTCGGGACTAATGATGGCTTTTTGTCCCTGGTTTTGCCAGTAGTCTCGGAGATAGTCGGCTTGGGTAGATTTGCCGGAACCATCAATACCTTCAATCACAATAAACAGAGGACGCATGGGGTTAGGGATGAATGATGTTTGCTTTATTTTAGGAGGGGATCGGAATTTTATGCTTTCTTTTGACTGTGTGTTGCAATATCAAGCGAGATATGGTCAAATATAAGAGAAAATTACTTTCTTGGACAAAACAAATATACCGTATCTGTTTTTAAACCAATCCTTTTTGCCTCCTATATCTCGTTTCCCCAGCCTTTACAGATGATAAAATGCTCAAAATGTATTTTATTTTCAGTTTGTAAGGTTTGATTTTTTATGAACTATTCGTTAATGCCTTGAGGCTAAAAATATGTTAAACCAGACTATTCAGAGTGAAATTAAAAGACTTTCAAGTTTATATTCTTATCAATCAAATCATCTGGAAGAATTTGCTGAATTTGTTATTAATAATAGTGTTATTGAAAAAACATCTAAAAAGACTAAAACATCTAAAAAAACTAAAATATCTCAACCCAGTCAATCGAAAGAATTAAAAGCAGATCAAATCAAGCAAGCAATTTACCAATATTTTGAAGTTTCTTCAACGCCAGAACTAAAAAAGTCGGGTGAATTTAGTCTTGCAACTAGAGACATGAAGCTGAATTTAGGACAGAAAGAATCATGGAAAGCTCTGTATAGAGAATTTATTGGGGTTTTGCCGGAAGAGGATGGTGAACAAGGAATAGACTGCATTAATGGTATTAATATTTTTAAATATTTCCGTCCATGGCGTGTTTTTGGCTTAGACGGGAAAACAGCGACAGAGGAAGATATTAAAAGTGCTTATCGTCGTTTATCTAAAATATATCATCCGGATAATCAAGAAACCGGTAATGCAAGAATTTTTGATCGGATTAATATAATGTACCGCTCAATTTCCCCAAACGCATTTAAATAATTTGGAGTTTTAACCGATATGCCTGAAAAGTTTAATATCTCTCAAGAGGAATTAGCAAAAGCTTTAGATATTTCTCTAGCAGAGCTAATCAAGACAGTTGACTTCTTTGACTCTGATCCCAATGATGAATGGGATTTAGTTGAAAATACACACTTTATTTTTATCAGTAAAACATTAAAAATTCGCAAGTTTTCTGAAGTTGGTGCTTTAAACATAGCTTGTTATTTTGATTGTCATGGCAAAAAAGGAATATGGAAGACTATCAAAGAATTTGTTACGAAAAAAACACATAAATTACAGCACTCTTTGGTTCAAAAAATCATACAGGAAGAGCTTTATGAGCCGGATAATAAAATTATTCAAGTCAACGGTAAAAATTTCCTTCATAAGCAATGTCTTCGTCGAATCCTAGAAACCAATGGTCAGACAGTCAATAAAGCTCTCAAAGAACTGCAAGAAACTAAGCCACTTGAGTACGAGGATGATTTTGTGACAAGGGAATTTCCTGATCCCAAAAAAGCAAAACAAGGCGATCAGTTATGGTTTTCTTCAAAGGGTAGCTTTTATGTTTCCCGGCAGATTAGCATTATTCTTAAGGATAAAGCTAGAAAAAAGAAATGTAAGGTTGTCAGTGAAGAAATTGAAAAAGCTCTCAAATTATTAGATAGCAAGACCCAAAAAATGGCTAATGAAATTACAAAAGCCAAACATAAAGCTAAAACAAGGGATAAGTTGTGTCAAATTACCCATAAAAAACCAGATGCGGCTAATCCTTTAATGCAACTATCTGCTCACCATTTATATTCTGTGAATAAATATCCACACCTCGCTACAGTCTTAGAAAACTTAATTACAATAGATGCTCAAATTCATAAAGAGTTTCATACCAACTGGATGGGAGGGTATCATGTAGATTGTAAAGTGCAGGACTTTATTGATTTTGTTGTTGAAAGGTATCCAGATTATGCTAATGAAAATTTAATACCACGATTATTTGAAGTGAAAAAAATCCTAAAAATCCCAGATAATTGATTTTATAAAATATTTAGTGATATTAAAAGGTTTTGGGGTTCTATAGGTTTCCTTCCAGGGCGATCGCCGCAGGAGCCGTTTTCCCAAAAGACTGATAATTCGCTAAAGGCAACGTAAACCAAAACTCTGACCCCTGATGTGGCATACTTTTCACCCCAATTTGTCCGCCATGGGCCTCAATAATTTGCCGACATTGATAGGAACCCAACCCAATCCCCGTTAAACGATGATTATAGGTCGAACGCAAATAAACCCGAAATAATTGATGACATTGCTCCCGATTCATGCCTAATCCCGTATCCTTTAAAGAAAAATAGGCTTGGGATTGACCAAAGGTTAAGGTTAAAGTGAGTTGAATCCCCGGCGGATTATGTTTTAAAGCATTACTCAATAACTGATCAAAAACCTGACGCAAATAATGGCGATCGGCATTGAGGGGAGGACAATAATGGGGTAATTGATAGCTTAAAGTCGCTTGATTTTGCTGTAATAAACTTTGCCAATCTTGAGATAATTTCCCTAAAAAACTCGGAATATCTAACGGTTCCTGCTGGAGGGTGGGAGGATGATGTTCGGCAAAATGATCTTCCGCGAGGGCATTGAGTAGGGTTAATTGGCGATCGCCACTTTGAATCAATCGCTCTAGGATAGGACGTGATAGCGTGATACTTTCCCCCGAACGATTTTGCAGATTTTTAAATAACATTAATAACCCCATCATCGAAGTTCGTAAATCATGGGAAACGGCCTGTAAAAAAACTGCCTTCATCTGTTGTAAATCCTCTAACTCCAACATCTTTTCTTCTAACTTAACCGTCCGTTCCTGCACCTGTACCTCTAAATTATGATTCAGCTTTCTTACCTGTTGATAAAGTTGGGCCTGTTGCACGGCGATCGCCACCTGGGTTGCCAACTGTTCCAATAAACTCACCTCCCCCTTTTGCCAAACACGAGACCGACTACACTGATGACAAACTAACAAACCAATGGGATCTTCCTGGGCAATCAAAGGAATGGCTAAAACCGCTTTAACTTGATATTGCTGATAATAGTCAGACCGTTGAGCAGTGACCTTTAATTCCGTCACATTGGGAATCACTAAACTCTGCCGAGGTAGGTATTGTAAAATCTCTTGATAAGTTTCAGGATTTGTCCCCATCATGGACGGATAAAGCCCATTCACTGACTCTGCCACCATCTGAAAAGGGGCTTGATCCGGCTGAAAACCGATATAAACCCGATCCGCTTGTAACATTTCCCGGACTTCCGTTACTGCTGTTACTAAAATCTCCTCCAATTCCAAAGATTGACGAATTTTTAAGGCGATCGCCGACAATAAACGATTGCGGTCTAAATTAATTCGGAGCTTTTCTTCGAGGGCTTGACGTTCCTTAATGGCCACCGATAACAATAAACCCGTCACCGTCATAATCAAAATAAACGTCTGTAAAACAAAGCCCGCCTGCCAAACATTTTGACTCTGTAAAATAAACGATCCTTCGTGATGACTAAACCCCGCGATCGCCAAAAGAGCCACCATTAAGGAAGCCATGACACCGCCCCAGGTGGGAAACCGGATCGCCGCCCAGACTACCCCTGGCAACGGCAAATATTCCAATAATTGGGCATGACGCAGACTCGTATTCCAGGGATTAACCGCTAAATGATGACTCGCAAATAAAAACCAGGCGATCGCCAACAACGACCCAAACCCCACATAGGTTTCCCAACACTGACAAGCCGCTTGATACCGTTGCCAAAAATGCTGACGTTCTAGCTTCAGCCGTAACACCAAAGGAGTCATAAGAGCTATCCCACCGGCCACACTTAACCAGGCCTGGCCCCAAACCGCCATGCCATCCTGGGGAGTGACAACGTGCAACCCCACCGCCAAGACACTATCCAAACCCGTTTTGAACAACGGCAACCCTAATACTGCCCCCCCGATGAAGGTCATCCCGTCCCGCACCCGGTTCAACGCAGGAGAAAATCCCTGAATTTTTAAATATCGCCAGGTGAACAGTACCATCCCCACCAACGTCATCGCCCGCATTAACCCTAACCCTAGAGATTGTCCCCCAACACACTGGAGCCACCATTCCCCCAATCCCACACCGAGTAAAATCCCCTCTCCCCACCAAAAGCCTAAGCCCAGGGCCAACCCCGCCCCCCAATGAATGGGCATGAGTCCCTGGGGCAATCCCAAAACGGCTCCGAGAACCAGATTCATTCCCGCGTAGGCCAGGGCAAAGCCCAGCCAGGTTAACCCCGGTTTCCTAACCCGTGCCAAAAAGCTGTTCCCCCAAGCCGAGGGCAACATTCGTTGAGAGCCTGGTTTACCCATACCGCACCCAGGAAAAAGTACTATCAGCCGGCAACAATTTTGTTACCCTATCTAAAGAATGCCTAACGCAAAAAGTGTTGCACTTCCCCTAATGGGATGAAAAAAAAGGGATGACCGAAATCTATGCGAATTTTAATTGTGGAAGATGATCCCTTAATGCTGTTGGGGTTAGAGCAGGGCCTTGGGGAACAAGCTGGGATTACGATCGCCGGCCAAGCCGAGGACGGTTATACCGCCGTACAACAGGCCCTCCGACTCCAGCCGGATTTGATTGTGATGGACATTGGCTTACCGGGTTTAGATGGCATTGCCGCTACCAAAGAAATTAAAACCCAACTGCCCCAGGTGCATATTGTCATCCTCACTTCCCATACCCTACAAACGGAAGTCGTTGCCGCCCTCGCCAGTGGAGCCGATGCCTACTGTGTCAAAGGAGCCAGTTTAGAGCGATTATTAGCCGCCATTGAAGCCGCCAAGGATGGAGCAACCTATCTCGATCCCCAAATTGCCCGGTTAGTTGTCGAAAATCTGCGATCGCCGGCCCCACCGGCATCCCAAAATCTCGCCCACCTATCGGAACGGGAAATGGACGTTTTAAAACTGATTGTGCAGGGCAAAAGTAACCATGAAATTGCTGAAGAACTTTACCTCAGCACGAATACCATTAAGACCCATGTGCGGGGCATTATGAACAAATTAGCCGTAGATGATCGGGTACAAGCCGCCGTTATTGCTCTGCGATCGGGCTTAGTTTAATCACAAGTCTCTCTTTTAAAGACACCAGCAAACTAACAGTAATAAGTCCCCCTTTTTAAGGAGGATTTAGGGGGATCAACCCTCAAAACCTATCTTTAATCAAGGGGGATTTAGGGGGATCAACCCAAAAAACCTATCTTTAATCAAGGGAAATCTAGGAGATTAACTGGCTTTAACTTAACACCGGATGGAAAAAGAAAGCCAAACCCAAAATCGTATAAGCCGCCAATAATAACGTCCCCTCTAACCAATTAGAACGCCCATCACTGCTAATCGAATTAACAATTAACACTGCCACTACCACTGCAACCAATTCAAAGGGATTAAAATCCAAATCCATCGGCTGACCAATAAACCAACCCACAATCACCAACACCGGAGCCACAAAAAAAGCAATTTGTAAACTTGACCCCATTACCACCGACACCGACAGATCCATTTTATTCTTCATAGCAACCGTGACCGCTGTTGCGTGTTCCGCCGCATTCCCAATAATCGGTAATAAAATTACCCCCGTAAAAAGGGACGTTAACCCTAAACTTTCCGTTGCCACTTCCAAGGATTCCACTAATAATTCCGATTCAATCGCCACACCTAACGTCACCGCTAATAGGACAAAACTCCAGAGCAACAAATTCGGTTTTTCCGGATGACTTGCCGGTGCTTCTTCCACTTCAGATTCCGCTACCCCCACATCATACAAATAGGCATGGGTTTTCATCGAAAAGAAGAGAGATAACCCATAGACAAAAATCAGCACGATCGCCACAGCGACTGATAATTGTTGAATCCGGTCTTCCCCAATCCCACTGGAGGTATATTGCACCGCCGTCGGTAACAAAAGGGCAATCACCGCTAAATTCATCACTGACGCATTCATCCGGGCGGCGATCGGTTGAAACTCCTGCTCCTTATAGCGAATCCCTCCCAGCACCATAGCAAACCCCATCACTAACAATAAATTGCCAATAATCGAACCAGTAATCGTCGCTTTTACTACATCAATCAACCCTTCTTTTAAAGCAATTAACGCCAAAATTAACTCCGTTGCATTACCAAACGTGGCATTCATTAACCCCCCTAAATTGGGGCCAACCACCACCGCAATTTCCTCCGTTGCAGTTCCCATAAAGGCCGCCAACGGCACGATCGCCAAACAAGCGGTAACAAAAACTAGCGTCTCTCCCCAGTGCAGATAATGGGCTAAAAGGGAGATCGGGACAAAAATTAATAGAACTAGAAAAATAGTATTTTTATTAAACATAATAACAGAGAATCTCCTAGCGATAAGTCCCCTTTACCAAGGATAATTTAGGGGGATAAAGTCTAAAAATTTTTCAGTAAGTTTCAATATAAGAAGACTTACTAAGAGAGATTTAGGGGGATAAAGTCTAAAGTCTAAAGATTTTTCAGTAAACTTCACTAACGCCTTAATTATTGACCTCCACCATTTCAATCACTCTTTCCTCCAAATCCTTAACCAAAAAATTTAAGGGTTTATTTTGACGAATCTTATACCGTAAGCGGCGGGACTGTACCCGCAATAAAATTTGTTCTAAACAATCATGGTCAAAACAAACATGACGCTGACGATTTTTACTGCCATAACTTGCCCCCCCCACAATATGTAATTGCGTATTTTTTTTCAGTTGATACCATAACCCCTCATTCTGACTAAAACGACTAGCCGGCGGCATCGTGGTCGGAGTGGCCATATAAAAGGAATCTAACCCCGCGGCCCCTAAACTTTGCTCATAATTATAGTAATAATGTAAAGGAATATCCGCTGTATTCAAATTCAGTAATCCTTCATAGAATTGCCTGGCAACCTCTAAATCTGACACCATAATCGTATGAACTTTCGGCGCACTGGAGAGAAACATCCACATGGCCAAAGCATAGGCCGCCAACAGCATGACCATAATGCCCTGGGTGGAAAACAGACTTTCCGTGGGGAGAAATGAAGCCAAAAATAACGGAGACATTAATAATTCGCTAGGCATTCGTCTTCAAGGGAAACAGCAACAGTCCGTAAGCAAGAATATCCTTGCAGGATTTTCAGATTTTAGCCTACTTCCGAAAGCCGGGTTAAAATAACGGAGAGAGTTGGCGCAGGAGTTGCGGATTCTTGCTTGAACCAGGAATCTGAGGAAAGTCCGGGCTTCCGAAAGACCAGGCTTGCTGGGTAACGCCCAGTGCGCGTGAGCGTGAGGATAGTGCCACAGAAAAATACCGCCTGATTAGTTGATAGTGAATAATGGATAGTTAATAATGAGTAAGTCCTTATTTACTATTCCCTTTAAACGATTCACTAATTAGGTAAGGGTGCAAAGGTGTCGGTAAGAGCGCACCAGCAGTATCGAGAGGTACTGGCTCGGTAAACCCCGGCGGGAAGCAAGGTCGTAGGGACAAGGGTTGGTCTTTTTCCTGTTCCGTTTTCAGTGAACCGCTTGAGGCATTTGGTAACAACTGTCCTAGATAGATAACTCCCCCCTAAATCTTCGGAGGCAGGGGAACAGAACCCGGCTTATGTCCAACTCTCTTTCTTTTTTTGACGGCGATCGCCAAAATCCCCCCGGACGCAAAAACCTCCAGAGGGATCGATAGACAAGTCCCCCTTTTGAAGGGGGATTTAGGGGGATCACCTTGGGTCATCAAAAAACTATTGGTTTCGAGTTAGACGAGGTTTAGCCAAGGATTTCTAAGCTTCTGCCAGGGCCGCGGGTTCTCCCGCCGGGGCATTAGCTGCTTCCTTGGGGGTTTCCAATTTGAGCGTCATAAAACGCAGGACTTCATCACTTAAGCGCATGGCCCTTTCGAGGGGCGCGATCTGTTTTCCGTCACCTTGGTAGTTAAACAAGAAATAAATCCCGTCATTGAATTTGGCGATCGGGTAAGCAAGACGGCGCTTTCCCCAGATTTTGGTTTCGAGGTTTTGGATGCTATAATTCCCCAAAAAATCTTGATATTTCGCCACTTGTTGTTGTACCTGCTCTTCGGGGAGGTCGGGGCGCAGGATGACCATCATTTCGTAGTGATTCATGGAGTCTGAATTTCCTTATGGACAGAGAGGCTTCTTGTCTTTACAGTAAGCTGAGTCAGAAAAAACTTCCTCTCAGGCAACAGAAGCAAGGATTCTCTATCATACTACGGAAAGGGCCGGGCTAAAGCCAAACGAAGGGAGAAGCATGATTTTCCTCCGATTGACCGCCTCAACGGCCATTGTGTTTATCAGAATTTGGGATATATGACTCAACGTTACGTTCGTGTCCAGACCAAGGAAGGGCAAACTGCCTACGGTTTACTCCAACTGAATCATCAAGTGGATTTGTTGGATGCGGCTCCCTGGTTGGGGGGACAATTCACTGGTTTGACCATAAAGAAAGGGGATTACCGCCTGTTAGCTCCCTGTCTTCCTTCAAAAATTGTGGCGGTGGGTCGCAATTATCCTGCCCATGCGGCCGAGTTGGGCAATACAGTGCCCCCGGAACCCTTGATTTTTCTGAAACCACCGACGGCGATCGCCTCTGATAATCAAGAGATTATTTATCCCCCCCAATCGGAACGAGTAGATTACGAAGGAGAACTGGCCCTAGTGATCGGCTCTGTGGCCAAACACTGTTCTTTAGTGCAGGCCAGCCAGAAAATTTGGGGTTATACCATTGCCAACGACATCACCGCCAGGGATTTACAACAAAAAGATAGCCAATGGACAAGGGCCAAAGGATTTGACGGATTTTGTCCCCTCGGCCCCTGGATTGTGCGGGAATTGAACGTTGAAGCCAAACTACAAACCTTTGTCAATGAGGAAACCCAGCCCCGACAAGCCAGCCGGATTAATGAAATGGTTTTTTCGCCGCCGCAGTTGGTCGCCTATATTTCCCAGGTGATGACCCTCTTACCGGGAGATGTCATTCTGACGGGTACGCCGGAAGGGATTGCTCCGTTACAAGTGGGGGATGTGGTGAAGGTGATCATTGAGGGCATTGGTTCCCTGGAAAATCGGCTAGTGGCTCCCTAACTCCTGATTAGTGAAAGCGGCAAAGGTTTGGACAAGGGAGGGATTACGCCAGCCCTGGTTGGCCTCTTCCTGCAACGTTTCCAGGGCTTCCAGGGGGGAAACCGCCGTTTTATAGGGTCGAGGGCTAGTTAAGGCTAGGTAAATATCTAGGATTTGAAAGATTTGAGCCAAAAACGGAATGTCTTCACCCTTGAGGCCATCGGGGTACCCGGAACCATCCCATTTTTCATGGTGATGACGCATGATTCTCCCCACATCCCGGCGAAAGGCTAAGGGTTGAAAGATTTTTTCCCCGACAAAAACGTGCTGTTGAATCAGTTCTCGTTCCTCGTCCGTTAATTGTCCAGGTTTGAGGAGGACAGTCTCCGGAATTTTAACCGTTCCCAGATCATGCAGACGGGCCGCAAAGACTAAATCCTGAATCTCGGTGGGGGATAATTGCAGATATTGACCAAAGGCTTGGACTAACTGACCCAAAGAGTGTCGGGAAGTGCCATCGGTATAACGCTCTTCGATCGCCTGGGCCACCCGAAAAAGGACTTCTTCAATTTGATCCACCCATTCCGATAGGCGTTTTTTCTGAATGAGTAGATCAATGCGGGTCAGCAATTCCACCCGTTCCAAAGGCTTTAACAAATAGGCATCTGCTCCGACCTGACGACTTTGGCGACGTTGAGCGGTATCGTCCAGGGCAGTCATCAGCATGACGGGAATCGGGGCGGTAGCCGTTGTTTGTTTGAGTTGCTGGCAAAGCTCTAAACCATTGTGATGCGGTAAATGAATTTCCATTAACACCAGATCGGGTTGCTGTTGGCTAACCGTTGTAAGAATGTCGCTTTTGCCGTCCCATTCTTCCACCGTGTAATGTTCCTTTTGCAACAGATCGACCGTTGCTAAACGGCTGTAGGGATGGGCATCAATGACTAAAATCCGAGCGGGCGGTAGGGTATTCACGACCAAAAATCAACAGCGCAACAACGAGAGGTCTCCCCTTAGTGTAGCGTTCTCTCACTCAGTTTTTCTTTGGGCGACGTTGAGAGGCGATCGCTGTTTCCCAAAGCCTTGAATCCGAATAATGGCAGTCAACCCATTGACCCAGAATCTAGTCTGTAAAGTCCTGTTAATAGAACGGATCACCCGCAAAAATCAGTGTTAGGGTTGAGGAAATAGGGTGATTGCCCTTATGCCAATATCTCAATTCTGAATTGCGGAGGATAGGTAATCTTGATGTCCACAGCAATGTCTCTCCTGGGCTATTACCACTGGTTTCATCGCGAATGGATGAGAGCCGGGCTAGTGGTCGCCCTGTTTCTGGTGGTTTATCTCACCGTGCTGGTTGCACCAACGGATTTAACCCTATACGCTTTGCTTCTCTGTGCGCCTTTGTATATGTTACACGAAACCGAGGAGTACCTTTTCCCCGGTGGATTCATTGAATTTGCCAACCGTGACCTATACAAACAAGACCCCGAAAAGGGCCTCGTGGATGAAGCCTTAGTGTACTGGATTAATATGGGATATATTTGGCTACCCCTCCCCCTCTGTGGCCTGTTGGCGACTCATGCCCTCCAGTGGGCCGCCTGGATTCCCTATTTCCTGATCTTTCAGGCGATCGTCCATATCGGTTTATCTGTCGCTACCCGTCGTTGGTATAATCCCGGATTAGCCACTGCCTGTCTTTTACATACGCCTTTCGCGGTGTGGACTATCTATCTCTTACAGAGCGAGGGCGTGATTCAGAACCCCTATTTTAATCTCTACTGTTTGATCGGGTTTCTCTTTATTCTGGGTTTACCGCTCACGGGACTATTGGCCATGAAACGCTACCACCAACGCCTTGCCCAGTCTGACGCGATCGCTGAAGGGATGGGATAACCCCGTTGAACTCGCCATGCCATCGGGAACCGAACCATCATTTTTCCAGGTCAAAATCGCCTAAATGATTGTGGTATCGAAAGGGTCTGATAATATGGGCAAAAGCTATACAGTCCTCGATCGCGGGCCACTGTCAGCAATCAACGTTCACTCTCAATAGAAGGACTTGTCACCAATGGAATCCAACGTGGAACAGAAAACAGCGACTCCTGGGTTAAAAACAGACCTGGGAACCCTAGCGACGGGCAAAAAAAGCCCCATTACTGACCAGGCCTGGCAAGAATGGCTCCAGCCTGTTTGGGATGTGTTGGGCAAAGTCCCCGAATACACGGGACAATTCTTCGCAGATAATAAACAACCCTTAATTACCCTTGGCATTATTGTTCTAGGTATTGTCAGTGTCAAAATCCTCGTCGCTATCCTGGATGCGATTAATGACATCCCCTTACTCGCGCCTATGCTGGAATTGATTGGTTTAGGGTATGCCGCCTGGTTTGTTTGGCGATACCTGTGGAAAGCCTCTAATCGTCAGGAGTTGCTCTCGGAATTTGGTGCGCTCAAAGATCAAATTTTTGGGGACTAATCTGGATTTATTTCAAGATCACTAAGCCTCCGTCTGCTCTGAGTCGGGGGTTTTTTCCTGGAAAATTGAGGCGCATTGCAAGCAGGGTTTTAGGAAGCGTTTCGGGAAACAATGTTAAAATTCTCTCTAAGCTAGGGGTGTCTAATCATTAGGCTGAGAAAAACCCTTAGAACCTGAGACTGGGTAATTCCAGCGTAGGGAAGCTGTTTATTGAGGATTTTACTATGCGTACAGAATGGGTTGCCAAACGGCAGGGACACAGCAATGTTTCTCAGATGCACTATGCTCGTCAGGGCGTGATCACTGAGGAGATGGACTATGTTGCCCAACGAGAAAATTTACCCGCTAGTTTGATTCGGGAAGAAGTGGCCCGGGGTCGCATGATCATTCCCGCCAATATTAACCACACCAATCTGGAACCCATGGCGATCGGCATTGCCTCTAAATGCAAGGTGAATGCCAATATTGGAGCTTCTCCCAACTCTTCTAACATTGATGAGGAAGTCGCTAAGTTAAAGTTAGCGGTTAAATATGGTGCGGATACCGTGATGGATTTATCCACCGGCGGCGGTGATTTAGACGTAATTCGGACGGCTATTATTAATGCCTCGCCCGTTCCCATTGGCACCGTTCCCATTTACCAAGTTTTGGAAAGTGTGCATGGTAGCATCGAAAATTTAACTCCCGATGATTTTCTGCATATTATCGAAAAACACGCCCAGCAAGGGGTAGATTATATGACCATCCATGCCGGGTTATTAATTGAATATTTGCCTTTAGTTAAAACCCGAATTACAGGCATTGTGTCTCGTGGTGGCGGTATTATTGCCAAGTGGATGTTGCATCACCATAAACAAAATCCCCTTTACACCCATTTCGATGAAATTATCGAGATTTTCAAAAAGTACGATGTTTCCTTTAGTTTAGGGGATTCCTTACGCCCTGGTTGTACCCATGATGCTTCGGATGATGCTCAGTTATCGGAGTTAAAAACTCTTGGACAATTAACCCGCCGGGCTTGGGAGCATGATGTCCAGGTAATGGTGGAAGGGCCGGGCCATGTCCCCATTGATCAAATTGAGTTTAATGTGCGTAAACAGATGGAGGAGTGCAGTGAGGCTCCTTTCTATGTACTTGGCCCTCTTGTCACCGATATTGCGCCTGGTTATGACCACATTACTTCGGCTATTGGGGCGGCGATCGCCGGTTGGCACGGAACCGCCATGTTATGTTATGTCACGCCTAAAGAACATTTAGGTTTACCCAATGCAGAGGATGTGCGAAATGGCTTAATTGCCTATAAAATTGCGGCCCATGCGGCGGATATTGCTCGTCATCGGCCAGGGGCCCGCGATCAGGATGATGAATTATCCAAAGCTCGTTATAACTTTGATTGGAATCGTCAATTTGAGTTAGCGTTAGATCCCGAACGGGCCAAAGAATACCATGATGAAACCCTACCCGCAGACATTTATAAAACGGCGGAATTTTGCTCCATGTGTGGGCCAAAGTTCTGTCCGATGCAAACTAAAGTTGACGCGGATATGTTAGAGGAATTAGAGGTCTTTCTAGCAAAAGATAAAGAGTTAGTTACTCAAAGTTAATGGGTTAAAATTAGGGTGGGTGAAACTCCCACCTTATCTTGAAAAGCATATGAATAAATATACACAAGTAACATTCAATGACTTATTTAACACATTGAGCATGATAGAAGAAGAATTTAATTCTCGTTTTCTCTATTCTTTTGTTGGTTCTGATGTGTCATCAAGCGTGCGTTTAAAACTAATAGATTGGGACAAGAATGTTGGTGCTTGTCTTCAAGGTGCTGGCTTAGAAAAAGAAAAAGAAATTTGGGATAATGCAAAAAGAAATATTGATAATATAAAAACCTATATTACAATTTCACGAAGTCTCTTATACAGTTTTTTAGCCGGTGTAGAAAATCGCAATGGTATCAGAAATGCACCATTATTTGATCTCGACATTGTGCAAAAAACTAGACCTTACATTGAAAAAATTGCAATACAGGCAAATATTTGTTACGAATATGGATGCTATGATGCTTGTATGGTAATGCTTCGTCGTCTTATTGAAGTTTTAATTATTGATTGCTTTGAAGCATATAAATTACAAGATAAAATTAAAGATAATGATGGTCACTATCTATTTTTGAAAGATCTAATTAAGATATTTTCTGAAGAAACTAACTTCCCTAAATCTCGCAATATTTGCGGTAGCTTAAAATCATTAAAAAAATTGGGAGATATTGGTTCTCATGGAAAAAATCTTGTTCAAAAACAGGATATAGATCAGTCACAAGAAAATATCCGATTTTGTATTCAGGAACTTCTTGGGATTTCTGGACTGAGTCTTAAAAAATAACTGAATTCTACACCTTTTAAATAGTTTTAAAATTCTTTTCTTCAGGGAACCTAAATAATGAACTTAAATTTTACTATTGTCATTGAAGCTGATGAAGATGGCTACTATGCCTACTGTCCAGAATTGGAAGGCTGTCAAAGTCAGGGAGACACTTTAGAAGAAGCTCAAAATAATATTCGAGAGGCAATTTCTTTGTATTTAAGCACTCTAACTGAGACGGAAAAACAAACATTAAAACAACGTCGCTTATTTACAACGACATTGGAGGTGATGGTTGCCTAAATCTCCTCGAATGACTGCAACAGAAGCCGAAAGACTTCTTTTCAAAGCTGGTTTTACACAAATCAGGAGTGAAGGTAGTCATCGTATTTATTTAAAAAATACAACTCGTGTGGTGATTCCTTTTCACTCAGGGAAAGTTCTCCATCCCAAAATTATTAAACAAGTTCTCAAGGCGATCGCATCAGAATAAAAATTGTGATAATATTTCTCTACTTTATTTTTTGAGTTCTGATAAAGGTTAACCACCCCATATTCATGTTAGACGTGATCGCCAATTAGTTAAATTCTGGCTTCAACCTGTTTCTTTGTCTAAAAATCGAGGTTTTAAAGATCATGAATTAAATGATATTTGTCAACTGGTAGAAATTTACGAACAAAAATTCTTGGAGGCTTGGCATGACTACTTTGACGCTTGAAACTGAACCCCTCGCTACCCAAATTGAAGTCACAGATGAAAAATTAATTGTCAATCTGGTAGATGGACGCAGTTTAATGATTCCTTTATCTTGGTATCCTCGCCTACTTCATGCAACCCAAGAAGAAAGGGAAAATTGGGAAATTTTGGGAGATGGTTACGCCATCGCCTGGGATGATCTCGATGAACATATTGGTATTGAGGGGTTGTTGGCAGGTAAATCTAGTGGAGAAAGCGATCGTTCTTTTCAGCGTTGGTTGACATCAAGAGCCGCTTCTTCGTAGAATAGAATTTGAATTATCATTAAGATTTCAATTACCAAAGTTTTTTGTAATTATTATGACACTTAATCAAAAGCAATTAGATATTCTTAAAGCCATTCAAAAAGGTTGCCAATCAGATGATCAAATCTCTAATTATTTGGGTTTTGATATTACTCTCGTTGGACATTATCTTGATGAAATGAAAAAGGAAGGATATGTGTATTTTGAAGACAGTAATGCACTCGGTCGCCGCACTAGAAAAGCTTTTATTGAGCTGGAAAACAAAGGGAAAGTAGTAATTAATTGTCCAGGTGACTTAATTTCCGAGAAACAGTCTAACGTGAATCATATTACTTTCAACGCTCCAATCCATGCTCCTATCGGTGTATTACAAAATTCTGATGGTAATACCGTTAACATTACTCAGAATAACAATCAGAACATTCAAGAAATCATCAATTCATTAGAATTTTTAGAAAAAGAAATTCAGGTTTTTCCGGAAGAAGAAAAGCAAGAAGCATTAGTTTATCTTGATCAATTAAAAACAGAAATTAAGGGTAATCAAAATCCTGCTAAAATTCGTACTTTTTTCAAGGGATTTATGA
>JACCDQ011808768.1_pt1 | contig 18555 bp, 19 predicted proteins | sample 7446031 | NCBI WGS metagenome assembly JACCDQ01 (sample SAMN15323442, study PRJNA562643) | freshwater metagenome | isolation source: river surface water | place: USA:Blue River Watershed | collected 2017-08-17
GTCGAGGGCTATGTCGCCAACTGCGCAGCCGTGCGCGACATGGACCAGCGCGCTGACCTCGGACGCATCGCGACGCCGACGCTGGTGATCGGTGGCAAGCATGACAAATCGACGCCGCCCGAGCATGGCGAATTGATCGCGCGCTCAATTCCCGGCGCCCGCTATGTGGAATTGAATGCAGCGCACCTGTCGAACTGGGAAGTGGCTCAGGCATTCACCCAGCAGGTGTTGAATTTCCTGCTGAAGCAGGACGGCTCTGCCTGAAGCAGGAAGACGACCATGGATGATGATCAGCGTTATGAACGCGGCATGGCGATCCGGCGCGCGGTGCTGGGCGACCGGCACGTCGACCGCGCGCAGGCCAATCTGAACGAATTGAATGCGGAATTCCAGAATCTCATCACGCGCTATGCATGGGGCGAGATCTGGACGCGTCCGGGCCTGACCCGGCACACGCGCAGCCTGATGACGATCTGCATGATGGTGGCGCTGAACCGCGAAGAAGAATTGAAGCTGCACTTGCGCGCGGCGTCCAACAACGGCGTCTCGCGTGACGAGATCAAGGAGGCGCTGCTGCAGGCGGCGATCTACTGTGGCGTGCCGGCGGCGAACTCGGCATTCGCGCTGGCGCAGAAAGTGTTTGCCGAGATGGACGCCGAACAGGCCTGACCGGCCTGACGCGGCCAGCTCTTCAAGCACCCCGGGTCGTGCTGCCCGGCGTGCTTTTTCCAACATCCCCCCTTTGCCATTTCGGGATGAAATGCACGCGATCAATCGGTTATAGTCTGCGTCCAATAAGAAAACTGGAGGCAGGATGCAAACCACCGATATCCCGCGTTTTGCCGTCATCGGCGCCGGTGCGGTCGGCTGCTATTTCGGCGGCATGCTCGCGCGCGCCGGCGTGCCGGTCACGCTGATAGGCCGTGCTTCGCATGTCGACGCAATCCGTGCGCGCGGACTGCGGCTCGACACCCAGATGTTCGATGAAACTGTCACTGTCGACGCCAGCACCGATACCGCGGCCATTGCCGGCGCCGATGTCGTGCTGTTCTGTGTGAAATCCACCGACAGCGAGCGCACCGCACGCGAGATCGCGCCCTGGCTGAAGGAAGACAGCGTCATCGTGTCGCTGCAAAACGGCGTTGAGAACGCCGAAATCATCCGGCGCGTGCTGCCGCAGCGCGTGATCCCTGCGGTGGTTTACGTGGCCACCGAAATGGCCGGTCCGGGCCATCTGAAGCATCACGGCCGCGGCGAGCTGGCGATCGGTCAGGCGCCCGAAAGCGCGCGCATCGTCGACCTCTTTGCGCGCGCCGGCGTGCCGGTGCAGGTGTCGGACAACATCATGGGCGTGTTGTGGGGCAAGCTGATCGTGAATTGCGCGTACAACGCGCTGTCCGCGATCGCGCAGAAAACCTACGGCAAGCTGGTCGAGACGCCCGGCATACCCGAACTGATGCAGGACGTGGTCGATGAATGCCTGCGGGTCGCGCAGGCCGACGGCATCACGGTACCCGGCGACAGTCACGACGCAGTGCGCAAGATCGCCCATTCGATGGCTAACCAGTACTCGTCGACGGCACAGGATGTCGCGCGCGACAAACCGAATGAAATCGATTATCTGAACGGCTATGTGGTGCGTCGCGGTCAGGCGAACGGGCTGCAGACGCCGTACAACCAGACCCTGCTTGCATTGGTGAAGCTGGTTGCGACAAGCTAACGGAGAAGAACATGACTGAACAGGAATTCCGCAAGCAGATGGCCGCCGAAGGCATCACCGAAGTGGTGATGGTCGAGCGCGAACCGAATGGCGGGCTGGATACACACTCGCATCCGTTCGAGGCGAGGGCGCTGATCCTCGATGGCGAAATCACCATCATCGCCGACATCGGCACTCAGCATTGCAAGGCGGGCGACACCTTTCGGCTGGCGGCAAATGTGCCGCACATCGAAAAATACGGCCCGCAAGGTGTCAGATACCTTGCAGGCCGCAAGTAAGACCCTGGCTCGTTAGGCCGCTGGCCGCGTTGGCAGTCGCTTGTCGTACGACTGTAATGTCGGCGGGACTGCCGCCTTCACCGACCTGACGAGACAGGCTCTGAGTGCGCAAGCCGGCGCGTACAACGCGCTGCCGGGCACTTCTGCCAAACGGGGCTCAGTCGAGCCCCATTGGCATCGGGGGATCAGGTCGGCAGCGCTGCCGTGCCGTTCAGCTGGTCGATGCGCACGAAGGTCTTGCGCGCATAAGCCAGCAACTGCCGGTCGGTCGGATGATCGACGGTCTCGACACCGAGAATTTTTGCAGCCGTCTTCGGCAGGTGCTTTTCGGTGTAGCGAATCAGCTCAAGCTTTGCCGAGCCCGGGCCGACGACCAGAATCTCGCCCGCATCGGCGACCGCATCGGCGACCGAGCGCAGATAGTCGTCAGAGGCACGCGCATTCCCGGCGCCCACGGCGCCCGACTTGTGATGCAGGTGCGGGTGCGTCGATTTGGTCTTCACGACCTCGCTCTCGCTCGCTTCCGAGTCGAAATGAATCACGTGCGCTTCGCTGTGGTCGATCCAGATTACGGCATGGTTGAAAGTCATACAGGCTCCTCGTTTGAATGCGACCAGTATTCCGCTTCACCCCCCCGACGGTCTTTGACATGCGTCAAAAATGCCGGACTCGCCAGCGTGGTCTATCCCGATAAATTTCAGACCGATTCTATTTTTATAACCGGTCAGCCCGCCTGGAACTGCGGATCCACCGGTACCTGCAGGCTGTTCGCCAGCGCATTGGTGCGACTGGCCAGCGCGATCACGGCCAGCAGCTCCGCATGCTGTTCCGGCGTCATGCCTTTCGCGCGCGCCGCAGCGGTGTGCGAGTGGACGCAGTAAGTGCAGCTGTTGGATGCGGACACCGCGATATAGATCAGCTCCTTCGTCAGCGCGTCGAGCGAGCCCGCCTGCATCACCGTCTTCACTTCCGACCAGACCTGTTCGAGTTGCGTTGGTGAATTCGCCAGCGATTTCCAGAAATTATTCACGTCGTCGACGCGGCGCAATTGCTTGATGTCGTCATACACCGCGCGTACGGCCGGGCTGGCATGGGCATGCTCAATCAGTGGAACGGTTGCCATCGTGTCTCCTCCAAGGTTCAGGGCGCGCACACGGCGCCGGCGGCGTCAGTGTAGCAATTGCCCGTGATTGCGCTGGCGTCACGCAGGCGGACGACGCTGCCGGACGGCTTATCCTTGTGTCGTCAGCGGCGTATCCTTGGAATAGTGATTTCACTTGTGCTTCCAGTCTTGATCCGATGAAAAAAAATCCCGACTCGATACGCGCGCCCGCCGGCCTCGAATGGCGGCTGATCAGAAAGCTGCCGCGTCTCGCGCTGTTCGGCTTGCTGGCCTTGCTGGTCTTGTGGGGCATTGCGCATGCGTGGCCATACGATGGCGATGCCCATGACATCGAGCGCAGGCTGCGCACCTTCAACTACACGCTGATCGGCATGGCGATTTTCCATGTGACGATGGTGGTCACGGTCGCGCTGGGATGCCTGATCGTGATGATCATGAAAGGTCCGCAATACACGTCGGACTCCTATCCGGTGCAGGACGCCGACCGTCCGCCACGCTGAAGGCGATGCGGGCAGGCTTGCCGACGAGGTACCCTCAAATTCTTTGAAAGACGGATGGCTCCGTCATTCCCTACAATGGGCGGCCTTCAGTTCGTTACGACCGCTACACACCAAGGAGACTAGATGAGCCAGCTGACCATCCGCGACATTCGCGCACGCGCCGTCGATGCGCCGATTTCGCGCCCGGTGCGCACCGCATCCGGCGAGATCGAAAAGGCGCCGCTGGTGCTGATCGACGTGCTGACTGACCAGGGCGTCACCGGCAGCGCCTATGCATTCGGCTATACGCGCGCCACGCTCAAGCCGTTGCTCGCACTGGCGGCCGAGTTGCGCGCCGAACTCGTCGGCCAGCCGCTGGTGCCGTTCGCACGCATGCAGCAAATGGAGCGCCGCTTCCGCCTGCTTGGCCTGCACGGGCTGCTCGGCATGCTGGTGTCGACGCTCGACATGGCCTACTGGGATGCGCTGGGCAAGGCGGCCGGCCAGCCCGTCGTGCAGCTGCTCGGCGGCGAGGCCACGCCGGTGCGCGCGTATGACAGCTACGGCATGGTCGACCCGGTAAACGATGCCGGCGCACTGCGCCGTTCGCTCGAACAGGGCTTCCGCGCCATCAAGATCAAGCTGGGTTTTCCGACCCTGCAGCGCGATATCGAGGTCACGCGCGAAGTGCGCCAGCTGATCGGTCCCGACATCGAGCTGATGGTCGATTTCAACCAGAGCCTGTCGCCGGCTGAAGCGATTCGCCGCGTGCGCGCACTGGAGGAATTCAATCTCTGCTGGATCGAGGAGCCGGTCGCCGCCGAAGACCTGCAAGGTCACGCGAAAGTGCGTGCCGGCACCGGGGCTAGCATCCAGACCGGCGAGAACTGGTGGTTCCCGCGCGACGCCGAGCGCGCGCTGGCGGCCGATGCCTGCGACAAGATGATGCCGGACCTGATGAAGATCGGCGGCATCACCGGCTGGCTGTCGGTGGCGGGCCTGGCGGCGGCGGCATCGATGCCGGTGTCCAGCCATCTGTTCATCGAGGCCAGCGCTCATGTGCTGCCGGTCACGCCGACCTGCGACTGGCTGGAGTTCATGGATTTCGGTTCGGCCGTGCTGGCCGAGCCCTACCGCATCGATGCCGACGGCTGCGTGCGCGCGCGCGGCCCCGGCCTGGGCATCGCCTGGAACGAAGCGGCGGTCGAGCGCCATCAGGTGGTCTGACCCGTCCTGCAAATCGGGCGGGGGAGGCGGCCGGGTCGTTGAAGGTCAGGCCGGCAGTATCTGCAACTGCCGCCGCAGGCCGGCCGCATTCCCCAGCACATCCGCCAGCGTCAGCGGATCCAGCACCGCGAACCAGGCATCGGTTGCCTGCTTCAGCGCCGACTTCAGCCGGCAGGCCGGCGACAGCACGCAGCGATTGGTTTCGCCATTGAAGCATTCGACCATCTCGAAATCGCTTTCAGTCAACCGCACCACCTGACCGACCGGTATCTGTGACGGCGGCACCGCCAGCCGCAGTCCGCCGCCCTTGCCGCGCACCGTCTGCACCCAGCCCGAAGAGCCGAGCAGATGCACCACCTTCGACAGGTGGTTGCGCGGTATGTCGTAGGCGTCGCAAATCTCGTCGATCGTGGCCAGCCGCTCGGGGTTCAGCCCGAGATAGATCAGCGTGCGCAGCGCGTAGTCGGTAAAGGCGGTCAGTCTCATGGCATCAGAATTGTGAAAATGGTCATTGCGTTCCGGCGTGCCCGACTATAACATGCAGAAATTATGCATGTTAAGGAAGTCCCATGTCCTTGCTGAAAATTCACGAACCGCTGGCCCCGGCGATACAGCAACTGTCCCGCCCCGGCAGCAAGCCGGCCAACCCGGTCAATCCGCCGCAGGGCCTGCCGCTGCTGCGCCTCGGCTTCCGGCCGTTCTATCTGGTCGCTGCCGCACTCGCCGCGCTGGCCGTGCCGCTGTGGCTTGCGGCCTTCTTCGGCGTCGCGCCGTTCGGGCTGCAGCCTGCGCTGTACTGGCATGTGCACGAGATGGTGTACGGCTTCGCCATTGCGGTGATTGTCGGCTTCCTGTACACCGCCGTGCGCAACTGGACCCACCTGCCGACGCCGCGTGGCACGCATCTCGCCGCGCTGGTGGGGCTGTGGTGCGCCGGGCGCATCGCGCTGCTGGCGGCGCCGCCGCTGCTGGGTGCATTGATTGACGTCGCCTTCCTGCCCGCCGCCGCGTGGCCGATCTGGCGACTGCTGCGCAAGACAAAGAACCGGCGCAACCAGTTCCTGCCGCTGCTGCTGGGCGTGATGGCGCTGCTGAATGCCCTGCATCATGCGGCCGCGCTCGGCTGGCTGGCGCTCGATCCGCTGGCGCCGTTGCGCGGCGGACTATTGATGATCGTTCTGATTGAGCTGGTGATGGGTGGCCGCGTGATTCCGTCGTTCACGTCGAATGCCGTGCCGACGGCGAAGCCGAAGGTCAGGCCGCGTGACGACCGGCTGGCAATCTCGCTGGCAGTGCTGGCGATCGTCAGCTGGCTGCTCGGCCTGCCTGCGCCCGCACAGGCAGGCAGCTTCGCTGCCGCCGCACTGGCCACTGGCCGTCGCGTGCTGGGCTACCAGCCGCAGCGTACGCTCGAGCATCCTTTGCTGTGGATCCTGCATTTTGCCTACCTGTGGATTGCGATCGGTTTTGCGCTGTTGTCCGCCGCATCGCTCGGCCTGGCGCCGGCCAGCGCAGGCTGGCATGCGCTCGGTGTCGGCGCTACCGGCGGGCTGGTCATCGGCATGATCACGCGTACCGCGCTCGGTCACACCGGCCGCGCGCTGCAGGCCGGCAAGGCCGAAGTGGCGATGTATGCGCTGCTGATGGGCGGCGCGCTGCTGCGCGTGCTGGCGTCGTTGCACTGGAGCGCCGCGTACAGCGAGCTGCTGGTGGCCTCTGCCGCGTGCTGGACCACGGCGTTCGTGCTGTACCTGATGGTCTACCTGCCGCGCCTGAGCGCGACCCGGGTGGACGGCAATGACGGCTGAGCGCGCACCTTGTCTGTGCCGCGTTAACCGGGTTACATTTCGGCTATGAAAGCCATCACCGTCCTGCGACCTCTGATCGCGCTGCTGCTGTGCGTGCTGCTGCCGCTGCAGGCCGGCGCGACGCTGGTGCGCGCGACCACGATGGCGCGGCACGGCGCAGCGCATACCCTGTCGGCCCCGGTTGGGGCTGAGGCCGGCGCGCAGCTGGCGCTGGCGCAGGAGGTCCATCACGCCGGCAGTCATGCGCTGATGCATGGGCAGCTGTCAGCGCATGCCGGTCATGCCAGCCCACCCGCTCACGCTGCCCTCCACCCGCCCGCCGACGCTAAAGCGGTGTCCGACAAAGCCGCCTCGCACCAGGCCAAGCATGCCAAGGCCGGCTGCTCCGACTGCGCGAAATGCTGCCTGCAGGCGGCGTCAGCGCCACCGCCGATGTTGTCCGCGGTATTTCCCCCGGCCGTCGCCCGGGCCTCCTTCCGTCCCCAACATGCGCCGGTTCCGGCCTTTCTGACCGACGGTCCCGAGCGACCGCCCCGAGTCCTCACCGCCTGATCCTGTCGCGCTGTCTGAGCTTGCGAGCTCAGTCGCGCATTCCGCGCGTGCCGCTGCACGCGTCGAACCTGGCATTGAGGTAATGCATGAATTCCCGATGGTCTGTTCCGGCCGCAGCGCTGCTGCTGGCCACGCTCGCCGGCTGTGCGAGCTTTTCTCCCGATGGCGGCGTCGCACGTGTCGGCGCGCTCAGCAGCGAGCGCATCGGCCATGCGGTCGAACGCGAAGGACCGCAGACGCCTGAACGCGTCGCTGCACTGCTGGCCGAGCCGCTGTCGGCCGACACCGCCGTGCAAGTCGCGCTGCTGAACAACAAGCGCCTGCAGGTGGCGCTGGCCGAGCTCGGCATCGCCGAGGCCGACCTGGTGCAGGCCGGCCTGATGCGCAACCCGAAGTTTTCCTTTGGCCGCCTCAGTGGTGACGGCAACGTCGAGATCGACCGCTCGGTGCTGTTCGACCTCGGCGGCCTGCTGACGATGCCGCTGCGCCGTGCGATCGAGCAGCAGCGCTTCCAGGGCGCACAGCTGCAGGCGGCGCTGCAGGTGGTGCGCGTTGCCGCCGATACGCGCCGCGCGTGGTATCAGGCGGTCGCCGCCGAACAATCGCTGAGCTACCTGCGGCAGGCAGCGCTCGCCGCCGAGGCCAGCGCCGAACTGGGTCAGCGCATGGCCGCGGTTGGCAACTGGAGCCGTCTGGACGAAGCGCGCGAACAGGTGTTCCACGCTGAAGTCGGCGCGCAGCTGCTGCGGGCCGAACATGCCGCGGTGGCTGCACGCGAGCGGCTGCTGCGCTTGCTCGGCCTGCCGTCGAGCGAGCCGTCGCTGCGCCTGCCGGACCGCCTGCCGCCGCTGCCCGCGCAGTTGCAATTGCCGCAACAAGCCGAGCAAGTCGCGCTGGCCCAGCGCCTCGATGTGCAAGCGGCCGTGCTCGACACGCAATTCACTGCGCGCACGCTGGGGCTGACCCGAACCACGCGCTTCGTGAATGTGCTCGAGCTCGGTTACCAGAACAGCAGCAAGAGCGGCGAAGCGCGTGCCAACGGCTATGAGGTCGAACTGTCGCTGCCGTTGTTCGACTGGGGCGGCGCGCGGGTGCGGCGTGCCGAGTCCACTTACCTGCGCGCCTTGCAGCGCACTGCCGATATTGCAGTACAGGCGCGCTCCGAAGTTCGCGAAGGATATTCCGCACTGCGTTCGCAATACGACGTCGCGCGCCGCTACCGCGACGAGATCGTGCCGCTGCGGAAGAAGATGTCGGACGAGATGCTGCTGCGTTACAACGGCATGCTTGCCAGCGTGTTCGAGCTGCTCGCCGACGCCCGCGCGCAGATTGCCAGCGTCAACGCGGCGATCGATACGCAGCGTGATTTCTGGATCGCCGACAGCGAGCTGCAGTTCGCCATCCATGGCGGCAGCGCCGTCACGGCACTGCCCTCAGCCATCCCGTCGCCGCGCGCTGCGCCGGCCGACGCTCATTGATCGGGGAGAGAGACACCATGGTCTCACGCAGGGAATTTTTCATGCAGGCCGGCGTGGCCGCGCTGAGTGCCGGCGTCGTCAGTCGTGTCGCCGCCGCGTCATTGCCAGAGATTGCGGTGGCCAGCGGACCGGCCACCGTGCCGCCGCCGCTGCCCGCCAGCGGGCGACCGTTTTATCCGGTCGTGACCCTCAACGGCTGGTCGCTGCCGTGGCGGATGAATCAGGGCGTCAAGGAATTTCACCTGGTCGCCGAACCGGTGGTGCGCGAATTTGCCCCTGGAATGAAGGTCAATCTGTGGGGTTACAACGGGCAGTCTCCGGGACCGACGATCGAGGTCGTCGAAGGCGACCGCGTGCGCATCTTCGTCACCAATCGCTTGCCCGAGCCGCACAGCGTGCACTGGCATGGCCAGCGGCTGCCGAACGGCATGGACGGGGTCAGTGGCCTGACACAACCGTCCATCCCGCCCGGCAAGACCTTCGTGTATGAGTTTGACGCGCGCCGTGCCGGCACCTTCATGTATCACCCGCACGCGGACGAAATGGTGCAGATGGCCATGGGAATGTACGGCTTCTGGGTCACGCATCCGAAGGACCCGGACTTCATGCGCGTCGACCGCGATTTCGTGTTCCTGCTGAACAGCTTCGATATCGCGCCGGGCAGCGCGACGCCGAAAATCAATACCATGCTGGACTTCAATCTGTGGGGCTTCAACAGCCGCGTCTTTCCCGGCATTGATTCCATGAAGGTGAGGCTGAATGATCGCGTGCGCATTCGCGTCGGCAACCTGACGATGACGAATCACCCGATTCATTTGCATGGCCATGAGTTTGAAGTCACCGGCACCGACGGCGGCTGGACGCCGCCGGGCTCGCGCTGGCCGGAAGTCACGACCGACATCGGCGTCGGCCAGATGCGCGCGATCGAATTCGTCGCCAATGAGCCGGGCGACTGGTCCTTCCATTGCCACAAGTCGCACCATACGATGAACGCGATGGGTCACAACGTGCCGACCATGATCGGCGTCGACCATCGCGGCATCGCCGAGAAAATCAATCGGCTGGTGCCGGACTACATGGTGATGGGCGACAAGGGCATGGCCGACATGGCGACCATGGAAATGCCGCTGCCGGAAAACACCTTGCCGATGATGACCGGCGACGGACCGTTCGGCAGCGTCGAGATGGGCGGCATGTTCACCGTACTCAAAGTGCGTGCCGAGCAGAAGCCGGGCGACTACAGCGATCCCGGCTGGTATGCGCATCCGCCCGGCACCGTCGCCTGGGAATGGACCGGCGCACTGCCGCCACCGGTACGCCAGGACTCGGCCGGCGGGCAGGCGATGCCGGCGGGTCCGTCGCAGAATACGCCGCCGGGGGAACTGAACGCGCGCAAGCCGCATGCGCATGAAGGCAATCACTGAACACCACGACCACTGACCACGACCAGGAGAATGTCAATGAAGAAGCAGATCCCACAGGCAATCGCAAAACGGACTTCGTTCGCCGCCACGCTGGCCTTGTCGCTGCTGGCCACGGCGCTGCCGGCCGCTGCCGACCATCACGGCGGCTCAGGCGAGCATCGCGCGGCCAGCGCTACTCAGGCCGCCAGTGAATTCGTGAATGCGGAAGTACGCAAGATCGACAAGGACAACGGCAAGCTGACGCTGAAGCACGAGGCGCTGCGCAAGTTCGACATGGCCGGCATGACCATGGCCTTCCGCGTCACCGATCCGGCCATGCTGGACGGACTGGCCGTCGGCGACAAGGTGCGCTTTATTCCGGACAAGGTGAACGGACAGTTTGTCGTCACGAAAATCGAGAAGCGCGATTGATGGCGCCTGCCTGACGACGCAAAAGCAGCGAGACGCGCGCTAGATCAAATTCCCGTACCCGACGGTGCGGGAATTTTTTTGTCCAACCCTGTCACGGCGACCACCATCATGGTGGTCATGCCGGATCATGGGGGCGCGCCACATGGCCGATTCGTTGCCATCGCCTTACGATTCGCTCGCCGCTAACACGGAGGCGAATCGTCTGGCTGCCTTGCGCACCTATTCCATCATCGATACACCCGACGAAATCGAATTCGACCGGCTGGTGCGTCTGGCCGCGGAGATTTGCGATACGCCGATGGCGGCCATCAGCATTCTGGACGACCGCCGGCTCTGGTTCAAGGCGGTCTGGGGTTTGTCGATGCGCGAAATGGATCTGTCGATGGCTTTCTGCAAGCACGGCATCCGGCAGGACGGCTTCTATCAGGTGCCGGATGCCTCGGTTGATCCGCTGTTTCGCGACAACCCGACCGTGACCGGCTCGCCCGGCCTGCGCTTCTACGCCGGCTATCCGCTGCGCACCCAGGGGGGCTATGCGCTCGGCATGCTCGCCGTGCTCGATACCCAGCCGCGCGCGCTCACGCCGCGCCAGCGCGAGCAGTTGCAGACGCTGGGGATGCTGGCGATGGTGACGCTGGAATTGCGCCGCCGCCAGCTGATGCTGCGCGAAGTCCTGGGCGAGCATGCGCAGCGCCACGCGGTGCTGCAAAGCCTGACCGCGGATGTGGCGCGCGCCGGCTATTGGCAGCTGGCAGCCGGGACCGATGCCATCAGCGCGTCAGACGAGACGCTGGCCTTGCTGGAATGGCCGGTCGGCAGTGCGCTGTCCATGCCCGCCTTGCTGCGGCAATGCGATCCGGAAAGCCAGGCCGTCTGGCAGTTCGCGCTGGCGGAATCATTTTCTTCCGGTGTGGTGTTTGACGTGGCCAGCGCGATGCTAATCGGCGGCCGTCAGCGTTACCTGCGCTGGCTGGCGCGGCCGGATGGGGACAAGGCGGGCGGCACTGTCCGTCGCCTGATTGGCATCGTGCAGGACGTCAGCGAATTTCACGAGATCGAGTGCTCCGCCCATCGCTGGAACGAACGCTTCCGCCTGGTTGCGCAACTGACCTCGGACGAGATCTGGGAATGGGATGTGGCCCGAGACAAGCTCTGGTCAGGCAAGCGCCTGCTCGGTCTGGTCGGCCATCGTGGCGGTGCGCCGGGAATGAGCGAGGCGCTGAAGCTGCTGCATCCGGAGGACCGCGAGCGTGTCGCGCGCGAGATCGGCGCGACCCTGACCTCGGGCGCGGTATCGTGGACATCGACCTTCCGGCTGCAGCGCGACGGTGGTTCGTACGCGTGGGTCGATAACCACGCGCAGGTCGTGCGCGACCAGAACGGCAAGGTCCTGCGTGTGGTCGGTTGCCTCAAGGATGTGTCGGCGCAGATGCAGCTGGAAGCACAGCGGCGGCTGGATGAGCAACGCATTCACCAGCTGGCGTTCTATGACCAGCTGACCGGGCTGCCCAACCGGCGCGCCCTGATGGAACGACTGCAGCACGCGCTGGCAGTGAGCCGGCGCCGCCACGAGCATGGTGCGCTGATGTTCCTCGACCTCGATAATTTCAAGACCTTCAACGATGCCTTCGGCCATGACATCGGCGACGAACTGCTGAAGCAGGTGGGCAGCCGGCTCCATCGCAGTATCCGCAGCCTCGACACGGTGGCAAGACTGGGCGGCGACGAATTCGTGATCTTGCTGGAGGAACTGGGCAGTGATCCGGGCGTCGCCGCATTGCAGGCCGAGACTGCCGCGCAGAAAATACTCGACGAGTTCAAGCGGCCCTTCGACCTCGGCCAGACCGTGCACGATTGCACGAGCAGCGTGGGGGTCACGCTGTTCCAGGGACAGTCCGAATCGATCGATGACTTGCTGAAGCAGGCCGACCTCGCGATGTACGAATCGAAGCAGGCCGGGCGCAACACCGTGCGTTTCTTTGATCCGCACATGCAGTGGCTGGTGACGGAGCGAGCGCGGCTTGAGGCCGATCTGCGCCAGGCGGCACAGCGGCAGGAGTTCGTATTGCATTACCAGCCGCAGTGGACGCGCGATGGCCATCTTGCCGGCCTCGAAGCCTTGCTGCGCTGGCAGCATCCGCAGCGCGGACTGGTCTATCCGGACGAGTTCATTTCGGCCTGCGAGGAGACCGGTATCGTCGTGCCGATCGGCCGCTGGATATTGCAGCATGCTTGCGAGCAGCAGGCGGCCTGGCGCGCAGCGGGTTTGCCGGACGTGCGCGTGTCCGTCAACGTCAGTCCGCGCCAGCTGCGCAGCCCGGATTTCATCGAGGCGGTTCGCACTGCGCTGGCGCAAAGCGGTGTGTCGCCCAGCTGTCTTGAACTCGAGCTGACGGAGAGCATGTTGCTGCAGGACGTTGCCGCCAGCGTCGACAAGATGCGCACACTGAAGCAACTGGGAGTACGTTTTTCTCTCGATGATTTTGGCACCGGCTATTCGTCGCTGTCGCTGTTGCAGCACTTGCCGCTGGACCAGCTGAAAATCGATCGCAGTTTCGTGCACCAGCTCGGCCAGCCGAACCATGATTCGGCGGTCGTGCAATCGATCATTTCGCTCGGCAAGAACATGAAGTTGCGGCTGATCGCCGAAGGCATCGAGACCCGCGCGCAGCAGCAGGCACTAGTCGCGCTGGGTTGCGATGAATTCCAGGGATTCCTGCTCGGCAGTTCATTGCCGGCCCAGGAGGTGGCGCGCCTGCTTGTGCATTAATTCGCTGACGCCGTTTTGTTCAGAAGCGATCGATGCGGTACGGACGCGGGTCAGTGAAGGTCGGCTGGCCGGAAATCATTTCTGCCAGCAGTCGTCCGCTGACTGCGGACAGGGTTAGCCCGTGGTGTGCATGACCGAAGTTGAACCACAGGCCCGGGTGCTGCGGCGCCGGACCCAGTATCGGCAGCATGTCGGCGGTACACGGACGCGAACCCATCCATGGCGCTGCATCAATGCGTTCGCCGATGCCGACCAGTCGGCGCGCGATCGGCTCCAGTCTTTCCAGTTGCACGGGCGTGGCCGGCGCATCGCGCAGCGCGAATTCCGCGCCGGTGGTCAGGCGGATGCCGCGCGCCATCGGCGCCAGCGCATAGCCATGATCGACATCGACAATGACATGTCGCAGCGGGTGCACGCCCGCAGCGAAATGCCGGTGGTAGCCGCGCTTGACGCCCATCACGGGCCGGTAGCCCAGCTGCCTTGCGAGTTCTTCGCCCCAGGGGCCGAGCGTCAGCACGGCGTGCTCGGCACGCAGACGCTGTCCGCTGGCGTCGACGGTCCAATGGTCGCCTATGCGCTGCAGGCTGCGCGCATCGCCTTGCACGAAGCGGCCGCCTTGCCGGCGGAACAGCGCAAGATAGGCGAGCGACAGCGCCTGCGGGTCGTGTATCTGGCGCGAGTCGGGATAATGAACGCCGCCGGCGACACCATCGCCGAGTGCCGGTTCGCATTCCAGCAAGGCTTCGCGCGACAGCACATTTACCCGCAGCTCATAGGCACGACTGCGCTCGGCCAGTTCAAGCGCTTCGGCGCGGCTGGCGGCGCTGCGGAAGACCTTGATCCAGCCATGCTCGCCGACCAGATCGCCGGCGCCCGCTGCCTCGATCAGCGGCAGATGTTCAGTCCAGCTGCGCTCGACCAGCGGCAGCGCGCCGGCAATCGCTGCCGGATACCGTGCGGGCGACGAATGCTGCCAGTAGGACAGCAGCCAGCGACTGATGGAGGGCAGCGCGCGCCAGTCATAGCGCGCCGCCAGCTTGCGTTGCAGCGCGTGGTCGAGCAGCGTGCGCCAGTCACGCGGGAAGGCATAGGGAAAGACGGACGAACGTTCGATCAGCCCGGCATTGCCGAAACTGGTCGCTGCACCCGGCTCGCCGCGATCAAGCAGCACGACACGGCGGCCGAACGCCTGCAGCTTCAGCGCCAGCGCGAGGCCGACGATGCCGGCACCCAGCACCAGCACGTCGGCGTCGATGGCGGCGGTGCGAGAGTCACTCATGCGGCGATGCTATACCGATTCGGGGCGGACATGCCTGCGCGTGAATGCCCGAGCTTGCATTCATCAGGCGTCACGCGATCCGCTCGACCAGCCAGACGCTGGCCAGCGCCAGGTTGGCCAGCGCGCCCCAGCGCTGTATGCGCGACAGCGCGGCGGGTGCGCGCCGGAAGGGCAGCAGCAGCAACGCGGCCGCGAGCACCACCGCCATCTGGCCGAATTCAACGCCGGCGTTGAAGGCGAGCAGGCTGCCGATGAAATGACTGGTCGACAGGCCCAGTTCACGCAGGCCGTTCGCGAACCCCAGTCCGTGCACCAGGCCGAAAACGAATGCGAGCTGCCATTGGCGGCGCGTGTCGCCGGAGCGCAGCACCAGCAGCGCGGCAATGACGATCGATGCGGCAATCGCGACCTCGATCGGCTGCTCCGGCAGCACGATCCAGTCGAGCGCCGCCGCGCCCAGCGTCAGCGAATGCGACACGGTAAACGCGCTGACCACTTTCAGCGCATGCATCGCCGGCGCGCGTGCACTGGCCGCGGCCAGCGACAGGCCCGGCAGCAGCAGGCAGAGCAGGAACAGCAAATGATCCGGTCCGCTCCAGATATGCTGCGCACCGGCGCGCGCGTAGGTCCACAGCGATTCGGCCAGCGACTCTTCGCGCAGCGGCAGCCGCTGCGTTGCATGGCGCGGGTCGAACACGAAGCTGCCTTGCTGCGTGCCGGACACCAGCTGCACGAAAGCACGGGCGATGCGGTCGCTGTCATTGAAGAAGCCATAGCGCACGACGATCGCGGCGCTGTCAGCCGGCAGTGCGGGCGCGACATGGCGCTGCCGCACATACAGGCCGTCATTGCGCAGCGCGACCTGCTGCGATGCGAACGACAGCGGTACCGGCCGGCCATCTGCCGTCAGCGCCAGCGACGTCGCGACCGCGTGCGCCAGCGGTGCCTGCAGCCGGGCCAGTTGCTCGCGCGACGGTGTGACGCCGAGCGACGGATCCTGCAGCAGGCTGCCGAGCTCCTTCACCGGGAACTCGATCTGCACCGACAGCGCCACCCCGGTGTTTTCTATGCGCAGATAGCTATTGCCGGTCTGGTGCGCCAGCGCCGCCCACGGCCACAGCAACAGCAGCGCCAGCAGCCGCCAGTTCATGGCGCCAGCGCCTCCAGCGTCGCCAGCTTCAGGCTGGACGGCCAGCGCTTGCGGAAGGTCGCCAGCAGTTCGGCATAGCGGCTGACGCAGCCGGCCGCCGGCAGTGCGCCGGCATCGCGCGCCTGCAGGTAGTGCAGCGCAAGAATGAAATGCACCTCCTCGCTGTCGATGGCGGGATCAGTGCCGGCGTTGCGCGGGTTACGCAGCCATTCGCCGTGCTCGATCATCTCGAGCAGCGTCGCCTTGTCCTGGCCGACCGGCTTCAGCGGATGGTCGGTGAAGCTGTCATAGAAGTGATTCTTCAGCAGCATGAAGCGCGCCAGTGGCGCATGCGGTCCGCGCGCATCCAGCGCCAGCGCTTCTCGATAAGGCCGCTGGTTCGCGAGATACAGCCGCGTCTGCGGCGACTGCTGCAGCCGCCAGGGCGTCGCATTCAGCTGGCCGATCAGGATCGAGGTTTCCAGTCCCTGCGTGCGTCCGTGGCTGCTGATGTCTTCATTCAGCAGCGTGCGTATTTCATCCAGCGTGCGGCCGGCGTCGACCCACGCGGCCGCACGCGCCGGCGCGTTGGCGCCGGACTGCGTCGTGCGCTGCAGCTTGTCCAGCTTTTGCAGATAGGCCTGGCGCGCATCGGCGCCGATAGCGTCGTGTGCGTGGACCACGCCGCCGGCCAGTGCAGCGGCGATCGCGGTCGCAAGCCAGGCGGCGCGCAGCGTCGCGATCATGTCGTTCCCGCGAGCGGCGGTTCGACAGTTTCACCGAGCGCGGCCGCGCGTGCGCCCGGGTGCGGCGCCATGCCGTCGAGTCCGTCCAGCGGTACCGCCAGACCCGCCGCGCCGCTGTCGTCCAGCAGCGCCGCCGTGATGGCATACGCATGGTGCAGCGGCAGGTTGTCGCGCGCGGCCAGCACGTGGGTGGTGTTGCCCAGCAGGACCTGCAGCGGCATTGGCGCGTAGTCGTCATATGGCGGCAAGCCGCCGGCCAGCAGTTGCGCATCGTCGTGCGACAGCACCGCCAGTCGAGCCTGATCGGTCTTGAGCAGGCTGGCGACGCGGGTCAGGTCGCGGGCGCGGCTGACCATGGCGCGCGACAGCGGCAGCTTCTCGCGCAGCAGCGCGACCCAGTCATCGCCGATGGCATCGCCGGGAAGGTCGCTGCGCGAGGTCAGCACTTGCAGATAGCGGCGGCGGAAGATGTCCCATTGGCGGTAAGGGGTATGGGCGAGCGCCGGCGCCAGCGGCCAGCCGGCCAGCAGCGCCGCGCCGGCGCACAGCAGGGTTCGTCTTTTCATGGTGGCGTCCAAAAAGGAAGAGCGAGGCGCACCTCGCTCTTCGTGAACATCAGACAATCACGCCAGTCGGCGTAAAGCCTGCCTCGTCAGGTCGGTGGCAAGGTGGCAGTCCCGCAGGCAGTACCGAGGTACGGCAAGGGACTGCCAGCGCCGCCAGCGGCCTGACGCGATGGGCTCTTAGTTGTCGAAGATCTCGAGCGGGCAAATGGTGGTGACCGCATAGTTCGGCACATCCACCACGTTGCTGATGCGCAGGTCGCAGGCAACGCTGGTCACCACGTACGCCTGCTCCTTGGTCAGGCCCTTCTCGGTCTGCAGCCACTCGATCATGTTCAGCAGCGAGTTGCGTGCTGCCATCGTGACGTCGTTCGACAGCTGGGTCAGCGGCTTGATCTTTTCGCTGTCCAGATAGCTCCACTGCGGCGGCACTTCGCCGGCTTCCTTGAACGGATAGCCGACCACGGCGTGGAAGCGGTCCGGTTCCAGCTTCTTCAGCTGCGAGCCGCCCTCGAACATCGGCTGCTTGACGATCGACGCCATGCCCGGACGGATTTCGGCTTTCACCGTGACGGTGGCGCCCATCTCGATCGCGGTGCCGGCCACTTCGCCGTCGCCCTGTGCATAGTGCACGTCGCCGATGAAGAAACCGCAGCCGTCGATGAAGCAGGGCAGCAGCAGCGTGGTGCCCTCGACCATCTGTTTGACGTCCATGTTGCCGCCGTTTTCACGCGGCGGGATGGTGCGCAGGCAGTGGCCCTTGTCGCTGCCGTTCGGGCCGCAGATTTCCGGCGGACGCGCGCCGGTCGGCTCCGGCGGCAGCGCGACGCCGCCGGCCTTGGCCAGCTGCGACTCGCGCTCGAGCCATTTGTGCACTTCTGCTTCGCCCGGCAGCACGCCGACCGATCCCATGAAACCGTTCATCGGGATACGCACGCCCGGCACCTGGTCCGATACCGCCTGCATGCGGTTCAGCTTCCAGTTGGCGACGAACGGCTCGGTGTATTTATCGGCGAGGAAACCGAAGCCCGGCACGATCGTGGTGTAGCCGTATTCGTTCGGATTGATGTCGATGAGTTTCACCGCCAGCACGTCGCCGCGCTTGGCCCCTTCGATGTAAATCGGGCCCGTCATCGGATGGACCAGATTCAGATCGATCGCCGTCACATCTTTGGGCTTGGAATTGATGTTGAGGTTGGAGTCCAGCGCATCACGCGTATGCACGACGATCAGATCGCCTGGCTTGGCGCGCGCGACCGGTTTGATGTTCGGGTGATAGCGATTGAAGCAGTTCGGGTCCTGCTCGCAGTGGGGACCCTTTTTCTTGACCTCGACAATCGTCTGGGTCTTGACATCAGTCGTGTCGGCAAACGCGACCTGACCGATGCTTGCCGCCAGAAGGCTGGCGAGCAGTGCTGGCATTAAACGCATTGCAGTTCTCCGGGTAGAGGGTGGTTGTCTCAAACAGAAACCGTTCTTTTTATTAAAATCGACAGTGAATTGCCTTTGTGCCGACGAACGAAGTTAATGGACAGTAATATATTTGTCTATAGAAATTACCGTCGAGA
>JACCDQ010368357.1_pt1 | contig 18549 bp, 14 predicted proteins | sample 7446031 | NCBI WGS metagenome assembly JACCDQ01 (sample SAMN15323442, study PRJNA562643) | freshwater metagenome | isolation source: river surface water | place: USA:Blue River Watershed | collected 2017-08-17
CTTGGGGCGCTGCAGCGCGTTGGAGTCCACACCGCCGGACATGACCTTGCCGGACGACGGCAGCACGTTGTTGTACGCGCGAGCCAGGCGGGTGATCGAGTCCAGCAGGATCACCACGTCTTTCTTCAACTCGACCAGGCGCTTGGCACGTTCGATCACCATTTCAGCGACGTGCACGTGGCGGGCGGCGGGTTCGTCGAAGGTGGAGGCAATGACCTCACCCTTGACGGTGCGCTGCATTTCTGTCACTTCTTCAGGGCGCTCGTCGACCAGCAACACCATCATGTGACTGTCCGGGTAATTGGCGGAAATGGCGTGGGCGATGTGTTGCATCATCACGGTTTTGCCGCTCTTGGGCGGTGCCACCAGCAAAGCGCGTTGGCCTTTTCCAATCGGTGCAATGATGTCAATGATGCGCCCGGTGATATTTTCTTCGCCCTTGATGTCCCGTTCCAGGCGCATCTGCACATTCGGAAACAGCGGCGTCAGGTTTTCAAACATCACCTTGTGTTTGTTTTCCTCAGGGCCACCGCCGTTGACTTTTTCCAGCTTGTTCAGTGCAAAGTAACGCTCGCCGTCTTTCGGCGTGCGCACTTCACCTTCAATCATGTCACCCGTGTGCAGGTTGAAGCGACGCACCTGGCTCGGACTGATGTAGATGTCATCGGTGCTTGCGGTGTAGCTGGTGTCAGGGCTGCGCAAAAAACCAAAACCATCGGGCAGGATTTCCAGCACACCATCGGCAAAAATCTGTTCTCCGGCACGCGCACGCTTTTTGATGATGGCAAACATCAACTCCTGCTTGCGCATGCGACCGGTGTTCTCGATCTCAAGATCTTCGGCTTGTTTGAGGACTTCTGACACGTGGAGTGCCTTGAGTTCGTTTAAATGCATGGAGTGACTCAGTAAATATTTGGAATCTGCCGGGAGGGGAATGTTGTGGTGCGACAGACTCGGGCTGGATCAAGTCGCAACGGCTTTGCGCCTCTGACTCGAGCTGAACCTGGATGGGGTGCAGCGAGTGATGGGATTATGACAGGAAAAAAGCCCCGTTCCGATGGATGGGGCGTCAGGCTGTGCGGTTGGAGATGCCGTCTCGATCAGGCCAGCTGCTGGTCGATAAATGCCACAAGTTGTGCCTTGCTCATGGCACCGACTTTGGTGGCGGCCAGTTGGCCCGCTTTGAAGATCATGAGGGTCGGGATGCCGCGAATACCAAATTTGGCCGGAATATCGCGATTTTCATCCACATTCATTTTTGCAACTTGCAATTTGCCTTCATAGGCCGTCGATACTTCGTCCAGAATCGGGGCGATCATCTTGCATGGTCCGCACCACTCCGCCCAGTAGTCAACCAGCACCGGGAGACTGGATTGCAATACGTCGCCTTCGAACGATGCATCGGACACATGTTTGATCAGTTCACTGGCCATGGTTTTTCCTAAATTTTGAAAGTTTGAAATGAATAGAGTGGAGAAATTGTGACAGAAACCGGGATCACGCATTGCGACTTGTGGCTCTTGCAACTGACCGCCAGAGGCCGAACCACGAGATGCCGAGCGTCTCCTGTTACTCATTTTAAAGATTGTCAGGTTAAAAGATGAAAAAAGTTGCGGTGATAGGCGCGGGCCCGGCCGGTTTGATGGCCGCTGAGGTGTTGTCGGGAGCGGGCGTGCAGGTGCTCTTGTTTGATGCCATGCCCAGCATCGGCAGAAAATTTCTGCTGGCCGGCAAGGGAGGGCTGAATTTGACGCACTCGGAGCCGGCGGATCTTTTTGCCGCCCGTTATGGTCAGCGCCGTCAGCAGATTGAAGCAATTTTCAAGGTCTTTGATGCCAGCCGGGTCCGGGCCTGGGCGGCTTCGCTGGGTATTGAAACCTTTGTCGGCAGTTCCGGGCGGGTTTTCCCTGTGGACATGAAAGCCGCGCCCTTGTTACGCGCCTGGCTGGCTCGGCTGAGACACCCGAAAAATGGACCAGCAGTGACGTTTTTCATGCGACACCGATGGAGCGGCTGGCATCCGGCAGAGGCAAATGCAATACCACTTGAGTCGGCCGCCACCTTGCTCGACTTTGAGACCCCGCAGGGGTCCATTCAGGTCCAGGCCGATGCCGTCGTGCTCGCGCTGGGAGGCGGCAGCTGGGCGCGCTTGGGTTCCAACGGTGCCTGGGTGCCGTGGCTGCAAGCGCGGGGTGTGGCAGTGGCGCCATTGCAGCCGGCCAATTGCGGCTTTGATGTGCAAAACGGGTGGAGTGAGCACTTTGCCAGCCGCTTTGCCGGTCTTCCATTCAAGTCTGTGGCGCTCTCCTTCACCGGCGTACAAGGGAGCAGCTTCTTGCGCAAGGGCGAATTTGTGGCGACTGCCACCGGGATCGAGGGAAGTTTGATTTATGCGGCATCGAGTATGCTGCGCGACGAAATTCTGGCCAGGGGTTCAGCAACCCTTCTTCTGGATTTGTTGCCAGACATGCCTTTCGAGCGTGTGCTTGCCGAGGTGCAACATCCGCGTGGTTCGCGTTCATTGTCGAGCCACCTCAAGAGCCGTTTGCATATTGACGGCATCAAGGCCGCCATCCTCCACGAGTTGTTGAGCAAGGCGCAAAGAGCCGATATGGTGCAGTTGGCACAGGCGATCAAGGCACTGCCTTTAACCGTGACGGCAGCGCGACCGCTTGACGAGGCCATCAGCAGTGCTGGCGGCGTGTTATTCGAGGCCATGACCGGACAGCTCATGCTGGAGGCTTTGCCAGGTGTGTTTTGCGCTGGTGAAATGCTGGACTGGGAGGCCCCCACCGGGGGTTATTTGTTGACAGCCTGTCTGGCCAGCGGCGCCTGCGCGGGTCAGGGTGTCTTGGCCTATTTGAAGCCATCCAACGCGTCTTGAGCACACGCCTTGACCGCCCGATGGCCGGCGGTCAGCTTCCATTTCCGAGGGACGGTGTTTTCGTGGTGCCAGTCAGGGCCATGCAAGCTGAAAGTCAATAATTATGAATTCAGTTTAATAAACACCGGAGACCGCCCATGACTTCATATGCCGAATTTCACCAACGATCGCTCTCGGACCGCGACGGTTTCTGGGCTGAACAAGCGCACTTGGTGGACTGGAAGGTTGCGCCCAGCCAGATTTGTGACTACAGCCACCCGCCATTTGCCAAATGGTTCGTGGGTGGAGTGACCAATTTGTGTCACAACGCGGTGGATCGACATCTGAAAGACCGTGCTGACCAGGCCGCGCTGATTTTTGTGTCGACCGAGACGAATCAGGAAAAGGTTTACTCGTTCCGTGAATTGCATGCCGAAGTGCAGCGCATGGCGGCCGTGTTGAAAGAGCTCGGCGTCGGCAAAGGTGACAGGGTCCTTATCTACATGCCCATGGTGGCAGAAGCGGCCTTTGCCATGCTGGCCTGTGTGCGTATTGGCGCGATTCATTCGGTGGTCTTCGGCGGTTTTGCCTCTGGCTCGCTGGCGTCACGCATTGAAGATGCGGAACCGCGGGTCATCATCAGCGCAGATGCTGGCTCGCGCGGCGGCAAGGCTGTTGCCTACAAGCCCTTGCTCGATGACGCGATTGGCCTGTCGACATACAAGCCCGAGTCGGTGCTGCTGTTGGACCGTGGTCTGGTCCCGATGGATCTGGTGGCAGGGCGAGATAAATTGTGGGCGCCGCTGCGTGAACAGCACCTCAATACGGTGGTGGAATGCGAGTGGGTCGATGCCACCCACCCGAGCTACACGCTCTATACCAGCGGCACCACCGGCAAACCCAAAGGCGTGCAGCGTGATACAGGAGGTTACTGCGTGGCGCTGGCCGCCAGCATGAAACACATTTATGCCGGCAACCCGGGTGAAACCTATTTTTCAACCAGTGACATCGGCTGGGTGGTGGGACACAGTTACATCATTTATGGCCCGTTGATCGCTGGTATGGCCACCATCATGTACGAAGGCCTGCCGACCCGCCCCGATGGCGGCATCTGGTGGAGCCTGGTGGAAAAATACAAGGTCACGGTGATGTTCAGCGCGCCGACCGCGGTGCGGGTGCTCAAGAAGCAGGACCCGGCATTGTTGTCCAAATATGACCTGTCGAGCCTGCGCGCCCTGTTCCTGGCGGGTGAGCCGCTGGACGAACCCACGGCGCAGTGGATCAGTCAGGGCTTGGGCAAGCCGATCATCGACAACTATTGGCAAACCGAGACCGGCTGGCCCATTTTGTCCCTTTGCAATGGCGTCGAAAAGGCAGTCAGCAAGTTTGGCTCGCCGGGCAAGGCGGTTTACGGTTACAACGTCAAATTGTTGGACGATCAGACTGGCGAGGAGCTGACGGGCGCCAACCAGAAGGGTGTGGTTGCGATCGAGGGCCCCTTGCCGCCCGGTTGCATGCAAACTGTCTGGCGCGATGACGAGCGCTTCGTCAATACCTACTGGAAGAGTGTGCCCGGCAAGCTGGTTTACAGCACGTTTGACTGGGGTGTGCGTGATGCCGATGGCTACTACTTCATTCTGGGGCGCACGGATGATGTGATCAACGTTGCCGGCCACCGCTTGGGAACGCGCGAGATTGAAGAGAGCATCTCGGCACATCCCAACATTGCCGAGGTGGCGGTGGTGGGGGTGGCCGACCAGCTCAAGGGCCAGGTGGCAATGGCGTTTGCCGTGCCCAAGGATGCCAGCCTGGTGGCCGACGAAGCCGGTGCCCTCAAGCTCGAAGGGGAGATCATGAAGCTGGTGGACCGCGATCTGGGTGCCGTGGCGAGGCCCGCTCGTGTGCGCTTCGTCACTGTGTTGCCAAAAACGCGCAGCGGAAAATGCTTGCGCCGTGCCATTACCGCGGTTTGCGAGGGGCGTGATCCCGGCGATCTGACCACCATGGACGATCCTGCCGCCTTGCAACAGATCAAGGATCTGGTGAAAGCCTGACAGCGACCTGATTCAAGGTCAATCCATGCATGTAAGTTTTGTGCCGTCTTTCGGTGGCACAATCTCATCCGCATTCGGCCCTTCCAACGCCACTGTCGCATCCGCCAAACGGTTAAGCCGTGACGCGGGAGGTTAATCAACAATCAGCTTTAACCAGCTAAAGTTTCCTCAAGGGAAATGAAAGTCAGCGAAATATGAGTGAGACCAACACGGTTTACCAAGCCTATCAGGCAAATACCTACCTTTTTGGTGGTAACGCCCCATACGTCGAAGAGATGTATGAGAACTACCTGGCCAATCCAGGCAGCGTGCCAGGCACCTGGCGTGATTACTTCGACTCCCTGCAAAACGTTCCCGCGGTAGATGGCAGCAACGCAAAAGACGTGGCGCATCAGCCGGTCATCGATGCCTTTGCGCAGCGAGCCAAGGCTGGCGGGACCAAAGTGGTGTTGGCCAGTGTCGACGCTGAAATGGGCCGCAAGCGCACGGCGGTGCAGCAATTGATCGCTGCCTATCGCAATGTGGGTGCCAGCTGGGCCGATCTGGACCCTCTGAAGCGTACCGAGCGGCCGAACATTCCGGAGCTTGATCCGGCTTTTTACGGTTTTACGGATGCCGACCAGGAAACCGTGTTCGATGCCAGCAATACGTTTTTCGGCAAGGACAAGATGCCCCTGCGCGAGTTGCTCAATGCACTGCGTGAAACCTACTGCGGCACCGTGGGTGCGGAGTACATGTACCTGACCGACCAGACGCAAAAGCGCTGGTGGCAGCAAAAACTTGAAAGCGTGCGCAGCAAGCCGTCTTTCAATGCAGAGCAGAAGAAGCATATTCTTGATCGATTGACTGCCGCGGAAGGCCTGGAGCGCTTCCTGCACACCAAATATGTGGGACAGAAGCGCTTTTCGCTTGAAGGTGGCGAGAGTTTCATTGCTGCCATGGATCAGCTGATCCAGCAGGCCGGCAGTTTGGGGGTGCAGGAAATCGTGATCGGCATGGCCCACCGTGGCCGCCTCAATGTGCTGGTAAATACGCTGGGCAAAATGCCCGCAGATCTGTTTGCGGAGTTTGACCACACGGCTCCAGAAGACCTGCCTGCAGGTGACGTGAAGTACCACCAGGGTTTCAGCTCGGATGTGACCACACCCGGTGGTCCGGTGCACCTGAGTCTGGCGTTCAATCCATCGCACCTTGAAATCGTCAATCCGGTGGTTGAAGGCTCGGTGCGTGCCCGCATGGACCGCCGCGCTGACCCGACGGGTCGCCAGGTGTTGCCGGTGCTGGTGCACGGCGATGCCGCTTTTGCCGGCCAGGGCGTCAATCAGGAAACCCTGGCGCTGGCGCAGACCCGTGGCTACACGACTGCAGGCACGGTTCATCTGATTATCAACAACCAGATTGGCTTTACCACCTCCGATCCGCGCGACTACCGGTCCACGCTGTACTGCACCGACATCGTCAAAGGTGTCGAAGCGCCTGTAATGCACGTCAATGGTGATGATCCTGAAGCTGTCGTTATGGCCATGCAGTGGGCGCTGGAATACCGTATGGCATTCCGCAAGGATGTGGTGCTCGACATCATCTGCTTCCGCAAATTGGGCCACAACGAGCAGGACACCCCGGCGCTGACCCAGCCGCTGATGTACAAGAAGATTGGGGCTCACCCGGGTACTCGCAAGCTATATGCCGACAAGCTGGCGGCACAGGGCCTTGGTGCAACACTCGGCGATGACATGGTCAAGGCCTTCCGTGCTGCGATGGATGCCGGCAAACACACGGTGGACCCGGTCCTGACCAATTTCAAGAGCAAGTATGCGGTGGATTGGACGCCTTTCCTGGGCAAAAAGTGGACCGACGCGGGTGACACGGCGATCCCCATGACCGAGTGGAAACGTCTCGCTGAAAAGATCACTACCTTGCCGGGCAGTCTGACGGCTCACCCCTTGGTGAAAAAGGTATACGATGACCGCGCTGCCATGGGGCGGGGTGAGGTCCCGGTGGACTGGGGCATGGGTGAAACCATGGCATTTGCGTCTCTGGTGGCCAGTGGCTACCCGGTTCGTTTGTCGGGCGAAGATTGCGGCCGGGGCACGTTTACCCACCGTCATGCGGTCATTCATGACCAGAATCGCGAAAAATGGAATGAGGGCACCTATGTGCCGCTGCAGAATGTGGCTGAAAACCAGTCTCAGTTTGTTGTCATCGATTCGATCCTCTCCGAAGAAGCGGTGTTGGGTTTTGAGTATGGTTATGCCTCGAACGACCCGAATACGCTGGTAATCTGGGAAGCCCAGTTCGGCGATTTTGCCAATGGCGCTCAGGTGGTGATTGACCAGTTCATCGCGTCTGCTGAAGTCAAGTGGGGGCGGGTCAATGGATTGACCATGATGCTTCCGCACGGTTACGAAGGTCAGGGTCCCGAGCACTCATCGGCTCGCGTCGAGCGCTTCATGCAGCTTGCTGCCGATACCAACATGCAACTGGTGCAGCCGACCACGGCCAGCCAGATCTTCCATGTGTTGCGCCGCCAGATGGTGCGCAACCTGCGCAAGCCGCTGGTGATCTTCACACCCAAGTCGTTGCTGCGTCACAAGGATGCTGCTTCTCCTCTGGCTGAATTCACCAAGGGCAGCTTTCAGACCATCATTCCGGACCAAAAGGCGCTCAAGGGTGACAAGGTCAAGCGTGTGGTCGCCTGTTCCGGCAAGGTTTACTACGACCTGGCCAAGAAGCGTGAAGAAAAAGGCGCCGACGACGTCGCCATCGTCCGCGTCGAACAGCTTTACCCGTTCCCGCACAAAGCTTTTGCAGCAGAACTGAAAAAGTACCCCAATGCGACCGAGGTGGTGTGGACCCAGGACGAACCGCAAAACCAGGGGGCCTGGTTCTTTGTGCAGCACTACATTCACGAGAACATGCTTGAGGGGCAAAAGCTGGGTTACTCCGGTCGGGTGGCTTCGGCTTCACCGGCAGTGGGTTATTCGCATTTGCATCAGGAGCAGCAAAAGGCGCTGGTGGAAGGCGCTTTTGGCAAGATCAAGGGTTTTGTCTTGACCAAGTAAGGCATCACCCAGCTCAACCCTTCTTCTGGTTGGCGCCGAGTCCGCCACCAGACCCCTCAAGATCATTTTTGAAAGAATTGTTATGGCAATCGTAGAAGTCAAAGTCCCGCAACTGTCGGAATCCGTGGCCGAAGCCACCTTGTTGCAGTGGAAGAAAAAGGTCGGCGACGCCGTCGCCGTGGATGAAATCCTGATTGATGTCGAAACCGACAAGGTGGTTCTGGAAGTTCCAGCACCCTCGGCAGGCGTGATCGTTGAGATCCTTGAGGCCAATGGCAGCACGGTTGCTGCAGAGCAGCTGATTGCCCGTATTGACACCGAAGCTGTGGCGGGTGGCGGGGCGGTTCCGGTGGCGCCTGTGGTGGCAGCCATGGCTGCCGCCTCTGCTCCAATTGCAACGGTGGCGTCCGCTGGCGCGTCGATGGCTGGTGTGGCAATGCCGGCAGCAGCCAAACTGATGGCCGACAACCAACTCGCCGCAGGCTCTGTCGCCGGTACCGGCAGGGATGGTCGTGTGACCAAGGGTGACGTGCTGGCCGCCGTGGCTGCCCCCAAGGCTGCCGCGGCACCCGTCATGCCCGCCGCCAAGCCTGCCGCACCGCTGCTGCCGCAGGTGGCAGCACCTGCCAGCAGCCTGGCCGCTTCGCTGGAAGGTCGACCCGAGCAGCGGGTGCCCATGAGCCGTCTTCGCGCCCGTGTTGCCGAGCGTCTGCTGCAGTCGCAATCGACCAATGCCATCCTGACCACGTTCAATGAAATCAACATGGCGCCGGTGATGGAGATGCGCAAGCGCATGCAGGATCGTTTTGAGAAAGAACACGGCGTCAAGCTGGGCTTCATGAGTTTCTTTGTCAAGGCTGCGGTCCACGCCTTGAAGAAGTTCCCGGTGCTCAACGCATCGGTCGACGGTACCGACATCGTCTATCACGGCTTCTTTGACATTGGTATCGCGGTGGGTTCACCACGTGGCTTGGTGGTGCCGATTTTGCGCATCGCCGACCAGATGAGTTTTGCCGATATCGAGAAGAAGATTGCCGAATTCGGCACCAAGGCCCGTGACGGCAAACTCGGCATGGAGGAAATGACCGGCGGCACCTTCTCGATCAGCAATGGCGGGACCTTTGGTTCCATGATGTCCACACCCATCATCAATCCGCCTCAAAGTGCCATTTTGGGCGTACACGCCACCAAAGACCGCGCCATGGTGGAAAACGGCCAGGTTGTGGTGCGCCCCATGAACTACTTTGCCATGAGCTACGACCACCGCATCATCGACGGCCGCGAAGCCGTGCTGGGTCTGGTGGCCATGAAAGAAGCGCTGGAAGATCCAGCTCGTCTGCTGTTTGATATCTAAATACCGGTTAACGTAACCCTTAGGCGCATTGTGCGCCCGACTCCGCGAATGCCCCCGGCTTGGGGCTCCACCCCAAGCCTCCCCATTTATTTCGCTGCGTCAGGCACCCAACACGCGCCGCTGGTCACTTTCGAAGTCATTTCATCAATCGGAGTGGCAGTTAGTCTTATCCGTTAGAAAGTAAAAATATGAGCAAACAATTTGATGTGATCGTGATTGGTGGCGGCCCCGGTGGCTACATTGCCGCCATCCGCGCCGCCCAGTTGGGCAAGAATGTGGCCTGTGTCGACGAGTGGAAAAACGCCAAGGGTGGCCCGGCACCGGGTGGCACCTGCACCAACGTGGGTTGCATTCCGAGCAAGGCGCTGCTGCAGTCGAGCGAACATTTCGAACAGGCCAGCCACCACTTTGCCGACCATGGCATCACGGTCAAGGGCCTGAGCATGGACGCCGCCAAAATGGTGGCGCGCAAGGACGCTGTGGTCAAGCAGAATAACGATGGCATCCTGTACCTGTTCAAAAAGAACAAGGTCAGCTTTTTCCATGGCCGCGCGTCGTTTGTGAAGGCGGTTGAGGGAGGGTATGAGATCAAGGTGGCTGGTGCCACTGAAGAAACCCTGGTGGGTCAGCAGATCATTGTGGCCACCGGCTCCAATGCGCGCGCCTTGCCGGGTACGCCGTTCGATGAATCCATGGTGTTGTCCAACGAAGGTGCTTTGGCACTGACTGAAGTACCGAATAAACTGGGTCTGATTGGATCCGGCGTGATTGGCCTCGAAATGGGTTCGGTCTGGCGCCGCCTGGGTTCCGAGGTGACCATTCTGGAAGGTATGCCAGACTTCCTGGGCGCCGTTGACCAGCAGATTGCCAAGGAAGCGCACAAGGCCTTTGTCAAGCAGGGTCTCAAGATCGAGCTCGGCGTCAAGGTCGGCGATATCAAGGTCGGCAAAAAAGGCGTGAGTGTGGCATGGTCCAATGCCAAAGGCGAAGCCCAGACGCTGGACGTCGACAAGCTGATCGTGTCGATTGGGCGTGTGCCCAACACCACCGGTCTGAATGCCGAGGCCGTGGGCCTGAAGCTTGACGAGCGTGGCGCCATTGTGGTCGACGGAGAATGCAAGACCAACCTGCCCGGCGTCTGGGCCGTAGGTGATGTGGTGCGTGGCCCGATGCTCGCGCACAAGGCCGAAGAGGAGGGTGTGGCTGTTGCTGAGCGTATTGCCGGTCAGCATGGCCATGTCAACTTCAATACCATCCCCTGGGTGATTTACACCAGCCCCGAGATCGCCTGGGTCGGTCGCACAGAGCAGCAACTCAAGGCGGATGGTGTGGTCTACAAGGCGGGCACCTTTCCGTTCCTGGCCAATGGCCGTGCGCGCGCCTTGGGCGACACCACGGGCATGGTCAAGATGCTGGCCGACGCTACCACCGACGAGATTTTGGGCGTGCACATTGTGGGTCCGATGGCCAGTGAGCTGATTGCCGAATGTGTGTTGGCCATGGAGTTCCGCGCCAGCAGTGAGGATATCGCCCGTGTCTGTCACGCGCATCCGTCCTTGAGCGAATCCACCAAGGAAGCAGCCCTGGCGGTTGATAAACGTACGCTGAATTTCTGACAGGAAAGGAAAGGAGGCAGTTTTTGCCTGACCGGAAAGTTCAATCAGCCATCTTTGCAAGTTCAGGCGCACGTGACGGTTAAACAGTTATATCAGGCCGAGTTGTTGGCGCGGGGTTATTCCGCTGACCCTGCCCAACTGCGCGCTGTGCAGGTACTGGACACCTGCGCGCGTGAATGGACACGGTACCGCGAGCTGCGCTCCAATGCGCTCAAGAAACTGATCCATAAGCCGCCGATTCCGCAGGGCGTTTACATGTATGGCGGGGTGGGGCGCGGCAAGAGCTTTCTGATGGATTGTTTTTTTAATGCTGTGCCGTTGAAACGCAAGACAAGGCTGCATTTTCATGAATTCATGCGGGAGGTACACCGGGAACTGGCCGGCATGCAGGGTACTGTCAATCCTTTGAACCTGCTTGCCAAGCGCATCGCTGCAAAGTACCGGCTGATTTGCTTCGACGAGTTTCATGTGTCCGACATCACCGACGCGATGATCCTGCACCGCTTGCTGAAGGCCTTGTTTGAACAGGGCGTTGGGCTTGTCACAACGTCCAACTTCAAGCCGGATGAACTGTATCGCCATGGCTTGCACCGCGAGCGGTTCTTGCCTGCCATTGCTTTGTTGAATGCGCAACTCACGGTGGTCAATGTCGATAATGGGACTGACTATCGCGGACAAACCCTGGCTCAACTGGCCTTGTATCACTCGCCTTTGGGATCGGCTGCCGATGATGCCATGCGTGATGCTTTTGATCGCCTGGCTGAAACCCCGGATGAAGAGCCTGGTCTGCAGATCGAGGCGCGAAAGATTCATGCCCGGCGCAAGGCAGGCGGACTGGTGTGGTTTGACTTTAGGACACTTTGTGGTGGGCCGAGATCGCAAAACGACTACCTTGAAATTGCAAGCCAGTTTCATACGGTGCTGCTCAGCGATGTGCCGCAAATGCCACCGCGCATGTCATCCGAGGCGCGTCGTTTTACCTGGCTGGTGGACGTACTTTATGACAGGCGTGTCAAGCTGATTATGTCGGCTGCTGTGCCTGCGAACGAACTTTACACCGAAGGTCTGATGGCCAATGAGTTCGGCCGCACCGTCTCGCGCCTGCAAGAAATGCAGTCGAGCGAATTCCTGGCGCTGAGTCGGCGCGATGTCGACACCGCGCTGACCTGAACGGTCAATCCGGCAATGGCTCGAATTTGACGATCACCAAGGACAGGTTGTCGCCAGTGCCGTGGGCCCGTGAACGTGCCTTTTCGATCAAAAATTCAGAAGCCTCCCGGGGAGCCAGCGTGGCCAGAACATTGCCTAGTTCTGCTTCCGTGAAGTAGTGCCAGACGCCATCACTACAGGCCATCAAAATGTCACCGGCACGCATTTTAGGGATGTGATGAAGCGTGACGGGTGGATCATTCTCGGAACCCAGACAGCCCACCAAAATATTTGATTTTGGATGATTTTGTGCCTGTTCCTGCGTGATTTCTCCGCGATCCACCAAGAGTTGCACATAGGAGTGATCGAGCGTGCGTTTGACCAGTTGCTGGCCGTGAAAGTGGTAAATGCGGGAGTCTCCCGCATGAATCCAGTAACAGTCACCGGCGGGGTTGAGCAAAAAGGCAACCATGGTGCTGTGAGGTTCCTGTTCCGCAGAAATGGCAATCAGTCGGATCACCGTATGGGCCTCGTTCAGCAACTGCCTCAGCATGGCTTGCGGGTCATCTGTGACAGGATCGTAACGATCGAAGAGTTGGCGCGCAGTCATCATGACTTGGTCGGAAGCCTTGCGACCTCCGCTACGCCCGCCCATGCCGTCAGCCAGTACCGCCAGCAGACATCCCTTGGCTCGAGGATGACTAATGACCGTCACCTGATCCTGCTGGTAGTCGCGATCTCCCTTGTGAATGCCGGTTGAAGCCGTAAGTCGGTAGGCTTTTGACTTCATGCCGTTACCAAATCTTCCACCAGGGATCATTTTTGGGTTTGAAACCTTGCACCAGATAAGGTGTTTGGGGGAAATTTTTTTCCAGCACGCGCTTGCTGTCATCACGCAGCGAGCTCATGCCGAGGGCGTCATAGGACTTGACCAGGATGAACAGGGCTTCTTCAAGTGCGGGCACCCCTTGATAGTCAGCGATGGCATTTTGCGCCCGATTGATCGCAGCCAGATAAGCGCCACGCTCAAAATAGTAACGGGCTACATGCACTTCAGATTGCGCCAGCGAATTCACGATGTAATTCATGCGTTGCCTCGCGTCTGGCGCATATCTTGATTCCGGAAAGCGACTGACAAGTTCCTTGAACGCTTCAAAGGAGTCTTTGGCTGCCTTTTGATCGCGCTCGGCCAGGTCCTGGCGTGTCAGTGAAGCAAAGAGTCCCAAATCGTCATTGAAATTGACGATGCCCTTGAGGTACAAGGCGTAATCGAGAGCTGGGCTGGCAGGATGCAATTTTAAAAATCGATCAAGTGTGGCGACCGCTTGAACGGCTTCGCCAGCTTTGAAATGGGCATAGGCTTTGTCGAGCTGAGCTTGTTGTGCCAGCGGCGTCCCTGCCGCGCGGCCTTCAAGTTTTTCCAACAGCGATACTGCCTTATCGTAAGCGCCGACCTTGAGTTCATCCTTGGCCTCGGCGTAGATCTTGTTGGGACTCCATTCAGCCGTGGGGTCTTTCTCGGTGGTTGAGCATGCGCTCAGAAACACCACTGCAGTGGCCAACATCCAGGCGCAGACGGCAGATAATTTGGCATGAGGCATAGAGAAAGACTTTCTTGAAAAAAACAGATTCAATTATATCGGGCACCCCGCCCTTGGACGAACTCGATGGCGTCTCGCCACTGGAGCCACAAGTCGAGCAGCGCGCCCTCGTTTTTGCGCCGATTCACCATGGTATGCGATTGGACCGTGCTCTGGTCGAGTTGGTGCCGGAGTTTTCGCGTAACTATTTGCAACAACTTATTGAGGCCGGCAGTGTCTTGATCAATGGGCAAGTGGTTGGTAAGGCATCGAGCAAGGTCAAGGTCACGGATGTGGGCCTGATCGAATTGCGCCCGACACCGCAAAGCCAAGCCTTCAAGGCGGAAGCCATGGTGCTGGATGTGGTTTTTGCAGATCCGCATTTGCTGGTGATCAACAAACCTGCTGGTCTGGTGGTGCATCCGGCCCCGGGCAATTGGTCTGGCACCTTGATGAACGGGCTGCTGGCCTACGACGCCAAGGCCTTTGATTTGCCCCGCGCCGGCATTGTGCACCGGCTTGACAAGGATACCAGTGGCTTGATGGTGGTGGCTCGCAGCCGGTCGGTGATGGACGCGCTGGTGCGCGCCATCGCTGCGCGTGAAGTCAAACGCCAATACCTTGCCATTGGTCTGGGGGGCTGGAGCGGCGCCGTGAAATGTGCGGTTGAGGCTGCCATTGGCCGGGATCCTGCGAACCGATTACGCATGGCCGCGGTGGACCTGGACCTGCACCCCGGCAAACCGGCCCGAACAGACTTTGAAATGTTGTCTAGCACTGCGCAAGCCTGCCTTGTGTTATGCACCCTGCATACGGGTCGAACCCACCAGATCAGGGTGCACATGGCACAGCTGAAGCATCCCTTGCTCGGTGATGTCCTGTATGGTGGTAACTCAGCGCTTGGCATCACGAGGCAAGCCTTGCATGCCTATCGACTCGCCTTTGAACACCCTGTCACGCGGCAGTCGATGTCCTTTTTGGCAGAGCTCCCCCCTGATTTTTCCCTGGTGCTCGATAGCCTGGGTCTCAAGTACAATTAGGCTTTTAGATAAGCGCCCGATCCAGCTTCTGGTTCAGCAGCGTATGCGTCACCGATAGCCCGCTCGGGTTGTTACGCTCCTTCCTATCTTTGTCTTGATGCCCTTGGGTATCTTATTTTCAATACGACGACACCATGAAAACGCTGGATGCCAAGTGCATTCTTGAAGCCGCTTTGGTTTGCGCCCAGCAACCCATGTCCCTGCGCGACATGCAGCTTCTTCTGGGGCAAGAGTACAACCCGGCTGACATTCGTCTTTTGTTGACCGAGTTGCAACAGGACTGGTCGCATCGTGGTGTTGAGTTGGTATCACTGGCCAGTGGCTGGCGCTTTCAAAGCTGTCCTGAAATGCGGGCTTATCTGGATCGCCTGTTTCCGGAAAAACCACCCCGTTATGCCCGGGCGACGCTTGAAACCTTGGCCATCATTGCCTACCGTCAACCTGTCACACGGGGTGACATTGAGGATATTCGCGGGGTGACCGTTAACTCGCTGACGATCAAACAGCTCGAAGACCGGGGCTGGATCGAGGTGATTGGCCACCGTGACACGATTGGACGGCCAGCGCTTTTCGCCACGACACGCCAGTTTCTTGATGACCTGGGATTGTCCTCGCTGGATCAGTTGCCCGTGCTGGAGGCTGCAGGTTCGGCTTTCGAAGGGCTGGGTCGTGCGCTGGATTCAGGTCAAGATCATGAAGCAGCTGCAGGTACGCTGGAGTTGAATTGGTCTGAAGATGCCAATGCTGGCGTTGCCTTGGATAGGCCGGCGAATTTGGAGTCAAAGGAATCAAGATGAAGCATGAAGAGACGGGCCCCTCCGGGTCCCTGGCCATCCGGTTTGAAGACGTTGTTTCAGGCCAATTCGATGCCGAGGATACACAGCCGGTAGTTCCACTCAAGCGGGTACTGCCACCGCAGCCAGAATCGCCCAAATTGCACAAGGTGCTGGCTCAAGCCGGCATGGGGTCCAGGCTCGAGATGGAGCAACTGATTCTGGAGGGACGCATTACGGTCAACAATGAACCTGCTCACATTGGCCAACGGGTTCAGTTCGGTGATCATGTGAAAGTCAACGGCAAGCAGATCTGCTTTCGGATTGAGCCGCCCCCAGCCCGTGTCATTGCTTACCACAAGCCTGCGGGCGAGGTGGTTTCGAACGACGATCCGCAAAATCGGCCCACCGTGTTTCGAAAATTGCCCAAGTTGTTTCAAGGCAAATGGCAGTCTGTAGGACGACTTGACCTGAATACCGAAGGTTTGTTGTTATTCACCAGTTCGGGTGAGTTGGCCAACAATCTGATGCACCCGCGTTTTGGTCTGGAGCGTGAATATGCGGTGCGGGTATTGGGTGCGCTCAATCAGGAAGAAAAGAAACGTTTGCTCGAAGGTGTCAAGCTGGACGATGGCCTGGCTCATTTTGGTTCGATCGAAGAAGGCGGTGGAGAAGGATCCAACTGCTGGTACCGGGTGACTATTTCCGAAGGCCGGAACCGGGAGGTGCGACGGATGTTCGAAGCCGTTGGTCATGCCGTGAGTCGTTTGATCCGTATCCGCTACGGCGCCATGGTTTTGCCACGTGGACTGAAACGCGGTGCCTGGATGGAACTGGATGCCGGCGATATCAATTCGCTTACTCAAAAAGCCAGGAATTCGGTGGCTGTGAGCGCGACGGATGTGCCCGCGCAGATGGCAGAGGAAAGCCCCAGGCGCGAACGGTTGCCGCCTTCACCCCTGCGCGGACGTCGCCCCCCGGTGCGAGCCCGGGGTGGACGCGGCAACAAGTCCAATTCCAACAGCAGCAATGTGGCCTCCAACGCTCAGCCAGATCCGCTGAAGACCAATTTTGGCTATATTGGCGCTGACAGCTACAACCGGCAAAGACAGGAGCAGGGCAGCAAACGTGGCGCTGGTTCCGGTTCGTCTGGTGGCAGACGGGTTGGCAAAGGACGATGAGCCGGTGCGTTGATCGGACGGACCCTTCAAGGGGTACCGATCAGGTTAACATCGAAGGTTTTGACAAGTTGGTCAGAAAATATTATTTACCAGGAAAAATCATGACTATTGAACGTACTCTTTCTATCATCAAGCCCGACGCGGTTGCAAAAAATGTCATCGGCCAGATTTATGCGCGATTTGAAGCTGCGGGCCTCAAGATTGTGGCGTCCAAAATGGCCCATCTGTCGCGTGGCGAGGCCGAGGCTTTTTACGCCGTGCACAAGGCCCGTCCGTTCTTTAAGGATTTGGTGGACTTCATGATTTCCGGCCCGGTCATGATCCAGGCCCTGGAAGGTGAAAATGCAATTTTGAAGCACCGCGACCTGATGGGCGCAACCGACCCCAAGAAGGCCGCTCCCGGTACCATCCGCGCTGATTTTGCCGACAGCATCGATGCCAACGCCGTGCACGGTTCGGATGCCGCAGAAACGGCGGCCGTGGAAATTGCCTTCTTTTTTGCCGGCATGAACGTTTACTCACGCTAATAGTTGGCATGACGGTTAATCTGCTTGATTTCGATCTTGAGGGCTTGACCGTCTTTTGTGAGCGGTTGGGCGAAAAGCGTTTTCGCGCAGTGCAACTGTTTCGCTGGATTCATCAAAAAGGGGCCAGCCGGTTTGATGAGATGAGTGATCTGGCCAAATCACTGCGTGAAAAACTCAGGGGTGTGGCCTGCATCATGGCGATGCCCGTGGTGTCGCAACACATCTCAGCGGATGGCACCATCAAGTGGTTGTTCGATGTTGGGGACGGTAACGCCGTAGAGGCAGTGTTTATCCCCGAGTCGGACCGTGGCACCCTGTGTGTTTCGTCACAGGCGGGTTGTGCGGTTGGCTGCCGGTTTTGTTCTACCGGGCATCAGGGGTTCAGCCGTAATCTCACCACTGGCGAAATTATGGCGCAGCTTTGGTTTGCCGAGCACTTTTTACGCCAGCATCTTAAGCGTGATGAGCGCGTGATCTCCAGAGTGGTGATGATGGGCATGGGTGAGCCCGTGCAGAATTACAACGCGCTGGTGCCGGCGCTGCGCGTGATGCTCGATGACAATGCTTATGGTTTGTCCCGGCGCAGGGTGACCGTGTCAACTTCCGGGATCGTCCCGATGATTGACCGTCTGGCCCAGGACTGTCCGGTTGCGCTCGCCGTGTCCTTGCATGCGCCCAACGATGCGCTGCGTGACACGCTGGTGCCGCTTAACCTGAAATACCCCCTGGCGCAGCTCGTCGCGGCTTGTCATCGTTACCTGGCCCATGCGCCGCGCGATTTCATCACCTTCGAATACTGCATGCTCGATGGTGTCAACGATTCTGATGCGTGTGCCCACCAACTGGTGGACCGCATCCAGGCTCATGCGGGTGCTTGGTGCAAGCTCAATCTGATACCGTTTAATCCTTTTCCTGCCTCCGGTCTGTTGCGCTCGAAGCCGGATCGTGTGCAGGCATTTGCCAAAATTTTGAATGACTCGGGCATCATCACGACCATTCGAAAAACCCGGGGCGACGATATCGACGCGGCTTGTGGGCAATTGGCGGGTGATGTCAAGGATCGAACCCGGGTGATGGTGCGTATGGAGCGCAACAAAACGATGCGTCCCGTCTCCATTGATGATCACGCCCCTCGGACTGAAGGAGCCGATGCATGAGTGGTTTTGGCGTTTTTATCAGACCACGGCGCTGGTTGCTGTGCTTGCTCACTGGGCTGCTTTTTGCCAAGCTTCTGACTGGTTGTGCCAATGCGCCCAGCACTGGCCAGAGCAGTGACAACACGTCTGACCTGGTCACCGATTCAGATGAGAGCAATGCGCGTAAAAGGGCACGCATCCGGTTGGAATTGGC
>JACCDQ010057252.1_pt1 | contig 18547 bp, 11 predicted proteins | sample 7446031 | NCBI WGS metagenome assembly JACCDQ01 (sample SAMN15323442, study PRJNA562643) | freshwater metagenome | isolation source: river surface water | place: USA:Blue River Watershed | collected 2017-08-17
CCCACATCGAGATGACACCGTACTCGGCGACGTTGGTGAACAGCGAGATCTTGCTGCGCTCGTCGTCGGGGATGCGGCGGTCGGCGCGGCACAGCAGCGCGTCCGGCGAGATGCCGATTTCGCGCAGTTTCTGCACGCTGTGCTGGGTCGGCTTGGTCTTCAGTTCGCCGGCCGATTGCAGGTAAGGCACCAGCGTCAGGTGCACGAAGGCCGCACTGTTGCGACCGCCGCGCAGCGACAACTGGCGCGCCGCCTCGAGGAAGGGCAGCGATTCGATATCGCCAACGGTGCCGCCGATCTCAACGATCGCGACTTCATAGCCTTCAGCGCCGCGATGGATGAATTCCTGGATCTCGTTGGTGATATGCGGGATCACCTGCACGGTCTTGCCCAGATACTCGCCGCGACGCTCCTTGCGGATCACGGACTCATAGATCTGGCCGGTAGTGAAATTGTTCACCTTCTTCATCTTCGCGCTGATGAAGCGCTCGTAATGCCCGAGGTCGAGGTCGGTTTCGGCGCCGTCATCGGTGACGAACACTTCGCCGTGCTGGAACGGGCTCATCGTTCCGGGGTCGACGTTGATGTAGGGATCGAGCTTGAGGAGGGTGACTTTGAGGCCGCGCGATTCGAGGATCGCGGCCAGGGACGCTGCCGCGATTCCCTTGCCAAGGGACGACACGACGCCGCCAGTGACGAAAACAAACTTGGTCATTGCAGGATGTGCCGAAGGGGCACTAGCGTGAAATTCGAATTATACCGCAAAGCGGCCCGGCTCCTGCCGGTGCCGACTTCAGCACCTGCGTGTCCCGGCCGTGACCAGCCGAGCATCTCTCTAGGGCGAGTAATTGATTGACAGCCTGACAAACTCCTGGCCGCCCTGTCCATCCGGCACGCCCCGCATCTCGCTGCCACGCGCCACCACCGACGCCCGCACCGCCCACGCTCCCGACTGCCACTGCAGCCCGGCTTCCAGCTCGCGGGTCAGCCGGCGCGGCTCGACCGCGCGCGACTGGTCGCCACCGAACCAGCCGCCCTGCAGCGACGCATCATGGGCGACTGCGCGCACGCCGCCACGCAGGAAGCCATACAGCCGACTGCCTTTCATCGCACTCGCACCGATCCGCAGCGTCAGGTCGGCGGCGGCATCGGTGAAGATGTTGCCGACCCGCGCCAGCGCCCCCACCCGCAGATCCGCTGCGCGGCCGAGCCGTATCAGCGGCCCGCGCCCGCCCACTTGCGCGACCACACCCCATTCATTGGACAGCTGCGCCGCCCAGCCTTGCGGCTGCGGCTGGCGCAGCACGCGATGCAGGAATTCCTGCGTCTGCCGTCCGCCGGCGCAGGGCCCGAGACAACCGAGGTCGAGTCCGAACGTCAGGTCGCTGCCATCGGCCCGCTCGATCCGGTAGTAAAGGCCGCCGTACAGCCAGCCGGCATACGGATGGTCGCGCGGGCCGAGTTGGTCCGGACGCAACTGCGCCTGCTTCGCCGTGTAAATCTGCTGTCCGAAACGCCAGCCGGCCGAGCGCCAGCCGTCGCCGTCGCGCTCGCGAAAATTGCCGCTGACGCGCAGGCCGCTGGTATACAGGCCGTCGGCATGGGTCAGCAACAGCGAATCATTGTCGATGTCCAGCGTATAAGTGGGACGGCCGCTGGCGAACAACGCGCCCAGTCCGTCCGCTGCCGCCTGGGCCGGCAAGGCATGCGCTGCAACGATCGGCAGCAGCAGCATCGGAACGGTCGGAAAAATACGCATCGTCAGGGGTCCGGGGAAATGGATCCGCCGGATGCTGCCATGCACTGCCGTCAGCCCGGTCGATCATTCGCAAAAGGCATCCGCACATCGCCGCATTGTCGGCTTGACCAGTAGCGTCGCACCGCGCAAGCCGGCTCGACCCTGATCGATTGACCGTCCATGCGCAGCGTCACCGCCCCCACCCTGTCGCTGCGCAATACCTGAATACCGCGTTCGTCGTAGCGCGCCACCACCTCCGCTTTCGGATGACGATATCGATTGCGATAGCCCAGCTGGAATAACGCGATCTGCGGAGACACCGCGTCAAGAAAGGCCGGGGTCGACGAGGTGCCGCTGCCGTGATGCGGCGCCAGCAGCACATCGGCCTGCAGCCGCGCAGCGGCACGCGCCACCAGCGAGCGTTCCTGCGCCGCCTCGATATCGCCGGTCAGCAGCACCGACTGCGTGCCATAGGTGATCTTCAGCGTGCAGCTGCGCGCATTCGGCCGCGCGTTCGGGTCATCGCCGGCCAGCGGATGGAGGAATGCAAACTGCACGCCATCGATGTTCCAGTGCTGGCCGGCGACACAGCCCACATGGCGCGCCGCCGCCAGACTGTGCATCGGCGGCAGCGATGACGCGACCCAGCCGACCGGAATCGCCTGCAGCAGCGAACGCGCACCGCCGGCATGGTCACTGTCGCTGTGCGAAATCACCAGCGCATCGAGGCGCTCAATGCCGCGCGCGCGCAAATACGGCAGGATCACGCGGCTGCCACCGTCCGACTCGGCCGAATAGGACGGGCCGGTGTCGTACAGCAGCCGGAAATTCGGCGTCTCGACCAGCACCGCGTTGCCCTGCCCGATGTCAAACGCGGTCAGCCACAGGCCTGCCTCTGGCGTCGCCGGCGTCGCTGACAGCAGCGGCAACCACGCGAGCAGGCCGGCCCAGCGCCACGGCCAGCCGCGCGGCAGCAACAGCCAGAGAGTGCCGGCCAGCGCAATGACCGTCGCCAGCAGACCGGGCTGCGGCGCCGACCAGACCGCGAGCGGCCAGGCCGCCATCCCTCCCAGCACCTGCGCCAGCCCCGCCAGCGCCGCATGCGCTGCCAGCAGCAGCCAGCCACACAGCGGCGCCGGCAGCACACTGCCGAGCAGCGCGAGCGGCGTCACGACAAAACTGACCAGCGGAATGGCCAGCGCATTGGCCAGCGGACTCACCAGCGACACTTGCCCGAACATCAGCATGGTCAGTGGCAGCAGTCCAACGGTGACAGCGAACTGCGTATGGGAGGCCGCCGCGAGTGAGTCGCGCCAGCGTGCAAGCTGCCGCCGCGCATCGCCCGATGAAACATGGCGGCCGACCGCGGCAAACAGGATGCAGCCAATGGCGCAGAACGACAGCCAGAAGCCCGGCCACAGCACACACCACGGGTCGAACAGCAGCACCGCGACCAGAGCGCACGCGAGCACCTGCGAGGCCGGGACGATCCGCGCTCCCCACAGCGCCGCAGCGGCCACCGCCAGCATCAGCAGCGTGCGCTGCGCCGGAATGCCGAAGCCGGACAGCGCGACATATGCCAACGCGGCCAGCAGGCCGGCGAGCGCGGCAAGCTTCTGCGCCGGCATGCGCAGCGGCAGCGCGCCACCGGCAAACAACGAGTGTCGCCACAGCCAGTTCGCCAGTGCTGCCGCCAGCGCCGCAATCATCGTGATGTGCAGCCCCGAGATCGACACCAGGTGGCCAATGCCGGTACGGTTGAACACATCCCAATCCGATGACGCGACTCCGCGCTGGTCGCCAATCACGAGCGCGACGATGACACCGGCATAAGGCTGCCCGGACAGCGCCGTGCTGATGCGATCGCGCAGCCAGGCACGCACCCGGCCCAGCGCATCGCGCAGGCTGAACACAAAGGTGTCCGTCCGACGCGCCCCCTCAGGGCGCACATGGCCGGTCGCGCGTATGCCCTCGGTGAGCCACCAGGCTTCGGCATCAAAACCCTGCGGATTGGCGAGGCCGTGCGGCTGCTTCAGCCGTGCGATGAATTGCCAGCGCTCGCCGGGCAGCAGCGCAGGCATGGCGTCGTCATCGGCATACCAGCCCAGAGAGATCCTGCGCGGCGTGGATACCGGCAGGCCGTCCTGCGAAGCCTGTTCAACATCGAAGCGAAACCGCAGGCCGCCGGGCGCCGGCTCCGGCAGGCCGGACACCACGCCGGTCAACAGCAAGTCGCGTCCTTCGAGCGAGGCAGGCAAAGCGACGGCCAGCCGCTGATGCGCAAGCCATCCCGCCCAGCCGGCGCCGAGCAGCGCGCCGGCCATCAGCAGCGCCGCCATGCGTGCGGGAGTGGAGCGAATCCGCGGGAAACGAGGAATCCATTGGCAGAGCCAGCCGAGCAGCGCCAACCCGCTCGCCAGCCAAGCGCCGGCGATCCACGTCGGCGGCAACGCCGCGCGCGTCTGCAGCCACAGCGTGCCGGCCAGCACGCCGAGCGCGAGCGCGCGCACTAGGCCATCATCAGGTTGCCGAGGCGGGGCAGCACGCGCGCGACGTTGTCCGACGTCTGGCGCGCAATGTCTGCCAGCGGCTGGCCGCGCAACTCGGCCAGCACCGCAGCAATGCGGGGCAGCTGCGCCGGGGTGTTAATGCCCGGGTGCAGCCATGCAGGGGAAATATCAGGTGAGTCCGTCTCGAGCACGATCGCATTCGCCGGCAGGCTGGCCGCCAGCCGGCGTATCTGCAAGGAACGCGGAAAGCTCATCGCGCCGCCGAAACCCAGCACAAAGTTCAGATCAGTAAACGCCTGCGCCTGCTGCTCGCTGCCGTTGAACGCATGCGCAATGCCGCCGCAGACACGCACGCGACGCAAATGCTTCAGCAATACGTCTTGCGAACGTCGCACGTGCAAGATGACTGGCAGGTCGAATTCACGCGCAATTTTCAATTGCTCGACATAGAAAAATTCCTGCCGCTCGCGCAGCGGACCTTCCTTCAGCTCGGGAATGAAAAAATCGAGGCCGATCTCGCCGATGCCAACGAAACGCGGATCAGCCATCGCGGCCGCGACTTGTGCTCGCAGCGCCGGCAAGTCGGCGTCGGCCGCACGCTGCACATACATCGGATGAATGCCGAGCGCATACACGCACTGCGGCAGCGTCGCGGCCAACTGTGCAACCGTTGCAAAGTTGGCCCGCTCGACCGCCGGCACAACGATCCAGCCGACGCCGGCGTCCGCCGCCTGCTGCGCGACGGCGGTGGATGCGCCACCGAACTCGGCGGCGTCCAGATGGCAATGGCTGTCGATGAACATCGCGCCGATGCCGCTGCTCAGGTTCAGGCCAGACCCTGCGCCGACAAATGCAGCACGCGGTCGCAGCGCTGTGCCAGTTCGGGGTCGTGCGTGACGATCACGAAGGCCGTGCCGAGCGTCTGCGACAGCTCGAGCATCAGGTCGAACACCTGGTGCGCGGTACTGCGATCGAGGTTGCCGGTCGGCTCGTCGGCCAGCACGCAGGCAGGCTGTGTGACCAGCGCACGCGCGAGTGCGACGCGCTGGCGTTCGCCGCCGGACAATTCACCGGGCAAATGCTTCATCCGCACGCCGAGGCCGACGCGCTCCAGCAGCGTCGCTGCCGCCGCATGCGCGTCGCGCTTGGGAACGCGACGGATCAGCAGCGGCATCGCCACATTGTCGAGCGCAGAAAATTCCGGCAACAGGTGATGGAACTGGTAAACAAAACCCAGCGTGCGATTGCGCAGTGCACCGCGATCGGTTTCCGACAGCTGAGCGAAACGCTCACCCGCCAGCGTCACCTCGCCACGGCTAGGCAGGTCCAGCCCGCCTAGCAGGTGCAACAGCGTCGACTTGCCCGAGCCGGACACGCCGACGATGGCAATCCGCTCGCCGCGGTGCACGTCCAGATTGACCTTGTCCAGCACCGTCAGCGCGTCGCGCCCCTCTGCGTAGGTCTTGCCAAGGTCGCGGCAGGACAGCACGACGTTCAAAGAATCATTCATAGCGCAGCGCCTCCGCAGGACGTACGCGCGCAGCGCGCCAGCTTGGATACAAAGTGGCCAGGAAAGCCAGCACGACGGCGATGCCGCCGATGCGGATCACGTCCGGCCAGCGCAAGTCCGACGGCAAGGCGGAGATCAGGTAGACGTCGCGCGGCAGGAACTGCACGCCCAGCAGGCCTTCGATGAAGGGCACGATGACGTCGATATTCAGCGCCACGGCCACGCCAAAGCTCACGCCGAGCGCCGTGCCGAGCAGGCCGACCAGCCCGCCCTGGATGATGAAGATCTTCATGATCGAGCGCGGCGACGCACCCAGCGTGCGCAGGATCGCGATATCGGCCTGCTTGTCCGTCACCGTCATCACCAGCGTCGACACCAGATTGAAGGCGGCGACCGCGATGATCAGCGTCAGGATGATGAACATCATCCGCTTCTCGGTCTGCACGGCGGCAAACCAGTTGCGGTTCTGCTGCGACCAGTCGCGCAGGTAGAGGTCGCCCTTGAGCATCTGGCCGAGTTCCGACGCCACTTCCGGCGCGCGCTGCATGTCGGACACTTTCAGCCGCAGGCCACTCGGTCCGGCCAGCCGGAACAGCCGCTCGCCGTCTTCCAGATGAATGAAGGCCAGCGACGAATCGAACTCGTAATGACCGGCCTCGAAGATGCCGACCACATTGAACTGCTTCAGTCTCGGCAGCACGCCGGCAGGCGTCACCTGCCCCTGCGGTGCAATCAGCGTGAGCTTGTCGCCAACGCGCAGCCGGAAGCTGCGCGCCATCTCGCTGCCCACCACGATATTGAATTCGCCCGGCCGCAGCGCATTCAGGCTGCCGCGCTTGATCTGCGACGCCACGTCCGACACCTTGGTCTCTTCCGACGGCAGGATGCCGCGCACCATCACGCCGCGCACGACGTCGTTGCGGGTAATCATTGCCTGGCCGTCGACGAAGGGCGCGGCGCCGCGCACTTCCGGATGCTTGCTCGCCTGTGCGGCCAGCGACTGCCAGTCTGGCAGGCTGCCCGAGCCGTCGAACAGTTCGACATGCGACAGCACCGACAGCATGCGGTCGCGCACTTCCTTCTGGAAGCCGTTCATCACCGACAGCACGACGATCAGCGCGGCGACGCCGAGCGCGATGCCGGCCATGGAAATCAGGGAAATGAAAGAAATGAAGCTGTTGCGCCCGCTGCGCCGGCCGGCGCGCGTGTAGCGCAGGCCTATCGTCCATTCGAAAGGCAGGTTGTTGAACAGGGCCAAGCGGAGCTCCACTGGATTTGACAAGGCGGCAGTTTGCCATAGTCAAGGCAGCAAAACAAAAGACAGGCACTACAATGTCGCCCCATGTCCGAGACCACCCTGCTCCTGCCGTTCGCGCTGCCGCCGGCCGAACACGCGAAAGACCTGCTGGCCGCGCTCGATGCGCCTGCGCTGGCGCGACTGCTGGCACGCGCGCAAGCAGGCCGCCGGCAAGACAATGACGCTTTCGCGGCGGCACTCCCGCACGAGCAGCTGCTGGCCGCCGCCACCGCGGACAACAGCCCGCCGCTCGCCCGGGCGCTGATGGATAGTCTGGGACTGCCGCCGTCTGACGGACACTGGTTCATATTGCAGCCCGTGCATTTTCATATTGCACGCGATCATCTGGTGCTGACCGACCTGCGCCAGCTCGACCTCGACGACGCGCAGTCGCGTGCCCTGTTCGATGCCGCCGCACCGCTGTTCGAAGAACTTGGCCATGAGCTTCGATTCGGCAACGCACGCATCTGGTTCCTGCGCGCTAACGCATGGAACGGCTTGCGCACCTGCACGCCGGATGCCGCCACCGGCCATAACGTCGATGTCTGGCTGCCGCGTGGCGGCAATGAACGCGACTGGCGCAGGCTCCACAACGAAGTGCAGATGCTGTGGCACGCGCACCCGCTGAACGAGCAGCGCGAGCTGCGCGGCCAGCGGCGCGTGAATGCACTATGGCTGTGGGGCGGCAGCAGCGCCGATGACGGCGCGCTGCAAAGCTATGCGCAGCAACTGGCCGGCCTTTCCCCGGCGCGCGACGCCGATACCCGCTTTCGCTATGACGAGACGTTGATTGCCAGCGCGCTGGCCGGCGACTGGGGCAGCTGGCTGTCGGCGATGCAGGCCATCGAAGCCCGCCATGCCGCGCCGCTGCTGGAAGCGCTCCGTTCAGGCAAGCTCGCGCGCGTGACACTGCAGCTGACTGATGCGCAGCGTGTGCGCGAATGGCGGGTCAGCCGCGCGGGCATGAGAAAATTCTGGCGCGCGCCTTCGCTGTCGCGGCTCGCTGACTGAGGTCAGGTTCCCGACACGCCCGAAGCGACGCGCCGCCACTGCGACCCTGCCACCCTGCCATCCACTGTCCGCCAAGTCCTGCCGATGACCCGTCTTGCCACCCGCCCCTACTCTGTCCGCCAGGCTGAATTGCTCGCCCAGCAAGGCCTGCATCCGGTGATGGCGCGATTGATGGCCGCGCGCGGCCTAAGCGAAACGAAGGAACTGGCCACCGGGCTGGACGCGCTGATCCGGCCGGACGCCCTCACCCACGTCGACCACGCCGCCGCCTTCCTGGCCGACGCGATCGACGCCGGCCGGCGGATGGTGATCGTCGCCGACTATGACTGCGACGGCGCGACCGCCTGCGCGGTGGCGATCCGCGGCCTGCGCGCGCTCGGCGCCGAGGTCGATTACATCGTGCCGAACCGCTTCGAGTACGGCTACGGCCTGACGCCGGAAATCGTCGAACTGACCGCGCGCGAAAAATCGCCGGACATCATCATCACGGTCGACAACGGCATTGCCAGCATCGCCGGCGTGGCCGAAGCGAACCGGCGCGGCATACCGGTGGTCGTCACCGACCACCACCTGCCAGCGGCCGAGCTGCCCGCCGCCGCCGTGATCGTCAACCCGAACCAGCCGGGCTGCGGCTTCCCGAGCAAGAATCTGGCGGGTGTCGGCGTGATGTTCTACACCCTGCTGGCGCTGCGCGCCGAACTGCGCCGCCGCGGCCGCTTCGACGCCGACACGCAGCCGCGCCTCGATGCGCTGCTCGACCTCGTGGCGCTCGGCACCGTGGCCGACGTGGTGAAGCTCGATGCGAACAACCGCGTGCTGGTCGCGCAAGGCCTCAAGCGCATCCGCGCCGGCCGCGCCCATGCCGGCGTGGCGGCGCTGTTTTCGGTGGCTGCGCGCGACGCACGGCGCGCCACGCCGTTCGACCTCGGCTTTGCCGCCGGCCCGCGGCTGAACGCCGCCGGACGGCTGGCCGACATGTCGCTCGGCATCGAATGCCTGCTGACCGACGACCCGACCCGCGCATGGGACATTGCGCGCCAGCTGGAGACCATCAATCGCGAGCGGCGCGAAATTGAAGCCGGCATGCAAGAGACTGCGCTGGCGTCGCTGGACAATGTCGACCCGCGCGACAACGCGACGCTGACCCTGTTCAATCCCGACTGGCATCAGGGCGTGATCGGCATCGTGGCATCGCGGCTGAAGGAAAAATTCTATCGGCCGACCATCACCTTCGCGCCGGCCGGCGACGGCATGATCAAAGGCTCCGGCCGCTCTATCCCGGGCTTTCATCTGCGCGATGCACTGGACCTGGTGTACAAGCGCCATCCGCAGCTGATCGACAAATTCGGCGGCCACGCGATGGCCGCTGGCCTGTCCTTGCACGAAGATGACTTCGACGCCTTCGCGCAAGCCTTCGAGCAGGTCGGCCGCGAATGGCTGACGCCAGCCGAACTGGAGCATGTGCTCGAGACCGACGGCTCGCTGGAGCCCGAATACTTCAGCCTCGATTTCATCGAACTGATGGACCAGCAGGTCTGGGGCCAGGGCTTTGCGCCGCCGCTGTTCTGCGATGAATTCCGCGTGCTGAACCAGCGCGTGCTGAAAGAACGCCACCTGAAACTGCAGCTGGACAAAGACGGGCGCCGCTTCGACGCCATCTGGTTCAACCATGCCGACGGGCTGCCGTCGCGCATTCGCGCGGCCTATCGGCTGGATGCGAACGAATTCAACGGTCGCACGTCGGTGCAGCTGATGATCGAGTTTGCCGAAGCGGCGGACTGAACTGCTTTGAGCCGCACCAAGCCGTTGAATGACCTGCAATCCGGGATTCCCAACGGCTGGCCGCTTCGGTGAGGAGAGGCATCCCGGTCCTCGCCGGGGCGACGCTAAGGCTGCGGTCGAAGAGCCGCACCCATCACTGACCGTTTACTTCCCTGCATTCCCGACGTACTAGTACGGCAGCGTTGCCTGCTAGTACACCGGATCACTTCCCAAATTCACCGCACATGTCGAAGATGCAATACGCATCTGGGAGACGCTATTCGCCTGCCAGCAGATCCGCTACGTGACAGACCGTTGGCAGGAAGGCCCGGACGAAAGGGCAACCCATGAGATCAAGCCTATCCACTGGCACCATGCCGTCATTGACTGAGCTCGCGCCGGTGAGCCAGACAAGCAAGCCGAGCGTCGCCGCACCTCCGACGACCGCGGGTCCGCCAACACTGCAAACAACCAGCGCCACCCCGGCGAAAAGCGCTTCCGTGGCGGGCGATGCAAAGGCCTACATCAACGACCTGGGCGCCGCCATCAAAAAACTCAGGCGGGGCGACCAATTTCGGTTGAATCAGGAACTGCTGAAGATTCGGCAAGCGATCACGATACTGGCTGACCTGGACTCTCCCAATCCTAGCGGCCGCTATGGCCGGACAGAGCTGCTCGGAGTGTTGGCGCAGCTGAACACGTCGGCTTACACGCCAGCCGGCTCGCGCAACATGCACATACACGCCACCGCCTCGCTGGACGAGCAGTTAGTCCACACGCAGAGCCAATTGCAATCCATCAGAGATGCCGTCAGCGCCAGCATCCAGTACATGCTGGCCAAAGGCAAGACACAGCTCGTACTGGAGTCCACCAATGCCATCCTGGAGCACGGTCTCGTTCTCGGCACGCCAATAGCGGAGCAACTGGAAGCCTGCGACGCAGCCCTCAGCCGGGTAAAGCAGGGCATTCTGACGATGACCTCGCCCGGTTCGCAAAAATCAAAAATTGCGGAACAAGCCCTGCTCAAGGTCAGCACCCTGCAGGAAATAGAAGATCGATTGACTGAGCTCGAAGCGGCGCGCGACGCCTTGCTGGTACTGCGCGCCAATCTGGCGAAGTACCAGAGCCCTGATTCTGTCCGGAGCGTCTGCCATGCAAAAAAGCTCGAGATACGGGCTGCCATCGCGGCGATACCGGACGTAGCCGCCAATAAAAATTTGCTCACCTTCCTGCACGAACGCATCGAGCACTTCAACGAGATTGAACGCCATCCGGAAAACCACGACGGCGTCGAACTGCTCGGCAAGACCGAGATCTCCGGCCCGATGGCGCTGCTCAATCTACGAGGCCGCCTGAAACAGAAAGCCGCCGTCGCCAAAGCGAGGAAGCAATTGGAGCAAGGACTGGCCGGTGCCCCCGGTTCCGATTTGAAGAAGCTGGCGCGCGACCTGAAAACAGATCGCTTCACAGAGCGAATGATCTTGATCGAACTCATGAAGCATGCGGATGGCATCGGAGATGCGCGTGCAGCGTTCGGCGAATCACTGGACCACACGCTGCGGACTCAGCCCTGGGATCCTGTCGTGAGCCAATTCGGTGTGCCGGTCTCCGAAGCCAGCGACGGTATCGTCAAGCAAGCGATTGTGACGACCCAGCTGGTCTGCCAGGGAAGCGTGATGACCGACGCGAACCGGATAGAGATCCTGTCCACGGATTCTCCGGTGACCGCAGCCACGATGAAGCAATTCCTCAACCCGCCGACGAACGGCAAGGCCAGCACCGGCGGCGTGCGCTCGCGCAGCACCACCGAAGACAAGCATCCGACCGTGGCGGCCCAGACCAGCTGCAGCGTGAATGGGACCGAAGTGTTCGGCGCCACGCGCAGCGGCGTTCTTCATGCGTACGGGATGACGGCCGGCCACTGGAAGAGACAAACCCCGGAGAATTGCGCCAGCAAGCTGCGCACCCTGCTTGGGCCGTCGCTCTGGAAGCCGACGCGAATACGGATCAAGCTGCCGGATACGATCAAAGCCCATCCCAAGCCGGAGCCGGTGCCAGCGGAAAACCGGATAAGTAACGGGAGACGGGACGCGGCCGTCCAGGCCATCGCCGATTACCTGACCGGAACGGATGATGGCGGAGCCATGCTGTCCGAGCTGCGTCCAGCACTAGTCGGCAGCAACCTCCAGAGGAGGTCCGAAGCAAAGTCAGCAGCGAACGACCTGCTGTCGGGCAAAGCGACGAATGCAGACGCGCTGTTGCAAAGGATCGCGGTGGCATGTACGCCGCTTCAGAAAGCGCTGCAGCGGCAGGCCGGACTGAACCGCGCACGTGAGTTGCTGCTGTTGGAAATCGAGCGCAGCCCGGAATTGGCCGGCCGTGCGGCTCGCGGCGAAAAAATCGCCTTTATATCGATTTCTCTACTGTCACCTGACAGCCTGCGCCAGGCCTTGTACGACACCTTCGGGCTGGATGGATTCAACGAGCAGGAAATGCTGGACATGCAGCTGCAAGCCTGGGACGACCTGCAAGAAGAAATTGATCAAGGCGGATTGGAAATCAACGGGCAGCGGCTCGATGCGGAGATCCTGCCGATGAATTTCGGCGTCAACATCAATGCCTTTAATCCTCTGACCGAAAAGCCTGTGGTCGGTGAAGCCATCAGTGGATTCGAATATGCGAATGCCCGAGCGAATCACCGATCGCTTAACCGTCTGATCGGTATCGATGAGGCGGCCTCCGACAAAAAATCGCTGCTTGCCGAGTACTTGGAAAAGCAGATGAAAAAACTGGCAGATGCCAGAGCTGCGAACGACCAACACAAGGTCAAAGGCATTGAAAAAGATATCGAGATCGCGATCGAACTGAGCAAACAAATCGCAGCACTCTACCAGCGCGACCGCTACAAAGACGCTGGCAACAACCCCTACAAGATCGCATCGCGAATCGCTTTGCTGTCCTACCTGATGGGGGGTGGCACCTTCTTCAACTGCAAGAGCGGCAAGGACAGAACCGGACAACTCGATACCGAAGTGAAATTCCTCGCGATGCAAATCGCCACCACCGGCAAAGTGCCGGCGCCGGACGCAGAAAAAAGCTATTTGGAAAAACGTCAGCTGGTCGCGATGACCTTTTTCGACGAGTCACGCACCCGTCTCCAGCAATACAGCACCGGCTACATGGGTTCGAAACTCGACGGCGTACCGGCTGTGTTCCGCAACCTGGTGCCCATCATGGAGGCATCCAACGAGGCATTCAAAGCGGCACTGAAAAATGCCCGGAAAGAATTCATGGGCAACGCCGGACATACCGGCAGCATGTGACCACGGAGGAGCAAGGGCATGCGACACACTCGGACACGCAAACGCGGAAAGGCGGTGCAGACCATGAACATCGCAAAAAACACCGTCGACCACTGGCTGGCACAACGGATTCCCGGTGCGGCACTCGACGCATCCGGCATCGCGACGATCCGCCGCGACGAAGACACCGTAATCGTGCTCGAGGTGCCACCTGACAGCGATGTCTGCCATCTATGCGCACTGGTAGCACCTTTGCCCGAGGTCGCACGCGAAGCCGCGCTGATGGCTGCGCTGGAGCTGAACCGCTTTGGCCGGCCACTTGGCGGGTGCTGGCTCGCATGGGAAGACGAAGTACAGATGCTGACCCTGTGCCACAACGTGCTGGTGCCGGCTACCGACGCCATCGGCTTCGGCAACACGCTGGACAATTTCCTGATGGCGCTGGATTACGCGCGAGAGCAGCTGCTGGTCGCAGATGCAACGGCCGGCATCGAAGGCCATGTTGACGAACATACCGACCTGGCCGACGCAGCGCCATACGGGGCGCTTCATGACCTGAGGGTGTGAATTATGCAGAGAAGCACCAGCATTCCGCTCGTGGCCAATCAATTGCCGCCAGCGACAAGCAATCTGCGGCCTAACCATGCGAACACTGTTTTGGCACCGCAGGCCGATTCGGGCATTGGCGAGCGCGCCGCCGATGTCGGCATCCGCACCCGCTTCGCACATCCTGCGCAGGTAGCGACAGCGTCTGCGCCGCTAAGCGCGGTCAGCACTGGCACAGCGGACCATTTATCACGAACCCAGCCGCATCCCTTGCGTACCGACCTCCCATTCGATACCGCTACGAGAGACAGCACCCGGATTTATCAGCAGGCGATCAATGTCTACGAAAAAAACGCCAATGCCATTTTTTTTCGTCCGCGCGCGCTAATGGGAAAAAGCGACCAACACGCCTATGCAAGCTTCAGGAAAGAACGTCGGCAGGCGAAGGACAGCGAAAAATCTTCGCCGGTCGACGTCAGCAAAAGGGACGCTTACTCAAAGCTCAGTGAAAACAGGAAGAATCAAGCCCAATCGAATCTGGATCCTTTGAACGGCAATTCGCCGCTGGAAGAACATCTGCCGAAAAATTCACCATTCCGACGTTTGCTCGAGCCGGAGCTGGGGTCGATCCGGGACGTAACAACGGGCCTGAATGCGCAACTGGAGCGGCGCGAAGGAAAGCCACCGACCTACATCCTCACCTTCCCAGGCACCCAGGTGGTCAACACCGCCGGCGCGCAATGGAAAGCGAACATCCAACAATTTCTGGGGTTCGGCGGCGTGCCGAAGATGTACCGGCAAGCGGTGGAGCTGGCTCGGGAAATTCAGAAGGAAATCTCGACAATGGATCCCAAGCCCGAACTCAAATTATGCGGACATTCGCTCGGCGGTGGCATCGCCAGTTATGTCGGCCTGAGTCTGGGCATGGAGGCGGTCGGCTTTAATTCGGCGCCCTTGGGTCCGGCCTGCATGACAGCACTGCGGAAAGCGAACGCTCTGACGCCTGAACGTCTTGGCAAACTGAAGCAGATACGCACGCAAGGCGATCCGGTCAGCGGCCGTACCGTCAACACCCTGCTCGCCGGCCTCATGTACGGCGATGGCCTGTTTGGCATGCGCGCGCCGCAGCTTTTGGGGACCGTCTTCACGATCAGTCGCGAAAGCTCCAATCCTTTTAATACCGAGGGTTCAACGATCGCAAGGCACACGATGAGCGGTTTCACGAACGCTTACTCAAACACCGGGGCCGCGCAAAGCAAGACGCCAAAAAAATGAATGCGGAATTCAAGGCTGAAATTTCATTAGGCGACACGCATCAACAGAATGGCCGTGCACAGACATGTAATTCGGTCAATGCGCTCCGGACACCGATATCGGCTTGCCTTGGGGCCTGAATGGAAATTGCGCAAATTCGCTGCATAGACTCAAAGGATTGATCATGGCCAAAACAACTGTCACCCCCGTAGCATCGACGCCCAATTTGAACAGCAATACTACCGGGTCTGATTCAGACAAAATTAAAAAAAACAATCAATCCGCATTACCCAATGCCTCCAAGCCAACTGCCGATGGCGATTCGAATATTGAGGCAGTGAAAATTGAGGACGCTTCAGATGATGACCTAATTAACGATCACTTTAAATGTGAAATTGACTTCACAGCACTCGATGACGCACTTAATGATCCTTCAAGCGAAGCCGAGAAAAAAAAGAAAACAACGAAAACCCAACAACCTCAAACTCCAATTGACGACGGAACCACTTCCGCACAAAAAAGTGCCAACAAACATTCCGGCACTAATAATGTTAGCAATGACAAGGACAATTTGCCAGAAAACTCTATTTCAGCAGATGACGATGATTCGGAATTTGTTGACTGCCCCGAAGACTTTGGCGATAACATTTTCTCTAATGAAGATGAGGACGAAGATAATCAAGATTCAACATATGCGGATCAATTAAATAATCTCTCTGAAGAATTGGAAAATTTCAAGAAAAAAGCAAAATCAAGTATGAAATCGTCTATAAAAAATGATAGATTAATTCATCTACTTGATGTCGCAGAGGAAATGGCAAAAGAGATCAAAAAAATTCAAGAAATTCCAGTGAGTCCACCGGAACAATTTAGCAAAATAAGAGGCAAACTTGAAATTTCAATAAAAAATTTAGTAAATTTAAAAAAAACCATAGAGAAAACTCAAAATTCCAGCAGCGCCGCATTAAATTCCGGAGTAAATGCAACGCAAACAATCACAACGAAGCTTGATTTATTGAAGGATATGCTTTCAATCATAGAGTCAAATCAGCAAGCATTTATTAAAATTCAATCACCATCCCCAGAAAATAAAAAAACACTGGATGAAAATATCATCAAAACCACTGACCTTTTAGAAAAAATAGATTCATTAAATTTTCCCGACAACTCAAAACTAGAAAATAAAATAAAAAATGAAATTAAACTTCAGTTGTTTCAATTAGTGGAATTAAGTTTAGAACTAAATTCTTACGAAAGCCCTGATTCAAAAATTAAAATCCTCACGGAGAAAAAACTCTATGTCGATGCAGCATGCGCAGTCTTTCAATCACTGCTCGACGACGTTCCGGACGACGTAAAAGGAAAAAGACAAAACAAAAGAGATGACTTCAATACAGATGCGGGTGCGCTACTGCAAATTTTTCAGAGGCGCAGCAAGCTGCTCGGAGACTGCATTGCCACCAGCACGCAGCCGCTCAGCTTGGGCGGTTCAGATGACTTCACGGAAACCTCTTCCGAATTATTGAAAAGCCTTAAAAAAATATACGGAAAAAAATTCAGCGATATTTCTACCGAAAACGATGCGCATGAAATGAACTGGATTCCGGGAATGATCGATGCATTTCTGGAGAAATACAGGAAAGCGGACACACGCAGTGGCAAACAACTGTTAAAGGACGCAAAGAGCTATGTTCTGAACCAGCAGCGCGACTGGAACATCATCGAAAGCGAATTCCTGGTTCCGGTCAGTGCGAGCTCGGGAAGCCTCGACGACAAAGCGGAACTTGGTCATCACGGTCCGGAAATCGTGGCTACCGGCAGCGCCAAAGTCACGACCGTGACGACTCCGGTCGGTCATGTATTCAAAGAAAACAAAAATTTAATCGACGGCGACTGGAAACCCATTGCCGAAAACAGTTTGGGCGAATATCAGAAAATAGATCACACCGGTTCCAAGAAAAAAACAATCACCGTCGGCCGGAATTCCCATGCAACGACCGAACATCTGCATGGCGTGAATGTGGCCAGGACGGAAGTCAAGGTCGGCGACGAAAGTCTGTTTAGCGGCACACGACATGGCACCCTGTCTGCCTATGAGCTGTATCCGGACAAGCTCAAAAAAATGGGCAACGAAGCCCTGAAAAAGATGGCCAAGGATCTGTTGAACCAACGGCTTCCGCCGGAAAGCACCAATCCATTCGACGATCTGCCATCCGAACTGGACAAAGAATGGACTGAGGCCACGCGTGAAATTCTGCCGGCAGGCCACTCCTACGATGACGGCAAAATTCCCGATGAATCGATCAAGGCATTCATCGCCAAAGCCACCAGCGATGAAAAATTTTGTGCGCTGATACGCCGCCGAGCTGCGCTGAATCGTGCTCGCGAAGTCTTTCTCTCGGAGGCTCTCGGCAACGAAAACATGCTCGCCAGAATTCGGAACGGTGACCAAGTGCTTTTTACCTCGACTTCGCTGATCACCCCGGACCCCTTGCGTCATTTCCTGGCCCGGCTGTTTCCTTCCAAATTTGCAAAGCACAATGAACTGGCCATGCGGCGAGAGGAAATGCAGGCTTGGAAGGATTTGCAGGCAGAGATTGATCAGGGAAGATGCGAAATCGGCGGGATGACGGTCAAAGCGAAAATTATCAGTTTCAGCATCGGCGTCAATCAATTGTCGCTGGGATCGGGCAGTCCGCTGGCACGAAGCCTGACCAGCGGATGGAATATGGTGAAGGACGACAACCTGCAGGCACTCACCGACTTGATCGGTGATCCGGCAGGAGTCGCGCAGCGTAAGTTTGGCGGTTGGGTGGCTGAGGAATTGAACGTGCAGATTAACGCAGCTTCGAACGCGCTGAAGAAAGGCAATCGAGACGCCGAACGCGCGGCCATTCAAAAGCAGAACCAGATCATGGAGCTGGCAATCCAACTCGCCGAGATGTGGGAAAGCGGAGCTTACCGGCGCGGTGGCAAACAGCCCTATAAGTTTGCGGCGCGCATCACACTATTGTCGTCCCTGATGAACGGCGGCACCGCCTTCAGTTGCAAGAGCGGCAAGGATAGGACCGGGCATCTCGACCTCGAAGCCAAGTTGCTGGCGCTCCAGTGCCAACAGCGCGCCCCAGAAGGTTTGATGGTGTCAGGTAGCGACAGGAAAACCGTCCAGCAAAACCAGATACCTCCGCCCTATAAAGGCAGAACCGACTTCGAACGCTACCAGCTGCTGTCTTTCATCTTCAAGGACAGGAGCCGGACGGAAATGCAGCGCTATAACACCGGCGCGGAAGGTTCAAAGCTGAATTACTGGCGAGAGCTGTATGACAGCTTTATTCCCGCTGACGAAAATGCCGAATGGATAGGCGAGCAATTCCGCGGGCGCTCGATGGGCGTCGAAGCCTGACAAGCCGGGACGCCTTCGCGGCGGCCTCCGGTATAATCGCGGGTTTTTGCAGGAAGCCCGAGATCCATGGAAGCCGAACGCCTGAATTCCCTCACCGCCCTGCTCGCCGACCTGACCGCGCGCGAGCAAGATCTACGGAGGTATCTTTGACTTCGATCTGAAGTCAGAGAAACTCGAACAAGTCAACGGCGAACTCGAAGACCCGACCGTCTGGG
>JACCDQ011173647.1_pt1 | contig 18541 bp, 18 predicted proteins | sample 7446031 | NCBI WGS metagenome assembly JACCDQ01 (sample SAMN15323442, study PRJNA562643) | freshwater metagenome | isolation source: river surface water | place: USA:Blue River Watershed | collected 2017-08-17
CAGATTTTGGGCGAAAGCAGGCAAGGCCAAGGTGGTGGCCAGCGCCGCAGCGGTCAGTGCGATTTTCATAAAAGGACAGAGACAGGTTGTAAAAACAAGGAATTCAGCGTTGTACTTCGATGGCCAGGGCATGCAGCCCGGCCTCGATAAAGGGCTGAGCGGCATCATACACAAGGCGGTGTGCAGCCACCCGGCTCAGGCCCTGAAACAGGGGGCTGGCAATGCGCACCCGAAAATGTGTGCCGGACGTTTTGCCCGCCGCGCCTTCGTGGCCCGCGTGAGCAGCCGTTTCGTCCAGCACCTCCAGCAAGGTGGGGGCCAGGGCTGTGCGCAATGTTTGCGCAAGTGCGTCGGCGGTCGGGGTGTTCAAGTGGTGCTTTCGCCGTCGTCTTTGAGGTGGCGTGCCACATAGATGCCTTGTGCCACGATGAACACCACCGGAAAAATGTAGCCCCACAGTTTGAAGTTCACCCAATCTTCGGTGGAGTAGTAGGCGGCCACATAGCCATTGATGGCGGCCATGAAGAGGAAATAGGCCACCCAGGCCACCGTCAGCCGTGACCAAACCGGCGAGGGCAGTTTCAGTTGATTGCCCAGCATGATTTGCAGAAAGTTCTTTTTCCACAGCCACAAAGCGGCGGCCAGGACCACGGCCATGCTGCTGTACAGCACGGTGGGTTTCCACTTGATGAAGCGCTCGTCATGCAGTGCCAGCGTGAGCGCGCCGAACACCAGCACCAGCACCAGCGTGACTTTCTGCATGGTCTGCAGCCGTTTGTCCAAACCGTAAATAAGGACGGTTTGCAGCACCGTGGCAACCATCAACACAGCGGTGGCGGTGTAAATGTCGTAGTACTTGTAGGCGCCCACAAACAGGGCGATCGGAAAGAAGTCAAGCAACAGGCGCATGGTCAATGATTATCCGGCATTGGGTTCGAAGTTCAGCGCAGCCGAATTCATGCAATAGCGCAGGCCTGTGGGTGCGGGGCCGTCTTCAAACACGTGGCCCAAATGGGCGCCGCACTGGCTGCACAAGGTTTCCACGCGGGTCATGCCGTGGGTGCGGTCTGTTTGTTCGGCGATGGCGTTGGGCAGTGCTTGGTTGAAGCTTGGCCAGCCGCAACCTGCATCGAATTTCGTATCGGAGCTGAACAACGCCTGGTCACAGCAAATGCAACGGTATTGCCCTGGAGCCCACGTTTGCTCGAATTTGCCGGTGAACGGGCGTTCGGTATGGGCCTGCCGGGTGACTTGGTAGGCGGCCGGTTCGGCGTCTTTGGCCGCCAGCGTGGCTTGCCATTCGGCATCGGTTTTCTGGATGGGGTAGGGCATGGCGGGCTTCATGATGAACAGCTGATTTCGATCTGAGCCGCCCATTGCGGGGGGAGTTCCGCAAAGTCGTCGTTTCCGGGTAGGGCGGCGTAGGGGTGTTCCAGTGCGTTTTGCAGTCGTTCCAGGTAGGCGAAGTTGCCCTGTCGGGCTTGTTCGATGGCGATTTCTCCCAAGTGGTTGCGCAGCACCACATGGGGGTTGTGATTCAGCATCTTTTGGGCAGCGCTGTCGAGGGATTGCCGTTGCAGACGGGCTTGCCACTGGTTCAGCCAAGGTTGCAGGGTGTCGGGTTCGGTGAACAAGGCCAGCAGTTGTTGCCAGGCCCGATGCGCCTGCGGTGTGTCCGGGTTGTTGGGTGTTTGCATCTGTTCTTGCCACAACGTCAGGCGGCGGAAAAACAAGGTGAAATCAACCCGTTGGCTGCCCAGCAGTTGCATCAATTGTTCGGTCAATTCGGCGTCGCCAGCCTCGGGGGTGTGCAAGCCCAATTTGGCACCCATGCGGTGTTGCAGGGCCTGTGGAAACAGGGTTTTGTAGGGTTCCAGGGCTTGCAGTGCCAGGTCGGTGTCGTTCAACAGTGGCAGCAAGGCTTGGCCCAGACAAAACAGGTTCCAGTACGCCACGTTGGGTTGACGCGAATAGGCATAGCGGCCGCTGCGGTCGGTGTGGTTGCAAATGTGGCCGGGGTCGAACGCATCCATGAACTGAAACGGCCCGTAATCGAGTGTGAGGCCCAGAATGCTCATGTTGTCGGTGTTCATCACCCCATGGCAAAAGCCCACCGCCTGCCACTTTGCCATCAATTCGGCGGTGCGTTGGGTGACTTGCCCGAGCATTGCGGCACAAGGCTGGGCACTGTCTCGGCATTCGGGGTAGAAGTCGTCGATGACCGCATCGGCGAGCTGTTGCAGTTCAACATGCTGTCCGCTGTACGAAAAATGTTCAAAATGGCCGAAGCGCAGGAAGCTGGGTGCCGTTCGCGTGACCACGGCGGCGGTTTCCAGCGTTTCGCGTTGCACCGGGGCCTCAGAACCGGTCACACACAGGGCCCGAGTGGTGGGAATACCCAAAGCGTGCATGGCTTCGCTGGCCAAAAATTCCCGGATCGAGCTGCGCAACACTGCCCGCCCGTCGCCCATGCGGCTGTAAGGGGTCATGCCTGCACCTTTGAGCTGCACTTCCACTGTGCGGCCAGAAGGGGGGCGGTGTTCACCCAGATGGATGGCCCGTCCGTCGCCCAATTGGCCCGCCCAGTGTCCAAACTGGTGGCCGCTGTAAACGCTGGCCACGGTGTGGCCGTGGGGCGGTGGCACGTTGCCCGTGAAGGTGAGCAAGGCTTCTTGCGATTCCAGCCAGACTTCTTCGAGGCCCAGTTCTCGCGCCAAAGCACGGCTGCGGCCCACCCAGTAGGGGGACGGCAACGGGGTGGTTGGTTGAACGGTGTAAAACGCTGGCCCCAAACGGGCCAAAGCGGGGCGCAAATCATCGGTGAAAGCCATGAATCATTGTCACAGACCGGACGATGGCACAGGGTTCGTCGGGCTATCCCCATGGTTTTGGGGGCGTGCCTGGGGCATGATGTTGGGCGATGACAACAACCATTGGAGACCTGACATGCTGGGCTTGATGCAAAACCAACCGTTGCTGATTTCCTCGTTGATCGAGCATGCCGAACGGCACCACGGAAACGTGGAAATCGTCTCTCGGCGGGTGGAGGGCGACATCCATCGCACCACCTATGCACAGGCAGCCAAGCGGGCCCGGCAGTTGGCCCACGCACTGGATGGTCTGGGCATAGAGCAGGGCGGGCGGGTGGCTTCTCTGGCCTGGAACGGTTACCGACACTTTGAGATGTACTTTGGCGTGAGCGGTTCGGGCAAGGTGTTGCACACCGTTAACCCCCGGCTGATACCCGAACAGGTGGCATGGATCGTGAACCATGCCGAAGACGAGGCTTTGTTCTTTGACACCACATTCTGGCCAATCGTCAAAGGCATCCATGCCCACTGCCCGAAGGTAAAAGCCTGGGTGGCGCTGTGCGACGATGCCAAACTGCGGGAGCTGCCAGATGTCGATGCCGTGCCCCATCTGGTGAGCTACGAGGGCATGATTGCTGGAAAACCCACGGCATACGACTGGCCCGAGCTGGACGAAAACACCGCCAGCAGCATGTGCTACACCAGTGGCACCACTGGCAATCCCAAAGCGGCGTTGTATTCGCACAAATCCACCATCTTGCACGCCTATGCGTCGGCCTTGCCAGACGTCATGTGCCTGAGTGCCCAAGACAGTGTTTTGCCCGTGGTGCCCATGTTCCATGTCAACGCCTGGGGCATTCCTTATGCGGCCTGTGCCGTGGGATGCAAGCTGGTGTTTCCGGGGGCGGCGCTGGACGGCAAATCGGTTTACGAATTGTTGGACAGCGAGCATGTGACGTTTGCTGCGGGCGTGCCCACCGTGTGGCAAATGCTGCTGACCCACATGTCGCAGAACAGCTTGCGCTTGCCTGCCTTGACGCGCACAGTCATCGGCGGGTCGGCCTGCCCACCCGCCATGATCGACGCTTTCCGCAAACAACATGGCGTCGAGGTGCTGCACGCCTGGGGCATGACGGAAATGAGCCCTTTGGGCACCCTTTGCAGCTTGAAGAACAAGCACTTGAGCCTGCCGGAAGACGAGCAAATGGCGCTGCGGCTCAAGCAGGGGCGGGCCATTTTCGGGGTGGACATGAAAGTGGTCGACCCACAGGGCAACGAGTTGCCTTGGGATGGCAAAACCGCAGGTGACTTGCTGGTGCGCGGGCCTTGGGTGGTGCGGGACTACTACCGCAGCGACAAGCCATCCCCTTTGGTGGGGGGGTGGTTCCCCACCGGCGATGTGGCCACCATCGATGCCGATGGGTTCATGCAGATCACCGATCGCAGCAAGGACGTGATCAAGTCCGGAGGTGAATGGATCAGTTCCATCGACGTGGAGAACATCGCCATGGCCCATCCGGCCGTGATGATGGCCGCCTGTGTCGGCATTGCCCACCCCAAATGGGACGAACGGCCGATTGTGGTGGTGGTCAAAAAACCCGGGCAAGACGTGTCGCGTGAAGCCCTGTTGGCCTTTTACGAAGGCAAAATCGCCAAGTGGCAAGTGCCCGACGATGTGGTGTTTTTGGACGCCATACCCTTGGGGGCCACCGGAAAAATGCAGAAAATGAAGTTGCGGGAGCAGTTAAAGGACTACCGCCTGCCCGCGTAAAAGGAAGCAATACATGTTGACCCACATTGTGATGTGGACCTTGAAAGATGCGGCCGAAGGGGCTGACAAGGCCACCAACCTGAGCAAAGCCGTGGCCTTGTTGCGCGGGTGTGAAGGTATCAGCCCTGGCATGTTGCGTTTTGAGGTGGCCACGGCGCAGCCTGGGCTGGAGTGCACTTACGATCTGGTGCTCAACAGTGTGTTTGCCGACCGTGCCGCCCTGGACGCCTACCAGCACCACCCCGCCCACGTCGCCATCAAACCCTTTTTGGGGGCGATTCGGCAAGAGCGCCAATGCATGGACTACGAAACCTGACATGGAATTTCAAGTTGCCATACCGTTTGTTCAGCACCTGGGCTTTGAGCTCCAGCGCTGGGAGGATGGTCAGGCTGAAATCAGCTACACCCCGACGCCCGACCACCTGAATTCGTTCAACGTGGTGCATGGGGGTGCCAGCATGACCCTGTTGGATGTGGTGATGGCCCACGCCGCCCGAAGTGTGCAGCAGGACATGGGGGCCGTTACCATTGAGATGAAAACCAGCTTTGTGCGTGCGGCCCATGGCCCGCTGGTGGCAACGGGTTGCCTGTTGCACCGGACGGCCACCATGGCTTTCACGGAAGGTCGGGTGGTCGATGCTTCTGGGCAATTGTGCGCGCACGCCACCGGCACCTTCAAATACGTGCGCCGGCTGCCGGTGGGGGCTCGGGCAGCCCATGACCTGAACCCTGGTCGAGGGATTGCGTCAGACTGATCCCCGCTTGGGGGCTTCAGCTCTGGTGAGCGCCCAGCTTGAACATGCCCACCACCTCGGTCAGGCGCAGGGCTTGATCACGCAGGCTTTGTGTTGCTGCAGCCGATTCCTCCACCAAGGCCGAGTTCTGGCTGGTGTTTTGCTCGAGCTCTGTCATAGCGGTGTTGATCTCGTGAACGCCTTCAGTCAATTGCTGATTGACTTGCTGCATGCCTTCTACCAACGCTTGAACCCGTTTTACCTCCTCCACCACTTCGCCGATGGTGACCCCGGCGCTGCAGACCAGTGCATTGCCTGAATTGACTTTTTCCACCGAGTCGCCAATCAGGGTTTTGATCTCCTTGGCAGCGTTGGCCGAGCGTTGGGCCAAGGCGCGAACCTCGGCCGCTACTACCGCAAAACCGCGACCTTGTTCCCCTGCCCGGGCAGCCTCCACGGCGGCATTCAACGCCAGTATGTTGGTTTGGAAGGCGATGCTGTCGATCACACCTGTGATGTCTGAGATGCGGCGAGACGATTCACTGATCTGGTTCATGGTGTGTACCACTTGAAGCACCACCTCGTTGCCTTGGGTTGCCGCCAGAGCCGCTTCTTTTGAGAGTTGTGTTGCTTCAGCGGCCGATGTGGCATTTTCCTGGGCGGATTCGTTGATTTGCCCCATGGACATGGCGGTTTGGTGCAGGTGTGATGCGGTGCCTTCGGTGCGTCCAGACAGGTCGTGATTGCCCGCGGCGATTTCGGAGGCCGCTGTTTCCATGCTTTGTGCAGTCTCCTGCACAACAGTGACCATGCGTTGCAAATTGTCCGACATGTCATTCATTGCAGTGATCAGGCCAGCGATTTCGTCGTGCCCGAGCACCCGGGTGCGTTGGCTGATGTCGCCGTTGGCAATAGCACGTGCCATTTGTACTGCCTTGCGTATGCCACCCACGATAGACCGGGTGATGCTTTGGGTGAAGAAGGTTGTCAAAGCAATAAACAAAAGCAGGACTCCGCCTAGGCGGGTCACATAGCTGGTGAAAGCGGTTTGCACGTCGTCGATGTACAGGCCGGTGCCAACCACCCAGCCCCAGGGCTCAAAGCCTTGTACGTAGGAGAGTTTGTCCACCGGTTGGGTGCTGCCGGGTTTGGGCCACTGGTAGTCCACAAAGCCAGCTTTGTGAGCTTGCACGGTTTTGGCAAATTCCACAAAAAGTGCCTTGCCATTCGGGTCCAGGGTGCTCGACGCGTCTTCGCCGTTCAGTTCCGGTTTGATCGGGTGCATCACCACGGTGGGATACATGTCGTTGATCCAGAAGTATTCATGGCCGTTGCCGTAGCGCACAGCAGCCAGCGCGCTTTTGGCCAATGCCTGTGCCGCGTCCCGGTTGAGTTGCCCAGAAATCTCTTGTGCGTGTGCCCATTGCACGATGCTGACCGCCGATTCCACCGCGTCTTTGAGCTTGACTTGGCGCTCGTTCATGGTGGCTTCGTAGGTTTCCCAGCCTTGCCATACCGACATGACCAGCAGCGCACCCACTGCCAAAAAGGCCATCAAACGCAGTTTGGCGGCTACGCTCCATTGTTGTAACCAACGATTCATTTGTGTAACGTTATCAGTTATTAAAAATCAGTACTTTGTTCTGAAATGATACTAAAAACAGGCGGTTGAATAACTGAGTTTTCTGGCGTTGCCCTGGATTTGTAGGTGTGTTTGATCTGGATCAGAAGTTTTTTCGTACAGGGCGGTTTTCGCTTGGGGCGATGCCTTGTGGCACACTCGCGGCCAGTTTTGTTTTGTCCGCTGCACGGTGCAGTGGGCCTGTGTCTTATGCAAAAAATCATCGCGCAAATTGCGCAAGAACTTGGGGTTCAAACACGGCAGGTCGATGCGGCCGTCACACTGCTCGACGGTGGCGCCACGGTCCCTTTCGTCGCCCGTTACCGCAAGGAAGTGACCGGTGGCCTGGACGACATCCAGCTGCGCGAACTGGAGCAACGCCTGGGCTACCTGCGGGAGCTGGAAGACCGCCGCGCCGCCGTGCTCAAAAGCATTGACGAACAAGGCAAGCTCACGCCCGAACTGCGTGCGGCCATCGAAGCCGCGCCCACCAAGCAGGAACTGGAAGACCTGTACCTGCCCTACAAACCCAAGCGCCGCACCAAGGGCCAGATCGCCAAGGAAAACGGCATTGAACCCTTGGCCGATCTGCTGTTTGCTGCCCCGGCCCGGGTACCTGCTGACGAAGCACAGGCTTACCTCAAAACGGCAAAGGGAGAGGACGGCAGCGATTTCACCACCGTGGCCGCGGTGCTGGACGGCGTGCGCGACATCCTGAGCGAACGTTGGGCTGAAGACGCCGCGCTGGTGCAAACCCTGCGCGAGTGGCTGTGGCAAGAAGGCCTGTTGCAAAGCAAAAAGGTCGATGGCAAGGACGAGAACCACCCGGACAACGCCAAGTTCCGCGATTATTTTGATTACGACGAGCCGATCCACCGCGTGCCTTCGCACCGGGCCCTGGCGGTGTTTCGGGGCCGAGCGCTGGAAATTCTGGACGCCAAACTGGTGTTGCCCGAAGCCGAGCTGCCCGCCGGCACCAAGCCGGGTTCGGCACCGTCTTTGGCCGAGGGCCGCATCGCCCGCCACCTGGGCTGGAGCCACAGCGCCCGCGCCGGGGACGACCTGATCCGCAAATGCGTGGCCTGGACCTGGCGCGTCAAACTCAGCCTGTCCACCGAACGCGACCTGTTCACCCGCCTGCGCGAAGAGGCCGAAAAAGTCGCCATCAAAGTGTTTGCCGACAATTTGCGCGACCTGCTGCTGGCCGCGCCCGCCGGTGCCAAAACCGTGATGGGCCTGGACCCCGGCATCCGCACCGGCGTGAAGGTGGCCGTGGTCGATGCCACCGGCAAACTGGTGGACACCGCCACTGTGTACCCGCACGAACCGCGCAAGGACTGGGACGGCTCGCTGTTCACCCTGGCCAAGCTGTGCGAAAAGCACGGCGTCAACCTGATCGCCATTGGCAACGGCACCGCCAGCCGCGAAACCGACAAACTGGCCGCCGACCTCATCAAGCAACTGGCCAAGTTGCACAACGGGGCGGACATTCAAAAAGTGGTGGTGAGCGAGGCCGGCGCCTCCGTCTACAGTGCCAGCGAATACGCCAGCCAGGAAATGCCCGACGTGGACGTGAGTTTGCGCGGTGCGGCCAGCATCGCCCGCCGTTTGCAAGACCCGCTGGCCGAGCTGGTGAAGATCGACCCGAAATCGATCGGCGTGGGCCAGTACCAACACGACGTGAACCAGAGCGAAATGGCCCGCACACTCGATGCGGTGGTGGAAGACTGCGTGAACGCCGTGGGCGTGGACTTGAACACCGCCAGCGCGCCCTTGCTGGCCCGGGTGTCGGGTTTGAGTGGCAGTGTGGCCAAGGCCGTGGTGCGCTGGCGCGAGGCCAATGGAGCGTTCAAGAGCCGGCAAGATTTGTTGAAAGTCACCGGCCTGGGCGCCAAGACTTTCGAGCAGAGTGCTGGTTTCCTGCGCATTCGCAACGGCAGCAACCCGCTGGACATGACCGGTGTGCACCCGGAAACCTACCCGGTGGTGGAGCAAATCATCGTCAAAACCGGCAAACCGGTGGCCGATTTGATGGGCCGCACCGAACTGCTCAAGCCCTTGAAGCCCGAGTTGTTCGCCAACGCACAGTTTGGCGCGATCACCGTCAAAGACATTTTGAGCGAACTGGAAAAACCGGGCCGTGACCCGCGCCCCGACTTTCAGGTGGCCCGGTTCAATGAAGGGGTGGACGACATCAAAGATCTGCAGCCTGGCATGGTGCTCGAAGGCACCGTCAGCAACGTGGCGCAGTTCGGTGCTTTTGTCGACCTGGGCGTGCACCAAGACGGTCTGGTGCACGTGAGCCAGTTGTCCAACAAATTTGTGAACGACGCGCGCGAAATCGTCAAAACCGGCGATATTGTCAAGGTCAAAGTGGTGGAAGTGGATGTGGCGCGCAAACGCATAGGCTTGACCATGAAGCTCGACGCCGCGCCTGCTGGGGCGGGCCGAGGCGCAGCGCGCGAGGGTGGCTCCAACCGGTTCGAGCCGCCAGGGCGCCACCACACCGGCCACAAAGCCTCACGTGGCGCCGATACGGCCCCTGCCTCGGCCATGGCTTCGGCTTTTGCCAAACTGCAACAAACCAAAAGATAAAGACCTGCGTGTTGTCGGGCGGTTCGCGCCTCTATACTGGAGGCGCGGTTTTTTCAGCTCGATCTTCACCCATTACCTCCCATGGAACTTGACGCACTTTTGGCCAAAGCAAAGGCCCTGCCCAGCATTCCCAAGGTCGTGTCCGAGGTGTTGACCGAACTCGACTCGGACGATCCGGATGTGCGCAAGATCAGCCAGTCGGTGTCGACCGACCCTGGGCTGACCGCCCGCATGCTCAAACTGGCCAACTCGGCGTTTTTTGGTCTGACGCGTGAAATCAGCAGCGTGAACGAGGCCGTGAACGTCATGGGCTTCAACCACGTGCGCACACTGGTCACAGCGGTGGCCTTGAGCAGCAGTTTCAAAACCGTGCCTGGCATGAACCTGGAGCAGTTTTGGCGTTACAGCCTCAACGCCGCCAAAATTTCCAAAACCCTGGCCAAAAGCATGCGCATGAACGATGGCGCTGCCTTCACAGCAGGCTTGGTGCACGCCGTGGGGGATTTGGTGATGCACATTGGCATGCCCGAAGTCATGGAAAAAATCGACTGGAACGTGTCGCCCCTGGACATGAAGCGGGCCGAAGCGGAAAAAACCACTTTGGGCTACACCTATGCCGAAGTCGGCGCCGCTTTCGCCTTGAAATGGGACTTTCCCGAAGCCATCGTGACAGCCCTGCGCCACCAACTGCTGCCGTTTGAGGGCGATATTTACGAGCCCATGGCGGGCATCGTACACATGGCCTCGTGGCGTGCCCGCGCGCAGGAAATCGGCATGGACAAAGACGGCCTGGCCGCCACCTTCCCGGATGTGGTGGCCATGCTGTTGGGCCTGGACCTGACCATGGTGTTGGAGAAGGACCCGAGTGAATGGACTTCGGCGGGCGAATTGTCTGCTTTCATGGGTTGAGGCCGGTTCACGCTCATGCAACTGGAACGCCTGCTTCAAACCCCACGTGCACTGCCCGCCGTGCCCGAAGTGGCTGCGCGCTTGATTGCCACCTTCAACTCCGACGATGTGGACTTGGGCAGTGTCGCTTCCGACATCGACTTGGACCCGGTGATGGCTGCCAAAGTGTTGCAGCAGGCAAACTCTTCCTTCTTCCGACTGTTGCGTCCGGTTCCCACGGTGCGCGAAGCCTTGATGATTCTGGGGCTCAACCGTGTTCGGGCTTTGGTCATCAGCACCGCGATGAACGACAGTTTTCACGCCGTGTCCGGCATGAATCTGGACCGTTTCTGGCACTACAGCCTGAGCGCGTCGGTGGTGGCCAAATACATTTGCGAACCCCTGAGGCTGGACGAAAACATCGCCTTGACCACCGGTTTGTTGCACGGTGTGGGTGAATTGGTCATGCACATCGGCATGCCCGAGTACATGACACGCATGGACGCAGCTGTGGACCTGCTGGATCTGCGTCGAGCCGAATACCAATACGAGGCCTTGGGGTACAGCTACGCCGAGGTGGGGGCGGCCCTGGCCAAAGAATGGCGTTTGCCCAAACCCATGGTAGAAGCGATTGCCCGACACGCCCGACCACTGGAGGGGGATGCCGATCAACCCCTGGCCGCAGTGGTGCATTTGGCCGCTTGGCGTTCACGCGTGTTTTTGCTGGGCAACCAAACCGAAACGCTGATCCACACCTACCCCGACGCCGTGGGCTTGATGCTGGACATGGATCCCGATGTGCTGGTCAGCCCCGATTTGCCGCCATTGCAGTTTTTGCCGACGCTTTGATTTTTTGGTGTGGTAAACCTGTGCTGTGCCACTTGGGACCGGGCTTGGCTTCGGGCATAATTCGGCCAACACACCGCCGACCGGCAACGATCGGCGGTTTCCTTTTGGAGATACGCCATGGCCACCATTCCCGTCACCAAACGCGGTGCTGACAAACTCAAAGACGAACTGCACAAGCTCAAATCGATTGAACGCCCGGCCGTGATCAACGCGATCGCCGAAGCCCGCGCACAAGGTGATTTGAGCGAAAACGCTGAATACGAAGCTGCCAAGGACCGACAGGGTTTTATTGAAGGCCGGATCGCCGAAATTGAAGGTAAGCTGTCAGCGGCCCAAATCATCGACCCCAGCACCCTGGACGCAGGTGGTCGCGTCGTCTTTGGTACCACGGTTGAGTTGGAAGACGAAAACACCGGTGACGCAGTGACCTACCAGATCGTGGGCGAAGACGAAGCCGACTTGAAGTTGGGTTTGATCAACATCAGCAGCCCCATTGCCCGAGCACTGATTGGCAAGGAAGAGGGCGATTTGGCCGAAGTGCAGGCCCCGGGTGGTGTGAAGCGCTACGAGATAGTGGCTGTTCGCTACCAGTGAGCTGGGCCGTGCGGCACAACGTGGCCCCTCGGTTGGCCGTCATGGTGGCCACGCTTTGGTGTGGCATGGTGACCGGGCTGGCCTTTGTGGCTGTGCCTTCGCTGTTTGCCAAACTGGGCAATCCCGCCGTGGCAGGCCCGGTGGCGGCCTCGCTGTTTGCTGTGGTGGCCAAGCTTGGCATGGGGTGCGGTGCCGGGTTGGCGCTGTATTTGAAGTTTTTTGTCGCTCCATCATCGCTTGACAGGCTTGCGAAGTTGGCGATGTGTTTTTCCCTGCTTGCGGCGCTGGCTGCTGTGGTGCAGGACGGCGTGGTGGCCCAACAGATCCTCACCGCCCGCAGCTCAGGGGGCAGCCTTCGCTTGTGGCACGGGCTGGGCACACTGCTGGTGTTCACGCAGTGGGTCGGGGCGCTGGTGGTGTCGTGGGTGCTGGTGTCGAAGCTTTGCGAAACACCAGCACGTTGCCCAGCATGACCAGGGCCAACCCGGCCAAAGACAGCGCGCTCCAGCGGTAGCCCTCGGCCCAGGCCGACACATTGAGCGCCACCACCGGAAACAACACCGTGCTGTAGGCCGCCTTTTCAGGGCCCATCCGACCCACCAGCGTGAGGTAAGCCGTGAACCCGATGACCGAACCCGGTATGGCCAGGTACAACAGCGCTCCCGTGTAGCGCCAACCGGTGTCAAAGGCCCAGGGGACACCCGCCCAGGTGGCGTAGGCCAGCAAAATGCAAGTGCCCACCCACATGCCCCAGGCATTGGTTTGAGCCGGTTTCAGCCCATGATGCTGCAGTGCAGCCGACAGCAAGTTGCCGCACGAGAAGCACAGCGTGCCCGCCAGCGCCCACGCCAAGCCCGTCCAATCACCTTGACCGGTCTGGATTTCCGGCCAGAACAGGGCGACCAGGCCCAACAGCCCCAGCACACCACCTGCCAGCACATGCGGGGCGAGTTTGCGTCCGTGGATAAAGCGGGACAAGGCCGCGTTCCAAAGTGTGGCACTGGAGAACACCACTGCCACCAAGCCGCTGGCCAGCGTCTGGCTGGCTTGCAGAAAACAGACAAAGTTCAGACAGAACAGGCACAACCCTTGTGCACCGACCCAGACAGCGGCCTTGCCACGTGGCCACACGAGCTGCCGTTTCCATGCCAGCCACAGCATGAGCACGGTCCCCGCCAGCGCAAAACGGTAGGCAATCGACAGGGCAATGTGGACCGGTCCCAGCTGCCATTTCAGGGCGAGCCAGGTGGTGCCCCAGATGAGCACCACCAGGGCGTACAGGACGGCGTTGGCAGACAAAGTGTGCATGAGCGATGCGTTGAATTGAGCAGTTGAATAGGTGTGTGAGCATCGCTCAACCGAGCCTGACCGCATTGCACAAACCTGCGGTTTGATGGGGCCGGGCCGGACAGACAGGTGGCAGCTCGATACCATTGAGCACGTGACCACCCCATCTTCTTCCTTTTTGCCTCATGCCGGTGTTCGGGTGTTCGATGTGCTGAGCCAGACACAGGCACAACTGCAGCGCAGTGCCTGGCTGGGTGACGGCCTGCAACTGGCCGTGTGGCGCAACCAGCACGACCGCACCGGTTACCAACAGCCCGGGCACCACACGGTGTCGGTTTACCTGGAGGGTGGGCAGGACACCCGCTACCTTGGCGAGTCAGGCCTTGGTGTGGGGGCGCATGGTGCGCCTGGACGCAGCTGCGTGTTGCCTGCGGAACACGAGTCGGGCTGGGTGATCGGTCAGCCGTTTCGCTTTTTGCACCTGTACCTGAGCGAGCAGGCCTGGGGCGAGCGGGTGGTGCGCATGCTGGATGCGGAACCCCGAGCCCACACGCTGGAGCGCCGGATATTTGCCGAGGACCCGGCGCTGGCGTGCTGGGCGGCACAGGTGATGGCTTGCGACTGGAGCAACCCACTTCAGCGCCTGGCCGCACATGCGGCCAGCCACGACGCATTGGACCAGTTGGTATTGGCATCGGCACGTCCGCGTACACGTGCGGCGGCTCAGCGCCCGACCGGTGGGCTGTCGGCACCGGCTCGGAGGCGGGTGTTGGCCTACATTGAGTCACAGCTGGATGCCCAGGCATTGGCACCCCTGACCGTGGGGCGGTTGGCAGCGTCGGCCAACCTATCGGAGTTTCATTTCGCCCGAATGTTCCGTGTTTCCATGGGCTGCAGCGTACATGAATGGATCACGCAACGGCGTGTGGCCTTGGCCCGACACCTGCTGACCCGCACCCGTCTGTCTTTGGCCGATGTGGCGCTGGCCTGTGGTCTGGCCAGTGCCAGTCACCTCAACACCGTGGTGCGCAAGCACCTCGGGGCCACACCCTTGCAGGTGCGGTTGTCGGTGCAGGGATGATCAGGCCTGGGGCAGGCAGCGTTCAGCTGCTTCCAGTGTGTTGACCATCAGCATGGTGATGGTCATGGGGCCTACACCTCCGGGCACAGGCGTGATGTAACCGGCCACTTGGCGAACGCCTTCAAAGTCCACATCGCCACAGAGTTTGCCTGCGTCATCGCGGTTCATGCCCACGTCCAGCACCACAGCACCTGGCTTTACCATGTCGGCTGTCAGCACGTTGCGCTTGCCAACGGCGGCCACAATCACGTCGGCTTGCAGAGTCATGGCCTTCAGATCGGGGGTGGCACTGTGACACACGGTGACGGTGGCGTTTTGTTGCAACAGCATCAGCGCCATGGGTTTGCCCACGATGTTGCTGCGTCCGATGACGACCGCGTGTTTGCCGCGCAGGTTGTACCCAATGCTCTCCAGCATTTTCATGCAACCGTACGGTGTGCAGGGCCAAAAACCGGGTTGGCCAACCATCAGCGCCCCGGCGCTGCCGACATGGAAACCGTCCACGTCTTTGTCGGGCGAGATGGTTTCAATCACCCGGTGGGCATCCATGTGGGGGGGCAGGGGCAACTGCACCAGAATCCCATGAACGGTGGGGTCGTTGTTCAAAGCCTGCACCCGGTCCAGCAATGCAGCCTCGCTCATGTCGGCGGGGTGGCGTTCCAGCATCGATTGCATGCCGGTGTCCTCGCAAGCCTTGACTTTGTTGCGCACATACACTTGGCTGGCTGGGTTGTCGCCGACCAAAATCACTGCCAGACCCGGGGTGACGCCTTGTTGTTTCAGTTGGGCAACACGTTCAGTGACCTGCGTGCGCAGCTGGCGAGACAAAGCTACGCCGTCAATCAATTGAGCAGACATGGGTGAAGGGAAAAGAAAAGGGGGTTCGGGGCTCAGGTTTTGGCCGGCGTTTGACCCAATGCCACTTTGAGCAAATCGGCCACCGTGTTGGCGTTGAGCTTTTCCATGATGTTGGCGCGGTGCGCCTCGACTGTTTTGATGCTGATGCCCAGGTCGTCGGCAATTTGTTTGTTCAGGCGTCCAGCCACAATTCTTTCCAGCACTTGGGCCTCGCGCGAGGTGAGTTTGGAGAGCAGGGCGTCGCGGTTGGCCGCTTGCTGGAAGATGGCAAACACATCGCGTGCTTTGTCCAGCATGGTTTCGACCAGTTGCAGCAGCTGGTTTTCGTTGAACGGCTTTTGTATGAAGTCCAACGCCCCCTTTTTCATCGACTCTACCGCCATGGGTACATCGCCATGCCCAGTGATGAACACAATAGGCAAAGGGGACGCCCGTTCGATCAGGCGGTCCTGGAGTTCCATGCCGCTCATGCCGCTCATGCGGATATCGGCGATCAGGCAGGCCACCTCGCGGGGGTCGAACCGGCTCAAAAACGATTCGGCGGATTCAAAAGAGCGCACCCGGTAGTCTTTGCCTTCCAGCAGCCACTGCAGCGAATCGCGGACGGCTTCGTCGTCGTCCACCACATACACCGTGCCTTTTTTCGGAATCAAACTCATCTCGCTCTTTCTTCTTCAGTGGGTGGCTGTTTGGGCTGACCCTTGAGTGCCGTGGGCGGTTCGTTCAGGTGACCCACAGGGATCCAGAAGCAAAACTCACAACCCACAACTTCGTCGCCATTGTAGAGGTTTCGGGCACGCAGCCTGCCATGGTGCGATTCAACGATCGACCGGCAGAGTTTGAGGCCGATGCCCATGCCTTCGGACTTGGTGCTGTAAAAAGCTTCGTAAATGCGCTCAAGCATCCCGGGGGGTACACCAGAACCGGTGTCCTGCACGCAGAACTCGACCACATCCTGGTCTTCGGTGCGTTTGGGGGTGACGCGCAGTTCCACCTGGCGCTGTGCCATGGGGCGTTGCGCCTGCACGATGGCTTCCCCGCCGTTTTTCATCAGGTTGATCAACACCTGTTCGATCAGAATGGGGTCCACCATCAGCTTGGGCAGCCGGGCTGCGACGTAGGTGCTCAGGCGCACTTGGTGGCGTCGCAGGTCGATGTCGGCCAATTCGGTCGCGTTGTTGACCATGCTGGCCACGTCCGATGGCATGGGGTTGGGCTCGCTGCGCTTCACAAACGCGCGGATGCGCTGGATGATTTGACCTGCTCGGTGCGCCTGCTTGGCGGTTTTTTCCAGGGCGATCAGCAGGTCTTCCGTGGGCAGTTGTTGTCGTTCAAGACGCGAAAGCATGCCACTGCAGTAGTTGCTGATGGCCGTGAGTGGCTGGTTCAATTCGTGGGCCACACTGGACGCCATTTCACCCATGGTGATCAGGCGGCTGGCGGTTTGGGCGCGCTCGGCCTGCTGGGCGGCCAAGGCTTCTGCGTGCCGCCGAGGGGTGATGTCGCTGGCGATCACCATTTGGGCCAAGCGTCCGTCTACCCAGGTCAGGTAGCGGGTCCGCACTTCCAGCCATTTGTCTTGCTGGGCCAGGTACACCTCGGCATTCTCGGCCACTGCATCCAGCAGAGTGTCCAGTGGCAGCCCGGCGAATACATCCACCGCGTCGTTGCCGTCCTCGCTGTCATCGCCGCTCAGCACCCCGGCCAGCTCGATCAGTTGGTGGTGCCCCTGACCTTGCAGGCCGAACCAGGTGCGGTAGGTTTTGTTGGCGAACAGCAGTTCGGTGCTGCCCATGGGCGCCACCGAAATCGACGCGTCCATGCTGTCCATCACGGTAATGAAGCGCTCGTAAGAAGCGGTCAACTCCTCCCGTATCCGCTTGGGTTCCGTGATGTCGGTCATGGAGGTCATCCAGCCCGCTTGCTCCCCGTTTGGATCGATCAGGGGCGACACATACATGCGTGCGTAAAAAATGCTGCCGTCTTTGCGCTTGACGGCGACCTCGAAACCGCCGGGTGTGGAGCGACCACTGAGCTCATCCTGCAGTCGTGCATGCAGCACGTCGTGGTCGCGTTCGGGCCAGTAGGGGAACGGGGCGGTGCGCCCCATCAGCTCATTTTCGGTCCAACCGGTCATGCTGCAGAAGGCTGGGTTCACATAAGTGATGCGGCCCTCCATGTCCAGGGCGCGCATGCCGGTGAGCATGGAGTTTTCCATGGCGCGCCGGAAATTGGTTTCTGCCAGCAGGGCTTGTTGTGCCTGAATACGCCGTTTGGTGTGGCGCCAAGTGCCCCACAGTGTCCACACCGTGAGGGTGCTCAAGGCCCCCACGGTCCAGAAAAATGCTTGTCCCATGGGGTCTTGGGAGGTGCGGTAGCCGCGTGCTTTCAGCACCAGGCTGTTGCCCACCGGCGATACCGGCACTTCATAGGACTGGGGTTTGGCTGACCAGGGCAGGCGCTGTATGGCGTTGGGTTTTTCATCCAGCAGCGCACCTGCCAGCACCTCGTCCTTGTCGCTGACCAGCGCCACGGCGTAACGCGACATGACCTCGGGCGGCACACCGAAGCGCAGCAGCCCGTCGATCGAGTACTCGGCCATCAGGGCGCCCGAAAATTTGCCTTGTCCCTCCATGGGAACGACCAGCAGCAACCGCTTGTTGTTGGCGTCTTCACCGATCGGACGGCTGTAGATGGGCTGACGCAAGTCCCGGGCAAGTTCGAAATTGCCATCGGTTTCACCAGGTGGCAGGATTTGGCCCGAATCCCGCACCAGGGCATTGGGCGCACTGGGTGATGCGTGGGAACTCAGCACCTCGCGTCGGGCGTCCAGCCAAGTGATGGCAAGCAGTTCGGGGTATTGACTGATCAGGGATTCACTCTGGAACGAGAACTCGGCCACTTCTATTTCTTTGTTGGCCAAATCGCGTGCCACACGCATCAGCTGTTCCTGGCGCTCCAGCAAACGCAGACGCAAACGCTGCTGTGCGTATTCCACGTCGCGCGTGACGGCTTCCTGTTCGCGCTCACGTTCCTCCAGGGTGAAGTAGGTGATGCTTGAGACGATAGCGGCCAGAAACAACACCACGCTGAGCAACGGGCCCAGCATGGCAAAGCGGTCTTGACGGGCCGGTGGCAGACGACGCCACCAACGCAGCCACCAGCGTTGTGGCTGGGCTTGGATGCTCAGGCGCGGAAAAATACGTGCTAACGACATGCCCTAAGTGTAGGGGAGTAAGCATAAGCGATCGTCAATATATTTCACAATATAAAAACACAAAGCACATATTGAAATTTTAAAAAAAACATGCGAAACTTCGCTGCGTGGTGAGTCACTCACCTAGACCCATTGGTTCAACTCAGGAGACAACATGTCTGTCAGCCCCTCTCAGGCGGCCGGTACCACCGCGCCAGATACCGATCACCAGGAAACGCGCGAGTGGCTGGACGCCC
>JACCDQ010254562.1_pt1 | contig 18538 bp, 15 predicted proteins | sample 7446031 | NCBI WGS metagenome assembly JACCDQ01 (sample SAMN15323442, study PRJNA562643) | freshwater metagenome | isolation source: river surface water | place: USA:Blue River Watershed | collected 2017-08-17
CTGGATCGCCCAAAAGGAGACCAAAGCGCCGCCCCCTCAGCCAGGCGTTTCCCGGTCATCAGCGCCGCCAACTGCAGCGACGTCATCGTCGTATTCACGCACGCATTACCAGCAAGCCCCGGTGTCACCACCGATCCAGCCATCATCAAAAACAGGCAAGCAGGTGCTTGCCCATTTGTTACGGCATTGGCTGCTCTATAGTGCTGCAGGGCTCTGTTGCACAAACCTGCTGGCGGACGGCATGACCCCAGCCCCAGACGCAGTTATGCCATAGCTACCACGGGCACGGTTGTCGGGCAGCCCAACTGCGTAAAGCGGTTGAGCAACGCCACGCGGATGTGCAACTCCGTGACCTGACGCTCGAACGTGCGGGCCATGACCCGCTCCCCCAGCCGCTTGAAGCAATGCATTTTGGTTTCCACCAGACTGCGCCGGTGGTAGTCGCTCCACCTCTTCCATAAACGTCGACCCAATCGCTGGCAAGCCCGCACCGCTTCGTTGCGGGCTTGGTCTCCCGCGTGTTTGACCTTCCACAGTTTGGCGTTCTTGCGCGGCGGTATCACCGCCTGGGCCTGCCGCTGTGCGATAGCGGCGTGACATGCTTTGGTGTCATACGCCCCATCTCCACCGACACTGGCTATGGCCTCATCAGCTGGAATCTGGCTGAGCAACTCGGGCAGCATGGGCGCATCGCCCACGCCGTTGGGGGTCACCTCAATGGCGCGCACCTCCAGGCTGTGGGCATCTATGGCCAGGTGCACCTTGCGCCACTGGCGCCGGTACTCGGCCCCGTGTTTCTTGCGCTTCCATTCCCCTTCCCCCAGGAACTTGATGCCGGTGCTGTCGACCAGCAAGTCCAACGCGGTTTGCTTTGGCCGGTAGGGCAGTTGCACCCTCAAGTCTTGCTGGCGTCGGCTGATGGTGCTGAAGTTGGGTACCGGCCAGTCCAGGCCGGCCAGGCGCAGCAGGCTTTCGACCAGCCCCAGGCTTTGGCGCAAGGCCAGACCGAACAGGCATTTGATGCTCAGGCAGAACTGGATGGCTGCATCGGAGAAGGTGCGCTGGCGACCTCGCTTGCCGTTGGGCGGGGCGAACCATTGCATGTCGCGGTCGAGCCAGATGGTCAGCGAACCGCGCGCCTTGAGTGCCGCGTTGTAGATGGCCCAGTTGGTGGTCTTGTACTTGGTCTGGGGGCGCACGCTGTCACTCATCCGGCGAGGTTACCAGCTCGGGCATGGGGGTTTGTGCAACAGAGCCCCACCCCAGCTCAAATTTGCACACACGCAAGTGCCCAGAAAAGGCATGCCGCCGCCGTCACAACCGATCCACCATCAGAATATTTTCATGACATTCAAATATTCTTTAGAATATAGGTATGATGCCAATCAAAGACCAGTTGTATGCACAGGTAGCGCGCGTCGGCAAGGCGGTCTCCAGCCCGACACGGCTTGAGCTGATTGAGCTGTTGTGCCAATGCGAAAAGCCCGTTGAGGTGCTGGCCGAGCAGGCCAACGTCAGCGTCAAGTTGGCCAGCGCGCACCTCAAGCAGTTACGCGAAGCACGCTTGGTCGATACGCGCAAGGATGGCAAGTATGTGTATTACCGCCTGGCCGCCCCGAGTGTGGCCGAGCTTTGGGTAACCTTGCGCAGTGAAGCCGAGGCGCGCCTGGTGGAGCTGCAAGTGGCACTGTCCTCCCTGGTGTCCAGCCAGGAAGGGCTGCAGGCACTGGACCATGCGGCCATCCTGCGCGCGGCCAGCGAAGGCGAGGTGACGGTGCTCGATGTCCGCCCCGCAGACGAGTTCGCTGTGGCCCATCTGCCCCATGCGCGTTCCGTGCCGTTTAGCGAGCTCAAGCGGCGGCTGAAGGAATTGCCCAAGAACGTTCCCGTGGTTGCGTACTGCCGGGGCCCATTTTGCATGTTTGCCAAGGATGCCGTGGAACTCCTCCGGCGGCAGGGCTACAGTGCCTCCCACCTGACGGATGGGGTGGCCGAATGGCGCTCGCGTGGCCTTCCGATTGTTCACGGGCTTTCAAGAAGTGGCTCAACCCAAGTGAGCCTGGGCTGACGTGATGAACCTTGGAATTCGGGTCAACCTGGCGCAGTTCCTTCAACAGCTGCTGCAGGTGCTCTTGGTGGGCATGACCATAGGCATGATGCGCAACGTCGTGCCCGCGCTGGCCGAGGCCGAATTTGGTGTTCCCCGTGGCTCCTTTGTGTTGCTGGCCGCGTTTGTGGTGGCTTTTGGTTTCGTCAAAGGCAGCATGAACTTTGTGGCGGGGCGCCTGGCCGAGCGCGTTGGCCGTCAACGGGTGCTCCTGTGGGGGTGGTTGGTGGCTTGGCCCATACCATGGCTGGTGTATTGGGCGCCGAGTTGGTCCTGGGTGGTGGTCGGCACGGTGCTGCTGGGCATCAACCAGGGCCTGACTTGGTCCATGACACAAACCGCCAAGCTGGACTTGACACGCGCAGACCAGCGTGGCTTGGTGATAGGGCTCAACGAGTTTTCTGGTTATGTCGGTTTGGCCATCGCCGGCGTGGTCACGGGCTACCTTGCCGCTCGTTGGGGTCCTCGTGACGGGCTGTTGTGGTTTGGCGGGGCAGTGATTGGCCTGGCCACCTTGCTGTCGGCTTTTGCGGTAACCGAGACCTTGCCTTGGGCTCAACACGAGGCCAAGCGCCCACCCCCTGTTCTTGCACAGGCTGCTCGCCCCCGCTACCTGACAGGTATCAGCGACCAGCCCTCTACCGGGGAGGTGTTCGCCTTGATGAGCTGGCGCGACCGGCGTATGGCGGCATTGTGTCAGGCTGGCTTGGTCGAGAAGTTTGTCGACGCCTTGGTTTGGGTCTTCTGGCCGGTCTACCTGCACCAGCATGGCGTGTCGCTGCCCGGCATCGGCTGGGTTGTGGGCGTCTACGGTTTCACGTGGGGTGCGGCACAGTTCTTCACGGGCAAGCTGTCCGACCATGTGGGGCGCCACCTGCTCAACACCTGGGGCATGTGGATGTGTGGGGCTGGTGTGGCGATGTTCCCGCTGGGGGCTGGGCCTGCCTGGTGGTCTTTCTCGGCCGGCGTGGCAGGCCTGGGCATGGCCATGCTGTACCCCAACCTGAGCGCTGCCGTGGCTGACATTGCGCACCCCACCTGGCGCGCCTCGGCCATAGGCATCTACCGCTTCTGGCGCGACCTGGGTTATGGCGTGGGCGCTCTGGGCCTGGGTTTGGCTTCGGTGTTTGGCGGTTCGGTCGAGTCGGCTTTCTGGTTTGTAGCGGTGTCTATGTTCTTATCAGGCCTGGCCCTGCACGTCTGGGGTGAAGAGACCCACCCAAACCTCGCTAACCCGCCATATTGATTTTTTCAACCGACAAATAGCTACAACAGAAAGGTCCGACAAATCGCGGCAGCCGTGGCAGGCCCTCACTGCATGCGATCCATCATCATGCGCATCATGGACTCCATCATCTCCATGCGCTTTTCCATCATTTGGTGGTGCTGGTGCATGCCCTCCATCATGGGCATCATCCCCATTCCCCCGGCCGGTGGCTTCATCATGTCCATCATCGCCATGCTTTGCTGCAGGGTTTTCATGTGTTCGGCCATGATGGTTTTGCGCTCCTCGGGCGTTTTGGCGGCAGCGAGCTTTTCGCGCATGGCCTTCATGGTTTGCATCTGCTTTTCCATCGACGCCATGCGGTCGCCGACGGCAGGCACCGCCGCATTTTGGGTTGCTGGGGCTGTATCCGCTGGGTGATGTTGGGTGTGGTCAGCCGGGGTGGTTTGGGCGATGGCGCTGATTGCGCCCCCAAACAACGCCGCGGCGGCAACGACCTTGGACAACTTCAACATGGCATTCTCCTGATGACAAAGTAAGGCCGCCTGGGCAGCCGTGACAGGGACATTTTGCGAAAGTGGTGGCGCCCACCGGCAAGCTGTCAGGACTGTCACTGCCTTTGACTGTAAGAGGTCGAACCCCCGCCTTAGATGACCCGCAGATTACAAAACCGTCATAAAAGGCCGCGGGGTTTGATGCAAATCAAACCTTCGCATCAAATGGGGAATGGATGCGGCCTGTGGGCAGGACATCACGCCTTGAGCTCCCATTCGTGGTAGCGTTGCAGCCAACCCAACACCCGTTTCGGCGTGTGCGCCCGCTTCCAGGTGCCCGCAGCGTATTTGTTGGCTTCGGCCAGCGTGGGATAAGTGTGTATGGTGCCCAGGATTTTGTTCAACCCCAGGCCATGCTTCATGGCCAGCACAAATTCGGGCAACAGGTCGGCAGCATGTTCGCCCACAATCGTTGCACCCAGAATCTTGTCCCGGCCCGGTGCGGTCAGCACCTTGACAAAACCGCGTGCCACCCCGTCCGCAATCGCGCGGTCCAAATCGCCCAAGTCATAGCGGGTGACTTCGTGGGCAATGCCCTGCTCTTGGGCTTCGGTTTCAGACAGGCCCACGCGCGCCACCTCGGGGTCGGTGAAGGTGGCCCAAGGAACCACGGAATAGTCCACCTTGAATTTTTTGAAGCGCCCAAACAGGGCGTTGATGGCAGCATGCCAGGCTTGGTGCGCCGCCGTGTGTGTGAATTGGTAGGGGCCAGCCACATCGCCCACAGCGTAAATGTTGGGGTACCGGGTTTGCAAGTAGGCGTTGGTTTCCAGCGTGTTGCGGCAGGTCAACGGTATGCCAAGCGCCTCCAAACCGAAACCCGTTGTGCGGGGGCTGCGCCCCACTGCGCAAAGCAACTGGTCGAATGCGATGGCCAGCTCGCTTTCGCTGCCTTGGGCAATCAGCTGTTTGTTGCCGTCCACCCATTCCACCCGAAGAGCCCGGTGCCCGACCAACACCACCACGCCATCTGCGCGCAGTGAAGCGGCCACCGCATCGCTTACCTCGGGGTCTTCACGCACCAATACCCGTGGGGCCATTTCCACCTGGGTGACCTGGCTGCCAAGGCGGGCGAAACTTTGCGCCAATTCACACCCGATAGGCCCACCACCCAGCACCAGCAAACGCCGGGGCAGCTCGGTCAGGTTCCACACGGTGTCGCTGGTCAGGCAACCCACCTGGTGCAACCCGGGAATAGGAGGCACCCACGGGCGGGCGCCGGTGGCGATCACGATGTTGCGGGTGGTCAAGGTTTGTTGCGTTCCGTCGGCATGCGTCACCTGCACCGCCCAAGGCGACACGATCTGTGCATGCCCATGCAATACCTCTACCCCCAGTTGCGTGTAACGCTCCACCGAATCATGGGGTTCGATGGCACGAACAACCGACCGCACCCGGTCCATCACAGCGGCAAAATCGACCCGACCGGTCACATCGGCCATTCCCAGTTCGCCGGCCTTGCGCAGTTGTTGCGCCACTTTGGCCGAACGAATCAGGGCCTTGCTGGGCACACAGCCTTGGTTCAGGCAGTCGCCCCCCATTTGGTGGGCTTCGATCAATGTGACCTTGGCTTTCACGGCCGCACCCATGTAGGCCGAAACCAGGCCACCAGCTCCAGCGCCGATCACCACCAAATTGCGGTCAAACCGGGTGGGACGTGCCCATGGTGCATACACCTGTCGCTGCCGGACCCACCCGATTGCGACTTTTACCACCCAAGGGAACAAACCCAACAGCACCAGACTGCCCAGCAACCCCGCAGACAGGATGTCGGCGGCGGAACTTATGGCCGCCAGCTGCGTGCCTGCGTTCACGTACACGGCCGTGCCTGCGAGCATGCCCACCTGACTGACCCCATAGAAACGTGCGGCCCCGATCGGCGTCAGCCCCATCAACAAGTTGATCAGCCAAAACGGGAACACCGGCATCAGACGCAGGGTGAACAGATAAAAAACCCCATCCTGCTGCATTCCGTGGTTGATGGGGGCCAGCACCTTGCCAAAACGCGCCTGGACCGCGTCCCGCAGCAAATAACGTGCGGCCAAAAAAGCCAGCAGAGCCCCCAGGCTGGAGGCAAACGACACCACCACCAGCCCCACCCAAAAACCGAACAACGCCCCAGCGGCCAAGGTCAACACCGCAGCCCCGGGAAAAGACAGCGCGGTAGCCACCACATACCCGGCCCAGAAAACAAGCAGTGTCGTCACCGGCTGGGCCTGGTAGGTGGCCTGCCAAGCATGACGGCTGGCCCGCAATTGTTCCAGCGTCAGCAAATTTCCCAGATCGAACCACTGGTACAAAAACGCCGCCAGAACCAGGAATGCGCCTACACCGATCCAAAGTGTTTTTTTGTTGGGGGAGGTCATGGGGCTGGGTTTCGTGGTGGGGAAAAGGATTGTCCCATTTCAGCGGGTCCGCCCGCGTGAACCGAAAGCTGGCCTTGTGCGGTGCTAGAATCTGCCCCCTGTGGTCCACGGCAGCTTGCTTTTTGAAAGAACAAGCCAGCTCGGATCGAACCAGGAAGCGTGGCAGAGTGGTCGATTGCACCGGTCTTGAAAACCGGCAACCCGCAAGGGTTCGTGAGTTCGAATCTCACCGCTTCCGCCAAGGTGTGCACCTCACACCCGGGGACGAACAGCCCTCAAATCGTCCCATGCGGGCACAACGGCCAGCACGGTCAGCAACACCGCAATCGGCACAGTAAAGCTGTAGCCCAGGTGTTTGAAACCGAACGCCCCGGTTACGGCTCCCAGCAAAAAACTGCCCAACAGGCTGCCCAGCACCCACAAACGTTCGCGGTCGGCACGCACCGCATGCGGTGCCCCCTGTTCCCGGTTCCAATACACCAGCTTGCCCAGTTCAATGCCCAGGTCGGTGACGATGCCTGTCATGTGGGTGGTGCGTATCACGGCGTTCGACAGCTTGGTGACGATGGCGTTCTGCAAACCCATGATGAAGCACAGCAACACCACGGTGAACGGTATCAACAAACCCTCGAAATGCGCCATGCGTGCGCCCAACAGGCCAAAACACAAAATCAAGCCGGCCTCCAGCAACAGAGGCAAAGCGTATTCACTGGACATGGCCTTGCGGCGGGCAAAGTTCACCATCACAGCGCAGCACATGGCACCCAACAAAAAAGCCAACACCGCCACCACGCCATCGACCACCAAACCCAAGCGCCCGAGCGCCAGGTTGTCGGCCAATGCAGACACCATGCCTGTGACGTGCGAGGTGTATTGCTGAACCGCCAGGAAGCCCCCTGCGTTGATGGCACCGGCCACAAACGCGAGCACGCAGCCCAACTGGCGATTGGCGGCAACCGTGCGTTGCCGTCCTGTGAGAAAACGGGCGTAATGAACAGGCATGCCGACACTCTAACGCGTAATACGGCGCTGCTGGCCTGAACATGGCTTATGCACCGGCTTGCAGGAATGTCGCCCAAATGACATACCATCGGCAACCTTGCCATTTGAAAGCCACTTTATGGAATTGCCCGCACACCAATTGAGCATGACCGTGCTGATGACGCCCGACACCGCCAACTTCTCGGGGAATGTCCACGGCGGCACCATCTTGAAGCTGCTGGACCAGGTGGCCTATGCCTGTGCCAGTCGCTATGCAGGCACTTATGCGGTCACCCTGAGCGTTGACCAGGTGGTGTTTCGGCAACCCATCCATGTGGGCGAGCTGGTCACGTTCCTGGCCTCCGTCAACCACACGGGCAATTCGTCCATGGAAATCGGCATCAAAGTGATTGCTGAGAACATCAGAACCCAGGAAAAACGGCACGTGAACAGCTGCTTTTTCACGATGGTTGCTGTTGGAGACGACGGCAAGCCCAAAACAATTGCGCCTTTGCGTCCATTCACGCCCGAAGAAAAACGCCGCCACGCAGCCGCTGAGGTGCGCAAAGCCATGCGGCGCGAAATGAGCAGCAAGTCCGATGGACTGCCCTGACCCCCAGCCCACACCGCGTGACCAGCTGGAGGCCCGGCTGGCCGAACCCTGCGTGTACGACCTGGCCATTGTTGGTGGAGGTGCAACAGGTTTGGGGGTGGCACTTGATGCGGCGCTGCGCGGCCTGAGTGTGGTACTGGTGGAGTCGCATGACTTTGGCAAAGGCACCTCATCGCGGTCGACCAAACTGGTGCATGGTGGGGTGCGCTACTTGGCACAAGGCAATATTGCCTTGGTGCACGAAGCCCTGCACGAACGGGGCTACCTGCTGCACAACGCACCGCACTTGGCTCAACCCCTGCCCTTCGTGATGCCGTCTTACCAGTGGTGGGAGCAACCGTTTTATGGGGCGGGGCTGAAGGCCTACGATGTGTTGGCCGGCAATGCCGGTTTGGGAGCCACGGCGTTTTTGAATGCCGATGAAACCCGTGCATGCGTGCCCGGTGTCAACACCAATGGCCTGCGCGGCGGCGTGAAATACTGGGACGGGCAGTTTGACGACGCCCGTTTGGCCTTGGCGCTGGCCCGAACGGCGGCGGCCCAGGGTGCACTGTTGGTGAATTACTGCGAAGCCACCGGGTTCATCCACGAGCAGGGCCGCTTGGCCGGTTTGCTGTGCCGCAGCCAGGAACGTGCGCGCAGTTTCGAATTGCGGGCCCGGTGTGTGGTCAATGCCACCGGTGTGTGGGTGGATGCCTTGCGCGGGCTGGACAACCGTGCTTGCGATCGCCCCAACAAGCCGCTGGTGGCGCCGAGCCAGGGGGTGCATTTGGTGGTGGACCGGGATTTTTTGCCCAGCAGCCACGCATTGCTGGTGCCCAAAACCGCCGACGGGCGGGTGCTGTTTGCCGTGCCCTGGCTCGGCAAGGTGATTTTGGGCACCACCGATACACCGTGCCACGACTTGGCCCGAGAACCAAGGCCTTTTGCACAAGAGGTCGCTTTCATACTCAACGAGTCGGCCCGCTACTTGGTGCAAGCCCCCCAACGCGGGGACGTGCGCAGTGCGTGGGTGGGATTGCGCCCACTGGTGAAAACCGGGGGCGACGGCACCCATACCCAAGGCCTCAGCCGGGAACACACGGTGAACATCAGCCCTTCGGGGCTGGTCACGGTGACCGGTGGCAAATGGACCACATACCGGGCGATGGCAGAAGACGTGTTGGCCCGCTGCCAAACCGCAGGCTTGTTGCCCCCCTTGCCCGCACCCAGCACGGCTCGGCACGCTTTGGTCGGCGCTCCGGCCTCGGGGCAACCCAGCACACCGTTGAGCGCGCCCCCAGGCCCGCATGTTTACGGCACCGAACAAGCGGTGTTGAACCGGTTACCTGGCGGCGACCACCGGCTGGCACCGGGCTTAACCGAGGCGATGGTGCGCTTTGCTGCGCGATTTGAATACGCACGCACCGTGGAAGACGTGCTGGCGCGGCGCAGCCGCTTGCTGTTTTTGGATGCCCAGGCAGCGTGCGAGGCAGCACCGGCCGTGGCAGCCGTCCTGGCGGAAGAACTGGGCCACGAAGTGCCTGTGACCGAATTTTTAGAGCTTGCGCTCAGTTACGGCACCCTGCCTTGACCTGGCTCAGCGGGTCGCCCCAGCCGGTTTCAGTCGTGCTCTCGCAACGCTTCCACATAGACCTTGAGTTGGTGCTGCCAGGCCCGTTTGGTGGGAACGTCCACAAAACTGGCCTCGAAACTGTTGTAAGCCAATTGGTAGGCCTGTTTGATACCCAGGTTCAGGGCCGAAAAGGTTTGCACAAAGTTGTCGCCCAAATAGCCACCGAAATAGGCCGGGTCGTCTGAATTGAGGGTGACACAGAGCCCAGCATCCAACATTTTCGGCAGGTTATGCTCGGCCAGCGTGCCAAACACTTTCAATTTCACGTTGGACAGCGGGCACACGGTCAGGGGCACTTGTTGCTCGGCCAAGCGCTGCACCAGGCGAGCGTCTTGCATGGCTTGCACGCCGTGGTCGATGCGTTCTGCCATCAAGCCATCCAACGCGCCCCAGATGTAAGCGGGCGGCCCCTCTTCACCTGCGTGGGCCACCACGTGCAGGCCCAAGGTGCGGCACAGCGCGAAGACCCGTGCGAATTTCTCGGGCGGGTGGCCCACCTCGCTGGAATCCAGCCCAACACCCACGATGTGTTGCCGATGAGGCAACATGGCCTCCACCGTGGCAAAGGCATCTTCTTCGCTGAGGTGGCGCAAAAAGCACATGATCAACGACGCGCTCACACCCAGTTGGTCGTGGGCATCAGCGCAAGCCCGCCGCAACCCGCCTACAACCACGTCCATGGGCACCCCACGGGCGGTGTGGGTCTGCGGATCAAAAAAGATTTCGGCGTGCAGGATGTGATCGGCGCCGGCGCGCTGCAAATAAGCCCACGCCATGTCGTAAAAATCCTGCTCGGTCAACAAGACGCTGGCGCCTGCGTAATAAATGTCCAGAAAGCTTTGCAAGTCGGTGAAGGCGTAGGCGGCGCGCAGGGCTTCAACGTTCGGATATGGCAGTGTTACACCATTGCGCTGGGCCAGCTGAAAGATCAGCTCGGGCTCCAGCGAACCTTCGATGTGGATGTGCAGTTCGGCCTTGGGCATGCGACGCAGCACCTCGGGCAAACGTTCGGGGGTGATATGCGGAACTTTGAACATGGGGTGTCTCCTGGGCGGCACAAAAAAAGCCCGATGCGCTTGGAGCGGACCGGGCTTTTTCAAACGAACATGCAGGTCCGATCAGTTGGGCACTTTGCCTTCCACGCCTTTGACGTAGAACTTGATCCCACCCAGGAAGGCGTCATCGGCCACCGCGTCTTTGGCCAGCACTTCTTTGCCGGCCTGGTCTTTCAGCGGGCCTTTCCAAATAGCGAAGCTGCCGTCTTTCAGGCCAGCTTTGACGGTCTCGACCTTGGCCTTGACATCGGCGGGCACGTCTTCGGCCACGGAAACCATGTCGATGGCGCCTTCTTTCACGCCCCACCATGCGCTGCCAGTGCTCCAGGTGCCATTGAGGGCATCACCCACGGCCTTTTTGTAATAGGGCCCCCAATTGATGACGGCGGAACCCAGGTGGGCTTTGGGGCCGTAGGCGGTCATGTCGCTGTCCCAGCCGAAGGCGCGCTTGCCCAGCTTTTCGGCGGTTTGCAACACAGCCGAAGAATCGGTGTTTTGCATCAGCACGTCGGCCCCACCGTTGATGAGAGAGGTGGCGGCCTCGGTTTCTTTCGGTGGGTCGAACCAGCCATTCACCCACACCACCTTGGTTTTGACTTTGGGGTTGACCGATTGCGCGCCCAGCGTGAAGCTGTTGATGTTGCGGATCACCTCGGGGATTGGAATGGAAGCCACCACGCCCAGGGTGTTGGATTTGGTCATGCTGCCCGCGATGATGCCGGCCATGTACGCGCCTTCGTAGGTGCGGCTGTCGTAGGTGCGCATGTTGTCGGCGGGTTTGTAGCCGGTGGCATGCTCAAATTTCACGTCTTTGAATTCCGGGGCCACTTTGAGCATGGGCTCCATGTAACCAAAGGTGGTGCCAAACACCACTTTGTTGCCCTGGCTGGCCAGGTCGCGAATCACGCGCTCGGCGTCGGCGCTTTCAGGCACGTTTTCCACGTAGCTGGTAACCACCTTGTCGCCGAACTCGGCCTCGACGGCTTTGCGCCCGTTGTCGTGCGCAAAGGTCCAGCCACCGTCGCCCACGGGGCCCACGTAGGCAAAGGCCACCTTCAAAGGTTCGGGTTTCGCGGGTGCCGGCGCTGCAGCGGGTGCAGCCGCAACGGGTTCCTCTTTTTTACCGCAAGCGGCCAGCGTGGCCACAGCAACGGCGGAAAGTGCCACGACTTTCAACCACGAACGTTTGTGCAGATTTGCCATAAGGACTCCTTGAAAACAATCACCAACAACAGACGAAACCGGTATCGGCCACCCGTCAAGACCCCGGATAAAAGGGTTTGCCGATCGAAGCTGGCATATTAACGCGTATCCATTGCGGGTTTCGCGAAATCAGTACCAAAACGATCACTGTGGCCAGGTATGGCAGCATGGTCAAGAACTGACTGGGCACATCCACCCCCATGCCTTGAAGGTGAAACTGCAGCATGGTCACGCCACCAAACAAATAGGCCCCCAGCAATACCCGTGCCGGGCGCCAGGTGGCGAACGTCGTCAGGGCCAAGGCAATCCAGCCTTTGCCGGCGATCATGCCCTCCACCCACAGCGGTGTGTAAACCGTAGACACATACGCACCTGCCAGGCCGCAAAGCGCCCCCCCCGCTGCCACGGCCAGCAAACGGATGCGCCGCACAGGGTAACCCAGGGCGTGCGCCGATTCGGGGCTTTCGCCCACGCTGCGCAACACCAAACCGGCGCGCGTGCGGTAAAGAAACCAGATCAAGCCCAAGGCGATTGCCACGGCGGCGTACACCATGGGGTGGTGTTTGAAAAGCGCGTTGCTAAGAAAAGGGATGTCGGACAAATAAGGCACGGCAAACTGGGCTTGTTCGGGCAATTTCTCTTGCACAAACCGGGTGCCTGCAAAGGCCGAGAAACCGGCCCCAAACAGGCTGAGCGCCAAACCGGTGGCGTACTGGTTGGTGTTGAGCCAGATGACCAACAACCCAAACACCACCGCCAACCCGGCACCGGCGACCATGCCTGCGGCCAGCCCCAGAAACGTGCTTTGGGTGCCTACCACGGTGGCAAAGCCTGCCAGGGCGGCACACAGCATCATGCCCTCGGCACCCAAGTTGACGATACCCGCTTTTTCGTTGATCAGCAGGCCCAGAGCGGCGATGGCGAGCACGGTACCTGCGTTCAACGAAGCGGCCAACAACAGAGCGGTTGATTCCATTATTTCCCCCACTTCACACGGTAGGCAATCAAGGTGTCGCAAGCCAGCAGCGCGAACAACAGAAGGCCCTGGAACACGCCTGTGATGGACTTGGGCAACCCCAAGCGGGATTGAGCCAACTCACCACCGATGTAGAACATGCTCATCAAAACAGCTGAAAACACAATGCCCACGGGGTGCAGGCGCCCCACAAAAGCCACAATGATGGCAGCAAAACCGTAACCGGCGGGCACGAAAGGCGTGAGCTGGCCGATGGGGCCAGCCACCTCCACTGCGCCGGCCAAGCCAGCCATGCCGCCAGACACCAGCAACGCCACCCACAGCGCGCGACGCGAGGAAAAACCGGCGTAACGTGCAGCGGCAGGGGCCAAACCGCCCACCTGCTGGGCAAACCCAGAATAGGTTCTGAACAGATAAACCCACACCGCTGCCACCCCTGCCAGCGCCAGCAGCAAACCGGCGTTGACCCGCGAGCCTTGCATCAGTTTGGGAATTTGCGTGACCGCATCAAAGGTCTTGGTTTGCGGAAAGTTGTAACCCAGCGGGTCTTTCCAGGGGCCGTAGACCAAATAGTTGAGCAATTGCACGGCCACGTACACCAGCATCAGACTGACCAGGATTTCGCTGGCGTTGAATTTGTCGCGCAGCAACGCCACCACACCGGCCCACAACATGCCGCCCAGCACCCCGGCGAGCAGGATCGCCGCGACGATCCAGCCACCCGTGGTTTTGTCGGCCAACAGGGCCACGCCCCCCGCCGCAATCGCACCGAACACAAACTGACCTTCGGCACCGATGTTCCACACATTGGAACGAAAACACACCGCCAAACCCAGCGCAATCAGCAGCAGGGGCGTGGCTTTGACCATGAGTTCGCCCACGGCGTAGGGGGTTTTGATGGGGTCCCAGAAGAAGACCTGCAACCCGCGCACCGGGTCTTTGCCCAGGGCCGCAAACAGGGTGACGCCGATGACCACCGTGATGACCAGCGCCAACACCGGCGAGGCGTAGCTCCACCAGGGCGATGGCTGTGGCCGAACTTCAAGCTTGAGCATGTGCGCCCTCCCACAAGCCTGACATCCAGGCCCCAATTTGTGCCACCGTGGCTTGCGCGCGCATGACTGTGGGGGACAAACGCCCCTTGGCGATCACGTACAGCCGGTCGCTGATTTCAAACAATTCGTCGAGTTCCTCGCTGACCACCAACACGGCGCAACCGGCGTCGCGCAGCTTCAGGATTTCGCTGCGTATTTGCGCCGAAGCACCCACATCCACCCCCCAGGTGGGTTGGCTGACCACGAACAGCTTGGGGCGGGCTTCGATTTCGCGGCCCACAATGAACTTTTGCAAGTTGCCCCCCGACAGGGATTTGGCCACCGCATCGGGGCCGTTGGCCTTGACTTTGTAGGTGGCGATGATGCTTTGTGCTTGTTGGCGCAAAGCCTTCAAACGCAGCCAGCCGAAGCGCCCCACGGCGTCCCGGCGCGACAACAACAGGTTGTGCGCCAGGCTCAGTGTGGGCACAGCCCCCCGGCCCAGGCGTTCTTCGGGCACAAAATGGAGCCCCCACTTGCGACGGCGGGCGGGACTCAGGCGAGACACATCCTGCCCAGCCACGGCAATGCTGCCCACGGGCGCGGTGGGATTTTCGCCCGACAGCACCTGCAGCAGTTCGGCCTGGCCGTTGCCCGAGACGCCCGCAATGCCGACCACCTCGCCCGATTTCACCGTCAAGGCCACGTCCACCAGCGAGGTGCCGAACGGGTCGGCACTGGGCAAGGACAGGTTCTTCACCTCCAGCACGGTGTGGCCCGGGGCGTAGGCACGCGCCGCAAGCGCCGGGGGCTCGGCGCCGATCATCAAACGGCTGAGCGAGGCGTTGCTTTCCTGACGCGGGTCGCACACGCCCGTGACCTTGCCGCCGCGCATGACGGTGCAATCGCTGCACAGCTCCCGGATTTCGTGCAACTTGTGGCTGATGTACAAAATGCTGCACCCCTCCTGCGCCAGTTTGCGCAACACCACAAACAACTTTTCCACGGCCTGCGGGGTCAGCACCGAAGTGGGTTCGTCCAGAATCAGCAGCTGCGGTTGGGTCAGCAACGCCCGGATAATTTCAACCCGTTGCATCTCGCCCACACTCAGCGAATGCACTGGCCGGGCGGGGTCAATGTCCAGGCCGTATTCCTTGGCCTTGAGTGCAATGCTTTCGCTCACCTCTGGCAGGCTCAAGGTTTTGTCCAGGCCCAGCCACACGTTTTCCGCGACCGTCAAGGTCTCGAACAGGCTGAAATGCTGGAACACCATGCTGATACCGAGTGCCCGAGCCTCTTGCGGGTTGCGTATGTGCACCGGCTTGCCATTGAACAGCACCGCTCCATCGTCGGGTTTGACCGCACCGTAGATGATTTTCATCAAGGTGGACTTGCCTGCGCCGTTTTCACCCAGCACCGCGTGAACGGTACCGGGCGCCACGGTCAAGGAAACGCCGTCGTTGGCCACCACGCCGGGATAGCGTTTGGTGATCTGGGTGAGTTGCAGGCGTGGCGGAGCGTTCATGGGCGACTCAATGGGTGGTGGGCGGGGTGCCCTGAGAGGCATTGTCGTGCAGGTCGGTGGCAGCCAGGCCCGACGCGGAGGGTGTTTTTTTGAGTTGCATGGCAACGGTTTTGATGGCCTCGCGCAACCACTGGGCTGCGGGCGAAGCGTGCGTGCGCTCGTGCCAAAGCTGGTAGTACATCATGCGCGGAAATGGCACCGGCGAAGGCAGCAGGGTCACTGGCAAATGGGCGGTAAAGCGCTCGCAATACTGTCGGCCCGTGGTCAGCACCAACAGGCTGGACGCCACCATGGCCGGAATCAAACCAAAATGGGGGCACCGCGTGGTGATGTTGCGCACCAAGCCCAGGCTGTTGAGGTGGTCGTCAATCACACCCCGCGCGCCCGGGTGAGTGGCGGCGGGCGCGATGTGGTCGGCCTGCAGCCACGACTCCAGGTCCCAGCCCCGGCGCACGGCTGGGTGGTTGTTGGACACCAGACACACCACTTCGTCACCGAACAGGCGGCCCAGGTGCAAATCTTCGGGTGGGCGCGGCCAATTGCCCACCACCACATCGCACTCCCCCTGGGCCAAGCGGCGGTGGTAGTCGGAATCGGCCGAAAGGGACTGGATATCGATGGGGCACAAAGGTGCGTGAGCCTTGATATGCGCCACCAAACGGGGCAAAAAATCCGGGTCAAGGTAATCGCTGGCGGCCAGACTGAAGGTGTGGCGCGCTGTGACGGGGTTGAACGCCCGCGCATCGGAAAACAGCACCTCGGCACTGCGCAGGATGTTGGCCGCAGGCTCTACCATGCGCAAAGCCACTGCGGTGGGCACCATGCCGGCCCCCGAGCGCACCAGCAGTGGGTCGCCCGACATGTCGCGCAAACGCCGCAGCGCAGCACTGACGGCGGGCTGGTACATGCCCAGGCGCATGGCGGCCCGGGAAACGCTGCGTTCGGTAAGCACGGTATGCAAGACCCTGATGAGATGTAGATCTATCTTGTCGAAAAGCGTTTGGTCTTTCATACCCGGTTTGCCATTGGGACGATACGATGACACATATATTGCATCCCACGCAACACAGCTACTCTTGCGCGCATGAAACACAATCCACATTCCCAGCCGCTGACTTTTGTAAAACGTGGCCAACGGGTTTCGATAGCCAATGTACCACCCAGCCGCACCTTGTTGCAGGTGCTGCGCGCCGACATGGGTCTCCCGGGCACCAAGGAAGGCTGCGGCGAGGGCGACTGTGGTGCCTGCACCGTCGTGGTGGCCGAACGCGAAGGCAGCGACCTGCGCTACCGGGCGGTGAACAGCTGCATCAAGTTGGCGCATTCGGTGCAAGGCATGGCGCTGTGGACGGTGGAAGACCTGCAACAGGCCGATGGCAGCCTGCACCCGGCGCAACAAGCCATGCTGGAGCTGCACGGGTCGCAATGCGGTTTTTGCACCCCCGGTTTTGTGATGAGCCTGTTTGGTATGTACCAAAACCACGTGCGGCAAGGCTGTGCCATCACACGCGATCAAGCCCAAGCCGACCTGTCAGGCAACCTGTGCCGCTGCACCGGCTACCGCCCCATCCTGGAAGCCGCCCAGGCCATGGGTGAGTTGCCCATGCCCCCACAAGACGAAGCCACACTGCTGGCAGCGTTGCAGGCCCTGGAATGCGAAGCTGGTCAAAGCCAGGAGAGCCGGGCTGTACAAACTTACCTGGCCCCCACCACGCTGGCAGGTCTGCTGCAGGCCCGTGCCCAGCACCCAAAGGCCCAACTGGTGGCGGGCTGCACCGACGTGGGGCTGTGGGTGACCAAAGGCTTTCAGCAATACGAACAGGTGCTGGACACCACCCGGGTGGCGGAACTGCGAAGCATTCAACGCGATGCCCACCACCTGGTGATTGGCGCCGCCGCAACTTTGACCGACGCGTTTGCCGCCGTGACCTCAGACCGCCCGCAGCTGAAGGCATTTGCACAACGCTTTGCCGGCCTGCCCGTGCGCAACGCGGGCACCCTGGGCGGCAACGTGGCCAATGGATCACCGATTGGCGACTCCATGCCCTTGCTGCTGGCCCTGGATGCGCAAGTCGTGCTGATGCGCTGGGACGCAACAAAAAACCAGCCGGTCGAACGCAGTATGCCCTTGCGGGATTTCTACACAGGCTACCGGAAGAACGTGCTGCAATCCGACGAAGTGCTAACCCGCATCCAAGTGCCCGCCGCCGCAACGGTGTACCAACCCGACGCAGGCACGGGCACGGGCACAGATGGCGAATGGGTGCGTGTTTACAAAGTGTCCAAACGGTTTGACGACGACATTTCTGCCGTCTGCCTGGCCTTGGCGCTGGAAATTGAAAACGGAACTGTGAAGCATGCGCGGCTGGGTTTGGGCGGCGTAGCGGCCACCCCGGTGCGTGCGCCGCAAACCGAAGCCGCCCTGGCAGGCCAACCCTGGAACGCGGCCACCGCAGCCCACGCCGGTGCGGTGCTGGCCGACGAGTTCACCCCCATTTCCGACATGCGGGCCAGTGCAGCCTACCGTCGACAGGTATTGGGCCATCTGATGCAACGCGCCTGGCTGGAAAGCTCAAACACAGGGCACCCCATCAGCTTGGAAACCCTGCACCCCAGCCTGGTGTCCCATGCCCACGGACCGCGGGTCAGCGAAGCGGAGGACCGCGCATGAACGCCCCCACACCCCACACCGCCTGCGGCCAGCCGCACCCCCACGAAAGCGCCCGCGCCCAGCTGACAGGGGCCGCCACCTACGTGGACGACATGCCCACCTTGCAAGGCACCTTGCACGCGGCCCCCATCATCAGCCAAGTGGCGCATGGCCGCTTCTTGGGCCTGGATGCCACCGAAGCCCTGGCCCTGCCCGGCGTGCGGGCGGTGCTGACAGCAAATGACATCCCAGGTGACCCCATATTGGCCGCCTTCGCCCACGACGAACCCATATTTGCCCTGGACACGGTGCAACACGTGGGCCAAGTGCTGGGCTTGGTGGTGGCCGACGACATGGTGACAGCCCGCCGAGCGGCCAAACGCGTACAGCAGCGCATGGACGCCCTGCCCCCTGTGCTGAGCGTGCGCGAAGCCCATGCCCAACAAAGCTATGTATTGCCGCCGGTGCACGTGATCCGTGGCGACGCCAGCCAGGCCCTGCAAACAGCGGCCCACGTTTTGCGTGGCAGTTTCGAGGTGGGTGGGCAAGAACACTTTTACCTAGAAGGCCAAATTGCCTACGCCATTCCACTTGAACAACAGCAGTGGCTGATACACAGCAGCACCCAGCATCC
>JACCDQ012204546.1_pt1 | contig 18536 bp, 17 predicted proteins | sample 7446031 | NCBI WGS metagenome assembly JACCDQ01 (sample SAMN15323442, study PRJNA562643) | freshwater metagenome | isolation source: river surface water | place: USA:Blue River Watershed | collected 2017-08-17
AAACGAATATATACAGTCGTTTGCCCTCGATGATGAGTTTGATGCTCAAAACATTTCGCTAGTGCCATACCTTTCGTCATCTCGAATCTGCCAAATAATTTTACCTGCTCATTCAACTGTGCTGAAGTCATTTTTTTGATACTTTCAATCGCAAAATCATAGCCCGATAGAACAAGTTTCGTCACATTTGCCTTAGATTTATCGCTCGCTTTTTCTGATTCACCAAAGCCAACCGGACTTTTTTCTCCCGTTGCTCCAGATACAAACCCATAATTTGCGTCTGTTAAATGAAGCATTTGTTCGGCAAAAGAACGCATCTCGGGCGTTGGCTTCAAAGCATAACCCGCTTCTGGCATTGCCTCTAAATACTCTTGGGTGTAAATTTTGGCACGCTCCCACTCTTTCACAATCTCGTCCAAAGTGCCTTGTGCAAAAGAATTAATGGACATTATTGTTATTAACAAAAAAGATAGTAAAAATTTGTTTTTCTTCATCTGAATTATGGTTTTAATCGACAAATATAAATGATTAAATAATTAAATCTTCTAAAATTTTAACATTAAAATAAAGCTCTTTTGATTATTCTAAGCGAAAAAATCGATTCTTGAATGTTGATATCTATTTTGACTTGAATCTGTTTCGACCAATATTTCACCAAACCATACCAAATTTAGTACACTCGTAACACAAAAACGCTCCATTCAACGTTGGAATAATTGTTTCTTCGCTAAAAAGTTTGTCCTTCCTAGAAGAAAATTTGTAAATTTACATAAATATAAATAGGCAAATCAAAATGAAAGCAAAATACATCAACCCATTTACGGACTTTGGTTTTAAAAAAATCTTCGGAGAAGAGGCTAGTAAACCTATGCTTATTGACTTTTTGACCAGTATTTTGCCTGAAAATATCATCGTTGATTTGACTTTTAAGGACAAAGAAAAACTTGGAAAATCCCAAGATGACAGAAAAGCAATTTACGATATTTATTGCCAAACCGTACAAGGTGAAAAAATAATCGTCGAACTCCAAAAAGCCAAACAAAATTATTTCAAAGATAGAACCATTTATTACGCTTCTTTTCCGATACAAGAACAAGCAGATAAAGGCGAATGGAATTATAATTTAAAGGCTGTTTATTGCATTGGAATATTGGATTTCAAGTTCGACGAAGACTTGCTTTCTATCGGGGAAGTCATTCATACCGTTCAGTTAAAAGACCAAAACAACCAAGTATTTTACGACAAATTAAAGTTTGTTTACTTGGAAATGCCCCATTTCAATAAAAATGAAAAAGAGCTAAATACTAGACTTGACAAATGGCTATACTTCATCAAAAACTTGGAAGACTTTCAAAATATCCCAGAAGTTTTCAAAGACGAAATATTTGTTCAGGCTTTTGAAAAGGCTGAAATTGCAAAATATTCTGAAAAAGAAAAAGATGAATACGAACAAAGTTTAAAAACTTACAGAGACTTGAAAGGCGTGATTGATACAGCATTTGACCAAGGAAAAATCGAAGGAATGATTGAAGGAAAAATTGAAGTTGCTAAAAGTTTAAAAGAGAATGGTGTTCCTTTGGAAATTATTATAAAAACAACAGGACTCTCCAAACAACAAGTAGAAAATCTATAAACCAACGAGGAAAAAAGTTTGTATTTATTTTACCAAAAATTGAAGTTTGGGTGATGTTTTTTGCAGTCAAATTCATTCAAAATTACATAAAAAATTAGATTTTATCCCTAGATAAGAGGCTATTTGGGGATAAGAAATTCGTTGAGTAGCGAAAAGTATTCCGATTTAAAATAAAGACCCTTGTACGATTTTTGGCAAAAAAATTGGCTCTTGAATTTTGATAGCTGTTTTGAGTTGGAGCTGTTTTGACCAATATTTTGCTAATTCAGGGGCAAAAGTATTATCGCCACAATGTATAAAAATAAAAGCTTTTTTTAAGCCTTTATCTACCCATTCTGCTATTTTAGACGTCCATTCTTCTGCTCTTGAATAATCCGTTGGGTGCAATTCATTTCCGACAAAACGTAAAGTCAATACCGCATTCGTCAAGCTCCCATGCAGTACATCTCTTCTCCCCGCCACATCCGACATCACCATCCCAATATTTAAAGAAGCTAACAATTTACAGGTATGTTGCCAAATAGATTCCTGACGAAACCAATCTGGATGACGAAATTCGACAGCAATAGGCAATTCTGAAGGCAATTGTCGTAAATATTTTTCTAATATTCCAAGTTTTTGTGGTCCAAAATATGGCGAGAGCTGTAAAAACGAAGTCCCTAAGGTGTCTTCCAACCCCAAAATAGAATCACAAAATTGTTGAGTCAATGACTCACAAGCTACTAATTGCTTTTCATGACTAATAATTTGAGGGAATTTAGGACAAAATTTAAAGCCACTACTGACCGAATTTTTCCATTTTAAAATTGTTTCTACCGTAGGAATTTGATAATGCGTTACATTCAGTTCGATGGTATTGAATTGTTTGGCATAATGCACAAGAAAATCTTTTTCTTTGGCAAAAGTTGGATAAATTTTCCCTACCCATTCTTTGTTTGACCAAACAGGCAATCCAATATAAATCTCCGCCTCATTTTTTTCAGAAACATGAGCCGCCAAGCTTTGATAAGTAAAAGGATTATCTGCTGGAAGGGAAAAATCTACGTTTGAAATATCTTGTAATTTGCCAAAATCCATGAAAATAGAATTAATTTAAAAGCAAATTTCAATATATTTGAGGATTAATTACAATATTTTGGTTAATATTTAATAAAATTACCGAAATTGACCTTCAACCTTAGCAACAACAATGAAAAAAATCATCCTAACATTCGTATTTATGGGAATAGTATCGACCCTCTTTGCTCAAAAAAATCCCGTATTATTGTATCCGGAAGGCACTCCAGGACTAAAAGAGGGCATCAATATTCCAGAAAATTCCAAAACGGACGGAGGAATTACGCGGGTAAATGATGTTACCCAACCTGCTTTATATGTCTATCAACCGAAGCAAAAAAAAACAGATGCCGCCGTTATTATCTGCCCGGGGGGCGGTTATAGTATTTTGGCAATCGACCATGAAGGATATGAAATTGCCGAATGGTTCAATTCCAAGGGAATCACTGCTTTTGTATTAAAATACCGACTTCCTCAAGAAAATCTCTTCACGCATGTTGATATTCGTCCGCTCCAAGATGCCCAACAAGCCATTCGTTTGGTAAGAAAAAATGCAGCAAAATATGGCATTTCTCCTGACAAAATAGGGATTATGGGTTTTTCTGCTGGGGGCCACTTAGCTTCCACTGCTTCGACACATTTCAATAGACAAGTGGGCGAAACAGCAGACCCAAGCAGCAATGTCCGTCCTGATTTTTCTATTTTGATATATCCTGTTATTTCTATGGGAGATAAATTTACACACACGGGGTCAAGAAATAACCTCATCGGGCAAAATCCGAGCATTGAAAACGCAGATTTATATTCAAATGACAAGCAAGTCAGCAAAGATACTCCCCCAACCTTCCTCATTAGCACCACAGACGATTGGGTTGTACCAGAAAACAGTATTAATTACTTTTTAGCCTGCAAAAAAAATAATGTTCCGGTGGAGATGCACATTTTTGCCAAAGGAGGACATGGATACGCCCTTAAAAAGAGAAGTTTAGGTGCGGTTGAAAAATGGCCGGCTCGTTTAGAAGATTGGTTAAAAGACCGCAAATTATTATAATTTTACAATAATTCTTAAATATTAATACAAATGAATGACGATTTTGACATTTTGGTAGATCGAACCAATACAGACAGCTTCAAATGGGAAAAGTACAAAAACCGAGATATTATCCCCTTATGGGTAGCCGATATGGATTTTAAGGCTGCTCAACCAATATTGAAAGCTATTGAAGACGTCGCCAAGCAAGGAGTGATTGGTTATTGGCAGACTCCCGATGAATTAACAGAAATCGTAATCAAAAGATTAGAAGAGAAGCACCATTGGAAAATTCAAAAAGATTGGATTGTTTGGTTGCCAGGTTTGGTTCCAGGGCTTACGTTGTCTTGTTTAAGTGTAGGCGATGCCGAAGATGAAATCATTACAACTGTACCCGTGTATGGGCCATTTATGAAAGCCCCCCTTGCCGCCAACAAGAAATTGGTAAAAGTGCAAATGAAATTGGAAAATGAGCGTTGGACTTTGGATTTTGAGGCAATTAAAGCAGCTATTACCCCAAAAACAAAAATGTTTATGCTATGTAATCCTTACAATCCTGGAGGAACAGTCTTTAGCAAAGAGGAACTTCAAACATTAAGTGAGATTTGTGCAGAACATCAGATAATCATTTGTTCAGACGAAATTCATTGCGATTTAATTCTCGATGAAACGAAACAACATACCTCTATTGCAAGCCTAAGCAAAGTCGCAGAAGAGCAAACAATCACGTTGCTAGCTCCAAGCAAAACTTTCAATATTGCAGGGCTAGGCTGTTCGTTTGCTGTTATTCCTAATGAATCACTGAGAACCAAATTTGCCAACCTAAAATACCTTTACGAACCGATGAACTCTGCTTTTGCCTACCGAGCGGCTCTTGCTGCATACAGAGATTGTGAAGATTGGAATCTAAAATTATTGAGCTATCTTCGTAAAAATCACGATTACCTTTTAAAAGAAATAAATAGCATCAAAGGTATGAAAATGTATCCACTTGAAGCAACTTATTTAGCGTGGATTGATGTACGAGAAACTGGGATAGAGAATATCGGTACATTTTTGGAAGAGGCAGGTGTCGGAATTTCGGAAGGTGAATTTTACTTTGATGGCAAAGGCTTCATTCGCCTAAACTTCGGAACACAATTTTCGAGATTACAAGAAGCCGTAGAACGAATCAAAAAAGCATTTAATTCATAAAAAAAGACCATGCCCGAACAAAAATTCGGGCATGGTTTCAAATTTAAGAGAATGCTTGTTTATTGATTCCTTTTCTTCAATTAGTTAAGAACTTGCCAATACTAGTACTTCAGGAAAGTGTATAAATGTCAATAAACAAAAAATATTTTTAATTAGTCTTCCCATTACTACCTCCCTTTTATCATTTGTACCAAAATATGGTTTAAAATAATAAATCCAAATCTAAAGTAGCTTTTAGATGAACTAAACTCGGATTTTTATTGGCTAAATAATCGAATTTTTCTTGTGCGGTATAAGGGCGTTTTTCTTGTGAATGATTTTCTGCAATTTCTGCATTAAATTGAATCGCACTATTGCGTATTTGCTGCCGCACAAATGTTGCCAAATCTTGTTTAATTTGGTTAAAAGTATCTATTTGTACACTATTATCTAGGTGTAAAGTGAGCATCATGCCTTCCAAAATAAACTCTCTTTTTAGCATAATTTTCAGGGTTTCATTGTCCTGACTATCTGCAAAGGTATTCATAGCAAGCCTTACTTCCGAGTCTGTAAAAGGCTCGTTATACACTGGGGCGATGCTTTCCTGAACTTGGGCTTCCGATTTATTAGTTTTCGGATTTAATATAGGTTCTTCGATTCCAATAGTGGAACGTAGTTTCGTATTGGAATAATTAATGAGCGATTTTTGAATGACTTTCCCCTCAATAGTAGGGGAAATAGCCTGTTTATCAGGGATATTATTACTTAATGCTTTTATATCATCGTTTTTTTTTTCGTCCCCTATCTGATTGGGTAGCTCACTTAGTTGTAATACTTGCTGAATCTGCGAAAGCTTCATCAAGCCAATTTCCACATGTAAGCGTTGATTTTTGGCAGTTTTAAAATTCAAATCTAATTGACTTCCAATACTTAGAGATGAAAAAAGATACGATAGAGATACTTTTGACGATTGTTCAGAATATTTATCTTGGATGGAAGATGCCACTTGCAATAATTTGATAGTCTGTTGGTCTTTACAAACCATTAAATTTCTGAAATGCTCATTCAATCCTATCACAAATTGATGAATATCAAAACCTTTATTGATAATTTCATCTAAAATCAACAAAGCGTCCGAGGTTTTACTATCGGATAAAGCATCTACCATTTTGAAATAATAGTCATAGTCCAAAATATGTAAATTATCCAAAACTGCCTCATAGCTCAGTTTATTTCCTGCCGAAAAAGTTACGTTCAAATCAAACATAGAAAGTGCGTCACGCAAGCCCCCATCTGCTTTTTGTGCAATTAGCTCCAAGGCTTGATAATCGGCTTCGACACTTTCTTTTCGGGCAACATTTGCTAAATGGTCGGCAATATTTTTGATTTGAATACGATTAAAATCAAAAATTTGACATCTACTTAGAATTGTGGGTAAAATTTTATGTTTTTCAGTTGTCGCTAAGATGAAAATAGCATAGCTCGGTGGTTCTTCCAATGTTTTCAGGAAAGCATTAAAAGCCGCTTGTGAAAGCATGTGAACCTCATCGATGATATAGATTTTGTATTTGCCCGATTGTGGTGGAAATCTCACTTGGTCTGTTAAATTTCTGATGTCTTCCACAGAATTATTGGAGGCAGCATCCAATTCATGAATGTTGAAAGAAGCATTATTGCTAAAGCTTTTGCAAGAATCACATTCATTACATGGAGAAATATCGTCGCTTAGGTTTTGACAATTGATAGTTTTAGCCAAAATTCTTGCACATGTGGTTTTCCCAACACCCCTTGGACCACAAAATAAAAAAGCTTGGGCTAAGTGATTGGTGCGAATCGCATTTTGTAAGGTGGTGGTAATGTGTGCCTGACCCACGACGGCATCGAAGGTAATTGGACGATATTTTCGAGCTGAAACAACAAATTTTTCCATGTTGCAAGTTACAAAAAAAATGAATTATTCAGAAAATTGCTTGCTACAATGCTGAATTATATTTAAAATTAAGCTAATATTTTATTAATAATGAAGACACTTTTCAAAATCAAGCAGTTAAATCATGTCGCCATTCAAATATCGGATGTCGAGCGGAGTCGAATTTTTTATTCAGAGATATTAGGTCTGAAAGAAATCGAGCCTCCGGCATTTTCTTATCCAGTCGTTTGGTATGACTTAGGCGAAGGGCGGCAGTTACACCTCATTGCTCGTTCGCCAGAAAAGGATTTTGTTCCGATTAAAAGTAATCACTTTGCCTTGGAAGTGGAAAATATTCATGCTATTCAAGCTTATTTTGAAGAAAATAAGGTAAATTTTTTACCCTTAAAACCCCGTCCAGATGGAGTTTTACAATTGTTTTTCAATGATCCAGACGAGAATTTTATCGAATTTTGTCAATTTCTTTGAAAAATATTCAAATAATTTGAATTTATAAGCCAGAGGCTACTTCATCAATGACTTCCATTAAATAATCGATGGAGGAAGTTTGTTTGCGATGATTAATCAAGCAAGCCCTAAGCACAAATTTACCATTCAACTTGGTTCCAGCAATGAATATCCTCCCGTCTTTTTCCAAAGCATCTGTCAATTTTAAGTTAAATTCTGATAATTCATCTTCAGACAGCCCTTCTTTGATGTATCTGAAACAAATGACAGCTAATTTATCTTGAGACATTAGCTCGAAATTAGATGTTTGTTTGATTTGTTCAGCTAAATAATTTGCCAATAAAATATCTTTACGAATCATCTGCTGAATTTTTTCAAATCCATATACTTTGACAGATAACCATACTTTGAAAGCCTTGGCGTTTCGAGACAATTGAAAATAATGTTCATTAAATTCGATTTTTCCATCTCCCGAATTATGCAAATAATCGGCTTGCTTGAAGTACGTCTCCCTTAAAATATCCCAATTTTTTACCAAAACACAGCCTATCTCAAAAGGCTGATAAAGCCATTTGTGAAAATCTAGTGCGATGGAGTCAGCTTGATGGATTCCACGATACGCTTGTTTTAATTCTGGTAAAGTTGATGCCAAGCCTCCATAAGCCCCGTCGATATGAAACCACATTTGGTGGGCTTTGGCGATGCTTGCTAATGTTTCTAAATCATCAATTGCTCCGGTATTGACAGTCCCTGCATTGCCAATCAAACAAAAAGGCAAAAAACCATCTTTTGTATCTGCCTCAATCTGAGTAAGTAATGCCTTGGTATCGATTTGAAAACATTCGTTTACGGGTATTTTTCGGATATTATCAGTGCCTATTCCGAGTAATGCAATGCTTTTATCGATACAATTGTGTGTTTCTGAAGAACAATAAACCAAAAAGGGCTTTACGCCAAAAAGTCCTTTTTTCTTGATATCATACTGCCTGAAAAATATATTTCGAGCAACTGTCAAACCTGCCAAGTTAGCCTCCGAACCTCCGCTAACCATTGCTCCACCAGCTTGAGTATCTATGCCAATCATTTCGGCTGCCCAATGCACCACTCTTTTTTCAATCTCTGCCATGGCAGGAGCTAAGTGCCATTTCGCATTGTTTTGATTGACTGTGGACATCATAAACTCCGCCAAAGTCGATACTTGATTGCCACCAGACATGACGTAGGCGTACATATTCTCCCCTAAATTTCCAGTGGCACTATCTAAAATCTGTGTTTTTAATTGAGGTAATAAACTTGAAAAAGAGGTCGGGCTTAAAGGAAGTGGCTCCTCAAACCAAGAAGCTACTTCTGGCTGAGATTCAACATTAAATCCTTTCATTGATGACAAACGCTGATAATGATGAAGAATCAACTCAGAAGTTTGTTCCAAAATTTTTTCCCACTCATCAGAAGGGAAGTCTAAACTATTTTGTATCATTTTTATAGTCAATTAATTTCAAAAATACTGACTGCCCTTGCAGCCACTGTTAGTTTGTTTCCAAGGGTTTGTTTTTCATGGCTCAGTACATCTTCAGCTTTTGTTTTTTGCGATAATATTTCAGCAAATCTTGCCAAATCAATCGTTGTTTTTTCAAAATTTTTATTCATTACAATCATCACTATTTTATTAGAATGATGCCTAAAATAAACATAAATGCCATCAAAAGGGGCAAAATGAAGCGTTTTGCCAGAGTGAATCACCGAATTGTTTTTTCTCCATTGCAATAATTGACGCAAATAATCCTTCATTTCTTGTTGAGATGAAGCAAGACCTTCTCCCGTAAATCCATTTATTTTATCCCCTTGCCAACCTCCCGGGAAGTCCGAACGAATGTAGCCATGATTATCACGATGCTCGGAGTTTTCCATTAAAATTTCTGTTCCGTAATATATTTGTGGAATTCCCCGAATAGTCAGCAAATACGCCATAGCCATTTTGGTTAGAGCCATATCTTTGTCCAATTGCGTATATATTCTATCCATGTCGTGGTTATCTGCCATGATAAGCAATCGATTGGGGTTTGGATATACAAAATCATTTGCCAAAGCCTCATATAAAGTTGGCAGACCTTTGCTGAAATGTTTGTCGTCTTTCTCTTTCAAAGCGGCTACCAATGCCCCTTGTATCGGAAAATCCATCACTGATGTTAAGCAACCCGAATAGGAATCTTTATTCATTTTCCCTTGTTGCCAATACGAAGTAATCAAAGGATTATAGCTCCATTCTTCGCCTACTAAAGAGAAATTAGGGTATTCATCCATGATGGCACAACTCCATTTTTTCAGAAAATTTTTGTCAGAATATCCATAGGTATCTTGCCTAATACCTCCCAAATGAAGGGTTTCTATCCACCAAATAGAGTTTTGAATCAAATAATTTGCCAGAAAAGGATTTTCGGCATTCATGTCGGGCATGGAGGAGTCAAACCAGCCTTTTGTCATAAATGTTTTGTCATATTCCGAGGCATATAAGTCTTGGTTAACGGTTCGGCGATGGTTGGAAGCTTTGTAATTTCCCTGGAAATTAATCCAATTCTTGAAAGGTAAATCGTCTTTCCACCAATAATTTAGCCCAGTATGATTTAATACCTCATCGAATATGAGTTTAATTCCTCTCTCTTGTGCTTTTTTAGCTAATTCGATGTATTCTTGTAAAGTACCAAACCGTGGGTCAACTTTGTAATGATTGGTAATCGAATATCCATGATAAGAATAAGCTGCCATATCATTTTCAAGCATTGGGGTTGGCCAAATTGCCGTAAATCCCATGGATTTTATATAATCGAGATGCTCAATGATTCCTCTGATATCTCCTCCGTGTCGTCCTCCTTCAAAATTCCTGTTTACCTGAGTCTCTTTCATCCCTTCAATACTATCATTGTCGATATTTCCATTGGAAAATCTATCTGGAGTGATTAAATAAATCACGTCGGAGGCATCAAACCCTTTGAATTGCGGGCTTGATTTTTCTCTTGAAAGCAACATGTAAGGATAAGAAAGTACAATCTTTCCTTGTTTTTGGAAGATAATGTTCATTTTTCCAGCTTTGGCTTGTGGAGAAATGATTAAATCGAGAAATAGATAGTTTGGGCTATCAGCTCGATGAATTTTTGCTAATTTTACCCCCGGATGATTGATAATAGGGATTAATTCGGCTATTTTGTCGCCATGTACCAATAGCTGAAGTTTTGGATTTTTCATTCCTATCCACCATTGAAGTGGCTCAATATGTTTTATTTGAGCAAGGCTTAGCACCGAAAAACACAGCAATAGGCATGCCGCTAAGAGATATTTTTTCATGAATTCTTTTGAAAAATTGCCGATTTAAGAGATTTTTTGGTAAATTTTTAGGTGTTCATCCATGAATTTCTGCCACGAAAACCTTTCGGATTGTTGTAAAGCCAACTCACTTAATTGATGGTGCAGGGCATCATTCGAGTACAATTGCCACATAGCCTCTGTAATTTGGTCATGGTCGGTAGGACTTACCAAGATTCCCGCCTTCCCAACTACTTCGGGAATAGAGCTATTATTCGACGAAATGACCGGAATCCCACACTGCATTGCTTCGAGAGGCGGAAGCCCAAATCCTTCGTATAAAGATGGATACACAAAAGCCCGTGCAGCCGAATACAAAACCGCTAGGTCGTCATCCTCTACAAATCCAGTGATGATGATTTTATTTTTTAGAGATGGATTGGAGTTGATTTCTTGAAAAATTGTGCCAAAATCCCAGCCTTTGGTACCAACTAAAACTAGGTTCAAATCATCTATTTTTTGTTCTTGTATTAATTGAAAAAAAGAACGGATGGTTCGTTCGATATTCTTCCTAGGTTCTAAAGTGGATAGAGATAAAAAGTATTTTTGTTCGGTAGGTATTTGGTATTTTTTTAAAATTTGTTTTCTTTTTTCAACATTCTTTTCTGGGTAAAAATACTCTTTTGAGGCTGCTAATGGCACGACAAATACCCTTTCAGGGTCGATTTTTGTAAATTTACATAAATCATTTTTAGTGGATTCCGAAACACAAATCGGGTAAGTATCCTCATCGATACTTTTCAGGGTTTTATCCATCATAATTTTATTCCAATCTCCAAAAAATTCAGGGTAAATCAGTGGAATAAAGTCATGTATGGTAATCACTTTTTTAGGCTTTTTTTTGCCCTTTAGTTCCTCTGGAATAGGCAAAAATGGAGAATGAAAAATATCTTTCTGATTGACGTGAGCCATGTCTAAATGAAAGTAGGGTGTTCGGAAATTTCTTACTCTCAGAAAAATCTCCCGAATAATTTTTTGGGGCAAAGATTTGAATGGAAACGATTGTAAAACTGAATTTTCAAACTTTGCAAGCGATAGGTCTTTCGGAAGCTGTACCCAATCAAATTCCTGATTGGGGCAATGCTTCTTCAGAAAACCCATCATTTCTGGCAAATGCTCTACCGAAGAGAGACTCAGTTCCAATGCTGGGTCATTTTGTATTCCTCTAAATAATTCATCAACCACACGAAAAATACCAGTTCTTGATTTTTCGTGAAAATAGCTTACACCAATGACTGACGTATCAAGTATTATTTTTGTCATAGACAATAGATTAATAAAAAGGAAAAATTCAGAAGGTTATGGTCTGAATTTGAAATTTCCTTCACAAACGAATGATATAAAAATCTCCTGAAATCAAAAAACAGCGTTTAACTTAGATTTTCAGAATTGATAGCCGTATTTTTCGATTTCTTTTTTCCAAAATTCAGTTTCATAAATATCCCAAGCATGACAACCGAAAGGCAAACCCCCATTGAGTTTGATTGCTTTTTGAGGCAAATGCTCTACCGCAAATTTCAAGGCAATTTTCCAATCTGGAATATTTAATTGAGGAAAGTATCTGTTCAATTCGATGCTCCAAAACATATCTTCATTATAAGCAGGATGGCTTGCAGCTTTTTGAAGATATTCATTTATTTTAGGTTGATTTTGGGGGATGAGTTTCAAAAATTTATCAACTTTTCTCAATGAAAAACCTCCATTTCCGACAGCTCTTTTGAGAATAATTTCTTTAGGCCCATATTTTCCGAATTTTTCCTCTTTTAAGTCGAACCACAGAGCAATTTTTCGTTTAATATTCCAAATACACTCCTTTAAAAAAGAATCAAATTCTATTTCGATTCTCCATGGTGCTCCAATATAGTCGTATCCTTTTTTGCACCATTCGGATAATTCGTCTTTAAAAACAAATGCGTCTAATTGACAAATTAGCATATATTCGAATGAAATAAAACGACTATAAAACTCCTCCGAAAGCATCAGTCGATTATAAGTCAAGGTACTTTGAAAGTAAGAATCTTTAAAATTCTCGACTTTTAGCAAAGGATATTGGTTTAAAATCTGAGTCAAGTCCAAAGTATCCGGCTTGATGATAATCAGTGAATAATTTCCTAAAATCTTCACTACTTGAGCCAAGGAAATCTCTTCTAAATGACTGAGATTTGCCCGATAAACCGGTATTACTACGCAAACATTCATATTGAAATAGACCGTATAAATTACTAAATGATTGTCCCACCATCAATCGAAAATAGCCCGCCAGTGGTATATGCAGAGGCTTCTGATGCCAAATACAGAGCCATTGGAGAGATTTCTTCTACCGAACCCATTCGAGCAATCGGCAATCTTTTCGTAAAATGTTCTAAAATCTTATCATTTTCCCACAAAGCCTGACTAAATTTGGTCTTAATTAATCCCGGGCAAATGGCATTTACCCTGATTCCGTCTTGTCCCCATTCTTTTGCCAACACTTTCGTGAGCATGTTGAGTGAAGCTTTACTGACACTATACATACCCAAACCTGGGTCGGGGGTATGTCCTGCAATACTACTGATATTGATGATACTACCTCCTCCACGATTTTTCATGCTTTCGTGTACCATTTTTGATAGTTCAAAGGGAGCTTTGACATTAATCTGCATTATTTTGTCGAAAGCCGATGCCGAACAATCCAACGAAGGACCGAACACCGGATTTGTAGCAGCATTATTGACCAAAATATCAATACCTCCGTACAATTCTATTGTTTTATCGACTAATTCCTGCAATTGTGCGACCTCTCCAGTATTGGCTGCAATAGCGGTACATATACCTCCTTGGGCAATAATATCATTGGCTACAATATCCAAATCTGCTTGTTTGCGACTGCTGATGACAACTTTTGCACCAAATTGAGCAAAAATTCGTGCGATACCTTCTCCAATTCCCTTACTTGCCCCTGTAATCAAAGCAACTTTGCCTGTTAAATCAAATATATTTTTCATTGTGAAATTCTGTTAAGATTATTGTAAAATCAAACCGCCATCTAAAATCATGCTTTGGCCGGTCATAAAAGAAGAGTCATCATTTGCCAAATACAAAATAGCTTGGGCAATCTCCTCCGGTTTTCCGAAGCGTTTCATTGGAGTAGCTTGTTTGAGTGCTTCAAGATAAGCATCTTCTGTGTCTGCCCCTTCAAGCATGGGTGTTTGTGTAAAACCAGGACATACCGCATTGATTCGAATGCCCGCTTTGGCATACTCGATACCTGCTGTCTTAGTCATTCCGATAACAGCATGTTTGCTTGCGGAATAAGCAATATGCCCGACCATACCTAAATGCCCTGCGACAGAGGCAATATTAACAATAGTGCCTTGTTTTTGAGCTAAAAAATGATTCAAAGCAACCTTCATACCATTCCAAACACCTTTGACGTTTACTGCCATAACATTATCAAAATCCGTTTCAGGGTATTTGTCTGTTCGGGTGCGAGGACCTAAAACGCCTGCGGAATTCACAAGGATATGGAATGCTCCAAATTTCTCTAAACTAAAAGCAATCATTTTTTCGACAGAAGCCAATTCAACCACATTTGTTTGAATATAGGCAATATCCGCCCCGAGTTCGCTCAATTCGTCATCTAATTGAGCTGCTAAATCGGCAACCACCACTTTCGCCCCTTGTTGAAGAAATAATTTTACGGTGGCTTTTCCGATGCCGGAGTTTCCACCGGTAATAACAGCCACTTGATTATTTAATTTCATAATGTATAATAGTTAAGGTTGATGAAGTCTGTGTATTATTTTTTTTCGCAAAAATAGACGATTTCTTCTTTGGGAAGAGCATAGCGATTGACCAGATTTTCGGGCATTTGCATCACAAAATCGTCGTCTGTTACTTGAAAACCTGCTTTTTCTAACACCCTGCCATAATCTCGTCCGAAAAGCCTCAAGTGGTCGTTTTGCCAAAAAACTCTTTCCCTCTCTTTCGGGTCTGTGATAGATGGGTCTTCAAAAGTGGTCGCTTTTGTTAAATCTTGTGGCGATTGAATGATTGCCCAGCCGCCTGGTTTGAGAACACGATATAGTTCAGACATGGCTTTGTGATAATCATCAACATGTTCCATTACGTGATTGCAAATAGCAACATCAAAAGTATTTTCTTCAAAAGGGATTTGGTGAATATCCATTTTAACTTTTGCCAAAGGAGATTCGATATCTGCCGTGATATAATCAATATTTTTTAAGGTTTCAAATCTATCGATGAAACAATATTCAGGAGCAACATGCAGTACTTTTAGATTAGAACCCGAATAAAAATTTGTTTTTTCTTTCAAATACAATGCCATGAGACGGTGTCTTTCGAGTGCCAAGCAATTAGGACAAAGAGCATTCGGTCTTGAAACCAATCTTCCATAAGGCAAAAAACGCTTTAGATGAGCATCACATACCGGACATTCTACATTGTCGCCTTTCAGAAAAAAAGTATAAATTTTCAGAGGAATATGGCTGAATAATTGAAGGTATTTTCTTGGAATAAAACGTAATAAAAGACTTATAATTTGACCCATCTTGAATGATTTTTTGTTCTAAACAATCGCTTCTAATAATGTATTTCTAAAAAAAGATGCCTCAAAAAATATAAGCAAAAGAATTTATTAATACATGAAAATTAATTATTGAAAATTTAGCCCAAAATTAGTTATTTTTGTTTTGATTTTAGCACCAATTATCAAAAGATTAAGAGATGGAAATAAAAAAACAGAAACCTCAAGGCAAAAAATTGTTAAAAAACATGAGTCTTCATACCAAATGGCTTATTTGCTCGATACTTGGGCTATTATTAATCGGCTTCGGATTGTCGGTATTCAGCGAGGCGGGAAACTTAAAGCATACCAATCAAGCCACCACACGATGGGTGCTTTTGGGTACTTATAGTTTAATACTGATTAACGGCGGCTTGTGTGTGTTTGGGCAAGCAATTATTTTCAGAATGAAAATGGAACACAAAAAATTAATCAAAAAAGCTCTGAAAAATAGAGATAAAAAACGAAAAAAATTGGCAATTAGCAAATTGGCTACGCCAGAATAAAACAAAAAAGAGTTTCTCGAAAGAAACTCTTTTTTATTATTTAGCAAATTGAGCTTTCAATTCTTCTACATCAACACGCTTAATTTCTACTTTGTAAGACAAACGCTTGATTTCTGCAACTCTGTTTTTCGCAACAGCTTGGTTTCTTTTTGCTTTTCTTTTTAATTGTGTTACTGCCATTTTTTTATGTATTTAGCCCCTTTTTCAATGATTTTTGTCAAAAGACAAAGGGAATTTAAAAATTTTTATACGAATGAAGCCTTTTATTTTCAGAGCTTTGTCGGAATTAGGGTGCAAATTTATAAAAATCAATTTACATTTAATAATTAACAATGACTTTTTTACACTATTTTTGGGACAAAATAAAGTTTGCCCGAAAAAAGGTAGCTTTTTGTTGATAAATTAAGCACTATTACGATGAGTAAACCCAGTATAGCAAGAGGGACACGTGATTTTGGCCCGGCAGTGATGGTCAGACGCAATTATATTTTTGATACCATCAAAAAAACGTTTCAGAAGTTTGCCTTTTTACCGATTGAAACCCCAAGTATTGAAAATCTGTCGGTTTTGATGGGAAAATATGGCGATGAGGGAGACCAACTTCTGTTCAAAATTCTCAATTCAGGCGATTTTGCCAAAGATTTATCTCCTCAGGATTGGGAGGAGGGGTCTAAGAAATTGACTTTGAAAATTTCGGAAAAAGGGCTTCGATATGATTTGACTGTACCTTTTGCGAGATTTGTGGTGATGAACCGAAATGATTTGGTGATGCCTTTCAAACGTTATCAAATACAGCCAGTTTGGAGAGCCGATCGCCCTCAAAAAGGTCGATACCGTGAGTTTTATCAGTGCGATGCTGATGTGGTAGGAACAGATTCTCTAATTTGTGAAGCGGAAATTGTCTTGATGCTACAAGAAATTTTGTCAAGCTTAGGAATACCAGATTTTACCATAAAAATCAATAATCGTAAAATTTTGAGTGGAATTGCTGAAATTATTGGTTTGAAAGGAAGTGAAGTAGCCCTGACGGTCGCAATTGATAAGCTGGATAAAATCGGCAAAGAAAAAGTAATCGAAGAATTAGTTCAAAAGGGTTTTTCTGAAGAATCTATTCAAAAATTAGAACCAATATTTCATCTATCCAATGCCAAAACGAATATTTTTGATGAGCTTCGTCTTTGGTTGGGGGCTTCTGAGGTTGCTATAAAGGGAATAGAGGAATTGGAGAAAATATGGAAGCTAGTCGAAAACTTCGGTCTTAATACCGATAAAATGCAGTTGGATATTACTTTGGCGAGAGGTTTGAGCTATTATACAGGAGCAATTTTTGAGGTGAAAGCGAATGGCGTGCAGATAGGCAGTATTTCGGGCGGAGGCAGATACGACAACTTGACTGGTACTTTTGGCATGCCTGGTCTTTCGGGAGTTGGGATTTCGTTGGGGGTAGATAGAATTTATGATGTGATGGAAGAATTGAATCTATTTCCCGAGAATCAATCGGTTACAACTCAATTATTATTCACTAATTTTGATGCCGATGCAGAAGCTTATTCTCTCCCGCTTTTGAAAAAGCTAAGAGATGCAGGGATTAATGCTGAAATTTATCCCGAAGCTAGTAAAATCAAAAAACAATTCGATTATGCTCATAAAAAAAGCATTCCTTTTGTGCTTGTCATTGGCTCTGATGAAATACAATCTCAATTGTTGACATTGAAAAACATGCAATCGGGAGAACAAGATAAAATGACAATCGACGAGATTATTAAAAAGCTTAAATAACCTTTAATCATGTTGAAAAACAGAAAATTTATTGCATACGCTTTGGTGATTAGTACCAGTGTAGCGGCTACCTTATCGTTTTATTTTTGGCAAGTCAGCAGCAGTGCCAACTTGAATGTAGATGGTAAGAAAGATTTTGTGCTGTACATTCCGACTGGAGCCAATTATAAAACGGTGATTGATTCGTTGCACAAGAACAAAATGATAACGGACGAAATTTCTTTTCAATTTCTTACTAAATTGATGAAATACCGTGATAAGGTAAGGCCAGGAAGGTATATTATTCGTCCTAACTCTGGAAATCGTGAAGTTATTTCAAAGTTAAGAAATGGCCGACAAGATGAGGTTCGATTGACATTCAATAATGTAAGATTGAAATCGGATTTGATAAAAAAGATGAGTGGCAAGTTTGAGTTTAAAACTGAAGAATTAACCAAACTATTACAATCTCCAGAAACTTGTCAAAAGTTTGGCTTTGATACAAGTACCATTATGTGTATGTTTTTGCCAAATACTTATTTTGTTCGTTGGACGACTACTCCTGAGAAATTTATGGCAAGAATGCACGACGAATACACGAAATATTGGACAGAATCTAAGTTAAAGCAAGCAGAAGCCATCCAAATGACACCGATTCAGGTAGGTATTCTGGCATCCATTGTTCAGTCGGAGACTAATAAAGTAGATGAAATGCCTCGAGTTGCTGGTGCATATATCAATAGAATGGCGGCAAATATGCCTCTGCAAGCAGACCCAACGGTAAAGTTTGCGGTGGGAGATTTTAGCATCAAAAGAATTCTTTATAAACATTTGAGTGTCAATTCGCCTTATAATACCTATAAAAACATGGGTTTACCTCCTGGTCCCATTGCTTTGCCCGAACCAAATGCCTTAGATGCTGTTTTGAACTATGAGCATCATAAATTTATGTATTTTTGTGCAAAAGAGGATTTTTCGGGGTATCACAATTTTGCTGAAACTTTCCAAGAGCATACCAATAATGCACGAATTTTTCAAGAAGCTTTGGATAAGGCGAATATAAAATAATTATTTTCCTATCC
>JACCDQ011720984.1_pt1 | contig 18535 bp, 18 predicted proteins | sample 7446031 | NCBI WGS metagenome assembly JACCDQ01 (sample SAMN15323442, study PRJNA562643) | freshwater metagenome | isolation source: river surface water | place: USA:Blue River Watershed | collected 2017-08-17
ATAAGAAAAAAACGTAAATTTGGGAACTTTTTAACGAATAACTTTTTATGGGAGCTACAGTTACTACTGCAAATAGTGAAGAAAAAACTTGGGGAGGCGGAAATGAGCCAATGGGAGCAAGTTATGGAAAATTAATGATGTGGTTTTTCATCGTATCCGATGCTTTAACATTTTCTGGATTCTTAGCCGCTTATGGTTTTTCTAGATTTAAATTTATTGAAACTTGGCCTTTGGCTGACGAGGTGTTTACACACTTTCCATTTATGCATGGAGTATCTGCTCCAATGTATTATGTGGCGTTAATGACATTTATTTTGATTTTTTCATCTGTAACAATGGTATTGGCTGTTGACGCAGGGCATCAATTAAATAAGAAAAAAGTAACTATTTATATGTTTTTGACTATCATTGGAGGTTTAATCTTCGTTGGGTCTCAAGCATGGGAATGGAAAAATTTTATTAAAGGAGAGTATGGTGCTATAGAGACAAAAGGGGGGAGTTTACTTCAGTTTGTTGATAAAGAAGGGCATAGAGTAGCTTTGGCAGATTTTGCTGTTACTTTACCAGAGGAAAGAGAGCAATTGTCAAGAAATAAAGCAAAATGGTTCATGGATGAGCCAACTTTGCCAACGTATTCAGTTGCAGAGGTTCAAGCTGGTTTTGCAGCTCATCCAGATTTATTAATTAGAACAGAGACTATTTCTAAAGATAAAAAGAAAACTGTTTTATCAAGAGAAGAGTCTGAAGCAAGATTGAAAGATGCTAAGATTGTAGTTGAAGGAGCTAATTTGATAAGAAATGAGTACGGTAATAAATTATTTGCTGATTTCTTCTTTTTTATTACAGGTTTTCACGGTTTCCACGTTTTCTCAGGAGTAATTATTAATATTATTATCTTTTTTAATGTTTTATTAGGAACTTACGAAAAGAGAAAAAGTTACGAAATGGTAGAAAAAGTGGGTTTATACTGGCACTTTGTAGATTTAGTTTGGGTATTTGTATTTACAGTATTCTATCTTGTTTAATTTTCAAAAAAAGTAATTATCATGTCACACGAGCACGTATCAAATACTGGTAGAATCTGGAAAGTTTTCGGAATCTTATCTGCAGTAACAATTATAGAGGTTATCCTAGGTATTCTTAAACCAGCGTCACTTCATATGACTAATTTTATTGGGATGAACCTATTAAACTGGATTTTTTATGGTTTAACTATTTTTAAGGCATATTATATTGTTTGGGCTTTTATGCACATTGAAGGTGAAAAAGCTTCATTACGAAATTCAGTAGTTTATCCAGTTGTATTTTTAGTGTTATATATTCTATTTATACTTTTGACAGAAGGGCACTATGTTTTTGAGGTTTTCAAAAATTCTACAATTAAATGGAATTTTTAACAAGATATTAATTCAAAAAAAAGGTACGCTTTGCGTGCCTTTTTTTATTTTTGTCATTAAATAAAATTACTCTTTTCAAATGAAAAAAAACATAGTTCTATTTGCTCTCTTTGTTCTTCCTCTTGTTGCGTATCTTTTTTTTGCAACAGGGGTAAATAGTTATACTAAATTACCTGTAATAACACCTAAAACTGCTGATTTTGGCAATTGGAAATCATTACAAGGTAAAAGAGTAAGTTTAAATGGCAAGATTACTATTCTAGGTTTTGCTGGGAATAATTTGATAAACAACAGAGGCAATTTATTTAATCTAAATCAGAAAATATATCAAAGATATCACGGATTCAAAGATTTGCAGTTTGTCTATATTTGCCCTATTGGCACAGAAAAAGATGCACAGAAAATCAAAGACGCTTTTCAAGCTTTTACTGATATGTCTCAATGGCAATTCATTTTTGCTACACCATCACAAATACAACAGTATTACAAGCAATTAAATTTAATAAGTACTTTAGATACTGCTTTGGGAACTTCTAATGTTTTTATTATTGATAAGGAAAGAAACCTTAGAGGAAGAAAAGCGGATAAAGAATATAAAGAAGGTTATGATACATTTCATCCTTCGGAACTAAATAATGAAATGTTAGATGATTTCAAAGTGATTTTGTATGAATACCGGGCTGCACTTAAAAAAAATCATAATGCTTCTAGACAAATTTAAGAGTATATACTATGAAGAATAAATCTTATATTGGAATATCTTTTATTATTTTAATTTTTGGAATTCTTGTTGTTCCAAAAATTATAGATCGTATACAAAATGGCGCAGTTACTTCAGCAGATAGATTAGATAAAGTACAAAATGGTCGTTCTGAAAATGAGACTTTAATGAAGATTGGGCCAGCCCCTAAATTTGAATTAATTAATCAAAATAATCAGAATATTTCTAATGCTACATACAAAGGCAAAGTCTATCTTGTCGAATTTTTTTTTACAAGTTGTCCTACAATCTGTCCGAAAATGAATCAAAGTATGTTAGCTATTGAGAAACAATTTTTTGGGAATCCTAATTTTGGGATTGCTTCCATTAGTATTGATCCTGAAAAAGATTCGCCCGAAGTATTGAAGGAACATGCAGGTTTATTAGGAGTACAATCTTCAAATTGGCATTTTTTAACAGGAGATAAAAAATATATTTTTGATCTAGCTAATAAAGGATTTAATTTGTATGCTGGAGAAAACAGTAAAGTAAATGGAGGATTTGAGCATTCAGGGTTATTTGCGCTGATCGATAAAAATGGGAATATCCGTTGTCGTAGAGACAATTATGGAAATCCAATACTGTATTATGATGGCTTAGATCCTGAGGGAGTAAAAGATATACAAGAAGATATTAAATTATTATTAAAAGAATAAAAATGAAAAATAACGCAACAGTAGATCAAAAATACAATAGATTAATCGTATTTGTTTCTATTTTGATACCCGTAGTGGTAGCAATTTTGTTTAATGTAAAATTAAAAGATTTAGGATTTGATGTTACCCCTCTTTCCTTTTTGCCTCCTATTTATGCCACTATTAATGGAATAACTGCAGTGGTTTTGATTAGTGCGGTGGTAGCAATTAAAAAAGGGAATCAGAAATTACATCAGCAATTAATGACTGTTGCGATTGCTTTATCCTTAGCTTTTTTAGTGATGTATGTGGCCTATCACATGACAGCTGATTCTACTAAATTTGGAGGCGAAGGTTTTATTAGATTGGTTTATTTCTTTATTTTAATTTCTCATATTTTATTATCTATTGCGGTAATACCACTAGTTTTAATTACTTATGTACGTGCTTTAGCAGCTAAGTTTGATCAACATAAAAAAATTGCTAAAATCACTTTCCCAATATGGTTATATGTGGCTGTGACTGGTGTAGTTGTTTACCTAATGATAGCGCCATATTATGTTCATTAATAAAACCCTAATTAATAGAGAAGGTAGTATTATGAAAAGATTCAAATTATTTACTTACCTCGTACTATTTTTAGTTTTGTCTTCTGCTTCTTATGCTCAATGTGCTATGTGTAGGGCATCTTTAACTAGCGAAGGAAATAAAACAAAAGCTGAGGCAGTAAATGATGGAATAGTATATCTAATGGTTATTCCGTATGTATTAGCTGGGGGTATTGGATATGCCATTTATAGAATGAGAAAAAAATAATTTATTTTAGTCCATCTACAGCAATACTTACTTTTCCGTCAATTCTCAAGAAAGCAATAATTGCTTGATTTGTTAATTGCAATTTCTTGAATTGAATGCTGTTTATTTTACCATTAATAAAAACTCCTGGCATGGGGGAATAATTTTTTAGATAGTTCATCATGCTTTTTTTACCTTCTTCTAAATTGGGTTGAATCGAATACTTGCATTTTGATTGAATTTTGTTGAGAATGTATCCTTGGGCTAGCCAATTTGCAGTTTTTAGAAGTTTATTATTGGTGTCTAAAACATAATCCATTTGGTCAAAATAAATTTCATGTGAAGCTTCATTGTATTTTGGAATACCAGTTAAGTAAATGGTTCCATTGATACTGCCTAATACATCCAATGCAACAATGACTTTGTTATTCTTGTGCCAGATAGTTGTATTTTGTATCTTAATTTTTTTCTTTCCTGAACTAAATTCTTGACCAACAAAATTTTTATTAATTATCCTAGAGGCTTCTTCATAATTAGATACGGCGACTATGTTTGCTGCGATTTGATTTGGGATTTTAGATTCAGGTTTAAATGTAATGGTGTTTCTATCAAATTTTGATTCAGGTTTTTTTCCTATCAAGGTCTCCATTTCACATTTGATTCCCATATCTAAAAAAACAGATTGGTCTTTGATAATAGCATCAGTACTATAAATTTCATAAGGATTAATTCTTAGCCAACTTTCATACTGTTCGCTCATCTGAAATGGAACACATATCTTTTCCATCGCATTTAGAACATTAGGTTTGAAATCCATTGATTTTGCAATCGATTCGTCTATTTTTTCTTCTATCTTAGATTTGAAAAGGGCTGTGCTAGAATTTATTAAAAACGTAATGGGAACATTTTTTCCCATAAATACCATCGTAGGAGCTTCTACCCAGTCCAATGATTCCAATGCTGTTTTAGTGGTAAGTTTCCAATTTGTTAGATGGATATCACTTACTAAATGCACGATTCCGTTTAGATTAAATTCTTTTATAGAATACAAATCAACACCAAGTTTCCGAGTGCCAATACGGTATTTTATGGCTGCCTTTAGGGGAAGAATTATTTTTAGTTTCCCATTGGTTTCTTTGAAACTATTCTCAATGGTTATTGGGGCTAACTTCCATATTTTTATTTCTATATTGTCGTCTTCAAAGGTATTGTCCTCATAAATTAAACCAGTTAAAAAATTATTTGTTTTGGTTTCAATATCTTTTAATTGTATTGAGATAGGTAAATTGATAAAAGAAGGAATCTTTTCATAGCTTAAAGGGACCGCGTCATCAGCTTCGGGTTTAAATGTGTTTAGTTTAGAAGAAGTAGAACAGTTGGTTGTTACTGCTAATAAAAGAAATAGGATGACAAGATTATTAAATCGTTGCATTACATTTGTGTTTGATTGACAAAATTACTAAAAGAATTATATTTTCAATTGTAATTGTAACAATTAGGGAATTCTATAGTCTAATTAGTTTTTGGTTTGAAATAATTGTTAGAGTATTCCAGATACTTTGGCATAGAAACCTTAAATTTGTGAATATTTTAGAACATTCATTTGAATAATATGAAAAAAAATAGTTGTTTAATTTATATTGTGGTCCTTCTTTTTGGATTATCAATTCACGCGCAATCAAAAAAATGGACGCTAGAAGAATGCGTGAAGTATGCTTTAAGCAATAATATAACGATTAAACAATCAGAGCTAGATACTAAAGCCGCTACAATCGATACAAAAAGTGCTTTAGGTAAGTTTTTACCATCACTAAACGCAAGCACTTCTCACTCATGGAATATTGGTTTAAACCAAGATATTACTACTGGAATTTTGCGTAACCAAACCAACCAATATACGTCAGCAGGAGCTAATGTTGGAATAGATATATACAAGGGATTGCAAAACCAGAATAATTTAAGAAAGGCTAATTTAGCATTAGTTGCTTCAAAATATCAATTGTTAAAAATGCAAGAAGATGTAGCTTTGAATGTTGCAAATGCATTTCTTCAGGTGCTTTTTAATAAAGAAAATCTCAAAGTGCAACAAGAGCAATTAGCGATAAATGAAAAACAATTAGCTCGTTCCATCGAATTAGTAAATGCTGGAGCAATTCCTAGGGGAGATGTTTTGGACACCAAAGCTAATTTAGCTCAAAATCAACAAAACCTAGTAATAGCTCAGAATCAATTATTAATTTCTAAATTGAGCTTGGCTCAATTGTTACAATTGAAAGAGTTCGAGGATTTTGATGTGATTGATGCTGCTGAAATAAAAGAAGATGTTTCCATTTTGTCACAATCTCCAAATACTATTTTTGAAAAATCAAAAATGATTAGGACAGAGCTTAAAATTGCACAAACTAATTTAGAGATTGCTCAAAAAAATCTTCAAATTGCTAAAGGAGCGTTCCAACCAAGCCTACAAGGGTTTTATGGTTTTAATACCCGTATTTCTTATGCTGATATTGCAACAATTTCAGGTAATTCAATAGTAATGCAACCTGCTCCTAAGTTTTGGGATCAGTTTAGTAATAACAAAGGACAAAATTTTGGGGTTCAATTATCTGTCCCAGTATTTAATGGTTTCTCAATAAGAAATAATGTAGAGCGTTCAAAAGTGAATTTAGAAAAATCAAAAATTGCTTTGGAACAACAAGAATTAGATTTACAGCGCAATGTATTTACAGCTTTTACAGATGCACAAGGCGCTTTAAAAGCTAATGAATCAGCTAAAGTAGCTTTAGAGGCAAGACAAGAAGCATTTAATTATGCTAAAGAGAAATTTGCTGTAGGATTGATGAATGCTTTTGATTATACACAAGCTCAGACTTTGTTAGTAAATGCACAATCAGAAGTCTTGCGAACCAAATACGATTACATCTTCAAAATTAAAATACTAGAATTCTATTTTGGAATACCAATTATTAAAAACTAATTTATTATGTCAAAAAAAACAATATACATCTTAGTAGGTACAGCAGTTGCTTTGATTACTTTATTAATCGTTTTAGCTAAAACCGGTATAATTGGTAATAAAGAGGAAGGCAAAGAAATAGAGACTGTAAATGTTGCTTCTTCAACTATTGTTGAAACGGTTTCTGCAACTGGAAAAATTCAGCCAGAAATAGAAGTTAAAATTGCATCAATGGTTTCGGGTGAAATTATTGAATTGCCAATTAAAGAAGGTCAAGTTGTAAAAAAAGGAGATTTATTAGTAAAAATCAACCCTGATTTGTATACTTCTGGTTTGAATAGAGCATCAGCTAATCTATCAGGAAGTAAGTCCAACTTACAACAAGCTGAGGCTTCTTTTAATGAAGCAAAAGCTAGTTATGAAAGAAATAAAGTGTTATTCCAAAAAGGAATTATTTCTAAAGCTGATTGGGACAAATCAATTGCTTCATTTGAAGTAGCAAAATCAACAAAACAATCGGCATATTATAATGTAAAAAGTGCATCGGCTACTGTAAATGAGGCTAAAGATAATTTAGGAAGAACGGTTATCTACGCTCCTGCAGATGGGACAGTATCAGTATTGAATGTGGAATTAGGAGAGCGAGTTTTAGGAACACAACAAATGGCAGGAACGGAAATTTTAAGAGTTGCCAATTTGAATAATATGGAGGTAGAGGTTGATGTTAATGAGAATGATATTGTAAAAATTAAGGTTGGAGATCAGGCTAAAGTAGAAGTAGATGCTTATTTGAAAAAAGAATTTAGAGGGGTTGTGACTAGTATTGCAAATTCAGCAAGTTCAGCATTGACGGCTGATCAGGTTACTAATTTTAAGGTTAAAGTTAGAATCCTGAAAGAATCGTATCAAGATTTGTTAGAAGGAAAGCCGTCTACCTATTCTCCATTTAGACCAGGAATGACAGCTACAGTTGATATTATTACTAAAACTAAGAAAAATGTTTTAGCAGTCCCTATAAGTTCTGTGGTGGTTAAATCAGATACTACAGCAGTAAAAGAAATTAAAGTAGAAGATCCTGAAGAGAAAAAAACAGCTCCTAAAAGTGATAAGAAATTTGAATGTGTTTTTGTAAAAGTAGGTGATAAAGCTAAAATTAGAGTCATCAAAACGGGTATCCAAGATGATACAAATATTGAAGTTTTGACAGGTCTTCAAAAAGGTGATGTAGTAATTACAGGTCCTTATACCACAGTATCAAAAGAGCTAAATTCCGGTGACAAAGTAAAAATCAAAAAAGACAAGAAATAATTCGTATTGAGTTATATAGTAAATATAGAAACGGCTACTAAAAACTGTTCAGTAGCTCTAGCTAGAAATGGAAAGACAATTCTTTGCAAAGAAATTGCAGAAGAAGGGTATTCACATGCAGAGCAATTACATGTTTTTATCGAAACAATTTTACAAGAGGCAGGGATTCATTTTCAGGATTTACAAGCTGTAGCGGTGAGTCAAGGACCAGGTTCTTATACTGGTTTGCGTATTGGGGTCTCAGCTGCAAAAGGATTGTGTTTCACATTAAATATTCCGTTGATTGCAATAGATACCTTGCAAGTCTTAGCTTCGCAAGTAAAAGCTAGGGATGGTTTGATTGTTCCAATGCTCGATGCTCGCAGAATGGAAGTGTACAGTGCTATTTTTGATACTAATTTAGAGCAACAACGAGAAGTCCAGGCAGAAATTATTACAGAAGATTCATTCGGGACACTTTCTGAGACAGTTTACTTTGTAGGGGATTGTGCCGAAAAGTGTCAAACCGTTTTAAAACAACCTAATTTTGTGTTTTTAGAAGAAATAAAATACCCATCGGCAAATGATATGAGTTCTTTGAGTTTTTCTAAATTTCAAGATAGCAACTTCGAAGATGTGGCTTATTTTGAACCTTACTATTTAAAAGACTTTATGATTATGACTTCAAAAAAAGTTGGTTAATCGCCTCTTGAAAATCTTCGGTAGGTAATTGACAGGTTTTGTTTTGACAAACATAAAAGAGAGTTTTATTTTCAATAAAACGATCTTTCAAGAAGGGTAGAGTAGCTATTTTTTCTGAACCAGCAACAATCACATTCGGAAGATATAGACTATTGATAATTCCACTATTCTCTTTTGCCTTTGGCCCACAAATGGCTAATTCTTTGTTTTGTTCGGATAGTGTTAGGGCTAAATCTAACCAATTCGAATAGGCAGAAGGGTAATCAATATTTGGGAAGAGAATAGTTAGCATTTGTCTAGCTATTTTTTCGTAAAAAGGGTTATTAAAGTAGATGCTTAATTGGTAAAGATTTTTTGCCATTACCGAATTGGAAGCAGGAATCACATTGTCTTCCGTTTCAAAATGAGGACTAATTAAGGCTTCATCTTTATCAGAAGTAAATCTAAAAAAAGAATGATTTGGGTCATAAAAATGTTCTAATGTGTAATCTGTAAGTTGTTTTGCATCATAAATCCATCTTTCGTCAAAAGTTACTTCATATAATGCTATGAAAGCATTTATTACAAAGCAGTAGTCTTCTAGATAGCCATTAATAGTACTTTTATAATTTTTATAGTTATGAAATAAATTCCCTTCTTCTGACCAAAGTTTTTTGATTATAAAGTTGGCATTTTCAATAGCAATAGTCAGATATTCAGCCTTACCTAGCGCTTTATACGCATCCACATATCCTTTTAGCATAATGGCATTCCATGAAGTCAGACATTTATCATCTAATCTGGGTTTAGGTCGTTGCTCTCTTTCAGTATAGAGTAATTGTTCCCATGTTTCTTTTTTTTGAATCAATTCGTTGATGGAAAGATGATTTCTTTGGGCAATTGTTTCAAGATTTTCATTTTGAATTAAAACATAATTTTCATTCTCCCAAAAACCAAGAGAATTGATGTTGAATACTTCACTGAAGAGATTAAAATCATCTTTTAGAATTGACTTTAATTGAGGAATTTTCCAAATATAAAAAGCTCCTTCTTCTAGATGATTATTTTCATCAATACTATCGGCATCAAGAGCAGAAAAGAAGCCCCCTTCGGTAGTTTTCCATTCTTTATTTACAAAGCGTAATGATTTTTCAATAATTTCTTTGTAGAGGGGATTCGGAGTTAATTTATAAGCTTCACTATACAATGAGATGAGTTGTCCATTATCGTATAACATTTTTTCAAAATGAGGGATATGCCATCTATTATCTACAGAGTAACGAGAAAATCCACCATCTATCACATCAAAAATACCTCCGTATGCCATTTTTGTCAAAGTAATGTTGACGAATTCAAGTAATTCTGCATCTGATTTTTGATAGGCGTAGCGAAGTAGGAATTGGTAATTGTTGGGCATCATAAATTTAGGAGCTCTTGCCATTCCTCCGTATTCCCAGTCGAAACTTTTTTTCCATTTAGAAACTAAATCTTCTAAGAGTAGTTCTTGATTAGCATCTTGATTACTCTCATTCTGAATTATTGAAATGGCTTGTATTCCTTGATGCAGTTTTTCTGCATAATCGATTATTTTTTCAGGACTCGATACATACATTTTTTGTAATTGCTTTAAAGAATCGATCCATTCTTCTTTTCGGAAATACGTGCCACCCCATATAGGGCGGCCATCAGGAAGTGCAACGATATTTAGAGGCCAACCTCCGTGACCAGTCATGATTTGAATTGCTTTCATATAAACTGCATCTACATCAGGTCGTTCTTCTCGATCTACCTTAATGTTTATAAAATGAGTATTCATTACGGATGCAACCGTTTTGTCTTCAAAACTTTCATGTTCCATTACGTGACACCAATGGCAGGCTGAATATCCTATACTTATGATAATGAGTTGTTTTTTTTCTTTGGCTAAAGCTAAAGAATTAGTGTTCCAAGCTTTCCAATGTATAGGATTGTTGGCGTGTTGTAGTAAATAAGGGCTGGTTTCTAAATCAAGTTCATTCATAGTTGCGTTAAAGGCTAAAAAAAGCGTTTCAAGAAATGAAACGCTTTTGATATGTAATGGTTAAGCATTTGTTGCTTCTACAATAATGGTATCGTCGTTTAGCATCGTTTTAAGTAAACTTTCAATTCCGCTTTTTAATGTGAATGTGGAAGAGGGACATCCGCTACAAGCGCCTTGTAAAACAACTTTAACCACTTTATTTTCTTCGTCATACGATTCAAAGGCGATGTTTCCACCATCAGAAGCCACAGCAGGTTTTACATATTCCTCTAAAATACTCATAATTTTTTGTGAGGTACTATCTAGATTTTCAAATTCGGCTGTTTTTTTTGTTTCTTCAACTAACGTTTCTTGAATGAAGTTTTCATCTAAAACAGTTCCTCCATTTTCAATGAATTGTTTGATATAAGTTCGTAATTCTAGTGTAATTTCATCCCAGTTAGTACTATCGTATTTTGTTACTGAAATGTAGTTTTCATCAATAAAAACTTCTTTTACATAATGAAATTTAAACAATTCTTTTGCTAAAGGCGAAGCGCTAGTTTGATCAATATTTTTAAATTCAACAGCTCTTTTGGTTAACATTCTACTTACCACAAATTTTAAAGCTGACGGATTTGGAGTTGTTTCTCCATAAACAGTTATGGGCTGTTTTTTAGGGGCATTTTCGTCTTTTTTGATAATAATTCCGCCATCATTGACAAATTTTTCAATTTGCTCTGCAACCGCTTCTTGGACATCACTCCATTCTACAATGCTAAATCGTTCAACTGCAATGAAATTCCCAGAAATATATACTGTTTTTACAAAAGGTAAATAGAAAAGTTGTTGCGCTAAAGGTGAAATACCAGCCTCATCAATATTTTTGAATTCGAAATTTTCATTTTGAGTGATAAAATCAGGGAATTCAAACTTTACTATTGTTGGATTTTGAGTCTCTTTAATGGTAACTTTTGTCATGAGTTTTATTTTTTTGCAAATTTAGTAAAGTTATCTTCTTTGAATCGTTATATTTGATAATTAAATACAATAGTAGTATAGACTTAACGTTAGTTTAAGAAATCAAATTTTTCCAAAAAGTGCATACTAAATTAAAATTTTTACTTCTGGTTTTGTTAATTCAGTTTTCTTCCAAAGCGCAAGAAGGAATACCGGTATATTCGGACTATCTTACAGATAATTATTATCTTCTACATCCTTCGATGGCAGGTGCTGCCAATTGTGATAAGATACGTTTGACAGGGCGTAAACAATGGTTGGGGCAAGAAGATGCTCCAGAATTACAAACATTAAGTTTTAATGGCCGAATTGGAGAGAAATCAGGAGCTGGAATTATACTATTTAATGATAAGAATGGATACCATTCTCAAAAAGGTGTAAAATTAACCTATGCGCATCATTTGTTGTTTTCTAGAGATGAGGTTGATTTGAATCAATTGTCTTTTGGTATGAGTGCTGGATTTATTCAAAGTCAATTAGACGAAACTACTTTTACAGATTATGACCCAATTGTTTTTGGACAAGTTCAAAAGAGTTCTTATTTCAATGTTGATTTTGGAATGTCATATAATTTTCTAAATTTTTATGCACATGCAACCGTACAAGGAGCAATTGAAACTAGAAGGGCTTTGTATAGTGATTTTGAAAGTAATAATTTGAGAAAATACCTGCTAAGTACAGGATATGTTTTTGGTAATAAGGAGACGTTCCTTTGGGAACCTTCAATTTTATTTCAGTTAATTGATAAAACCAAAGAGAAATTAATTGACTTTAATATTAAACTTCATAAAGAGTTTCCAGTTGGGACAGTTTGGGGAGGGTTGTCTTACAGAAGAAGTTTTGAAGGGGCGCAATACCTTACTACAACAGGAGTTGCAAGTCAGAAATTGCAATATATCACCCCTTTTTTTGGGTTTAATTATAAAAATTTCATGATTGCTTATACCTATTCAAAAGTTTCGGGGCCTATATTGTTTGATACAGGAGGTTACCATCAAATTACTTTAGGGATGAATTTATTTTGTAAGCGTGAGCATTATGACTGTCATTGTCCTGCTATTAATTAATATTATACTATGTTGATCAAGTCAGTTAATGGGAAATCACCTTTAATTCCCGAGGATTGTTATGTTGCTGAAAATGCAACTATTGTAGGAGAGGTAACTTTGGGCCACTCCTGTAGCGTTTGGTTTAATACGGTAATTCGGGGAGATGTTAATTTTATTACTATTGGGAATAAAGTGAATATTCAGGATGGTGCCGTAATTCATTGTACATATAAAAAGCATCCTACTGTTATAGGAAATAATGTATCTATTGGACATAATGCAATTGTACACGGTTGTACAATAAAAGACAATGTATTAATAGGTATGGGAGCTATTGTAATGGATAATTGTATTGTTGAAAGTAATTCAATTGTGGCAGCAGGGTCTGTCATTACTCAAAATAGCGTAGTTGAATCAGGTTCAATTTGGGCTGGTGTTCCTGCAAAGAAGGTAAAAGACATTAATCAATCTGATTTTGCAGGAGAAATCGAACGAATTTCAAATAATTATGTAATGTATTCGGGTTGGTTAAAAGAAGACTAATTTAAAAATCTATTTCCTCCACCGCATATTTTCTTTCCAAAATTTCAAATAATACTTTCTGATTCGTATTAGTATAAAAAATAGGTTCTGGTTTATCTAATTTAGAAATGCCTACTTTTTCTTCTATTACTTTTTGCGTTTGTCTAGCAACTGCCTGTCCTGAATCTATAATTTGGATATGTGGAGGGAGTATTTTTTTTATTTGTGGAATTAGATAAGGATAATGGCTGCAACCTAGTACTAAATAATCTATATTGGCGTCAATCATTGGTTGAAGATAAGATTGCAGTAACGTTTCCATTTCTATAGAGTTAATTTGACCTCCTTCAATGAGTTGTACTAAACCGTGCCCAATCTGCTCGATTATTTTGGTCTCTTGGTACATTTCGGTGGCTTTATAGAATAATTCACTATTTAGGGTTCCTTTAGTGGCTAAAATGCCAATTGTTTGCGTTCTAGAGTTTGTAGCTGCAGGTTTTATGGCAGGTTCAATTCCTATAAAAGGGATGGTATATTTAGCTCTTAATTCTTGAATAGCATTAGTTGTGGCGGTATTACAAGCTACAACAATCAATTTACAATTCATTTTGAGTAAAAAATCGGTGTTTTTCATACTCAAATCCACAATTTCTTGTTTTGATTTTTGCCCATAAGGCGCATTTTTACTATCAGCTAAATAGATTGTTTTTTCATTAGGCAATAGATGGTGTATTTCTTGCCAAATAGATGTTCCTCCAATACCTGAATCAAAAATTCCAATAGGTTGATTATTCTCCATGCTAACAAAGTTACATGCTATGATCCAAAATTCCTATATAATTATATAGTGTTAAAATAAAAAAACCGCTCATCTTATATAGAAGTGAGCAGTTTTTTTATTTATATACGTTTTAGTTTGATTAGAAACCTAGGTCTTTTTTTACATCAGCAGTTAAATTTGGACCGTCTGCTAATAAAAGAGAAGAACCATCTAATACATATTGGAACCCTTTTGCTTTTCCAACTTTTTGGATAGAAGCTCTTACTTTTTCCATCAATGGTTTAACGATATCTGATTCTTTTTGTTGTAATTCTTTTTGAGCGTTATCTCTAAAGTCAACAATTCTTTTTTGCATATCTTGAACTTCTTTTGAACGTTCTCCATTAACAGCTTCAGTTACAGTAGCAGCTTCAGCTTCGTATTTTTTTAATTTTGCTTGGTATTCTTCTACCATTTTTTTGTAATCAGCATCATAAGTAGTACTTAATTTTTCTAATTGTTTTTGAGCATCTAACATAGCAGGCATTTTAGCCATAATGTCGTTTACATCTACATGTGCCGTTTTTGCTTGAGCAGAAATGGTTTGATTTGCCCCTAAGATTAGTATTGCAGCGATTACTAAAGTCTTGATTTGTTTCATTGTTTTAAGGTATTTAATAATTAATTTTTGTTTGTATTTGTTTTTAATTGTTCTTCCGCTTCTTTTTTTGCGGCTCTTTCTTCTAAAATCTTCTTTCTTTTTTCCTCGATTAGTTTTTTGTTTTCTTCTATTATTTTTTTGCGTTCTTCTAAGGATTTTTATTTAGCTAAAGCCCTTTGTTGTTTAGCTTCTTCTATTTTTATTTTTGTTGAATCAGTTGTTTTTAAAGTGGTAGTATTGTTTTCAGAAACTGTGCCATTTTTTTTAGCCTCTCTTTCTTCAAGTGCTTTTTTTCTTTTTTCTTCTATCGCTTTTTGCCTTTCTTCAATAATTTTTTTACGTTCTTCAATTGCTTTTTGTTTTTCTTCGGCCTGCTTTTTTCTGGCTAATTCGTTAGCGTCTGTATTATCCTGTTCCAGTTTACTTTGTTCTGTTTTCGCAGTTGATTCACTATTTTTCTTTGCCAATTTTTCTTCGGCTAGTTTTTTTCTTCGTTCTTCAAATTCTTTTTTCTTCGTTTCTTGCTGTAACTTTCTTTCAGCTATAATTTTTTCTCGAGCTTCTTTTTTCTCGTCTAATATTTTTTGTCTTTCTTTTAAGTTAGGATTTTCATTCAGTTCATCTTCTTTCTTTTCTTTTTCTTCTAACTCTTTTTGTTGTTTTTTAGAAAGCTGTTCTCTTTTTTCTGTTCGATTTAGGACACGTAATACTTGGTCGCTAATATCAAATCGTTTAGCTGCAAAAAGCATCGTTAAATCGGATGATTTGTCAAAAATGAAATCAAATTGTTTGGCTTCAGCAATATCTTGAACTGTTGTAAAAACTTGGTCCTGAATTGGTTTTGCTAAAACCAGTTTTTGTTGGATTAAATCACCATTAGCACCGAATCTTTTTTGTTGAAAGTCTATAAGTTCTTTTTCTAAAAATTTGATTTCGGTTTCTCTTTCTTCTATAAGTTCTTTAGTTAAGAGAGGTTTTTCTATTTTTAATGCATCAACAAGTTTCTGTATTTCATTTTTCTTAGTTTCAATTTCTTGTTTCCATTTTTGAGCTTTTTGTTCCAATTGATTTTGAGCTTCATTATAACTGGATACATTTTGTAAAATATATTCCATGTCAATGTAGCCTATTTTAGGACTCTTTGTTTGTGCCGTAACACTAAAGGTTCCAATTAGGGCTAAAAATAGAAATAAAAATTGTTTTCTCATAACTTTGTTGTTTTAGAAAATGAAACTAATTTTTAAAACTGTTGTCCAATTATAAAATGCGTCTCCCATCCATTTGGTGTTGTCTGACCTGGTAGTGCATCAAAGCCTTTAGCAAAGTCAATCCCTAATAAACCAAAAGCAGGCATGAATACTCTTAAACCTAATCCTGCAGAGCGATTTAAAGAAAATGGCGTAAAATTCTTAAAAGAATCGTATGCTGAACCCGCTTCTAAGAAAGCTAAAGCATAGATTGAAGCGGACGCTTTTAATGTTATTGGGTATCTTAATTCCATTGAGAATTTATTGTATACAGTAGCACCTACTTGTTCTCCATTACTATTTATGGGTGTCAGGGAGTTATTAGGATAACCTCTTAATTGTATCGTTTCTCTTCCGTCCATAGCATACATTGCCATTCCATCTCCACCTAGATAAAATCTCTCAAAAGGAATTGATCCTCTATTTTGATTATAGGCACCCATAAATCCAAATTCAGAAAGGCTACGAAGCACTAATTTTCCGTATATTTTAGTATACCAATCGGCTTTAAATTTTATTTTGTAGTATTCTAACCAATCAAATTTTTTCTGGTCAACTTTAGCAGGGTCTGCCGCGGCATCTTGATAATTTGTAACACTATTAGGGAATGGATTTGTGCTACTTGGTACAGCAGCTAAGTAATCTCCTTCATTTACTTGAATTCCATTAGCTCCTGTATAAGTAGTTCCAGTGTATTTGTATTTATAAGCTTCTTGATTTCCAAGATTTGAATAATCTATTTTATTAAACAACGAATATGGAGGAGTTAGTTTTGCAGTAATACTAAATTCCGAACCATAAGTAGGGAATATAGGGTTTACACCTTTATTGTTTCGAGTTAAACCAATTGTGTAAGCAAAATTTCTAGAGGTACCATTTCCAAAGGTGAATAGCCCAGTATTGTAATTATTTAAATCATAATGTTGGTAGCTGATAGCTTGAGATAATACAAAGAAATCGTCAGGAACTGTCAATCGTTTTGCTAGTCCAACAGATAAAGTTAAGATATTAAAACTTTTAGTTTTGTCTACTTTATAGGTAATGTAATTATTTAAGAATTGTTTGGTATATGATAGCGATGTACTAAATTGTACTGGTTTTTTGCCTCCAAACCAAGGCTCCGAGAAAGATGCGCTATACGTTTGAAAATAAGTGCTGGCTTGTAAGCGTAACGATACTTTTTGACCATCTCCCATAGGTAAAGGTCTGTAAGCTTCTTTTTTCAACATATTCCTTGCCGAAAAATTATTGAAAGATAATCCTAATGTACCGATGAATCCGCCACCACCGTAACCTCCTTGAAGTTCAATTTGACTTGCTCCTTTTTCAGCCAAGTGGTATTCGATATCTACAGTACCTGCTCCTGAATCTACATTTTTGAATTTTGGATCAATAGTTTCTGGATCAAAAAAACCGAGTTGTCCAATTTCACGAATAGTTCTAACCAATTCTTCCTTGCTATACTTTTCGCCAGGTTTGGTGCGTAGTTCTCGATAGATAACACGGTCATTTGTCTTATCGTTACCTACAACCGATATTTTATTAAAATAGGCGATAGGCCCCTCAGTAACTCGTATTTCAAAATCAATAGTGTCATTTGCTGTTTTTACTTCCACAGCATTGATGCTAGAGAATAAATACCCATTGTTTTGGTATAAGTTAGTGATGTCTTCGCCGTCAGGTTTTGATTTGTCAGCGATTCTTTTTTCTAGTAGTACCCCATTATATACGTCTCCTTTTTTTAATCCTAGAACTTTACTTAGTCCTTGATCTGGGTAAACAGTATTTCCTAAGAATTTGATATTACCAAAGTAGTATTTGTTCCCTTCCTCAACTTTGATTTTTACCGCTAAGCTGTTTTTTTCTTTGTTATAAGTCACTGTGTCAGAAACTATTCTGGCATCTCTGAAACCTTTTTCTTTGTATGTATCTATGACTTTTTCTAAGTCTGTTTTATATTTGTCTTTAATAAATTTTGAAGCCTTGAAAATACGAGTAAGCTTTCTTTGCTTTGTATTTTTCATTGCTTTTCGTAATGTTTTATCGGATATTTTTGTGTTACCTACAAAGTCAATTTCGTCAATTTTAACCTTAGTGCCTTTGTCAATAGCAAGTACCATATTTACTTGATTAATGGTAGTAGTGTCTACAATAGTGTTGATGGTTACTTTAGTGTTGTAATATCCTTCTTTTTTGTATTTGTTTTCAATATAATTTTTGGTGGTTGTGATTAAATTTTCATTAACCACCTTGTTTTCCGTAAGTCCATTATCTTTAATAAGGCTTTCGGTTTTACTTTTCTTAAGTCCTACAAATTTTACTTTGTTTAACTTGGGTAATTCTTCTAAATGAAGGTCTAGAAAAACACTATCATTTTGAATTTTATTAACGTAAAATGAAATTTCATTAAAAAGTCCAAGTTTTCCTAGCTTTTTAATAGCACTACTAATTTCTTCTCCCGGGATACTAATTTCTTTTCCTTTTTCAAGTCCTGTGAAGGTAACAACGGTTTGTGCGTTGAATGTCACTTTACCTACTACATTTACATCGGCTAGGATGTATTTTTTTCCTTGATCAAAAGGAACCCTGTCTTGTGCTTTTGCATGGAAAAAAAATCCAAAAAACATCAGGCAAAGGGTTATTTTTATACTTTTTTGTAACACTAAAAAATTATTTAATTTGTTCGCTTGTTTTTCCAAATCTACGTTCTCTTTTTTGATAACTAATAATAGCCTGATAAAGATCTTGTTCTTTAAAATCAGGCCA
>JACCDQ010263752.1_pt1 | contig 18534 bp, 18 predicted proteins | sample 7446031 | NCBI WGS metagenome assembly JACCDQ01 (sample SAMN15323442, study PRJNA562643) | freshwater metagenome | isolation source: river surface water | place: USA:Blue River Watershed | collected 2017-08-17
GCAGCCTGACCCCTTTCCCTTCCCCACCCGCTTTCACGACAAGGAGACACACCATGGACACGAACCAGTTCAACGACATCCTGATCGGCCGCCGCAGCCTGCTGGGCGCCTCCGCCGCCGGCCTGGCGCTGGGCACCGGCCTCATGGGCGAGGCGCATGCGCAAGCCAACGCCCGCGTGCTGACCGTGGGCGGCGCCTTCATTCCCCAGAGCATGGACCCCGCCAACAGCGGTAACGGCCGTGCCGGCCTGAACCTGGCGCCCTGCTACGAGCCCCTGGTGCGCACCCTGGCCGACGGCAAGATCGCGCCCGCCCTGGCGACTGCCTGGGACCTGTCGGCCGACTCCAAGGAAGCCACCTTCACCCTGCGCCAGAACGCCAAATTCAGCGACGGCGAGCCGGTGACCGCCGAGGCCTGCAAGAAGTCCATCGAGTACTTCGTCGCCAAGAAGGGGCCGTTTGCCGCCAACCTGGCCACCATGACCGGCATCGAGGTGCTCGACACCTACCGCTTCAAGGTGAAGGTGTCGGTGCCGCAGCCGGCCCTCATCACCCTGTTCAACGGCTACTGGCTGGCCGGCTACATCATCAGCCCCAAGGGCGTGGCCAATGCCGCCGTGCTGGGCTCGCAGACCTTCGGCGCCGGCCCCTACAAGCTCGATCACACCGCCACCGTCACCGGCAAGACCTACACCTACGTCCCCAACGAGCACTACTACGACAAGTCGCGCGTCAAATGGGACAAGGTGGTCATCACGATCTTCGAGGACCAGAACGCCGGCATCCAGGCGATGAAGGCCGGCCAGATCAAGCTGCTGGTCTCCGACCCGCTGACCGCCCAGTCCAACGTGGACAGCCTGCCCAAGAACATGCGCATCGTGTCCGACCCGGTGGGCTGGACCGGCCTCATCCTGATGGACCGCGACGGTCAGGTGCAGCCGTACCTCAAGGACGTGCGCGTGCGCCAGGCGATCAACCACGCCATCGACCGCAAGCTGATCTCGCAAGCGCTCCTGGGCCGCTTCGCCGAGCCCTCGCTGCAGCTGCAAAGCCGCGGCTTCATGGGCTATGACGCCGCGCTGGAAAAGCGCTATCCCTTCGACCTGGCCAAGGCCAAGCAGCTGATGGAGGCCGCCGGCTACCCCAACGGCTTCGAGCTGAAGGTGGGCTACATCAACAACACCCTGAGCCGCTTCCTCACCCAGGCCATCGCCGGCCAGCTGAAGAAGATCGGCATCAAGTTCGTCACCGAGGAATACCAGGGCTTCGGTCCCTTCCTCGCCGCCGGCCGCAACAAGACCTACTCGGCGCTCGTCTTCAACAGCAACTCCAGCGTCCCCAACCTGGCGCGCTTCCAGACCCTGGACGCCAAGGGCAGCCTCAACACCTACGGCAGCGAGGACGCCACCCTCACCAAGTTGATGAACGAAGCCGCCAACCTGCCCCTGGCCAAGGCCGAGGCGGCCTGGAAGAAGGTCTACGCGCAGTCGGTGGAACTGGCCTGGTTCGCGCCGGTGGCTGCGGTGCACGTGTGCTACTTCGCCACCAGCGACATCAAGATGCCCCAGGCCGGTCAGTCCCTGGTGGTCGATCTGATCGACGTCGTCCCCGCGAAGTAAGCGGCTTGCGCAGACAACAAGGGAGTCCATGACCGAAGCACAAGACAAGGCGCCGCTCGACCCGGCCATCGTGGAAATCGACCGCCGCTGGAAGGCGTCGGGCATTCCCGGCCTCTACGAGGGCGGCAACGGCCCGGTGAGCCGCGAGCGCGCCATGAACATCCGCGCCTTCCTCTACCCCAAGCCCAAGCTGCCCCAGGGCGAGATCGAGGCGATCGAGCTGCCGGCGCCGCCCGGCTCCGACCGCCCGATTCCGGCGCGCATCGTCCGCCCGGTGAGCGGCCCGGTGACCGGCACGCTGGTCTACTTCCACGGCGGCGGCTGGGTCGTGGGCGACCTCGACTCGCACGAGGCCCATGCCATTCGCCTGGCCAACGAGGCCGGCGTGGTGGTCCTCAACGTCGACTACCGGCTCGCGCCCGAGCACCGCTTCCCCGCGGCGATCGACGACTGCGAGGCCGCGCTCGCCTGGGCCGCGGCGAACAAGGCCCGCCTGGGCGGCGCGGACAAGCCCCTGGCGGTTGGTGGCGACAGCGCCGGCGGCAACCTCGCCGCCGCAGTGGCCCTCTATGCCCGCGACCAGGGCATCGCGCTCGCCGCGCAGCTCCTGATCTACGCCGCCACCGACCTGTCGGACAAGCCGGGCCCCGAGCGCATGTACCTGGGCGAGGACGCCGCGCGCAAGGCGCTGGACCCGCGCGCCTCGCCGCTGCGGGCGGCCACGCTCAAGGGCCTGGCGCCGGTGATCATCGGCGTCGGCCCCTACGACTTCCTCTACCAGGACAGCCTTGCCTATGCCAGGCGCCTGCGCGAGGAGGGCGTGAAGCTGGTGATGCGCGAGTTCCCCACGCTCAATCACGGCTTCTTCAGCTACACCGCGGTGAGCCCCGACAGTCTGGCGGCGGCGCAGCAGCTGTGCGCGGACCTGCGCGCGCTGATGACGGCCTGAACGCAGCGGAGACCCTGCACATGGAAGGCGCGCGCGGCGACATCGACAGCGATACCGGGGGCGATACCGGTGACGGCGGGGCCGCGGGCGCAGACCTGCCCATGACCATTTCGCCCATGGATCCGGTTGTGCGCGACATCCTCGAGGCGGCGTTGTCCGAGTTCGCCAACTACGGCTTCGAGGGCACGCGCATCGAGGCCATCACCGCACGCACCGCCACCAGCAAGCGGATGATCTACTACCACTTCGGCAGCAAGGAAAAGCTGTACGAGGCGGTGTTGAACTACGCCTATGACATGGTGCGCAGCGGGCGTGAATCTCCCGGCGACCTGGACGCGCTCTCGCCTCTGGACGCCCTGCTGGCGCAGGCCGGGTCCGCCTTTGATGGCTTCATGCGGCACCCCGACTTCATCCGGCTCACGCTGCAGGAAAACCTGCGCGGCGCGCCGGTGGTCTCGACCTCGCCCGAGATCCGCCGCATCAACCAGGGCAACATGGCCAGCGTCGAGCGGCACCTGCGGCGCGGCCAGGCCGACGGCAGCCTGCGCCAGGACATCGAGCCGCTCGACGTCTACATCACCTTCGTGGGCCTGTGCGCCTACCATGTGTCGGCGCGGCCTTCGTACAAGGCCCTGTTCGACGCCGATTTCTTCGACCCCGCCGTGCGCGCCGCCCGCCGCGCCGCCATCTGCGACGCCCTGGCCCGCTACATCAGGGCTTGAACGAGACCGCCATGCCTGAACTCTCCGCCATCGACTTTTCCTCCGTTCCCGCCCCGGTCGCCCCGCGCACCACACTGGCCTGGGAGGCGCGGGTGACCACCACGCCGCGCCAGCCCATGGGCCGCGGCCCGGCGGGCGAGCGCTTCATCATCCCGATCACCGGTGGCAGCTTCGACGGCCCGATGGGCCTCAGGGGCAGCGTGCTCCCCGGTGGCGCCGACCGCCAGCTGTGGCGGCCCGACGGCGTGCGCGAGCTCGAGGCCCTGTACGAGATGCAGCATGAGGACGGCAGCGTCTTCACCATCCTCAACCAGGTCACCATCCACGAGGAAGCCGGCAAGCCGCGCTATGCCTTCTCGCATGTGAAGGTGAAGGCCCCCGAGGGGCCGCATGGCTGGTTGAACCAGCGCGTCTTTATCGGCACCCTGCACTCGCTGCCGCCGGGAAGCGGCGCGGTGGTCATTCGGGTGTGGATGCTGCAGGACTGAGGGCCCCGCTCACTCGGCCTTGATGTCCGCCGACTTCACCACCTTGCCCCAGCGATCCAGCTCCGAGACCATGTAGGTCTGCAGCGCCTCGGGGTTGGAGAGCGAGGGCTCGACGCCCGCGTCGTTCAGGGCCTTGCGGGTGTCGGGCTGCGCCATCACCTTGGCCAGTTCGGTGTTGAGCCGGTTGACGATCTCGCGCGGGGTGTTGGCGGGCGCCAGCAGCGCCAGCCACACCGAGCCCTCGTAGCCGGCCACGCCGGCTTCCTGCAGGGTGGGCACGTCGGGCAGCTGCGGCACGCGCTTGGGCGTGGTGACGGCCAGGGCCTTGAGGCGGCCCGCTGGCACCTGGGCCAGCGCATTGGGCACGCCCGCGAAGCTCAGGTCGACGACGCCGGCCACCAGGTCGTTGGCGGCGCCGGCGCTGCTGCGGTAAGGCACGTGCTTCATCTGCACGCCGGCCAGGGCCTCGAACATTCCCCCCATCAGGTGCTGGGAGCTGCCGTTGCCCGAGGAGGCATAGGTCAGCTTGTCCGGTTGCGCCTTGGCGAGTGCGATCAGCTCGCGCACGTTGTTCGCCGGAACCTTGGGGTGGGCCAACAGCACGTAGGCCGAGTCCACCAGCTTGGACACCGGGGTGAAGCTCTTGATCGGGTCGTAGGGGATCGACTTGTAGATCCAGGGGCTCACCGTGTGCGTGGTCGAGATCATCACCAGGGTGTAGCCGTCGGGCGCGGCCTTGGCCACCTCGGAGGTGCCGATGGTGGAGCCGGCGCCCGGCTTGTTCTCGATCACGAACGAGGTGTTCATCGCCTGGCCCAGTTTCTGGCCCAGGACACGCGCGACCACGTCGGTGAAGCCGCCCGGCCCGAAGGGCACGATCAGCTTGATCGGGCGGTTCGGATAGGACGCCGCCTGCGACCAGGCCGCGGGCGCCGCGGCCACCAGACACATTCCAAAAGCGAAAGCACGGACCAGCGTTTTCATGGCTTACCCCTTGTAGGTCGGTTCAGGCATGGTGAAGAAGCTGTGCAGGATGTGATAGACCATCAGGTAGTTCTTCTGCTGGAAGCTCGCGTGCGAGATGCCCTGCATCAGAACGAACTGCTTGTTGGTGTTGGGAAGCAGCGAGTAGTAGTCGACCAGGTCCTGGTAGCTGGCGATGCCGTCCCACTCGCCGCGCATCACGATCGTGGGCACGGTGAGCCGGGTGGGGTCCAGCAGCGGCAGCTTGGAACACATGTCCACATAGGTGCCAGTGGGCATGGAGTCGTCGAGCGTGAGGATGGCGTCGGCGAAGGCTTCGATGGTCGCGTCGTCGGCGGTGCCCGGGTGGTCGCGGTTGAAAATGCTGTGCACGAAGTCGCGGTCGATCGGACGGCGGTTGCGGGCGATGAACTCGGGCAGTTTCTTGCGGCGGTTCTCCAGCGTGTGGCTGTCCTTGCCGGTCCACACGAAGGCGTCCAGGGCGATGCGCTCCACGCGCTCCGGGTGGCGCTCGGCGAAGAGGCCCGCCTTGAGCGCGCCCGAGGAGATGCCGTACATGTACAGCTTCTTGCCGCCGTTGCGCGCCATCACGTAGCGGGTGCCGGCCTCGAGGTCGTCGGCGCCGTTGCTGATGTCGCTGTTGATGTTGCGGTGCTTGCTCGAGCGGCCGTAGCCCTCGTTGTCCATCGTCCAGCAGTCGAAGCCGCGCTCGCAGAACCAGTCCATCACCGAGGACCAGGGGCGGCCGGGCACGCTCAGGTCGAAGGTGGGTTGCGAGGCCATCGAGGAGCCGTGCACGAAGGAGATGGTGCCGGCATGCGGCACGCCGGCCTTGGCCTTCTTCTCCCACAGGAACAGCTTGATGTCGTCGCCCCGCTGGGTCCAGTGCTCGGTGCCACCGGTCCATTCCACTTTTTTCATTGTTGTCTCCTTGGTTTCTTATGGTTGAAGTTGAGGGGGAATCAGGTGAAGCGGTTCTCGATGACGCCCACGCCATCGATCTCGATGCGCACCACGTCGCCGGACTTGAGGTAGGTCGGCGGGGTCATGCCCATGCCGACGCCGGCCGGCGTGCCGGTGGCGATGACGTCGCCGGGCAGCAGGGTGATGCCGCGAGAGCAGGTCTCGATCAGGGTGGGGATGTCGAAGATCATGTCCCGCGTGGTGGCGTCCTGGCGCAGCTCGCCGTTGACCCAGCCGCGCACGCGCGTGTTCAGCGCATCGACCTGGTCGGCGGTGACCACCCAGGGGCCCATGGGGCAGAAGGTGTCGAAGGACTTGCCCAGGTGCCACTGGCCGTGGCGGGTCTGCACGTCGCGTGCGGTGACATCGTTGACGACGGTGTAGCCCCACACGTGGGCCATCGCGTCCTCGCGGCGGATGTTGCGGCCGCCCTGGCCGATCACGATGGCGAGCTCGGCCTCGTAGTCGATCTGCTCAGAGATGCCGGCGGGCAGTTGCACGGTGTCGAAGGGGCCGATGACGGTCTCGGGCACCTTGGAGAAGACGATGGGCCACTCGTCCAGTGGCTGCTTGTTGCCGTTGAAGATCGAGCCGGCCAGCTCTTGGGCATGGGCGCGGTAGTTGCGGCCGACGCAGAACACGTTGCGGCGCGGGTGCGGCACCGGTGCCTTGAGCTGCACCTGGGCCAGGGGAATGGCCGCCCCCGCCGGCGCGGGAATCGGCTGGCCCTGGACCTGGCGGTTCACCAGCGCGAGCACGCCCTGCTCGGCTTCGGCCGGCGGCAGGGGGAGGGCGGTGACCGACTGGCCGTCGTTGGAAACGACACCCACCTGCTGGCGGTTGTCATGGACAAAAGTGGCGTAGCGCATGGGATAACAGGTGTGGTGGATTGGGATGAATTGGTTGGATTTGTGCGGCATGGTCTGCCAAGACGGTGGTCAGATCAACCAATTCCTGAGCCAATGGTGCTGAAATTGGTGTTTTCACTAGGTTTTCAGCGTGCCTACGGGTGGCAAAAAGAAAACCAATCCAGACCAATCGATTAAAATTTGATCAGCCCCGTTTCCTCGAGAATCCCTGCAACTTCCCGAGATCTCCCGAGCGTGTTGTCCATGTCCCTTCCCCAGACCCCCGAGCAGCTGGAGGCCCATTTGCTGGAGCAGCTGCGGTCCCAGCAGTGGCCGGCCGGCCACCGCCTGCCCACCGAGCGCGAGCTGAGTGCCGCCAGCGGCCTGGGCCGGGCCAGCGTGCGCCGCGTGCTGCAGCGGCTGAAGGAGCGGGGCCTGATCTCGCAGACGGTGGGCAGCGGCACCTACGTCACCGAGGGGGCGTCGGCCCTGCTGGCGCAGGCGTCGGGCGATGCGCAGGTGCAGGCCAGCGCGGTGAGCCCGGCCGACCTGATGACCGCGCGCATGGTCCTCGAGCCGGCCATCGTCGACATGGTGGTGGTGAACGCGCGCGCGGCAGATTTCGAAGGCATGCGGACCTGCTGCGACCGCGCCGAGGCCGCGACCACGCTGGAAGACTTCGAGTACTGGGACGGCAAGCTGCACGAGCTCATTGCCGAGGCCGCCCACAACGCAGTCATCCTCTCGGTGTTCCGGCAGATGACGCAGGCCCGCAACCAGGCCGAGTGGGGGCAGTTGAAGCGTCGCAGCGTGACGCCCGAGCGGCGCGTCCAGTACCAGCGCGAGCACCGCGCGCTGGTGGAGGCCCTGGTGGAGCGCGACGCAACGCGCGCGCGCGAAGTGTGCCTGGCGCACCTGGCGCGGGTGCGGCACAACATGATGGGGTATTGAGGTGGCGCCCCCGACAGGAATCGAACCTGTATCTAGCGCTTAGGAGGCGCTCGTTCTATCCATTGAACTACGGCGGCGGGTGCGATCGATTCTACAAGTGGGCCCCTCGCCGCACCTCGCATAATCCCTTCGCGTCGTCCTCGCTTCGGGGCCGGCTTCCACGGAGTTGTCACGCATGCCCCACCCCCTGGCCGGCGAGCCGGCCGATCAGCCTGAAAAAGACCCGTACTGGGTCGATGCCCTGGCCCAGGGCCTCGCAGTGCTGCATGCCTTCGACGACACCCACCCCTCGCTCACCCTGACCGAGATCGCCACCCGCCTCGGCTGGGGACGCAGCAAGCCCTACCGCTTCGTCCACACCCTCGAGAAGCTGGGCTACCTCGCGCGCGACAACACCGGCCGCTCCTACCGGCTCACGACCCGGGCGATGCACCTGGGCTTCACCTACCTGATCCGCCAGCCCCTGGTCGAGCTGGCCCAGCCCATCCTCGACCAGTTGCGGCAGGAGGTGGGCGCCTCCACCCACCTCGCGGTGCTCGAGAACGACGAGCTCGTCTTCCTCGCCCTGTCGCGCACCACCTTGCCGACCGGCATCAACATCCACGTGGGCTCGCGCATGGCGGCCTACACCTCGTCCATCGGCCGCATGCTGCTGGCCTACCTGCCGGCAGAGGCGCTCGACCGGGTGCTGGGCGACCGGCCCCTGCCGGCGATGACGCCCAAGTCGACGGTCGACCCGCGCGAGTTCCGCAGCAAGCTCGAGGCGGCGCGGCGTGCCGGCTACATCTTCAACGACGAGGAATACCACCTGGGCATCCGCTCCATCGCCGCGCCGGTCTTCGACGGCGACGGACAGGTGGTGGCCGGCATCAACGCCACCGCGCTGACCACCGTGTTCAGCGACGAGCGGGTGCAGGCCGAGGTGATTCCCGCGGTGGTCCGGGCAGCGGCGGCGCTGTCGGCCGGGCTCGGCCACCTGCCGGCCCGGGAGGCCTTGCCGGCGGCCCTTCGCGGCGGCTGAATCCCGACCCTATTGGTCGGGAATGATTTACATACAAAAACTTGTTCTTGATATAAATCAATACCCGGCGAGATGTTGGCCGGTGAAGGAGTGGGCATGGATCGAGGCGCTTCGTATTCCCGGCATCCCTCGGCTGTCACGGCCGTCTGGCGCGGCGTCCTCGTCGCCGGTCTCTGGGCGCTCGCCCAGGCAGCGGGCGCGCAGCCGGCCGCCAACCGCGATCTCTGCACCGGGGTGAACCTCTCCGCTGCGCCGGCCAAGGCCCCGGTCATCCGCTACGGCGTCACCGGCAGCGGTGAAGAGCCCCTCGCCTTGCTCTGGGCCGACAAGGCCAGCTACCCCAACAACGGCAAGCTCTATCAGATCGAGCCGCTCGAGTTCGCGCCCACTGACCGCATGACCGCGATGCAGGCCGGCCAGCTCGACGCCGGCACGATCAGCTTCCCCGCCCTGGTGAGCGCGGTCCATGCCGGCATCGAGGCCCGCGCGGTCGCGACCCTGGTCGAAGTGAACAAGGACGACAACGAGGGCGCCTTCGTCGGCCTGGCCGGCAGCGGCATCCGCTCGATCAAGGACTTCAAGGGCAAGCGGGTCGGCTACTACGGCCCCAATACCATCAGCGAGTTCTGGGTGAAGAGCGCGCTTGTGCGCGCCGGCATGAGCCCGCGCGACGTGTCCTTCGTGGCGCTGCCCCCGCCTGCCCAGGAGCAGGCCCTGCGCAACAAGCAGATCGACGTTGCCTGGCTGGCCCGGCAGTTCCTGCACAAGGCCCAGCAAGGCGGCGGCCTGCAGGTACTGATGACGCCGTACGAGGCGGTCAATACCAACCAGCCCAGCCTGCTGATCATGTTCTCGCCCAAGTTCGTGCAGGCCAATCCCCAGGCCTACTGCGCCTGGCGCGCCGACTACCAACGGGCGCTGAAGAACTGGACCGCGCAACGCGAGGCCCTGTATCCGAAGCTGATCCAGGCCAAGTACCTCACCCCCTTCGCGGCCAACGCCGGCCCCGATGGCGGGCGCAACCCCGACGGCGTCATGTCGCTGGCCGAGCTCAATGCCACGGTGCAGGACATGCTCGCCACCCGGTTCCTCCCGCCGGCCATGCAGCGCCCGGCCACCGACCTCGTCCTGCCGGGCTACGCCCTGCTGCGCTGAGCCCCCCTTCGTACCTGGTTTGCCTGCCTGCCCTCGTGGCAGGTCGGGCGGGCCTTGCCTGGAGCCTCCCTTGATCGATATCCGCGGCGTCACCAAAACCTTCCAGCGCGGCGAGCGCCGGGTCCAGGCCCTGGGCCCGATCGACCTGTCCGTCGCGCGCGGCGAGTTCGTCACCATCCTGGGCCCGAGCGGCTGCGGCAAGACCACGCTGCTCCACATCCTGGGCGGCTTCGAGACGGCCAGCAGCGGCACGGTCACTGCCGGCGGCCGGGCGGTCACCGGGCCGGGCCGCGACCGCGGGATGGTGTTCCAGGAGGCGACGCTGTTCCCCTGGCGCTCGGTGCAGGACAACGTCGCCTGGCCGATGCAGGTGGCCGGCGAGGGCAAGGCCCGCGCCCGCGAGCGCGCGCGTGAACTGCTCGATCGGGTGGGCCTGGCGCGTTTTGCCGAGGCCTACCCCGGCGAGCTCTCGGGCGGCATGCGCCAGCGCGCGGCGCTCGCCCGCACCCTGGCGATGGAGCCGAGCGTGCTGCTGATGGACGAGCCCTTCGGCGCGCTCGACGCGCAGACACGCGAGGTGATGCAGGAGGAACTCACCCGCCTGTGGCAGGCCACCGGCCTCACCGTGATCTTCATCACCCACGACATCTCGGAGGCGATCTTCCTGGGCGACCGGGTGGTCGTCATGGGCGCCTCGCCTGGCCGCGTGGTGGCCGACACCCGCATCGAGCTGCCGCGTCCGCGCGACGCGCGCACCAAGCTCGATCCGCGCATCCTCGAGTACCGCCAGCAGTTCTGGGAGCTGCTGCGCGAGGCCACGCCCGCGCCGGCCGCCGTTGCAGGAGCCGGCCGGTGAACGGGGTGGCCGTGCAAGGCACGGGCACGGGGGGCGGTGGCTGGCAGGCGGGCCTGCGCCGCCGCCCCTGGCTGATCACCCTTGGCTTCGCGGCGCTGTTGCTCGCCGCGTGGGAGCTGGCCGCGCACCAGGCCGGGCGCCCGCCCTACCTGCTGGGGCCGTGGGAGATCCTGCAGGAACTCGGCACGCTGGCCCAGGGCGGCAAGCTGCCCGCGCAGGTGGGCGCGAGCCTCAAGCGCGCGCTGCTCGGGTTCGCCTTCGGCGCGGGCCTGGGGCTGATGCTGGGGCTGCTGGCCGGTGTGTCGCTCACCTTCCGCGACCTCTTCGACCTCACCCAGTCCTTCACCCACCCGGTGCCCAAGATCGCGCTGTTCCCGGTGGTGGCGGTGGTGCTGGGCTTCACCGACGTCTCGCGCATCCTGGTCATCGCGATCAGCGCCTTCTACCCGGCCTACCTCAATGCGGTGAACGGCGCGGTCGGCGTCGCGCCGCGCCTCTTCTGGGTCGCGCGCAATGCCGGCGCTTCGCGCTGGCGCAGCTTCTGGCAGGTGCTGCTGCCAGCCGCCCTGCCGCGCGCGATGGTGGGCCTGCGCATCAGCCTGATGGTGTCCTTCGTGCTCATGGTGGCCACCGAGGTGGTGGGCCAGTCCAACGGCCTGGGCGCCGCGCTGATGAAGGCCTACCGCGAAGGCGAGTACGGCGCCATGTACGCCGGCATCGTCGCCATTGCCCTGTGCGGCATGGCGGCCAACGCGCTGCTGGCGCTGGCCTCGCGCCGGCTGCTGGCGTGGCAGGCCCATGCGGGAGCCGCCCATGGCTGACACGCGAATCGACAAATCCGGCACCGACAAATCCGCCGGCGGCTGGCGCCGAAGCGGCATCAAGCTTGCCGGCATCGTCATTGCCCTGGCGATCTGGCAGGCCTATGCGATGGCCAGCGGCAACCGCCTGGTGCCGGGCCTGCCCGCGATCGGCGAGCGCCTCGTCGAGTGGCTGCAGGACGGCGAGTTCTGGGAGCACGCGGCCTCCACCGTGCGCCACGGCCTCCTGGGCATGGCCATCGGCTTCGTGCTCGCGGCGGTGACCGGCTACCTGGCCGCGCGCCACTGGGCGGCCGATGCGGCCTGGCACCCGATCGTCAACCTGCTCTATCCGGTGCCGAAGCTGGCGCTCTATCCGATCGTCATCCTGGTGCTAGGGCTGGACTGGCCCTCGCGCGTGGCGCAGGTGGCGCTGGAGTGCTACTTCCCGCTCTTCGTGCATTGCCACGCCGGCGTGCGCGCGGTCGGCCCGCGCCTGCAGTGGCTGGCGCGCAATGCCGGCGCCTCGGCCTGGGCGCAGGGCCGCGACATCGTCTGGCCCTCGGCGCTGCCCTTCCTGCTCACCGGCTTGCGGGTGGCCACGCCGATCATGCTGATCGTGACCACCGTCACCGAATTCATCGGCGACTCGCAGGGCCTGGGCCACCTCATCGCCCGCTCGGCGGCGTACTTCGACACAGCGGCGGGCCTCGCCGTCGTCATCGTCCTGGGCGCCATCGGCTTCATCGCCGACCGGCTGCTGGTGTTCCTGCGCCAGCGACTCGTCTTCTGGGAGAAGGGCCCCGCCCTCTGAAACAAGGAGCAGCATCATGCAAAGACAAGAGACCGACATCCTCATCATCGGCGCCGGCCTGGCCGGCCTGTCGACCGCCATGTTCGCCAGCCAGCACGGCGCGCGCGTCCTGGTGGTCGAGCGCCGCCAGAGCACCTCCATCCTGCCCAAGGCGCGCGGGCAGAACCCGATCACCATGGAGGCCCTGCGCACCGTGGGCGTGGTCGAGCCGATCCACGCGGCCATTCCGCCCGGCAAGCCGGCCATCACCTCGGTGGTGTCCGAGAGCATGACCGGCAAGGTCTTCTACGACCACATCGCCCACCGCCCCGACTTCTCGCGCTTCTCGCCCGAGCGCCCCGGCATGGCCAGCCAGGCCAAGACCGAGGAGGCCTTCGCCCAGCGCGTGCGCGAGCTCGGCGGGGAGATCCGCTTCAACACCATCTGCGACGACTTCGAGCAGGATGCCGAGGGCGTGGAAGTCACCCTGCGCTCGATGCAGGATGACACGCTGTACCGCGTGCGCGCCAGGTACCTGGTTGCGGCCGACGGCATCCGCGGCGGCCTGGCCAAGACGCTGGGCATCGGCACCCACGGCTTCGGCTTCCTCAAGTCGGTCACCGCGGTGCGCTTCAAGGCCGACCTCTCGCACATCGCCGGCAACAACGCGATGGTGGTGCACTACATCCAGAACCCGAAGGTGCCCGACGGCGCCGGCGTCCTGGTCAGCACCGACTACACCGACGAGTGGGTGGCCAACATGTCCGCCGACCCGACGCGCAACGAGGCCGAGACTCACGAGGTGATCCGCACCATGGTCGGCGTGCCCGATCTGTCCTTCGAGGTGCTGGGCTCCACCACCTACGACTACGCGCACCGTATCGCCGACCGCTTCCGCGCCGGGCGCGTCTTCCTCGTGGGCGACGCCGCGCACGTGATGCCGCCCACCGGCGGGCAGGGCGGCAACACCGCGGTGCAGGACGGCTACTACCTGGGCTGGAAGCTGGCCGCGGTGGTCAAGGGCCTGGCCGGCCCGGGCCTCCTCGACACCTACGAGCCCGAGCGCCAGCCCTATGCCGAAGTGGTCTGCACCTGGCAGGCCGCCAACCTCGCCGAGCGCCGTCGCATGGACGGCGTCGCCGAGGTGCTGGGCCGCCCGATGGACCACGCGACCATGATGTTCGGCTACGTCGCCCCGCAAGGCGCCTTCCTGGCCGAACCCGGCGGCCCTGCCGACAACTTCGACGACCCCGCCGCGCCCTCGGGCCGCCCGGGCGCGCGCGTGCCCTATGCCGAACTCCAAGGCGCCGAGGGCCCGCTGCAACCGCGCAAGCTGCTGGGGCCCTGGTTCATGGTCTTCACCGCCTCGGCCGACGGCGTCCAGGCCGCCGAGGCCGCAGCGAAGCATTACGGCGTCCCGCTCAAGGCCTGGCAGGTCGCGAGCGCCGCGCCCCTGGGCGCCGGCGCGGGCGACACCGTGCTGGTGCGCCCCGACGGCATGGTGGCCTGGCGCGGCCGCGACGCCCAGGGCGTGGATGCCGCGCTCAAGACGGTGCTGCATCGCTGAGGCGCGGGCCTCGCGTCCACTCCCGATGGCCCCGGTGTCCTACGTGATGAAGCCGACGCCATGAGCGCCCTGCTATGTACCTGGTGACCGGCGCCACCGGCCGCATCGGCCGCACCCTGGTGGCGCAACTCGCTGCGCAGGGGCTGCCGGTGCGCGCGCTCGCCCGCAACGCGCGCGGCGAGGCCTGGGCCTCGGGCGTGGAAGCGGTCGACGCCGACCTCGCCCAGTCGGACGCCTTGCGCGCCGCGCTCGCGGGCGTGGAGGCGGTCTTCCTCTTCACGCCGATCACCGGCGCCAGCGACCTGGCTTCGCTCGCCAGGGGAGCGGGCGTGCGCCGCGGCGTGCTGCTCTCGTCAATCGCGACGCAGAAGGCCGACCCGCGCACCAACCCGATCGCCGCACGGCATGCCCGCGCCGAGCAGCTGCTCGCGGCCAGCGGCCTGCCGGCCACCGTGCTGCGGCCCGACACCTTCGCCGCCAACGCGCTGGACTGGGCGCCCGAGATCCGCGCCAGCGGCCGCGTGCGCCTGGCCCACCCCGGTTCGCGCCGGGTGCCCTTGCATGAAGAGGACCTGGCCGCGGTCGCAGCGCTCGCCATGACGACCCCGGGCCATGAGGGCCAGGCCTGGTGGCTCACCGGCCCCGCGCAGGTCTCGCAGGGCGAGCAGGTGCAGGCCATCGCAGACGCGATCGGTCGGCCGGTGGCCTTCGACGAGCTGCCCGAGGAAGAGGCCCTGGCGCAGTGGCAGGCGCGCATGCCCGAGCCCGCCGCGCGCCGACTGCTGGACTACCTGCGCAAGTCGGTCGACCAGCCACCGCCGGTGTCGCCCGAGGTCCTGCGCCTGCTGGGACGGCCGGCGCGCAGCTTTGCGCAGTGGGCCGTCGACCACCGCGCGGCATTCGTCGGCTGAGGGCGGGGCAGCCTCCTTCAGAAGGGGGTCACCTCCGTGACTCGCGCGGGATGCGCGCGCGGGCGGGCTCGCATTACATTGGGTCCAGCCCTCAGGTTCAAGAAGGGCACAGGAGACAAGGTGCAAAGCTTCCAACTGATTCGCCGCGCGCTCACGTGCGCCCTGTTCGCCAGCCTGGCCCTGCCTGCGCTGGCGCAGAACTACCCCAACCGGCCGGTGAAGATCATCGTGCCCTTCGCCGCCGGCGGCGGCCCTGACATCGAGATCCGGCGCATGGCGCCCAAGCTCGCCGAGGCCCTGGGCGGGTCCACCGTGGTGGAGAACCGCGTGGGCGCGGCCGGCATCCTGGCCGCCGAGGTGGTGACCCAGGCGCCGCCCGACGGCTACACCCTGCTGGCCGGCTCCATCTCGCAGGTGGTGCAGAAGATCCTGCGGCCCGACGCCAAGTTCGACCCCAACGGCACCTTCACTCCGATCAGCCAGACCAGCACGACGCCGGCGGTGCTGATCGTGCCGGTCGAATCCCCGATCAAGTCGGTCAAGGAACTCGAGGCCCTGATCCGCAGCAAGCCGGGCCAGCTCAATTACGGCTCGGGCGGCATCGGGACCGCCGCCCACATCGCCGGCGCTTCCTTCGCCAACGTGCTCAAGTTGAATGCGGTGCACGTGCCGTACCGCGGCTCGGTCGAACTCGCGCCGGCGCTCATGGCCAACCAGATCCAGTTCGCCTTCCCGATCGCGGGCACTGCCATTCCTTTCGTCAAGTCGGGGAAGATGCGCGCGCTCGCGGTCACCAGTGCCAAGCGAATGAGCTCGCTGCCGGATGTGCCCACGCTCAAGGAAATCTATGGCGAGGACCTGTTCGTGCAGGAGTCCTGGGGCGGCCTGTGGGCGCCCGCCGGCACGCCAGCGCCGGTGGTGCAGCAGCTCTTCGCCGCCACCCGCAAGGCCTTCGCCGACCCGGAGCTGCGTGCGGCCTATTTCGCCGCAGGCACCGAGCCCGAGCTGTCCGAGTCACCCGAGGCCTTCGCCCGCTTCATGAAGGCCGAGAGCCAGAAGTGGGCGCGCCTGATCCAGATGGCCGGCGTGAAGGCGGATTGATTCGATGAGCGCGCGCCGGGCCGCCCCAAGCAAGCGAAGGCCCCCTCGGGGGGCAGCGATGGACACGAAGTGCCGAGCGTGGGGGCCCACGTGACCCTTCGCGCGCTGGAGGGCATTCGCGTCCTCGACCTGTCCCATGTGATCGCCGGCCCCACCGCCTCGCACTATCTCGCCATCGAGGGTGCGCAGGTGATCAAGGTCGAGACGCCCGGCAAGGGCGACATCCTGCGCCGGGGCCGTCCCGCCGACCAGCTCGATCAGGGCGTGAGCGTGGGCTTTGCCGCCATCAACGGCGGCAAGCAGTCGCTGGCGCTCGACCTCAAGCACCCGCGCGGGTGCGAGCTGCTGGCGGACCTGATCCGCCAGAGCGACGTCTTCATCGAAAACTTCCGGCCCGGGGCCATCGCGCGCCTGGGCTTCTCGTACGACGAGGTGCGCGCGCTGCGTACCGACATCGTCTACGCCAGCATCTCCGGCTTCGGCCAGGAGGGCGAGTGGGCGAAGCGCCCCGCCTATGACCACGTGGTGCAGTCCGCGATGGGCATGGGCTGGATGCAGGGCGAGGAGGGGCAGGATCCGCTGAAGGTGGGCTTTCCCGTCATCGACAGCGCCTCCGGCCTGGTCGCCGCGCAGGCCATCCTGGCGGCCCTGTTCCGGCGCCAGCGCCTGGGCCAGGGCGCGCGGCTCGACCTGTCCATGGCGCAGGCCGCCCTCCAGCTGATGTGGCCCGAGGTGGCCAAGGTCGCGGCCTCCGGCGAGGACTCGCCGCGCGTGGGCAACCGGGGCTTCTCCGGCAGCCCCGGCGCGGCGACCTTCGCCTGCGCCGACGGCTGGATCTCGACCGCCGCCAACACGCCGGCGCAGTTCAGCGCCCTGTGCGCGGTGCTGGGCCTGCCGGACCTCACGCAGGACGCCACGCTGATCGACCAGACGGCGCTGGCCCGCGGTGGCTTCGTCGTCGGCCTGGCGCCCGCGAAGCTGGACGAGATGCTCTCGTCCGCCATCGCGCGCCAGCCGGCTGCGCCCTTCGAGGCAGCCCTCACCGCGCGCGGGGTGCCCTGCGCCCGCCTGCGGCCTCTCAGCGAGGTACTGCCGGACGTGATGACGCACCCGCGCATGACCCTGCCGGTGCGCGAGACCGCTTACCCGGCGGGCGTGATGCGCGACTTCGGCGGAGGCTACCTCGCCGACGGCGAGCCCGGGGAGGCCCTGGCGCCTGCGCCCCGGCACGGGCAGCACACGCGCAGCATCCTGCGCTCTTTGGGTGTCGGCGAGGACGAGATCGCCCGCCTCGCCGAAGTCGGCGTCATCCGCGTCGAGGGTTGAAGCGTGGAGGGCGGAGCGGCAGTCCCGGATGCCGGCCTGCCCTCAGACCGATTCCAGCTTGATCTGCTGCGCCGCGGCCACCTTCTGCCAGCCGGCGTAGTCCTGCGCGAGAAAGCGCGCCTGCGCCTGCGGGCCCAGGTGGGCGGGCTCGAGTGCATCGGCCTTGAAGCGCGCCTGCACGTCGGGCAGGGCCAGGAAGCGGGGCAGGGCCTCGTGGATCCGATCGATCACCGCCGCGGGCGTGCCCCGGGGCGCCACCAGGCCGAAGTAGTTGGTGACCTCGGTCCCCGCCAGCCCCGATTCGACCAGGCCTGGCACCTCGGGCAGCGCCGGGTTGCGGCGCGCCTGGGTCACGGCCAGGGCCTTGACCCGGCCGTCACGCAAGTAGGGCATGAGCGCGGGGATGGTGCCGGTCAAGAGCTGGATCTGCCCGGACAGCAGGTCCAGCGTCGCCGGCGCGATGCCGCGGTAGGGGATGTGGGTGATGTAGATGCCGGCGCGCGCCTTCACGCTCTCGAGCGCCAGGTGGTTGATGCCGCCCGCGCCCGCCGACCCGTAATTGAGCTGGCCCGGACGGCTGCGCGCATAGGCCACCAGCTCCTTCAGGTTGGCCACCGGCAAGTCCTTGTTGGCGACCCACAGCAGCGGGCCCTCGGCCACCATGCTCACCGGGGTGAAGCTGCGCACCGGGTCGTAGCCGGCCTGGGGCAGCACCGCCGGCACGGTGGTGAAGGGCGCGGCCACCAGCAGCAGGGTGTGGCCGTCGGCCGGACTCTGCGCCACGTGCTGCGCGCCGATCGCACCGGAGGCGCCGGCGCGGTTCTCCACCACGAAGGTGCCGCCGAGCAACTCGCCGAGTTTGAGCGCCAGCAGCCGGCCCATGGCGTCGGTGCCGGCGCCGGCGGCGAAGGGCACGATGATGCGGACCGGCCGCTCGGGCCAGGCCGAGGCCTGGCCGACGGTGGCGAGCAGGGACCCGGCGCCCAGGGCGACCACCTGCCGGCGGGAGAACACGGCCTTCATGTCACTTGGACAGCAGCCGCATCGCCTCTTCCAGCCCCTTGAGCGTGAGCGGGAACATGCGCTGGCTCATGAGCTGCTGCATGATGGAAATGCTCTGGCGGTACTGCCACACGCCCTGGGGCTCGGGGTTGATCCAGGCGAACTTGGGAAAGGCATGGGTCAGGCGCTGGATCCACTCGGCGCCGGACTCCTCGTTGTTGTATTCGACGCTGCCGCCCGGCTGCAGGATCTCGTACGGACTCATGGTCGCATCGCCGATGAACAGCAGCTTGTAGTCCTTGTTGTACTTGCGGATGATGTCCCAGGTGGCGAACTTCTCCGAGAAGCGCCGCTTGTTGTTCTTCCACATGAAGTCATAGACGCAGTTGTGGAAGTAGTAGAACTCCAGGTGCTTGAACTCGGTCTTGGTGGCGGAAAAAAGTTCTTCCACGCGTGCGATGTGCTCGTCCATGGTGCC
>JACCDQ011894357.1_pt1 | contig 18534 bp, 15 predicted proteins | sample 7446031 | NCBI WGS metagenome assembly JACCDQ01 (sample SAMN15323442, study PRJNA562643) | freshwater metagenome | isolation source: river surface water | place: USA:Blue River Watershed | collected 2017-08-17
GTGCGCCAAAGCCTCTCTTTTTCCAAAAATGTGGAAAATCATATTCGGGCAATTTGGTACTTTATACATGACTATAATGCCCAATTAGCAAAGGCTTAAGCTGCCACCACTACTATCGAATCACTACCGGGATTTTTACCGCACGAATGACGGGCGATTACGAATTTAATGATCCTGACCACCATGGCACACCGAAACAACGAGTTAGAGCATTTTTAAAAGGATTTCGTGATCCCCGCAGTTGTTTTTAATTGGCCGGTTTTGCACGGAAGCGTTTTTGCCATTGAGGATAATTCAGTTTGCAGGTTAAAATTAATAATCCTAACCAGGCGAAACCACTAATCCAATTTGCCCAAACTAATCCTACAAATTTTATCTGAATTTGATGGTTGCCGGGGGATAAGCGCAGACTTAATAAATTAAAATCCCAGTAATTCGTTGGGAAACCGTCGGTTAATTGACCATCTACCCAGACTTTTTGCATTCGTGGGTAATAAAGCACCGGTAATTGCACAATGCCTTGATTGACCGGTAGGGCGATCGCACAGTTTGTTAAGGTTCCCTGTTGTTGACAGTTATCTCTGGTTTTTTCGACGGGCAGAACCGTATTGCTAGGGGACAAATTGGTAAAATGTAGAGTTTTCATCCGCAGATAAGGGGGTTTACCCTCTTTCGTCTGACCCTCAATTTGGAATTTTAATTCAAAGTTTTCTCCCTGAGTTTGTAGGTTACGAAAAGGAACGGTTGCGCTAAAATTTTTGTCAGTTAAGGGAATGGTGGCAATGGGCTCTTTATCCACTAAAACTAAGAGTTTTAATTGATCCTGAAGATTTTCCAAGGGGACTTCTCCCACCAGGCTTAAAACGGGTTGTTCATTAGCGGGCCAAACGGAATAAAAAACTTCGGTATCTAGCAATAAAGGACGATTAATAAATACATCCCAGGTAGAATAGCCAGGAATCCAGTCAGGATGTAACAAACGCAACTCTGCATTGCCATAAAGCTCTTGTAAGGGGGTACGATAGAGATAATCTAAGGCTCCTGAATAGCGAAATAATGGCTCTTTTAACAGTTCTTCAACGGTGACAGCCCCCCTGGGAATGGGTAGCCAGGGACGGCTTGCAATGCCAATAATTAAAATGCCAATAATTAAGTGACGACTTTCTAAGCGATGGCGAAAAACTAACAGGATGGCGATCGCCGTTAGTAAAGCTCCCGACCACATAATATGGGTTAAAAATCGGAAGGTAAATTGTGTCACCCAAAGCTGGCGCGGTAAAATTGACCAAATATCAATGGGACTCCAGGTTAAAAAGAGAGCGAGTAAAAAAACGCTAATTAAGGGGATTAAATAAGGCTTAACAAAATGCAGTTTACTGGGTAACGTTTGCTGAGTAAAAACGGTATAAATCACGCAACTAAAACCCGCTAATAAAATCCAACCGATCGCTGGATGAAGGCCATAGGTGGGGGCAATCCCTAATTCCGTTGGCTCTGAAGGCATAGATTGGGGGGAAATTAGGGTCGCCAGGGGAGTCATCCAGTTGGTATTAAAGGGATTAATGGCATTAATTTGTTTGCGGATGGATAAACTACCGGATTCTAAAATCACGGGAGCCAGAAAATAGAGTCCTAATAGCCATCCCCCCAGATAGCTAAAACCTACGAATTTTAAGCGATGTTTCCAATCTATTATTGTTTTTTTATAAATTAAAATTAATCCCAGAAAACCAATGAATAAAGTGCTATAAATAAAGGTAATGAGATGGGTCGTTCCCAATGCAAACCAGGCTAAAGCTCCGTAAATCATCAGGCTTAAACGGGGTTGATGAAAAACCTGAATGACGTAATATAAAACAATGGGTAAAATGCCCTGGGCGATCGCCTCAGTAAAAGCTCCCCTCGCATGAATGTTATTCAAAAAATAGGGGGCCGACATATAAGCGACCGCGCCTAAAATAGCCGCAATGGGCGATCGGGTTAACCATAAACTTAAACGATAGATAAAAATTCCCCCTACCCATAAAGCTAACCACAGCATAATTTTATAGGCATTATAAGGGTTACTGGGGGTTAAAAATTTATAGATAATTCCCCCTAGGGTATAGGGTAACTGACTATAAAATTGAAAGCCCGGATAACGCAGTCTAAAATCCTCTAATGGGGCTACGCGAATGGGAAATTGTCCTTCTTCTAGGGCCATTCTTGCCTGGGCAATATACCCAATGTGGGAGGTATGATCATTAATAGAGAAAATCACTTTGGAGGAAGCCATGGGGGCCATCCAGGCTAAAGCAATAAAGCCTAAAAGTAGAATTGTTAATAAAAAGTTGCGATACTGCTTAAAATAAATTTTTAAAATTCCCATAACTCTTTGGGTAATCGGTTGAAAAACTCCTAATAACTCGACCCGAAAAGTGATCAGACAGAGTAGTAAACTGGTTATGAGTAAATTGCGACGGAGGGCTTGGAGACTAATGGAGTCAATCAGCGAACTGATTATTCCAAAATAACCAACCATGCCTAATATTAAGGTTAGAATTAGGCTTGTATATGCCAGAATAAAGGTAAGATCTTTTTTATGAATCATTAAAAACTTGAGATTCTGGTTAATATCAGTTTCTTTGTACAAGCAAACTAAAAAAATACTTAAGATAATGGCAATACTGAGGCTAATTAGGGGAATTAACATTAGGTTGAATAGTGAAATTTAAAATTAACTCGACGGGTGGAGTTGATAAAGAAATATAATATCATTATGACTATAAACTGGGGTATGGGTCACTAAATACTGCCAGTTTTGAGCGGCGATCACCGATTGTTGACGTTGAGCATAGAGAGTTTGTTTCACGCTACTATCTATTAAGAGATAACGGTGGGGCAGTTGAGTAATCGAATTTTGTAGCGGCTCAAAGGCGGCTTGTTGGTAATAGGATTGACTATCCAACTCATAATTCTCTTGTTTGGGTAATAATTCCAGATATTGATTGACATTAACAGCGACATTAAAGGTACGATGAATAAAGCTATTTTGATTATATTTTGGTAATAATTGATTTTGCAATAAATACTGAACAATAGTTCGATTTTCTTGACCCCAATTTAATGTGGAATCATTAGCGAGTAGCCATTTTTCGCCTAACCAAAATGGATTCACATAACTTAGAGTTTGGGGAACGGCGATCGCCCCTGCTAAACTATAGAGTAAAAGTCCCAGGATAAGTAATTTTTGCGGATAATAAGCTTTTAGAATAACCAAGAGTATCGTGAGCAGGAAATAACCAAAGAGTAAAACCGGATAAAAATAACGATAACCAATGACAAAACGGCTACTTTTAGCCAAGCCAAAATACAGTAGGGGATAGGCCGCGATGAGCAAACTCACTGCCATTAGCCATAAAAAAGGTTTACTCATTAATTTTGCTCGAATTAATCCCTTGAATGATAAGAATGATAAGCCTTGATCGTGAGTTTTTTGTTTTTTAGCGTAGCGAAATAAAGCCCAAATCATTATCCCGATTAACAAAAATAATACAGGGTTTTCTTTATACCCAAAAATTTTGCTAATATATTGACCATAATTAACGGGTTGAAAGGCTCCCCATAAAAAAGGAACTTGTTCTCCTTTTGCCGTAATCATCGTCATCTCTAAACCGGTTAAATAACGCTGAAAGATGGCCCCCAGGGATTGATCTATTTCAGCCGCAAATGCTAGGCGATACATCCCTAAAATGATTAACGGTTGAAGCAGTAAACTCCCTAAGCTGAAGCCAATAAATTTTCGGGTTAAAGGCGATTTTTGTTGAATCAAATAAACACTGGTGATGCCCAAGCTAATGAGAACCAGAGGCAATAATAATAAATTACTAAACTTGATATTAATCGCCAGGCTCAAGCTAATCGTTAAAATTAAAAATTGCCAGGCTAAATATTTCCCCTGCCCTTGAATGACTGAATAAAGGGCGATCGCCGTTGTTAAAATTGTCATTAATGCTGTGACGGCCAAAGCCACATCAAAGGCAATTAAACTCTGGTGACTGGCAAAACTGGGAGAAAAAATCCAAAGGGTCGCAAAAATTAAGGCTATTTGGGGATGAAGTAATTTAAAACCAAAACTATAAATACCTAACCAGAGAAATAATAAACTGTTCACCCCGAAGTAGAGCCAACGGGATGACTGAACCAAACTATCAAAAGTATCGGGGAAATACATTAATAATTGATACCCCGCATCAAAGGCCGCTAACCGAATAGCTCTGCTATCCAACTGATGGGGATTGGGTAAATCAACGTGGAGTTGGGGAAATTTTAGCCAAAATAACAGGCTATTGAATAACTTCAAAATGAGAGGATGTTCTGGATTCAAACCGACTCCCTGGGTATAGGCATAGGCCGCCCCCAGATAGGCCGGTTCATCGGACGTTAAACTATTATGGGTAATGTTATAATAGCCAATCCCAACTAACGCGATTAGCAGGGCAATAAACCACCAATAATAAAATTTGAGCGTCAATTTTTCCCTGGTTCCCTTGATTTTAATTTATTGCTCTTCATCAAATAAATCTAAAGGAAAATATCCATAGGTTCCCGTTAATTCATCGGCTTCACACTGACAGGCAATCAAAACCCCCCGATAGTCCCCCTCATAGCGATCGCCATAACAAGTCATTTTTTGAACATTAAATTTAAGATAAACCACACCGGATACATCGGGCCGGTTAATCCGTCCCAGATTTACTTCATAGCCCAAACCGGTTAAGTAATGAGCCAAGGCCAACCAAGCTTGGTCTAAACTATCGGCACAAATCCCTAAATTTTCATACTCTGATTGTTGAGTCAGCCATTGAATCGCCGCCCGTAATAGTTCTTTTTCTGACGGAGATTGGGGAACCTTGGGAGTGAGGCAACTATAGCTGTTTAACAGAGATACAAATGAGGAATTATCAACAACCATTATTTTGAATTTTATGAATTTAAGAACAATTTTAATTTAAGAATAATTTGAAGCAAGACTTAATTTAATCCCCTCACAGATTAAAAGTAACTCATCCGGGGTAAATCAGAGAAACATTGTTAGCCCTGATTATAACGATAATAATTATAGGAACCGTAATCATTGCGACTGACACTATTAGCCACTAACCCCAAAATGGGTGTCTGGGCCATTTTCAAATCATCAATGATATGCTGGAAAGCCGAGCGGTCTGTTTTACCAAGTTTTAAAACAATCACAATCCCGGCGGTAGCGGCTCCCAAAATACGAGCATCTGCAAAGTTTAGCAGGGGAGGCGTATCATAAATCACTAAATCGTAGGCTTGACTTTGCTCCCAGGTTTCCATTAATTCCTGCATCCGCCGTGAGGTTAATAGGCGAATGGGATCTGGGGGTAAATCCCCGGCGGTTAATACCGATAGGTTATCCCACTGGGGCACTCGTTGAATGGCTTCTTCGGGGGTTAAGCCGGTGGCAATGATATTACTCAGTCCCTGGGTATTTAATAGCCCAAAATATTGATGGATACGGGGACGACGCAGATCCGCATCCACTAAGAGGATTTTTTGTCCCATAGCGGCGGCCGCCTGGGCCAAGTGTAAACAAGTGGTAGATTTACCATCGCCGGCGGTGGCGGAACTGATCACTAAAGACCGAATAGGATGGTCGGCTCCTAATAACCAAATACTGGTATTTAACGAGCGAAAAGCCTCTAAAAACCCTGATGACCGATAACTTCGATTCAGCGATCGCGGATTCGGTAATTTGGAGGGAGACCCAGAATTATTGGTAATCGGCGATAGGTTAACGCCAACGACCCTTTCCATCACCTGTAGATCTTTTTGCCAGGGAATCATACCCAGAATGGGGATTTGACTGTTTTCCTTGACCTCTTCAACGGAGTGGAAAACGGGATCTAAGCGTTCTAGGAGAAAGGCGGCCCCAATCCCCAGTAAGGTGCCGGCAATGATTCCCAGGGTCAGATTGCGTACTGGCTTCGGCCAAATGGGACTATCTCCCACCGAAGGAGGCGAAATTAACTGCCAGGGAACCGTCTGTTGAGCCGCGTCAATTTGCAGTTTTTGCTGGGCTTCTAGGAAGCGGCTTAGACCATCATTGGCAACGGTAATCTCCCTTTGTAAATCCATATATTGACGGGCGATCGCCGGCATCAACTTAATTTGTTGTTCTAAATCCTTCAGTTGTTTTTCCAGGGCAATCTTTTTCTGTTCCAATACCTGAATTTGATTCGTGGTTTGAACATATTGCTGATTGAGTCCTAAGCGTAAATTACTCGGTGAGGTTAAGTCCCCCATTTTCATTTGATCCGGATTAAAGCGTGGCCCCAAAACGGACTGGGCTTCTTGACGTAACAAAGGAATCAGACGAGCGCGTTTCTCCTTCAACGTTTGGATCACCGGGCTATCTTCGGCATACCGGGCAGATTCCCTAACTAACTCCAACTCCACCGCCTGCAACTCATTTAATAAATTCTGGTAACGGGGAGACTCACTCAAGAAACTAGAAGCAAGCGCATTATCGGGGCTTAACCCCAACTGAGTCTTTAACAAACTATTCAGGGAAACCGCCTCCCGCATAGCCATCTGTAAATCTAGGTACTGGGCCTGAAGCTTAAACTCCAAATCCGACAACTCCCGGGCCCTCTGTTCCGGATCGAGCAAATTGTACTGTTGGCGAAACCGTTGTAACTGGGCTTGACGGCGATTAACCTGTTCCCTTAGTTTAGGCAATTGATCATCAACAAACTTAATACCTTGGTTAATTTGAACCTTACGCTCCTCCAGACTATAGCGCAAATAGGCCTGGGCCAATTCATTCAACACAAACTCAATTTGAGAGCGGTCAATTCCTAGATAGGCAACCTCTAGGATTTTCGTCTCTTTTAATTGGGTAATAGCCAGTAACGGTCTCCCCCCCCCAGCCAGCAGTTCATAGTCCACTTCAGGGTATTGTTTTTGAATGTCTCGAACAATCGGCTCAAGAACGCTGGAGCTACGCAGAACCGCAATTTGCGTGGCATAATCCACTTCCCTAACCCCTAACTGATCCAGCAACACCGGATTAACACTACTCTGTTGGGCAATAGGATCACCCACTAATAGCTGAAACTCTCCCTGATAGGTCGGGGTTTGTTGAAACGTCCAGACCCCCACCGCCGCAGTAACCCCGCAGGTCACGGCTACCACCAACCGCCAACGGTGCTTGAGGATAAACCAGGCCTGACGCAGATTTAACTCTTCAACCGCCGCATTACTACCCCGACTCGTGCCGTAGGAAAGCTGACCCCCTTCCTGGAGTGTTTGTCGAGGGGGAGCCAGAGGACTCAGGGTACTATCATCCATGGATTTTCTCCGGGTCGAGGGGGTTACGAGGTTAGGGAACTGTTTCATTATGCTATCGGAAAAGATTATAAATGCTTAAGAATCCCCCCCCTAAAATTGCGCCCAAGGGACTAAACACCGTACCCAGGGTGTCGGTCGTCGAAGCTAATGAACTGGTATTCACCAAAATAACATCATTATTTCGCAGGGTGGGGTTACGTTCGGAGTCAATGTTTTCGCTAAAGTCCGGTTGAATGCTCATCTTAGTCACGGTTCCATCGGGATTGAGACGAATCAGATTGACATTGGACTGGTCAGCCCGCCGGGCATCAAAGCCGCCGCCGGCTAGTAGTCCTTGGTTGAGGGTACTATTCGGAGGTAGTTCAACCATGCCGGGTTTGCGGACTTCACCAATAACATTGACCCGAATGGTTTTAGGCGCGAAGTTCGCTGTCGCCATGGCATCGAATTGGGAAGCCGTTAACTCGGAAGCTTGGGGAACATTAATCGTATCGCCGCTTTGGAGGATAATATCTCTGTCGAGGTCGCCCGATTGTAATAATTCCCAAAGGTTGACGGTAATTAATTCTTCCTGTCCGTTACGATTTTGCCGACGAACTTGAATATCTCGAATATCGGCATCGGGTTTTACACCTCCTGCTTCCTGAAGGGCTTGGGTTAAGCGGACGGGTTGACGAATGCCCTGTTCCTTGTTGCTACCCACTGAGGAACCGGTGGCTCCTCCAACCTGGGTTAAGTTGCTGGCGCGAGTGGTGGGGGCGAGTTTGTAGGCACCCGGTCGAAAGACTTGTCCCACAATAGCTACATTGATTTCCGAGTCAAAGCGAATGCCAAAGTTAGCATCTACTAATTGACGGACTTCCTGGGGATCGGTTTGGGTTTTGCTGGGAACGATGATGACATCTCCATCCCGCAGGGTTAGGTTTTGGCGGCTATCTCCTTTCTGGAGTAAGGCCCAGAGATTGACTCGGTAGTTTTGCTCGTCTTCTCCCGTCGTCCGCCGCACTTCGACTTGGCTAATATCGGCAACGGGGGTGAGACCATTGGCCTGTTGAATCATGTCGGTTAGGGAGGGAAATTTTTGTCCCTGGGCGACGGCAACTTGATAGGAACCGGGGGAGTTTACTTCGCCGGCTAAGGTAATGCTGAGGGGGCGCGGTTGTAAGAGGACAACGGTAATATCCGGGCGTTTAATATATTTCTTGTATTGCTGGCGGAGAATTGTGGTCAGTTGGGGAATCGTTTTGCCTTGGACTTTGATTGTGCCAATGAGGGGAAAGCCAATGGTGCCATCTACGAGAACGGGAAATTCTCCCTTCAGATCGTCAATTTGATAGATACTCATGCCTACGCGATCGCCGGGGCCAAGGATATACTCCGATTCCTGGGGCAAAATGGATGGAGCAGAGGGAACAGCTTTAGCCGCCTGGGGAGGAATCTGAGCTTGAACAGGGGTTAAGCTAACAAGACTCAAACAACCACTTAAAATTACACTGGTTACACGGACAGTCGTCATGGAGGAAAATATCACCATAGGAAGCATTCAGGGGAAAGGAGCGGATTAAACTCAGGCTCAAAGTATGGGCTAAAGCGTCGAGATTATTGCCTATTGATTATAGGCACTCTAAACACTTTTGACGGAAAATGAACGATCAATCCCCTCCTGCTTCGGGTAGATGAAAGTCAATTATTCAAGTAACGCGAGTGTTTAGACGCATGGCCCAACGACAAAAGTTTCCTCATCTTTTAGGATCGCGCTGGACGGCCCAACAGACTACCTGGGGGTGGCGACATTTTCAGGTAGTGAACCGTCGTCAGGAAGGACGTTGGGTGTTTGCGGAGTTAGTGGCCTGTTGTGATCCCCAGGTACGGTTTTGGATCAATGCTCAACAGTTAAAGGAGCGGCGGCTCTGGCAATCGGGATGGCAACCGCTTACGGAATTTGCTACACCGGGATCCCCTTCCCCTGAAAAGGAAAGCAATACCTAAAAAGACTGACGGCGTAGAGCGTTTCGTTTTGAAATTAGGAGAATTGTTTAAAAATGCACTAAACAAAACTCCACAGACTATCCCCTACAACCTATCCATGATTAATTAACTATCAACTATTCATTATCAATTATTAATTATTCATTATCCATTATGAATTCCGTACCAACTCGTTTAGAAGAGGCGATCACCTCAGCCTTAGCGGCCTGTCAAAGGGCCTTAGCCGATGGTCATCGTCGGATACAAGTGGAATTAGTCATTCCGGAAATTGCCTTACAAGCCCAAAGCCTCGCGCTTCAATTCACTGAACTGTTTCAAGCAGAAGGATTAGGCTTACGGGTCTTATTTCCCGATACCGGAGCCGCCGCCTTAGCCCGTCGAGACTGGGGAGAAACCTCCTTTGCCATTAGCGATCTGGGCAGTCGTTATACCCCCGTTGACCGTAAGATTGCGCCCACCGATCAAGCCTATCTGGTGGTGGCCCCCTCCGCCGTTGAAGTACAAATTGTTGAACATCTCTGTGAATTGGCCGGCGATCGCCCGGTGGTATTATTAATTCCTCAACTGGAAGATGTAGCCATTGTCGGGATTGGTTACACGGCCCGGCAACTGAGGGAACGTTTTTTGAGTACCTTGATTTCTGCCTATTATCTGCGGCCCTTGGAGGGAGCCGTGGTGTTACGTTCCTATCCCTCACTTTGGCAAGTATATCGAGAACAAGAAGATACCTATGAACTAGTTGCTGAAGAACCCCAAAAACCCCAGGGAGAAGCCCTAGAGTTATTACTCAATCCCCCCCAGGTTGCCCTAGGATCTCCTGCTGGAGCCAAAAAAGCCAATCCCTTAACCCAACTCAGCCGATTTTTACGGGCCCTAAGCCAATAACAGCCCCAGCAATGTTAAGTTTTGCCTAGTAGAGGATCAGCGACCATGCCTGAGTTTCAACGAGTTTGATAGAGTAGAGAAGAGATGGCAAATTCGCTTGAAATCTGTCTCTTTTCTCCTTTGCGGTAAAAATTCCATGTCTCAGCAACCTGCCCCTCTACCTCCCCTGGAGTTGTCCTCTGAGTTGGAACCGATCCAGCGAGACATTTGGCAAAAAGGCTGTTTATCCCTGGTGGAACGGTATTTACCCTGCGATTCGGTAGAGACGCGGCCGGGGGGAATTCTTGCCGCTTTGCCGCCCCTGCCGATCGCTCTGCGTGTATTTCCTCAACCGAATAGTGCCGCCGGATATACGCCCCAGGAAGTCTTGGCCGGGCTACCCATCCCGGCCCCGCGCAAGGGTCAACGCCTCGCTATCCTGGGGGAATCAGGTACTGGCAAAACCTTATTTTTACAATATTTGGCCAAGGAATTATTCGCGCTACCCCAGGCTCCCACTGTCCTTTGGCTTTCCCCTTTTCAACTCAAAAATATTTCGCTCCGGGATTATCTGTTTGGCTCTTGGCTAGAAGCGATGGCCGAGATTAATGATTGGCCCCTAGCCGACACCAAAGCTTTTTTCGAGAACGAAATTCGGGCGGGACAGGTCTGGGTTCTAGCAGATGGTATGGATTATCTCTATTCTGACCTCGAAGCGGAAAAAGTCCCCGGCCCCCTCTCCCTCCTAGGGAGATCGCTACAACCCTGGGGCAATAACCTGCATCTGGTTTTAGCTTGCCGCCCGGAAACCCAACGTCAGGATACTAAAGGATTGCGGGATTTTCGTCTGTTCTACACCCAGGAATTGGGCTATCCCGACATGGTGGAAGGAACTATCCGCGAATGGTTTTTAACCTCTTTGGGATTTGGTCATACCTGGGGAGATCGTGACACTCAGGGAGAACGTAAAAGTAAAGCCGAACAACTCGGTCAAACCCTCTGTCAGGTGTTGGCCCAGCCCGACCATGAAACCTGCCGTCAATGGCTCACTCGTCCCATTCGCTTGATCCTCTGTTGTCGGTTTTGGCAGAGTCGGCCTTCCCATTTTCCGATCTGTAGTGCAGAACTCTATCGCATCTTAACCCAACAGTTTTATCAGTGGAAAGCCGAACAGGCTAATGTGGCTCGTACACAACAACAGGCCCTGGCCCATTGTCTAGGGGAACTGGGCAGAATTATTTTGTTAGAACGCCGCACTAACCGTCAGGCCCTTTCCCAGAGTGATGTAGATAAGGTTTTTGGCAAGGATTCCCCTCTGCTCAAACTGTCCCTGCAATTGGGTTGGTTAATTCCCAGGGGCCTCGTGGAGGAAAAGTATTGGCAACGGGGCTATAGTTTCTTTGATCCAACTTTTCGGGATTATTTTACGGCGTTGAATATTGATGATTGGCATTTTTTTTTAGATACCAACAGCCATTGTTATCGGTTATTTGAAAAACCCTGGCAACGGGTGATGACTTTTTGGTGGGGGCGAAGCGATATTCCGGGGACAGAAAAGGCCGCTTTTTTAGCCGCGTTATTTACGTTCAATGATCACTGTGGCCGGGGGAATTTCTACGGGAAACAGGCCCAGGCATTGGCGGTTAAGGCCCTACGGGAGTTTCAAGAGCCGGAGTTGGCCCAGCAAATTTTATCGCCCTTACCCAGTTGGTGTCGGCAGAATGAGGGGTTTCCGCCGTCTCTGACGGCCTTGGCTGAATCACTCTTTGGGCAAACCCATCGTCCTCTATTAATCCATATTCTGTTGGCTTGGTTGCAGACGGAGGAGGAGGAGTCCCTTTATCGTCAGGTTTGTGGGTATTTGGCCCGGTGGGGCCAGGGGAATGCGGAGGCGATCGCCGGGTTAGCGGCCCAACTGACGGTGGTAGAACAGTCTTCCCTGCGGTTTCAAGTGGCGGATACCCTGGGCAGTATTGATCCGGGAAATACCAAGGCGATCGCGGTGTATGAGGAGGCTCTCACAACAGCCACACCGGCGGCCAGTACTGGGCTATTGGTGGGATTGGCAAAAGTTGGTCGAGACGTTCCCCAGGTCGTTCAGAGTATTTTGGCCCGTTTACCCCAGTCCTTTACCGTTCAGGAATTTCGGCGATTTCGTCCCGGTTTGGAATTGATTGGGCAAGAGAACCAGGGGGTTTTAGCTCGATTATTACAGGCCCTACGGATTCAGGAATCGGGTTCATTACGGTGTCAGATTGCCGAGTGTTTGGAACGCGTTGATCCGGGGAGTCCCACCGCCCTTTCTGTCCTGGTTCGACTCCTGCAAAAAACCGTTGAACCGGAAATTCGCCAGCAGGCTTTGTATAGTTTAGGGGAAGTTTCGGCGGGTCAAGCGATCGTCATCCAGGCCCTAGCCACCTTTTTAGATCAGGAAGAAGATATTTTTCTGCGTTGGTTAGCGGTTAGCAGTTTGGCAAAAGTCGGTCAAACCCAGGGGAATCGAGGAGCCGTACCCCAGGCGATCGCCGCTTTAGAAAAGCAATTAAATCTTGTCCAGGCCGATCTTTCCCAGGAAGCGAACCGGGGGTTACTCAAGGAAATTATTGAAGCTCTAGTTAAACTCGACCCGACCAATCCCCTGTTATTGAATACCCTTAGTCAACTCCTGCAAACCCAGACCGATCCCAGTACCCTTCAGGACTATGCCGCCCTTCTTGGTCAGCTTGACCCCGGCCATCCAGAGGCGATCGCCGTCCTCCTGCGTTTAATCAAACAAAAACAGGATGAATTTCTCCAACTAGCGGCGGCCAATAGTTTAGGGAAAATTGATCCCGGCAATCTCAACGCGGTCATGGCCCTGGTTTCCCTCCTGCAAAACAGCCTGGACACCAATCTGCGGGCGATGGCGGCCACCCATCTAGGGGACATCGGCCAACAAAATCCCGTCGTTACCGCTACCCTCATCCGCGCCTTACAAAATAATCGAGAGGAACAAATTCAACGAGCCGTTATTCAGAGCCTAGGTAAAGTGGGCCGTAATAACAAAGAAGTAGCCCAGACCCTCCTTGACCGCTTGCTCGCCAGCGCATCGGAACCCGAATCAGCCGCAGGAAACGCCGCGATCGCCGCCCAAATTACGGAACCCTTAATCAAGGTCTTGCCGTTGAAAATGATGCCCTTTGTTGTCCACCAATTACGCACGAACGCCCAGGACAATCCTTACCATAATCACATCTATGGCGAAATTCTCTGGCACTGTGCAACGGTCTTAAACTATCCCGCCTTTTATCAGGCCTGGCACCAACGCCCCCTCGATTCCGAATCCCTTTCTCTGCCTGTCCAGTCCCGACGCTTAAGCAATACTTCCATCATCCAAAACAACGCCCATCAATACCTGCGCCACGCCCTAATGGATATGGTGGAGGCCAACCCTGATTTAATTATGACGAAGGTGATTTGGATTGACTGTGAACCTTTGTTAGCCACCCAGGATCTGAGTGGGGATATTTACCAGCAAATGCAAACCCAGGGGTGTCCCGAAGCCAAGGACGGTTTTCCCAAAACCCCCGAACAACTCAAGGACTATTGGCGTACTCTCCAAAAACAATCCCCCGATAAGGTCTATTTACTCATCTGCGATCACATCTCCCTTTCCTATCCTTTACCTCTTCCCGCCGAACTGGTTCATTGTTTACAGCAACTAGCCCAAACTTCTCACCAGGGCATTGCCGTTTTAACGGAACAGAAGGATTTGCCCCTGCTTCATTTTTCTCCCCAATCGCCAAAAATTATCACAGAAATGTTGGCCTGGATGACGGACTCTAAGCCTTAAGTTCGAGGTTTTGAGGGGAAAGGGCTGACCATGTTAAACTGAGAGGAGTCTATGGGAAAAGTACTAAAATTAAGGAAACATTGGTTATGCCTCATACGATTGTGACAGAAACCTGTGAAGGGGTGGCGGATTGTGTAGATGCTTGCCCGGTGGCTTGTATTCATCCCGGACCGGGCTTCAATGTTAAGGGAACAGATTGGTACTGGATTAACTTTAATACTTGTATTGATTGCGGCATTTGTTTACAGGTTTGCCCGGTAGAAGGAGCTATTCTTCCTGAAGAGCGGCCCGATTTACAGAAAACGCCTGGGTAGTGTTCTGAATCTGTGGATAAGATACCTCACCGTGAATAGACTGACTGCCCTCCAGAAATACGATCCACAGGTCTAGAACATTACCTGAATAAGGTCAGCCGCCTTCTCACCGGTTCGCACTGCACCGTCAAAAAAGCCTGCCCAGCGATCAGCCATTTCTGTTCCTGCCCAATAGATTCGTCCCACTGGAGTTGTTAGAGCATCACCAAAACTTGTCCACACCCCAGGCGGCATATAAGCCGCATATCCTCCACCCGTCCAAGATTCCCCAGGCCAATCAACTTCGTCATAGGTGACAGGGGATAAGGCTTGATCGCCGAAATAAATCGCTAAATCCGAGAGAACCGCCGCCCGACGCTCCGCTTCATTCATGGGTTGCCAACGCCCATAGCGATCGCCAACAACAAAGGTTGCAATTACGCCAACGCCTGTTTCGGGGTCAGAGCTATCGGCACAGAGTTCAATCCACTCACAGTTTCCTTTGGCAATGCCAGCCAGTCCTTTTTCTCGCCAGAACGGGCGATCGTAGGAGATTAAAATTTTCGCGCAGCAACCCATTGGCACTCGTTGAGTGAGTTGCGCTCGTGATGGTGGCATGGGCGGATCATAGTGAATTCGGCCTGCCAGATGGGGTGGCATCGCAACAACCACAAATTTTGCCGTAAAAGAATTTTGGGACGTTTTTACTTCAACTTCTGTTTCACTCTGGTGAATGCTTAAAACGGGTTCGTTTAAATGAATGCGATCGCTAAATTCAGCCGCAATTTTTTCAGGAAGTTGTCCCGCGCCACCATGAAGAAGTTCCGCTTCTGGATATTCCGATTGGGGCGCACTATTTTGTCCCCAAAGCAGATGAAGAAGAGATACTTGACTGGGTTCGGCAGGCCCCAAAAAACCAGCCGCACGACACAAATAGGAGAAATACCAGCGTCCGAAATCAGTATGGGTATTGTCTTCAATCCAACGGGCAAAAGTATCACTATCAAGCCGTTTATTTTGCTCACTAGGTCGGGGATGCCCCTTCGGTATTGCACTAGACAGTTCATGAAAACGTTCCCAGGCAGTCATCGCATCTTGCCATTCTTCTTCGGGTAAATCGGGAATTTCACCTTCATGAAATCCTTGAAAGAAACCGTTGAATTCGTAGCGTTTGTCATTGAACATAAGCACCGTTTTTCCCTGAGCAGGAGAAGGAAAACGACGCACTTTATATTCGTCTAATAGGGCTAAGAATCTATCCTGGGTAGGGCCGACCCACTGACCGCCAAAATCAATCCATTGTCCTGATTCTAGAGTCTGACCATACATTCTCCCCCCAAGGCGATCGCGAGCTTCTATTAATAAAATATTGTGACCAGACCGATGCAAATTACGAGCCGCAATAAGTCCTGAAAGTCCAGCACCAACAACGATGCAATCATAAACTTGGGATTTTAATAATGACACCTTATTGACTCCAGCGTTAAATTTTTGATTTGTTTGTATAATAGCAGTTAGTAAGTGAGTTGAAACCCACATTTCCTACGCAAAAAAAGAACGCGAAATAATACAAAAATCACGGAAGAACTTCAAACTGTTCATATAATGAATAAGCAAGAGATAAGAGGAAAAAGGTAATATTGAGTTTCACCACTTCACCCCAGTCTACAGATCGGCACTTCAAGCAAAGCGACAGATCGGTGATCAAGAAATTCTGGATAGGACTATTTCAGTAACTCAATCTCCCCTAGTCGCCAAGTCTTGTCGAACCAAGGCTCAAGCGAACCATAAAATCGTGTTCCAACCCGTTTCAGGAATCGTCTGTACCCAATTATTCTCCTTGCCAGCAAGCGGTTTTGGCCCGAAATATATATCCACAGAACCATCAGCATTAACCAAAAGCTCTTTAGTCTGACTACCGACACTCGGAAACAGTTGATCCGCCTGAATCTGTGCCCTTTTGGGGGGAATGATAATCGTGTTTTTAGCTAATTGTCGAGTTACCGCAATTGCTCTCTCTGATGAAGCGCGATCGCCCCTTACCAACTTGATAAAAAGCGATCATTCATAAACTTTGCTACGATGAGCAATTGTAATAATATTTATCAAGTCATCGTAGAATGTGTTAGCGTAGCGTAACGCATATAGAAAAGGAAAAAGCGCGTTAAGGAACGCACCCTACAAGATCGCTAGTATTGAGGCTTTACACCTGTTGCGCCTGTAAAATTCGTATTTTTTATGATGGCACCTTTTAGGTTGGCATCATGTAGGGAGGCATTAGTTAGGTTGGCATCAGTTAGGTTGGCACGAGTTAGGTTGGCATAAGCTAGTTCGGCACGAGTTAGGTTGGCACTGGTTAGGTTCGCAAGAATGAGGTCGGCACCATTTAGGTTGGCACCACTTAGGTTGGCACCACTTAGGTTGGCACCACTTAGGTTGGCATCAGTTAGGTTGGCACCAGTTAGGTTGGCACCAGTTAGGTCGGCCTCGTTTAGGTCGGCCTCGTTTAGGTCGGCACCAGTTAGGTCACAGCCACTACAGCTATCAGTTGTTAGCAATTTGTCCAAATCAGCTTGACTAAAAGCCTGGGCAGGGGAGATATGGCTTGCAAGCATTAGACCAAAGGACAACGTACTGACAACTGAAGCATTCAACAATTTAGACATTGGATTTACACCGTTTAGAGTAAAGGTTTGATAGGTTAAGAAACGCAACCCAACGATGGGAAATTATAACCTCATTGTCGAGTTCCTGCGTAAAGTCATTAAGGCGTAGGAACCACGCGATAATAAACGCCATTTGCCCCATAAGCAGGACTAAACCAAACCCCATTATAAAGATAATAATTGGCATTTTCAATCGTCTGCATCATCGCTCCTTGAGGTAAGGTTAGAGTATGAAAAGTAAAAGACGTTTTAAGTAACGCACATTACGAGAGCGGCGATCGCACTTCACCTCCGAAACAGAGATCGCCCCTCATCATCACAAAAAAAGATCGCCATTTCTGAAAAATTGACTTTCCCAAAATGATCGCACTATAATAACCAAAACATGAGATCGCCGGTTTAAAATTTAATCAACAACAAAATGGCGATCGCTGTCACCTCAAGTCATCTTCGGTCAGACCAGCATCTTTCAAAATACTTTTAAGAGTACCAATTGGTAAATCTTTGTTGCCATGAACAGGAACGGACAAAATAACTCTCATTCCCTGTTTTTTATAAATGTAATGACTACTACTAATGCGCTTTAACTGCCAACCATAACGTTCGATAATCTTACAAAGAGTTTGCCAGAGATAGATTTCATAATGATAATTCGACTAGCTCTTTTTCTGTTTCAATTTCTGTTTCTTGACTCGCAACTTCAAGCCATCCTTGAACTGCATCTTGCAACATTTCTAATAATTGTTCGTAGCTTTCTCCCCAAGTATGACAGCCTGGCAATGCAGGTACGGAACCGCACCAACTACCATCTTCTTGCCAGATTAGAGCTTTAATTTTCATGTTATCGTTACTCCAATATTTGCTTATTTTACTATGATAACAGGAAAATGTGATCGCCTCTTACCCTTGAATAAAAAAGATAAACGGCGATCGCACCATGAAGACGGAAATACATGATCGCCCCTTGCCCTTGACTAAAAGACGATCACCCTATAGTAATCGGATAAATTCTTCTACACTTAAATCAACATCTCGAAGGATAGCGCGTAGGGTTCCTTTCGCCAATTCTGGATGATCTGGTACAACGACCTGAGCAAAGGGGTTATCTCTCCTTAAAATGACGTGACTACTTTCTCTTCGTTTAAGATAAAAGCCAACTTTTTGTAGAGCTTTTACACAGTTTTTACCTGAAATACTGGGAAGTTTACTCATACAAGAACCAGAAAAGTTTCAAAAGTGTCTTCTGGAATCGGTAAACCATCTTCTTCTAAGGTGGCAATGTAACCCGAAATGGCTTCCCTAATATTAATGAGTGCTATTTCTTTGGTTTCTCCTTGGCTAACGCATCCTTTCAAGCTTGGACATTCAGCAATCCAGTAGCCATCTTCATCTTTATAGGTAATGACTTGTCTCATCGGCTTTTGAGTGGTTAAAAGTTAGAGTTAGATAGAGATATTATAACAAAAATGGCTGGGCTATAGTGATCGCTTTACCCCATCATCGAAAAGGAGCGATCGCACTTCACCTCCGAAAC
>JACCDQ010214124.1_pt1 | contig 18528 bp, 9 predicted proteins | sample 7446031 | NCBI WGS metagenome assembly JACCDQ01 (sample SAMN15323442, study PRJNA562643) | freshwater metagenome | isolation source: river surface water | place: USA:Blue River Watershed | collected 2017-08-17
GCGTAGTTCAACTGGATAGAATATCAGATTTCGGCTCTGAGGGTTGGGGGTTCGAACCCCTCCGCGGTCACAAAAAAAACCTACTGTTTTGCAGTAGGTTTTTTTGTTGGTGTCAATTGAATGAATTTTCAGTATATTTGATTAGGCTCAAAGTCAAGAGACTTTGTGCAGCGGTAAATGGAGTTGAATTAATTTATAGGCATGTGCAAGATGCTCGCGATATAATCGGTGATATGTTCTACACTTATAAGACAAATTTGTTTAAAACAATTAGGTTTTGTTGAGATTTATATATTATTGAATTTCAACATTATAAAACATTTTTGTTATAGATTTTTCTGTTTTTTATTTTACTTTAAAATTGCTTTTATATATATTTACATACTATCTTTCGTTAAGCCAGATATTCCTCAATATTTACTAATTAAACTAAAACTTAATTAGTTTAGATTTTTTAAATTCTTTTCTAAAGCTCAAACCAAATGTTAAGAAAACTTACATACACTATTTTATTTGGTCATTTACTATTATTAATTTCATGTAATAGTTCAACAGAAAATACGCAAAAATATTCAATTGGATTTTCACAAAGTATTGATAAAGATTTATGGAGGGAATCGATGGATCATTCAATGGAAGTTGAAGCATCTCTTCATCCAGAAATTAAATTAACCATTTTAAATGCTAATAGAAATGTAAAAAAACAAATTCAGGATGTTGAAAATATGATTGAGCAAAATATGGATGTTATTATTATTGCTCCTTATGAATCTGACTCAATCGTGCCTGTAATTGAAAAAGCTAGCACCCTTGGTATTCCAGTAATAATTGTAGATAGAAAAGTAAATACAACTAATTATACGGCTTTTTTAGGAGCTGATAATAAAGAGATAGGAAAAATAGCAGGCAAGCAAATAGTTTCTTTATCAAAAGGTCGTGCAAATGTTTTAGAAATTAGAGGTGAAACTATCACATCTCCTGGTTCTGAAAGAAGTTTAGGTTTCAAACAAATCATCGACAATTATCCAAATATAAAACTGTCAATTCTTGATTATGACAACAGTAATTCTCCTAAAAGCAATTTTCAAAAAAATTTAACTAGTAATCCTAACATTGATTATGTTTTTGCCTTTAATGATATTATAGCCTATAAAGCATGGCAAATAACTAAAAGAAACTTTCCAAATAATAGAATTAAATTTATTGGGGTTGATGGCTTAAATGGTCCAAACGGGGGGCTCCAATTAGTCAAAGATGGAGTTTTGTCTGGAACTGTATTATATCCAACAGGAGGAAGTGAGGCGATTAAGTTGGCATTAAGAATTATAAACAAAGAAATTGTGCCTAAAAATAATAAGCTTAATACCACAATGATTGACTCATTAAATGCAGATATGATGAGCAGTCAATTTGATAAGATAACGATTCAGCAATCGAATATCGAGCAGCAACAAAATATTATTAAAAATCAAGAAATAAAGTATTCTACTCAAAATAATCTTTTGAAACTTTTGTTTTTTTTGTTTGTAATTGTATTAAGTCTTGCATTATATAGTGTTTACTCAAGAGTCATAATTAGTCGTAAAAAACAAGAATTAGAAATAAAAAACATAAAAATAAAAAACCAAAGGAATCAAATTAAAGGTTATGCGGAAGAATTAAAACTGAGTAATGAAGCAAGATTAAATTTTTTCACTGGTTTATCGCATGAATTCAAAACACCATTAACTCTAATTTTAAGTTCAGTAGAATACTTAGAATCGGAATTTAAAAACAAAGGAATTTCTATAACAAAGGAAATTAATTTGATGTATAACAATTCGAGAAGATTGTTGCGTCTTATTAATCAGTTGTTAGATTATAGAAAAATGGAGGAACAAAAATTTACTCTAAGAGCATCTAAAACAAATATTTTTGATTTTTCAAATAGAATTATTTCTGATTTTGATAGGGAAGCAAAGAAAAAAAATATTGATTTTTCATTATCAACAAATAATCCTGATTTAGAGGTGTATTTAGATCGTAATTTAATGGATAAAGTTTACTTTAACATGTTGTCCAATGCGTTTAAATTTACCCCTGAAAAAGGGAAAATTTCGATTAATGTTAAAGAAGACAAAATTAACAACAGTGTTAAAATTTACTTTAAGGATTCTGGAATTGGAATACCAGATCATGAATTAGGCGAAGTGTTTAAAACCTTTTATCAAGGTTCCAATAGTAATAGGAATGGTTCTGGCATAGGACTTCATTTATCCAAAAGTTTCATTGAGTTACACAAAGGAAGTATAGAAATTCATTCAAAAAATGGTGCTGAATTTATAATCACATTACCGTTAGGCATGGCACATCTCAATGAGAAAGAAATAGTAAAAAAACCAGAGTTAGAATATGTATATCAGTCAGATTATTTAGATTTAGAAGTCATTCAAAGAGCAGAGTTAAAAGACGTCGAGGACAAATATTCTATTTTGTATATTGAAGACAATAAAGATCTTTTGGATTTCATTTCAGATAAATTTTCAACGGAGTATACTTTTTTCTTATCAGATGGGACAGATGCAGTTGCGAAAGCCTTAGAGTTAATTCCAGATATTATTATTTGTGATTTGAATTTACCTGAAATGAATGGCTTACAAGTTTGTGAAACACTTAAGAGAGATTTAAGAACTTCTCATATACCTATCATTATATTGACTGCTTCAGACGATCAAAATTCCTATTTAAAGGCTTTGGAGAGTGGTGCAGATACATTTTTGACAAAGCCTTTCAATTTAAAAGTTCTAGCACAATCTATAAAAGGTTTGCTTTTTAACAGAGAGAAATTAAGGTATTATTACACTAATAACATTGTCAATATTGAGGATGGTAGTTTTGGGGTTTCTGAACAAGATTTTTTGAAAAAATTAAACCATTTAATTGCAAAAAACATAGAAGATTCATCCTATACCGTAGAGGATTTAGCGTCTGATTTAGCTATATCTCGTGTACAACTGTATAGAAAAGTTAAAGCTATATTAGGAATTAGTGTTAGTGATCATATTAATAATTTGAGATTATTCGAAGCAAAAGAATTGCTCAAAAAAACAAATCTTTCTATTTCAGAAATTGCCTATGCTGTTGGTTTTTCGACTCCTAATTATTTTTCGGCATCATTTAAAAATAAGTTTGGAATGTCACCTAAAGAGTTCAAGATCTTGTATCATGACTCAACAATCTAATTTAATAACATTGTTTAACTAATAAGAGATTTTAAGACAATTATATTTAAAATTTGTAAGTATAAATGTTTTGCTATGAAGTAATTTTATCTTATGAGTACAATTAATTTTATGGATAAAGCACATTTATAAAAATAAATCCACTTTTATACGAGAACTTTAGTAATCCATCATAGTCTTTTAATATTAGATTTTATCAAGTCTCTATTACAGTTTAGTAAATTACACAATTTGATTCATTACTTTATTTCAAGTTATCAATAATATTGGTGTGTAATATCATTCTGATTTACAATCCTATAAAAGTTATTTTAATAAGTTATTTATTATTAACGAACTGGTATGAACATATCAGCTAAATTTCAATAATTGATCTTACTAAATTGCCTTCACGGTTTATCAATATAAATTCTTGATAAAAAATCTTTTTTATTTCCAACAGTTGAAAAATGGATTAATTAAAAAACAGATGCAAAAAAAAAATTCTTTTTGACTAATATCCATTGTATCATAATTGTAATTTAAGTAACATAGTTGTATCTATAATTAAATATATTTTATTTTTTTTATTGTAACAAATTGAAATTAAGTCTTTTAAATAAATTTAATTGTAATTATATGTAATTGTAACAAGTTCAAAGAACAGACATTCATTTTACAAATATTTTAGCATTCAAACTTTAATATTTTAATAATGAACAAAATTGTTATTTGGTCTTTGATCGCTTCCTTAGCAGGATTTCTTTTTGGTTTTGATACAGTGGTTATTTCAGGAGCCGATAAAAAATTACAAGAGCTTTGGAATTCATCAGATGCTTTTCATGGAGCAGTAGTTATGGGAATGGCTTTATGGGGAACTGTTTTTGGGGCAATATTCGGAGGGATACCAGCAAATAAAATTGGAAGAAAAAATACTTTAATATGGATAGGAATTTTATTTTTCTTTTCAGCCATTGGATCTGCTTTAGCAAATGACCCAATAGTTTTTGCTATTTTCAGATTTATTGGCGGACTTGGAGTTGGTGCTTCTACAATCGCTGCTCCTGCATATATTTCGGAAATAGCTCCTGCTAAAGATCGTGGCAAATTAGTTGCTTTTTACCAATTTAATATCGTTTTGGGAATCCTAATTGCTTTTCTTTCTAATTATTTATTAAGAAATTCAGGAGAGAATTCATGGAGATGGATGATGGGAGTACAAGCAATACCATCTTTGATTTACACCCTTTTTATTTTTACAATTCCAAAAAGTCCAAGATGGTTGTTGTCTAAATCCAGAAATGAGGAGGCAAAAAAAGTATTAGCCTTAATGGGACAGCTATCGGATTTTGAAGAGATGAAAAGAGATATTGAGCTTGATAATATTTCTGCTATTACACATGATACAATTTTTTCTAAAAAATATCGAATCCCTTTACTTTTAGCTTTTTTGATAGCTTTTTTTAATCAGTTGTCAGGAATTAATGCGTTACTATACTATTCTCCAAGAATTTTTCAAGAAGCTGGTCTAGGTGAAAGCACTGCTTTACTAAGCAGTATCGGAATTGGAGTTGTAAATCTAGTTTTTACTTTGATAGGTGTTTTCCTGATAGATAGATTAGGAAGAAAAGTTTTAATGTATATCGGGTCTATCGGATATATAGTTTCACTTAGTCTAGTTGCAATAGCATTTTTCTTTCACTGGCAAGGTTTGGTAGTTCCTTTCTTCTTATTCATATTTATTGCTTCACATGCAATAGGTCAAGGAGCTGTAATTTGGGTTTTTATTTCTGAGATTTTTCCGAATCATTTAAGAGCATCTGGGCAATCATTTGGAAGTACCACTCATTGGATATTGGCCGCAATAATTCCATCAATGATCCCTTTTTTGTTTGCTACAATCGGTCCAGGAATAGTTTTTTTGGTTTTTGCAATTATGATGGTTTTACAACTTCTTTTTGTATTTGTTTTAATGCCTGAAACAAAAGGAATTTCTTTAGAAGAGCTAAGTGAAAAATTAATTAAAAGATAAGTTATGATAAAAAAAATTAAAATTATTCTACTAGGATCACTAATTTTTTCATTTGGCACTAAAGCTCAGCAATTATTTAACAAAAATAATTCTCATGAAAATGAATTGTACAGACCAAACTTTCATTTTACACCCCAAAAAGGTTGGATGAACGATCCAAATGGCATGTTTTACAAAGATGGTTATTATCACCTGTATTTTCAGCATAATCCAAATGAGAATACTTGGGGGACCATACATTGGGGGCATGCTATAAGCACCGATCTGATAACTTGGAAAGAAATGCCAATTGCAATATATCCAGATGAAAATGGATATATTTTTTCTGGAAGTTCAGTTGTAGATGTAAATAATAGTTCAGGTTTTTCTAAAAATAGTATTGAACCTATAATTGCCATGTTTACTTATCATGATATGAATGCTGAAAAGTTAGGTAAAACAAGTTTTCAATCTCAAGCCATTGCCTATTCTCTAGATGAAGGAAAAACGTTTATCAAATATTCTGAAAATCCAGTTATTAAAAATCCAGGTATAAAAGATTTTAGAGATCCAAAAATAGTCTGGGATCCTATAAATAATAAATGGTTATTGGTTTTGGCAGCAGGTCAAAAAATCATGTTTTATAGTTCATCTAATTTAAAAGATTGGAAACTAGAATCTGACTTCGGTGATGGAATTGGTGGTCATGGAGGTGTTTGGGAATGTCCTGATTTTTTCCCAATGGTAGTTCAAGGATCGGATGAAATTAAATGGGTACTATTTGTTAGTATCAATCCTGGTGGGCCTAATGGAGGTAGTGCCACCCAATATTTTGTAGGAGACTTTGACGGAAAACAATTTAAAATTGATCCATCCTTTGAAAACGATTTAAATAATTCTGAATATAAGTCAATTTGGATTGATTACGGAAGAGATAATTATGCAGGAGTAACATGGGCTAATGTTCCAGATATTAATGGTCGTAAATTATTTATGGGATGGATGTCTAATTGGGATTACGCACAAAAAGTACCAACGTTTAATTGGAGAAGCGCAATGACCCTGGCACGAACTGTTGAACTTCAAAAAATAGATAATAGTTACAGATTAATATTTCAACCAGTAAAAGAATTATTTAATTATAGAAGTGAAAAATATAAAAAAGACTCAATTACAATAAAAAGAAGTGAAAAAATAATTGATTCAAAAGCAATCGACTTATCAAGTACAGAAATTAATTTTAAAATTTCAGATTTAAAAAATAGCGGTTTTACTTTCAAACTTATTAATAAACAAGGAGATACTCTTTCTTTTGGGTATAATAATACCGATGATAGTTTTTTTATTGATAGAAGTAAAACGGGGAAATTGGATTTTTCGGAAAATTTTGCAAATCGAGTTTCTGTAGCAAAAAGATCATCTCTAAGTCCAAATTTGACAGGGAAAATTATTCTTGATAAAACATCTGTAGAATTGTTTTTTGATAATGGACAAACAGTAATGACAGAGATATTTTTCCCAAAATCACCATTTAATGAATTAATTATTGAACCCAAATCAAAAGAATTTATTCTTGATTACATAGAACTTCACCAACTAAATATTAACCAAACTAAATTAAAATGAAATTAAAAAAACTTTTATTTCTGCCTGTATTTGCTCTTTTTAGCATTATGGCACAAGCTCAGATAAAAGGTACTGTCACTTCGAAAGAAGATGGGATACCTTTGCCTGGTGCATCTGTAACTGTATTTGGGACTAAGCAAGGTACCACAACAGATTTTGACGGGAACTATGTGTTAAACGGTATACCAAAAGATGCCATATTAACAATCAGTTATCTTGGTTATAAGACTATAAAAATTCCAGTTAATAGTCAAACCAGAATTAATGTACAATTAGAAAATGATATGGCTCAACTAAATGAAGTTGTGTTGACTGGATATTCTAAAGAACGTAAAGTTGATGTAACTGGAGCAGTAAGTGTAGTGGATATTAGCGCAATTGAAGGACAGAGTATGAGTTCTGGAAATGCCATGCAGGCTTTACAAGGACGAGTTCCAGGACTTTTTGTTGAAAAAACAGGAGATCCAACAGGTGCAGCTAGTAACATTTTAATACGCGGGATATCTACATTAGGCGATAATAGTCCTCTTTATGTTATTGACGGAGTTCCAACTAAGAGGGCTGAGGTTTTTGCTAGTTTAAATCCAGAATCAATAGAGTCTATTCAAGTGTTAAAAGATGCATCAGCATCATCTCTTTATGGATCTAGGGCGGGCAACGGTGTTATAGTAGTTTCTACTAAAAGTGGAGGCAAGAAAGATCGTGTAACGGTAAGCTTTAACTCAAACACATCTATTCAATCTGAAAAAAAACAACGCTATGAAATGATGAATTCTCTACAAAGAGGTAAAGTGTTATATCAAGCGTCTATAAATGATGGAGTAGATCCAAACTCAGGTTATGGATCAATTTATAACTTTAATTGGAACGGAGATTTTAAAAATCCTGTATTAAATAGTATAACACCAAAGCCATTTGTTGGAGGGGATAATAATGTACCCGTTGGAGATACTGACTGGCAAGACGTTATGTATGATAAAGGATTCGTTTATAATAATGAGGTAACAATTTCGGCAAGTTCAGAAAAATCATCTTTTATGATGAACTTCGGGTATTTAAAAAATACAGGAATGTTAAAGTATACCAATTATGATAGGTATTCTGCAAAAATAAATGGTAGCACCAAGTTATTTAATGACAAAGTTAGAGTAGGGGTTAATACACAGTTTTTTACTTCCAATGAAAACTTAGTATCTCCGGATGTTGGGGGTGTGCCAACAACTGGATTAGCAATTACTTTAGCGCCAACAATTCCAGTTTTCGATAGTAAAGGAGAATTTGCAGGCCCTATCGGGGCGGGTTATTCAGATAGAAATAATCCATTATTAATGCAATATTTAAACCGCTGGGATAACGCTGATAAAAACAGTTTTTTTGGGAATTTATTCGCAGAAATTGATCTTGTAAAGGGTTTAAAGTTTAGAACAAATGCAGGGTTAGATTTTAGTGACTTTAAACGAAAAGATATTGAACGTAAAGTAAACAATGGTTTTATTGTAAGAGGTAATAACCGTTTAATTATTGATACTAACAAGTTTTCTAGTCTTGTTTTTTCAAACACTTTAAATTATGATTTACAAGTAGGAAAAAATCATAAAGTTTCTACATTATTGGGGTACGAGTATATTAGAAATGATTTTGACACATTTGTAGCACAAGCTGATGATTTCCCTTTTGAGACAGAAGATTTTTTTGTTTTAAATGCAGCCACTGGAGCAAGAACGTCAAGAGGAAATTCAACCGCAAATACAACTGTCTCGCAATTTGGAAAAATTAATTATGCTTATTCAGATAAATATTTGGCATCATTTACATTGCGAAGAGATGGATCTTCACGTTTTGGTGAAAATACTCGATTCGGTATTTTCCCATCAACAACTGTTGGTTGGAGAATCAGTAATGAGGACTTTTTTCACAAAAATGACCTTGTGTCAAGTTTAAAGTTAAGAGCTGGTTATGGTATAGTTGGTAATCAAGAAATTGGAGATGGAGCCCGTTTTGGTTTGTTCGAAACAAGATATGGACCTAACCAAAATGTATATTCACCTGATTTTTTCAATATCTATTATAATGTTGGAACTGCATATGATATCAATGGTAATAATACGGGAACGTTGCCTTCTGGATTTGTAAGAATTCAATCAGAAAACAAAGATTTAAAGTGGGAAGAAACCGCGGAATTTAATTATGGGATAGATTTTTCTTTATTTAAAAATAGTATTACAGGTTCATTTGATTACTACACAAAAAAAACCAAAGATATTTTACGTGCTCCCAGAACAATTGCAACACAAGGAGAGGGTGCAAATACAGTTTTAAATATCGCTAATACCGAAGGTAGTGGTTGGGAGTTAGCATTAGCTTATGACAAATCTTTTGATAATGGAATTAAATTAGGTATTTCTACAAGTGTATCCCATTTTACAGATAAAATTACGAAGTTAAATAAAGGTGGAGAAACAGATTTTGGAGGAACGGTTACTAATTCAATTATTGGACGATCAGTGTTCTCAATTTTTGGTTATAGAACAGATGGACTTTTTCAAAGTCAAGAAGAAGTAAATAATAGTCCAACTCAAAGTTTGGCTAGACCAGGTAGTATAAAATATATTGATATTAATGGTGATGGTGTTATAAATGCTGATGATAGAGATTGGATAGGAACAACTCTTCCTAAATTTGAGTATGGAGTTACAATAAACTTAGCATATAAAAATTTTGATTTATCGTTATTCGGATCAGGTGTAGCAGGCCGTATAGGTCAGGACCCTTATATATTTTATAACAATTTTGTTTCGGGTAGAGAGAATGGAGGTGTTGGACTTTTAAACGCTTGGACTCCACAGAATAAAAACACGGATGTTCCTTCAGCAACATTAGCGTTTAACGATACAAGAACATCAGATTATACGTTTAGAAAAAATTCTTATTTCAAATTAAGAAACCTTCAGATAGGTTATTCTTTACCAAAAGGTATTATTAGTAAAATTGGAGGAATGACAAGTGCAAGATTTTATTTACAGGGAGAGAATTTATTTTGGATAGCACACAAAAATTATCAAGGTCCAGATCCAGAACGAACAGATGTGAATAGAATACCAGTGCCTACAGTTCTTTCTTTAGGATTTAACTTAAACTTTTAAAAAAATAGATCATGAGAAACAAAAAAATATTTTTAATTGGGCTATTAGCAATGATTTTTCTTTCAGCTTGTAGCGCAGATCTTTTAGATTATAGACCAGAAGGATTGTTATCAAAAGACGATGTCAGTACCACTGACAATTTAGAAGGATTAGTGATAGCTGCTTATGCAGGTATAGCTAATGATGAAATGGTAGGGCCTATAACTCATCAATGGATTTATGGTAGTGTGAGAGCTGATGATGCATATAAAGGTGGTGGTGGAATTGGAGATGTAGATGTAATTCACCGATACGAAATGTATAATCTAACTATCCCAGATTATGGAGATTGGATGACACCAAGAACATGGGTGAATTATTATAAGGCAATAAGCCGTGCTAATTTTGCCTTAGAATTGATAAACGAAACATCTGAAGCAAATTTTCCAAACAAAAAGATTAGACAAGCTGAACTCCGTTTTTTAAGAGCTCACAGTCATTTCATGTTGAAGTTGTTATTTAAAAAGGTACCTTATATAGTTGAAACTATGTCCGCCGATGAAAAGGCAAAGGCAACTAACAACATTTCTAATGATGATTTGTGGAACAAAATTGCCGAGGATTTCTTATTTGCTTTCAATAATCTACCTCAATCACAAGCTGAAGCAGGAAGAGCTGATAAAAGCGCAGCGGCAGCTTATTTAGCTAAGTTACGTTTGTATCAAGCTTACGAGCAAAATGACACACATAAAGTAGTAAATATCAATCCAACTAGATTACAAGAGGTAATTAGTTATGCTGATCAAGTAACAGGTGCTTTAGAACCAGATTTTGGAAATAATTTTTTATTTGGTTATGATAACGGAGCAGAGTCTATTTGGGCCGCTCAATTTTCCAAAAATGATGGTACTTTGGTGAGTAGAGTAAGTTTTGTTACAGGTCTAAATTCTCCTCATGGTTCTGGATTATATGGATGCTGTGGGTTCCACTTAGCGAGTCAAAATTTGGTGAATGCTTTTAAAACAAATTCAAATGGTTTACCATTTTTAGATAATTTTAATCAAGTTGATATTTTTAACGAAATAGATGGAAGTGGTAAAGCTCCACTATCTTCTGGAGTAACATTAGACCCTAGAATTGATCATACTGTTGGTATTCCAGGAAGACCATTTAAGTATCGTAATAGAGTTAATAATCCAAATGACATGGTTTACAACTTTTCATGGGCGAGAGACCCAGGTGTTTATGGCTATTTCGGAAATATGAAAGAGCAACAAGCTCCAGATTGTTCTTGTTTTGTAAAAGAGGGTCCGTTTATTGGAACATCAAAAAACATAGATTTTATAAGATATGCTGACGTACTACTTTGGAAAGCAGAAGCTTTAATCCAATTAAATCAAATTCCTCAAGGTATTTCAATTATAAATCAAATAAGAATTCGAGCAAATAATAGTAAAAATAGACCAATTAACGCTGGAGCTTCTGATGTATATAATATAGGAACTTATCCATTAACACTTACCAAAGCAGAGGCGCTTAAAGCCTTGAAGTTTGAACGTCGATTGGAGTTTGCTATGGAAGGCTTTAGATTTTTTGATTTAGTGAGATGGGGAGAGGCAGCTGAGGTTTTAAACGATTATATAGAAGTTGAGAAAACAAAAAGAAGTTTTTTATCTAATGCACGCTTTACAGCTGGTAGAGATGAATATTATCCAATTCCTCAAAGAGAAATTGATGTAACAGGAGGATTATACAAACAAAATCCAGGATATTAATCAGTTGACAACAATATAGTTTTTGAGTTTTTTAGTGATTCCAGAAGAAATTTAATTATGATAATTTCTTCTGGATATTAAAAGATTCCTAATCCTCATCAATATGAAGTTATGAATTTGAAAAATAAAATAAAATTCTTTATCTCAACATTTCTGTTAAGCCTTTTTTTAGGACTATACAGTTGTGAGTCTAATGATGGTATTAAAGAAACTATTCCAAAACCGGTGCCTAATCCAAATCCAGAACCAACGGTTAAAAATTTGCAATGTACACCTCAGATAGAACAATCTGATTATTCAATTTATAAATTGGGATCAAATGGAAAGCGTATAGGTGACTTGATGCCAATCTATGATGCTGCTTCCAATAAGTTTTACTTGTATTATTTGAAAGATATTTGGGATGATAATTCAAACCAAAGACATCCATGGCATGCTTTAACTACGACTGATTTTTCATCGTATAAAGAGATTAGTTCAGAAATAATAAGTTCGAGTTCTGACAGATGTGACCAAGATTTTGCTATTGGTTCAGGTTCAGTTATTGTAAAAGATAACAAATATTATGCTTTTTATACAGGGCATAATCCGAATTCCCCATCAAGTTGTGTAAACACGAAGGAAGGTATTATGTTGGCTACTTCTACTAATCCAGAGACAGGTTTTACAAAAAATAAATTGTTTGCAACTATTTATGCGCCAAAAGGGCTTCAGTTCGATGAGCAAGATAATTTTAGAGATCCTTATGTCTTTGAAGATGGAGGAACCTATTATATGCTTGTTAGTGCTAGAGCAAAAATTGGCGGTGTTTTTAAAGGTGTAATATCTTATTATACATCAAAAGACTTATTGTCATGGTCGTACGATGGAATTTTTTACGATGGAGGTACCAAGGTGTATTCTTTTATGGAGACACCTCAGGTATTTAAAATGGGGAATATGTATTATTTGATTTTTTCCGATATAGATTCCCGTAAAGTAACTTATAGAAAAAGCAGTACAGCAATTGGACCATGGAGTCGACCAATAGATTCAGAATTTTTAGATGGGAAAGATTTTTATGCTGCAAAAGCAGTAACCGATGGAAAAGATGCCTTTATTATGGGGTGGACAGCAAGAACTGAAAACAACTTAGATTCTGGAGTTAAAACTTGGGGAGGTAATTTAGTAGTTCATAAATTAATACAAAATTCTAATGCTGATTTAATGTTGACTATTCCGGATGCTGTTAGCAAAAGTATTCAAACAAATGTAACATTAGAGCTAAATAGAAAAATAGGTGTTTTTGAAAAAACAGATGTAAATAAAGAGTCTTATAAACTTACAAGTTCTTCTCTTAATAATATTTCTGCGGTTTTTTATGAACCAATTGACGCACCAAGGTATTTAATATCAACTACGGTTTCGTATTCCAGTTCAAACAAAGATTTTGGGTTTTTTCTAGGTGCTTGTGATGAAAATAACAATGTTATCAGTTTACGTTTTATTCCTAGTGAGAATAAAATAAGGTTAGACAAAAAACCAAGATCTTCTTTGTCGGGCACAACAATTTCAGACAATGAGACTTTTTTCAAGTTTGAACCAAATGTTGACTTTGATGTTAAGGTAGTTATTGAAAATTCCATAGTTGTAATCTATGTTAATAATCAAGTTGCACTTTCGTCAAGAGTTTATGGGGCACCAAATACATCTTGGGGTGTATTTGCTGATAATAGTTCAGTTTTTTTTAAAACAATTACAGTTACTAAGCCTTAGGTTAATAAACTAGGATTAGATTATAAAATATAATAACAATTTAAATAAGAAAAATTATGAATAAAATTATTAAAAGAATATCGATGATTTTTGCATTCTACTTCTTGTTAACGATAACCTCATCGTGTGAAGATTTAGATTTATCCGCAATAACGCCAACTATCGCACAAAAAGTGAGCGGATTAAAAGTTGAACTAAAAGGTGATGATGCCGTTTTAACTTGGACTAATCCCTCAAATGTTAGTAGTATTGTTGTGTTGCATACAGATGGTACAAGTACAATTGAATCAGCAGCTACTACTTGGAGTTACGGTATAATTGACGTTAATAAAGATTATTTTTTTACAGTTAAAACTAAAGATGCAAAAGGCAATTTATCTTTGGGAGAAACTGTTTATTTACGTAGAGAAGGACCTGAGGCAGTAAGAAACTTTAAGGCTATTCAAGAATCTAAGGATTTGGTTTTAACCTGGGATTTAGTTCAGTCTGGTCTAAGTAAAATAGAGCTATTAATTAATGACAATCTTGTATCATTGCCTGGTACTGCAACATCTTACCGAATCTCAAATGTTACTGCAGGGAACTATAAATTTAAAATTAATGTTTTTAATAGTTCTAATGTTATTTCACCATCAAGAAAATTAGATTTTTTAGTGAGTTTTAGGATTAGAAAAATAGCATTTCTAGGAGCTGCAGCTGAAAACACACCGGCAGCATGGAACGATGGTAATGGAGGGGATTTTACATTAGATGATGACGAAACCGCTGCTCAATGGTTTCCGAGCATAGAAAGTGAATATGTTAAGGTTTATTATCACTCTTTTACTGATGTTGCAAATGGTCAAGTGGATTTAAGTGTTTATGATGCAATTTGGATTCAGTACGACGGTGGCTGGTGGGGTGATAGAGTAGCCCAATTTCCTAAAAACGGGGCTAACTGTATAATAGGTGAAGGACCTGCTGATGGGCCTCCGTGTTCAGATTTAGCTGATAAATTAATCAACAAAGTTAAAACGTATTATAAATCTGGCGGTAATATACTAGTAGGTAATTTCGCGGTGTTTATTTTAGATGATATTGGAGTAGTTGATGGGAATGGAGTTCCTAATCAAGCATGGGGAGGTTTAGGATATGAATCTTGGGCAACAGCTGATGCTTGGGGTGGTAGTTGGACAGCAGATACCTCTAGTCCATACTTTGTTGGAGTAAACTCAAGTACTGGTGGTTGTGCTGGTGCAAATTTTGAGACTTTAGCTGCTGGTACCCGAAAAAAGAATAGAGTTGCACAATACAATATGGATTTTGGACCGTGGCAAGCATCATCATTGAGTCAAGCAAGGTCTAATTTCGAAGCTATTGTAGGAGGTAAAATTCTCTGGGGTAATTGTGGAGGTAACGAAGTATGGGGTGTAGAATGGCCATCAAAAGGAGGATCCGGAACGGTTGTTTGTGCTATAGGTGGCACATGGGACTGGGAAGTAGGAGGTGTGTCTAATGGTAACAACATGAAGATAATTACTAAAAATATTTTAACCCATTTGGCAGACTTAGGTAAATAAAATTAATCATGTTTTAATATGAGGTTATTTTAACACACTGATTTATTTAAAATTATATGTTAGTTCTATTTTTAAAATGAGAATTTCTCAGAAAATAGAAAGTAAGATTTGTCCATACTAATTGGACTTATTCAGTAGTGTTATTTCGAGTTTTTATATGTTTTTTAAATAGATTTGTTTTGAATTAAATTAGGGGTAAGCTATTGTTTACCCTTAATTTTTAATTTTTTTTTAAATGGAAAAAAAATATGCAGTAAGTGCAGTTAGCTTTGGGGAAGTATTATTTGATTTATTTCCAACCCACAAAAAAATTGGAGGGGCTCCACTCAATGTGGCATTAAGAATGAAATCCTTAGGTGTAAATTCTAGAATTATTAGTAAAGTTGGATTAGATGATGAGGGTCAAGAAATAATTGAATATCTTCAATCAAAAGAAATAGATGTTTCCTACATACAAAAATCTAATGAATATAGGACAGGAGTAGTACATGTAATGATTAATGAAAAAGGAAATGCTTCTTATGATATTGCTTATCCCTCAGCTTGGGATAAAATTGAGCAAGATGAAGTAGTTTTGTCTTTAGTATCCAATTCAGATGTTTTTGTTTTTGGTAGTTTAATATGTAGAGATGAGGTTTCAAGAAAATCTTTGTTTACAATTATTAATCATGCAAATTATTCAGTATTTGATGTTAATTTGAGACAGCCTTATTACGTTAAAGAAAATTTAATTGAATTAATGATGGTGTCAGACTTTATTAAGTTAAATGATGAAGAATTGTTAGAATTATCTCAAATGTTAGATTCTCCTTTTAATTCATTTGAACAGAATATTCGTTTTATAGCTTCCAAAACTAGAACTAGTCAAATCTGTGTTACTAAAGGTGCGTTTGGTGCTGTTTTGTTTTATAATGACAAATTTTATTATAACAGTGGGTATTTTATAAAAGTAGCTGATACAGTAGGCGCTGGAGATTCGTTTTTAGCGTCTTTAGTAACAAAACTTTTGAGAGGAGATTCACCTCAAAAATCATTAAATTTTGCCTGCGCAATGGGAGCATTGGTAGCATCAAAAGAAGGAGCGAATCCTGAAATTAGTGAGAAAGAAATTAAAAAATTTATGATGTTGAAAGAGTTTAAAAATATTGTATAGTATGTAATTTTAAAAAATTGATTTTATTTAGTTAAAGAGATTTTTTATTTATGTACTAGTAGACTATCAAAATTAGTAATAGCTACAAAATCATAAATTATTACATTGATAATCAAGGTTTAAGTTAATTTATTTTACAAAAGGAGAGGTATACAGCCTCCTCTGCTTGCGCGAGCGTCTCGCTCGTGCCTAGAAATAAAAAAATTTAAAAAGAGCAACTTCGGTTGCTTTTTTTGTACTGAAAAATAAACGGGTATTCTAGCCCCGATAGCAGCGGCATCCCCCGTTAGGGGATATAGCGAATAGCGGGACAACACGGCTTAGAAAAAAAATAGCTGCTTCTCATCACTGTGACAATTGTTACTGACTAGTGTAGCGTTCGCTTGTACTTTTGCTTCATTAATTCGAAAAATAATGATGAAAAAAGTACATGTAATAGCACTACTAGGAAGTTGTATGGCATTTGCCACAGGATTTGCCCAAGATACACTCACGATTTCTAAAGGAGTAATAGTACAAAAGGTGGTCGAGAAAAATTTGCAAATTCAAATTGCAAATCAAAATGTGAAATCAGCTCAAGCAGATTATAGACAATCCAATGCGTTGTTTTTGCCAAGTGTAGCCGCCTCGCACACGGCCTTATCGACTACTAATCCGTTAATGGCTTTTGGGTCTAAGCTCAATCAAGAAATTCTAACGGCTGCAGATTTTAACCCTGCCTTATTAAACAATCCCGCTAAGACTAAAAATTTTGCTACTAAAATTGAGGTTGTACAACCTTTGATTAATGTGGATGGAATATATGGTAGACAAGCCGCCAAATTCAAGATGGAGGCCTTTCAACTGCAAACAGAAAGAACCAAGGAATACTTAGAACTTGAGGCTAAGAAGGCTTTCATGCAATTGCAGTTGGCGTACAAAGCAGTAGCGGTTCTAGCAAAAGCAAATCAAACGGCAGATGCCAATTTAAAACTGATTGATAATTATTTTAAACAAGGGATTTTACAAAAAACAGATTTGTTAGCGGTACAAGTACGTGTCAATGAGATTAAAAACCAATTGCAATATGCTAAAAGTAATGTACAAAATGCGTCGGATTATTTGACTTTTTTATTGAACGAAGACAACTCCAATACAATTTATAAGCCTTTAGAGTCCTTAGATAATCGCATTGCTGTTGAGGAAATAAATACCACCCTTTCTGCTAATCGAAAAGACCTTCAAGCTATGAATAAAGCTGCTCAGGCCTATGAGAAAATGGTGCTTTCTAATCAAATGAGTTTTGTGCCAAGACTGAACGCTTTTGGGAGTTATGAGATGTATGATACTACTTTGTTTGGAGGCAATGCCAAAGGATATTTAGTGGGAGCACAGTTGTCTTGGTCTGTTTTTGACGGGTTCAAAAGTATTGGAAAACTTGAAAAAGCAAAGGCTGATTTTCAAAAATCCAATTTAGAAAACCAACACTACAAAGCGCAAAGCCAATTGGAATTGAGTAAAACCAATCGTCAATTAAAGGATGCTGAAAACAAGGTGAATTTGTCCAAATTGGCTTTGGAACAATCGCAAGAAGCGTACAGAATTCGCTCAAATCGTTTCACACAAGGATTAGAAAAAACCACCGATTTATTACAGTCAGAAACTCAGATGGCGCAAAAAGAATTAGAGTTCTTGCAGGCTGTTTTTGAATACAATTTCACTAAAGAATACATCCAATTTTTAACAAAGTAAATTTTTCCTGCAAGGTTTTCAAAACCTTGTAGGAATCTAAAAATAAAACCTACAAGGTCAAAAACAGACCTTGCAGGAGTAACAAAAAAATAAAATCATCAAAATATGAAAAAGACAATAGCCATTCTAACCCTTTCTACATTAGCCTTTTTATCGTGTGGAAAAGAAAAACAAGAAACAATCACTAATGAACCCGCTATTAAGGTGCAATTAAGCGGACTGAGTTCTACTAATAACGGTCAATTTATAACTGCGAGTGGAAAAATTGAAGCTCAAAATAGTGCTAATCTAAGTACTCGAATGATGGGTTATGTAACCAAGCTTCACGTTCAAGTTGGACAACGCGTAAGCGCAGGGCAGCTTTTGGTAAGTATTAATAGTGCTGATTTACAAGCGAAGAAGGCACAAGTAGAATCTTCCATTTTACAAGCAACTGCTGGCTACAACAACGCTAAAAAAGACTACGATCGTTTTGTGAATTTATTCAAACAGCAAAGTGCTTCTCAAAAAGAATTAGACGATATGACAGCGCGTTATGAAATGGCTAAAGCAGGTTTAGAAGGTGCAAAACAAATGCGTAACGAAGTGCAAGCACA
>JACCDQ010248847.1_pt1 | contig 18528 bp, 16 predicted proteins | sample 7446031 | NCBI WGS metagenome assembly JACCDQ01 (sample SAMN15323442, study PRJNA562643) | freshwater metagenome | isolation source: river surface water | place: USA:Blue River Watershed | collected 2017-08-17
GGCAAACCTGGTCCTGAAGCGCCCGTTAAGGCTGATGGCGCAGCACCCCCCGCGCCGGATGCGGCACCGGATGCGGTGCCCGCCGCAGCCATGGCTGCCGCAGTTTGCGCCAGTTGGCTGAGTTCAGCCGTGTTTTGGTTGATCTGGGCTGCACGTTTGGCATTGTCTTCGGCATTACGCGCCAGAGCCATTTTCTCAAGCTCAGCCGCGCTTTGCACTGAGCCTTTGGAAAGGGTCAGCTTGTCCGGCGTTTGCGCGGACGGCTTTTTGTCGTCCACCCTGGCCTGAATGTTGCCACTGAAGTTGCGATCAGCCGGTGCCACTTGGCTTGCGCCCGGATTGCTGGCCAACTCCTGCCGGTACCGGTTGAAGTCCTTGCTTTGTGCCGTGATGATCTGGCTGGCCTGGCTGGCCGAAACAGAGGTCGCCTGTTTTTCTGTTGGCAAGGCCAATATGGCGCCGGCTTTGATGCGGTTGACATTGCCCTCAATGAAGGCGCTCGGGTTGCCACGCTGGATGGCCACCAGCATTTGGTCCAGGGACACATCAGCCAATTTGTGGGCGATGGCAATTTTGCTGGCGCTCTCGCCGGGTCGCACCTTCACCATGCGTTGCGCCTCGTTGCCAGCTGGCGCAGCAGGTTTGGCCTCGGCAGCAGCGGCAGGTTGGCGTGTGACCGGCGGGTTTGACGGCGTCGCGGCACGCTGGGCCTGAAGTACCCGGGGCTCCGCCACCGGCGCTGGCGTGGAACGCGGCATGGACACAGGCGCCGGGACGGGTTGCGCCACCACGGGCGCAGGACGCATGCCGGGTGGATCAAACAACATGGTGTAGTTGCGCACCAGGCGGCCACTCTGCCAGGCGGCGTCCAGAATCAGGTCGACAAAAGGCTCCTGAACCACGCGATCACTGCTCAGGCGCAAATAGGAACGACCATCCGGTCGCTTTTGCAAGGACATCCGCAGGCCAGTCAGCACCGGGTTGTAATCCAGCCCCGCCGACTTGAAGCTTGCCACCGAGGCCGGCTGGACCTTGAGCGAGGCCGCCTCGTCGGCATTGATATCCGCGATCTCAATTTCGGCCTGCAAGGGCTCGCCCAATGCAGACTGAACCGTGATTCTGCCCAGCGACAGGGCCAGCGCATTGGAGCCACTGAATGCAAGAAGTGCAGCAAGTGCTACGGCAGTGAGTTCCCATCGGCAGGACTTAGCAATCAATTTTTACTCCAGTTTCAACCAGCAAAAAACAGGAACACACCCAACGTATCCATGCCTTGCATTGAAAAATCTCGACACGCCATTTGGCGCGCCAGACCCAGGTCGCTATGCAACGGCGATTCTATAGGGTGAAATTACACACCCGGTGCTTCATGATGCATCACATGCCCCGCATGTGTGCACCTCTCACAACGTTCAGGCTTGGAGCAGGATTCGCAACATGCGTCGCAATGGCTCGGCAGCACCCCAAAGCAATTGGTCGCCGATGGTAAACGCACCGAGGTACTCGGGTCCCATGGCCATCTTGCGGATGCGGCCCACGGGAATCGTCATGGTGCCGGTCACGGCCACAGGCGTCAGGTCCCGGATGGTGGCCTCACGGGTGTTGGGCACCACTTTGACCCAGGGGTTGTCAGCCGCGATCATGGCTTCGATGTCGGCCACGGGCACGTCTTTCTTGAGTTTGAAGGTCAGCGCCTGGCTGTGGCAACGCATGGCACCGACACGCACACAAAAACCGTCCACCGGGGTCTCGGCGCTGCCAAAAGCCGTGCCTTGGCCCAGAATTTTATTGGTCTCAGCCTGACCCTTCCACTCTTCCTTGGACATGCCGTTGCCCAGATCCTTGTCGATCCAGGGAATCAGTGAGCCGCCCAGGGGCACACCAAAGTTGGCGGTCTCGGCGCTGGTGAGGGCGCGTTGTTTGGCGATGACCTTTCGGTCGATTTCCAGAATCGCGCTCTTGGGGTCGTCCAGCATGGACCGCACTTCGGCATTCAGCGTGCCGTATTGCGTCAGCAGTTCACGCATGTGTTGTGCCCCGCCACCCGATGCGGCCTGGTACGTCTGGGTGCTCATCCACTCCACCAGACCCGCCTTGTACAGTGCGCCCACGCCCATCAGCATGCAACTCACGGTGCAGTTGCCGCCGATCCAGTTCTTGCCACCACTGGCCAGGGCCTTTTGAATCACCGGCATGTTGACCGGGTCGAGGATGATGACCGCATCTTTTTCCATGCGCAGGGTGGAGGCCGCGTCGATCCAGTGGCCGTTCCAGCCCGCCGCGCGCAGCTTGGGGAAGATTTGGGTGGTGTAGTCACCGCCCTGGGCGCTGATGATGATGTCGCAGCGCTTGAGCGCATCAATGTTGAAGGCGTCCTGCAAGATGGTTTCGTTCTTGGCCTGCGCCGGGGCCTTGCCACCCGCATCAGAGGTTGAGAAGAACACGGGCTCGATCAGGCCGAAGTCACCCTCTGCCTGCATGCGGTCCATCAGGACCGAACCCACCATGCCACGCCAGCCTACCAGGCCGACCAGATTTCCGATTTTCATTACTAACGCCCTTTCAGATTGTTTGAAATATGAATTTCATCTGCCCGGCTCGTCTGGCCGGTAGGGGCGCGACGAACCGGGCTGAGTCAGCCGGTAATTGTCTTGGTCGCGATGGACCACGCCGCTGCAACGCGAACGCACACCAACCCACAGGCGGGAAACCGCTTGGAGATTGGGCTGTGGCTGTATTGCATGGCGGGTATTGTAAGTGAAAGGCTTACAGCGCCTTGACCACTGCGTCGCCCATCTGTACGGTACTGACCCTGGTCGTGCCTTCGCTGTAGATGTCAGCGGTGCGCAGGCCTTGCTGCAACACCTTTTGCACGGCAGCTTCGATGCGCTGGGCGGCCGCTTCCTGGTTCAGGCTGAAGCGCAGCATCATGGCCGCACTGAGGATCGTGGCCAGCGGGTTGGCAATGCCCTTGCCGGCAATGTCGGGCGCGCTGCCATGGCTGGGCTCATACAGGCCCTGACCATTGCTGTCCAGGCTGGCAGAAGGCAACATGCCGATGGAGCCAGTGAGCATGGAGGCCTCGTCACTCAGGATGTCACCAAACATATTGCCGGTCACGATCACGTCAAAGGCCTTGGGGGCCTTGACCAGTTGCATGGCGGCGTTGTCCACATACATGTGCTGCAGTTCCACATCGGGGTATTGGGCGTGCACCTCGGTGACCACATCTTTCCAGAACTGGAAGGTTTCCAGCACGTTGGCCTTGTCCACACTCGTGACCTTTTTGTTGCGCTTGCGCGCCGCCTGGAACGCAACATGGGCAATACGCTCGATCTCGGGCTTGGAGTAGCGCATGGTGTCAAAGGCTTCCTCGGCACCCGGGAAATGGCCGTCCATGGCAATACGACGACCGCGCGGCTGACCGAAATAAATGTCGCCGGTCAATTCACGGATGATCAGGATGTCCAGGCCCGCAATCAGCTCGGGCTTGAGGCTGGAGGCGCTCACCAACTGCTCGTAACAGATGGCCGGGCGGAAGTTGGCAAACAGGCCCATGTTCTTGCGCAGGCCCAGAATCGCCTGCTCGGGGCGCAGCGGGCGATCGAGCTTGTCGTACTTCCAGTCGCCCACGGCGCCGAACAACACGGCATCGGATGCCATCGCCAGTTTGAGTGTGGATTCCGGCAGCGGATGGCCATGCGCCTCGTAGGCAGCGCCACCGACCAAGGCGGTTTCCATGTCCAGCGGCAGCTCCAGTACCTTCAAGACCTTGACGGCTTCTGCGACGATTTCGATACCGATCCCGTCACCGGGCAAAACTGCAATTTTTATAGTCATGATTGTTTTTTCAAATGAGACAAATCAGGCCAGCATGCTGTGTGCCAGCCAGGGTTTTTGTGCCAAACGCTTGGCCTCGAAGGCCTTGATCTTGTCCGCGTGACGCAGTGTCAGACCAATGTCATCCAGCCCATTGAGCAAGCAGTATTTGCGAAAGGCCTGAACTTCGAAGGGCAGTTCTTCGCCATTGGGCTTGATGACGCACTGGCGCTCCAGATCAATGGTCAGCGCATAACCCGGGAACGCCGCCACTTCATCAAACAACTGCGCGACCTGGGCCTCGCTCAGCACAATCGGCAACAGGCCATTTTTGAAACTGTTGTTGAAGAAGATGTCAGCGTAACTGGGCGCGATGATGGCACGGAAGCCAAACTGGTCCAGCGCCCAGGGCGCATGCTCACGGGACGAGCCACAGCCAAAATTTTTGCGCGTCAACAGGATGGAGGCGCCCTGGTAACGTGGCTGATTCAGCACAAAGTCAGGGTTGGGCTTGCGGCTGGCCGGGTCCTGGCCAGGGTAGCCGGCGTCAAGATAACGCCACTCGTCAAAAAGGTTGGGGCCAAACCCGGTCTTGCGGATGGATTTGAGAAACTGCTTGGGAATGATGGCATCGGTGTCGACGTTTTCCCGGTCCATCGGCGCGGCCAGGCCCTTGAGCAGGGTGAATTTTTGCATGCTGTGTCCTTACTTCTTTTTGGCCGCGTCTTCGATGCTGGAACCGGCTTTTTGCAGGTCCTGGCCCATGCCTTTGACAGTATTGCAACCGGTCAGAACCAGGAGCGCGAGACTGATGATCACAGTGGTCAATGATTTCATGATGAAGTCCTTCTGGCTTGCGTTAGACAAATTTGCGCACATCGACAAAATGGCCATGGATGGCCGCCGCGGCCGCCATGGCAGGACTGACCAGATGGGTGCGCCCGCCGGCACCCTGGCGTCCTTCGAAGTTGCGGTTGCTGGTGGACGCACAGCGTTCACCCGGCTCCAGGCGATCGGCATTCATGGCCAGGCACATGGAACAACCCGGCTCGCGCCACTCAAAACCCGCAGCCAGGAATATCTCGTGCAGGCCTTCACGCTCTGCCTGCGCCTTGACCAGGCCGGAACCCGGCACCACCAGCGCCAGCCGGATATTGGACGCCACTTTGCGACCCAGGGTTTTCACAATGGCGGCGGCTTCCCGGATGTCTTCAATGCGGCTGTTGGTGCACGAGCCGATGAACACCTTGTCCACATACAAGTCATTGAGGGATTTGCCTGGCTCGAGTGCCATGTAGGCCAAGGCGCGCTCGATGGCACCGCGCTTGTTGGCATCTTTTTCGCGGTCAGGATCAGGCACGCGGTCATTGATGCCCAAAACCATCTCGGGCGAGGTGCCCCAAGTGACTTGAGGCACCAGCTGGGACGCGTCGATCTCGACGACGGCGTCAAATTGGGCATCTGCATCCGAATGCAGTGTTTTCCAGTAGGCAACTGCCTGCTCCCATTCCACAGCAGCGCCTGCCTCATTGGGCGCGTTGAAGCCGGGCGCCAGCGGCCGACCCTTGACATACTGAATGGTTTTTTCGTCGACCGCCACCAGACCGGCGCGTGCACCGGCCTCGATTGCCATGTTACAAACGGTCATGCGCCCTTCCATGCTCAAGGCACGGATGGCAGCCCCACCAAATTCAATGGTGTAACCCGTGCCACCGGCAGTACCGATCTTGCCGATCACCGCAAGCACAATGTCCTTGCCGGTGCAGCCGCGCGGCAACACACCGTCGACCCGCACCAGCATGTTTTTGGCTTTTTTGGCCAGCAAGGTTTGCGTGGCCATGACATGCTCCACCTCGCTGGTGCCGATGCCGTGCGCCAGAGCGCCAAAGGCGCCGTGGGTGGACGTATGCGAGTCGCCACACACCACGGTCATGCCGGGCAGCGTGGCGCCGTTTTCTGGGCCGATCACGTGAACGATACCCTGGCGTTGCGACATGAACGGGAAGTAGGCCGCCGCGCCGTATTCCTTGATGTTGGCGTTCAGCGTCAGGACCTGTTCCTTGCTGGTGGGGTCGGTGATGCCGTCATAACCCAGCTCCCAACCCGTGGTGGGGGTGTTGTGGTCTGCCGTGGCCACGATCGAACTGACGCGCCAGACCGGCCGTTTCGACTGGCGCAGGCCTTCGTAGGCTTGCGGGCTGGTGACCTCATGCACCAGATGGCGATCGATGTACAGCAGCGCGGTGCCGTCTTCTTCGGTGTGGACGACGTGTTCGTCCCAGAGTTTGTCGTAAAGGGTGCGTCCCATGGTGTTTCCTCGGTGAATTGCGGATTTTAAACGGCTGATGCAACTTCCCTGAACCTAAAAAAAACCCGCCGCTGTTACCAGTCGGCGGGTTCTCGCGACGAAGTGGGGACTAGCGCTGTGTCAACGGCATCACCGCGCGGGTGACCGACCCGGTAAACAGCTGGCGCGGACGGCCAATTTTGTACTCGGGATCGCTGATCATCTCATTCAGTTGTGCAATCCAGCCTACGGTACGTGCCAGCGCAAAAACACCGGTGAACAGGTTGACCGGAATGCCGATAGCGCGCTGAACGATGCCAGAGTAGAAGTCGACGTTCGGGTAGAGCTTGCGCGACACGAAATAATCGTCTTCGAGGGCAATTTTTTCGACTTCCTTGGCGAGTTTGAACAAGGGGTCGTTTTCCAGACCCAGTTCGGCCAGCACTTCGTTGCAGGTTTCCTGCATAAGCTTGGCACGCGGATCGTAGTTTTTGTATACCCGGTGGCCAAAACCCATGAGTTTGACAGTAGAGTTTTTGTCCTTGACCTGCTCCATGAATTGACCGACCTTGGCAACGCCGCCCTGGCGCTGAAGGTCTTCCAGCATGTTGAGGCAGGCCTCATTAGCGCCACCATGTGCCGGACCCCACAGGCAGGCCACACCGGCAGCAATCGCCGCAAACGGGTTGGTGCCCGATGAACCGCACAAACGCACGGTGGAAGTAGAGGCATTCTGTTCGTGGTCGGCGTGCAAGATAAAGATACGGTCAAGCGCGCGTTCCAGCACCGGATTGACTACATACTCTTCACAAGGCGTACCAAACATCATGCGCAGGAAATTGCCAGCGTAGCTGAGGTCATTCTGCGGGTACATGTAAGGCTGGCCAATGCCGTACTTGTAGGCCATAGCCACCAAAGTAGGCATCTTGGCGATCAGGCGAATGGCGGCGATGTCGCGGTGCTCGGGGTTGTTGATGTCGGTGCTGTCATGGTAGAAGGCCGAGAGCGCGCCAACCAAGCCCGTCAGCACGGCCATGGGGTGGGCATCGCGACGGAAGCCGCGCAGGAAAAATTGCATCTGCTCGTTGACCATGGTGTGGTTGATAACGAGCTTGTGAAAGTCCTGGCGCTCCTGCAGGTTGGGCAATTCGCCCTTGAGCAGCAAATGGCAGGTATCCAGGTAATCGCACTGGGTTGCCAATTGCTCAATCGGGTAACCACGGTAGAGCAATTCACCCTTGTCACCGTCGATGTAGGTGATGCCGGACTGGCACGAGGCCGTGGACAAGAAGCCAGGGTCATAGGTGAACATGCCGGACTGACCATAGAGCTTGCGAATATCGATCACATCTGGCCCAACCGAACCCTGATAAACGGGCAAATCAATGCTAGGACTGCCGTTGCTGAACGACAGGGTGGCTTTATTTTCGGCTAGCTTCATAGGGACCTTTCTGGTGGTTTTTTCAACATATTTAAAACTTCACAAACTTCTGGCTGAACCAAACTCTCATCCAATTGCGCCAGTGTTTTACGCCCAAGATGCAAATCCAGCAGATCTGCATCCGTCAAATCCATCAGAAGGTTCAGGCCCTGAACCTGCCCGACCGTGAGCGTGGACTCATACCGCCTGAAAAATCGCTCGATAAAAATATCGTTTTCGAGCAAACCCCTACGGCAACGCCACTTGAGCTTGCTCAGCACGCGCTCATCGATCAATGAATCCGCAAAATCCATGCCAGTGGTATTCATCGGAGAACGTCAGATAGCGCGACGTACCATCAATTCCTTGATCTTGCCAATCGCTTTGGTAGGGTTCAACCCTTTCGGGCAAACGTCGACACAGTTCATGATCGTGGTGCAGCGGAACAGGCGGTAAGGATCTTCCAGGTTGTCCAGGCGCTCGCTGGTGGCTTCATCCCGACTGTCAGCGATGAATCGGTAGGCTTGCAGCAAACCGGCCGGGCCGACGAATTTGTCGGGATTCCACCAGAACACCGGGCAGCTCGTGGAGCAGCTCGCGCACAAAATGCACTCGTACAGACCATTGAGCTCTTCGCGCTCTTCCGGGCTTTGCAGGCGCTCTTTTTCTGGCGGGCGGCTGTCATTGACGAGGTAGGGCTTGATCGAGTGGTACTGCTTGAAAAACAGCGTCATGTCGACAATCAGATCGCGCACCACCGGCAAGCCCGGCAGCGGCTTGAGCACGATGGTGTCAGGCAGTGTCAGCATGTTGACCAGACAGGCCAGGCCGTTCTTGCCGTTGATGTTCATCGCGTCCGAGCCACAAATGCCTTCGCGGCATGAACGACGGTAGGACAGCGTGGGGTCGATCGCCTTGAGTTTGACCAAAACATCAAGCAACATGCGCTCGCTGCCATCAAGCTCAATCTCGATGGTTTGCATGTAGGGCTTGGCATCGGTGTCAGGGTTGTAGCGATAAATTTGGATAGTACGTTTTGCCATGATTTGCTTTCTTAAATGCAGGCGGTCTTTGCAGGGCTGCCCAACAAAAGTTCAATAAGGATCAAAGTCAGCAGTGCCCGGTTTTAGAAGGTGCGAATTTTGGGTGGAATCGAATCAACCGTCAGCGGCTTGAGGTTCACCGGCTTGTAGCTCAGGGCGTTGCTGGCGCTGTACCACAACGTGTGTTTAAGCCAATTGACATCGTCACGACCCAGTGGGCAGTTGGCATCATCAGCCGGACGGTCGTAGTCAGCGACACTGTGCGCACCGCGGCATTCGTGTCGGGCAGCCGCCGACACCATGGTCGACTGCGCCGCTTCGATCATGTTTTCGACTTCAAGGGCTTCAATTCGCTCGGTGTTGAAAATTTGCGACTTGTCGGTTAGTTTGATGTCGCTCACACGTTGACGCAGCTGGGCAATCTTGGCCACGCCCTCGTCCATGCTGGCCTGGGTACGGAACACACTGGCGTGTTGTTGCATGACGTCGCGCACGTCGCCAGCGACCACCTGGGCGTATTCGCCAGTGGTGGCCGTGTTGAGCCGGTTCAGTCGTTCCAGGGAAATGTCCGCGCCGTTTTCAGGCAGTGACTTGTGAACTTCGTTTTCCTTGTTGAACTCGACAATGTGCTTGCCTGCCGCCCGACCGAACACCACGATGTCGAGCAGGGAGTTGGTGCCCAGGCGATTGGCGCCGTGCACGCTGACACAGGCACATTCGCCCACCGCATAAAGGCCCTGGACGACGGCACTTGGATTACCGTTGCTCGGTGCGACCACTTGACCATGAATATTGGTTGGAATACCACCCATCTGGTAGTGAATGGTGGGCACCACGGGAATGGGCTCCTTGGTAATGTCCACATTGGCAAAGTTGTGACCGATTTCCTGCACGCTCGGCAGACGCAAGGCAATGGTGTCAGCGCCCAGGTGCGTCATGTCAAGGTTGATGTAGTCCTTGTTGGGGCCGCAGCCACGGCCCTCCTTGATTTCCTGGTCCATACAGCGCGAAATAAAGTCGCGCGGTGCCAAGTCTTTCATGGTGGGCGCATACCGCTCCATAAAACGCTCGCCGTTGCTGTTGCGCAAGATCGCGCCTTCGCCGCGACAACCTTCGGTGAGCAGTACGCCGGCACCCGCCACACCCGTGGGGTGGAACTGCCAAAACTCCATATCCTGCAGGGGAATGCCGGCACGTGCCGCCATTCCCAGCCCATCGCCGGTGTTGATATAGGCGTTGGTCGAGGCTGCAAAAATACGCCCTGCACCGCCGGTCGCCAGCATCACGCTTTTTGCGCGCAAAACGTGGATATCACCAGTCTCCATTTCCAGCGCTGTGACACCCACTACGTCGCCTTCGGCGTCCCGGATCAGATCGAGTGCCATCCATTCGACAAAGAAGTTGGTACGGGCCTTGACGTTTTGCTGGTACAAGGTATGCAGCATGGCGTGGCCAGTACGGTCAGCCGCCGCGCAGGCACGCTGCACCGGCTTTTCACCGTAATTGCTCGAGTGACCACCGAAGGGGCGCTGGTAGATGGTGCCGTCAGGATTGCGGTCAAACGGCATGCCAAAGTGTTCCAGTTCATAAACAACTTTGGACGCCTCACGGCACATGAACTCGATCGCATCCTGGTCACCCAACCAGTCAGACCCCTTGATGGTGTCATAGAAATGGTAATGCCAGTTGTCCTCGGCCATGTTACCCAGACTTGCACCAATGCCACCCTGGGCCGCAACGGTGTGAGAACGTGTCGGAAACACCTTGGAGAGTACCGCCACATTCAAGCCGGCATTGGCCAGTTGCAGCGAAGCACTCATGCCAGCGCCACCAGCACCGACGATGACGACGTCAAATTTACGCGTTTGAAGTTTGGAGGTTGCAGTCATGATAATTTTTTGTCTTGATGATTGGTACAGCACAGCCTGAGGAACGGCAGGGTGTGAAAGACTTTCTTTGATTAAAAAGAAAGGTTTACAAACGCCACAGGGCTTCGATGGCGCCACCGGTGCATGCGATCAGCCAGGCAATGGCAAATACGTGCAACACCATACGCACGCCATAGGGTTTGACGTAATCTTGAAAAATGTTACGCATGCCAACCCATACGTGGTACAGCATGGACAGAATCACCAAAAAAGTCAGCGATTTCATCCACTGCGGAGAAAAGATACCGGCCCACAACTCGTAGCCGATCGGGCCTTTGCTGAAAATGAGCTGCGCCAGCACCAGGATGGTGAACAAGGCCATGATGACGGCAGTCACGCGTTGCGCCAACCAGTCGCGCATGCCGTAATGTGCTCCGACGACCAGGCGATGAGATCCGAAATTGACAGACATGAATAGCTCCTGAATTAGTAGAGACCGAAAAGCTTGGCACCCAGCACCACCGTCAGTGTCAGTGTCAACACCAATACGGCGACAGCGGTCTGACGACCAAAATCCTTGGTCACCTGCTCGTGGTGGGTGTCCATCCAGAGGTGGCGCATACCCGCAATGAAATGGTGCAAACTGGCCCAGATCAGACCCAGAGCCACCAACTTCCAGACGAAACCAGGCAATCCCAGCATGCCAATGTTGAAGGCAGCCTTGAATTTCAGAAACGAAATTTCCGAAGAGATGGAGTTATCGAACATCCAGATGATGAAAGGCATGAGGAAGAACATGATGGCACCGCTGACGCGATGCATACCAGAAGCAATGGAGGCCAGCGGCCAGCGGTAGCTGATCAGTGACTTGCCATCAATGTTGTAGAACTCCGGACGTTTTTTTGCTTTGCTTGCCGCTATTTCAGACATACGATGCTTTCTTGGTTGGTTTAACGACTTGGAAACCGCTGGGAAAATGAACTGGTAAATTCTATTGCAATGCAATACTCCCCAGAGCCATCATTCCCCCGGCGCAGTGCTTCTGCCATAAAAATTTTATTTTGCTTGCAATAATGACACCTCAAACGGACTTCAAGCTGACATATGTCAAAAATGCAGCTTAACCAAGGGTGTTGTGGTAGTGATGGGTGTCTGTTCGGTAATACCCGCGGCGCAGTTCCATGGGCTCATCCCTGTAAGTGTAGGCGACACGTTCCACGCTCAGCAAAGGTGTTCCCAAGGTCACTTTCAGGTGCTGAACATGCAAGTCCGCAGCCGGTATGGCCCTGATTTTCTCCTCAGCACGCACCATGCGGACGTTGAATTCAGTCTCAAACAGGGCATACATGGGTCCCTGGTAATTGGCCAGTTGCTTGGCCGTCAACCCCTTGAACGGCGCTGCGGGCAACCAGATATCTTCCAGAATGATGGGGACACCCCCAAAACTGAGCACGCGCCGCGCCTGCAGCACCGTGTCGCCGTTGCGCAAAGCCAGCGCCCGGGCCACATCAGCCGTGGCACGACTGCGTTTGCACTCGATGATGTCGCGCTGCGCCGGACCCTCACTACCCTGGGTACCGCTATCGGGCACCAGCTTGAGAAATCTGAATTGCACTTGCTGCTCGGCGTGGGTCGCCACAAAAGTGCCTTTGCCCTGACGGCGCAAGAGCAGATTTTCGGCTGCCAACTCGTCGATCGCCTTGCGCACCGTGCCCTGGCTTACATGAAAACGCCCCGCCAATTCCATTTCACTCGGAATCATTTCACTGGGTTTCCATTCGCCTGCATGCAAGCTGTTCAGAATAAGTCCCTTGATCTGCTGATACAAGGGACTGAAGGCCGGCGTCGGCGATGATGTCTGAGCAATGACGGGGGCGGGTGCCCTCGGTGCAGGCTCAGTGGCGGGATCTGGACAGGTTTGCATGGTGGGATTGTCTCGTTTTTTGGCCTAGCCATTTTCGCCGAATCATATCTTATATAAGACATAAGACAATTTGACGAATCAGGATTTTCCAGAGTACACTTAATGCACTGAAGGGCCGGCGATCTGCTGCGTGCCCTGCGCCCGCTAAATTTTTTCTTAATCCTTTGGAGATTTCACCATGAACAAAAAACCCGTCCGCGTCGCAGTTACCGGCGCTGCAGGTCAAATTGGGTACGCCATCCTGTTTCGTATCGCTTCAGGCGAAATGCTCGGCAAGGACCAGCCTGTTGTCTTGAGCTTGCTGGAAGTTCCCGTTGAAAAGGCACAGCAGGCACTGCAAGGCGTGATGATGGAATTGCAGGACTGCGCTTTCCCCTTGCTCGTTGGCATGGAGGCTCACAGCGACCCCATGACCGCTTTCAAGGATGTTGACTATGCGTTGCTGATTGGTTCACGCCCCCGCGGCCCCGGCATGGAACGCGCTGAATTGCTCGCCGTGAACGCCGAAATCTTCACCGCCCAAGGCAAGGCCCTTAATGCAGTAGCCAGCCGCAACGTGCACGTCCTAGTGGTCGGCAACCCTGCCAACACCAACGCCTACATCGCCATGAAGAGCGCGCCCGACCTGCCACGAAAGAACTTCACCGCCATGCTGCGTCTGGATCACAACCGTGCACTGAGCCAACTGGCCTCCAAGACTGGCAAGGCTGTGGCTGATATCGAAAAAATGGCAGTCTGGGGCAACCACTCGCCCACCATGTATGCTGATTACCGTTTTGCCACCATCGACGGCGAAAGCGTCAAGGACATGATCAATGACCATGACTGGAACGCCAATACCTTCCTGCCTACCGTTGGCAAACGTGGCGCAGCCATCATTGCCGCCCGCGGTGTCTCATCGGCCGCTTCGGCTGCCAACGCTGCCATTGACCACATGCGTGACTGGGCATTGGGCACCAACGGCAAGTGGGTCACCATGGGTATTCCTTCCAATGGTGACTATGGCATCCCCAAAGACACCATGTTCGGTTTCCCGGTCACCTGCGCCGATGGCGAATACAAGCTGGTCGAAGGCTTGCCGATTGACGCGTTCAGCCAGGAATGCATCAACAAGACGCTCAAAGAATTGCAGGAGGAGCAGGCTGGCGTCGCCCATCTGCTGTAAACCCTGTTTGAAGCCAGGCTTGTGACCCACCCACGCGATGTACTGCTGGACCCGGCGGCGGCGGCCCCGTTGCCGGTGTGCGACCATTACTGTGGCGTCCAGTCACGCATGGTCAAAAGCCTGGCCTTGCAGACCGAACTGGCGCAGGAGCTGGGAACTTGCGCGTTTGACGTCACCCTCGATTGTGAAGACGGCGCGCCTGTTGGAGGCGAAAAAGACCATGCCGACATGATCGCCGAGCTTGCCGCCAGCGCGTGGTCTGCCAGTCCAGAAACCCCCCATGGCAAACTCATCCGGGTAGCCGCGCGTGTTCACCCCGTCGACCACCCCGCGTTTGCGCAGGATGTGGCGGCCATCGTGGGGCGCTCAGCACATGCCTTGTGCCATGTGATGATTCCCAAGGTGGATTCGGTGGCTGACGTTGAGCGTGCACTGCGCCACATTGATCAGACTGCCAGCGCCAGCGCTCGCACCACACCTTTGCCGATTCACGCCTTGATCGAGTCGCCGCTGGCGGTGCATCAGGTGGCGAACATCGCTGCACATCCCAGGATTGAATCGCTCAGCTTTGGTTTGATGGACTTTGTCTCAGCCCACGGAGGCGCCATTCCTGCCAGTGCCATGATCACCTCGGCCTTGAGTCTGCCGGAGGACCTGGATCAGTTCAGTCATCCGCTGGTGGTCCGTGCCAAACTGGCGATTGCCGCGGCATGTCATGCCTTTGGCAAGACAGCATCCCATTGCGTGGTGACCGAGTTCAAGAACACGGCCCGACTGGAGGTTGCTGCCAGACATGCCAGTCGTGCCTTGGGATTTGCTCGCATGTGGAGCATCCACCCGGATCAAATCCGACCGATCCTGGCTGCCTTCGCCCCGGCAGCCGATGAAGTTGATGAGGCCAGCCGCATCGTGTGTGCGGCGCATGCGGCAGACTGGGCGCCGATCTCGATGGACGGCCGTTTGCACGACCGTGCCAGTTACCGCTATTTCTGGCAAGTTCTGGTGCGTGCCCACCAAACAGCCAAGCTGCAAGCCCATGATCCGGCGCAGGTTTTTTTCTCTGTCTGATGATTGAGTTGTTCGTTGATAGCTTCGTGGCTTTTGCCCTCGCGTGAGTCACACAAGCTTGGCCTGTTACCGTTAATTGAATTTTTGATTGAAAAGGAGTGAACATGTTGCAAAATTATCGTGCCCACGTCGCAGAACGCGCCGCGCTCGGCATTCCGCCGCTGCCATTGACTGCACAACAAACTGCTGCGCTCATTGAATTGCTGAAGAACCCGCCCAAAGGTGAAGAAGCAGTATTGCTGGACCTGATCACCCATCGCGTTCCCGCTGGCGTCGACGATGCCGCCAAGGTCAAGGCCAGTTATCTCGCAGCAGTGGCGCACGGAACGGAAAAATGCCCGCTGATCAGCCGTGAAAAGGCAACCGAATTGCTCGGCACCATGCTCGGTGGTTACAACCTGACGCCGCTGATTGACCTGCTGGACGATGCGGTTGTCGCTGCCGTGGCCGCGGAAGCGCTGAAAAAAACCCTGTTGATGTTCGACCAATTCCATGATGTCAAGGAAAAGGCCGACAAAGGGAACACACACGCCAAGGCAGTGCTTCAGAGTTGGGCCGATGCCGAGTGGTTCACCAGCCGCCCTGAAGTTCCGCAAAGCATCACCCTGACCGTGCTCAAGGTCACCGGTGAGACCAACACCGACGACCTGTCGCCCGCGCCGGATGCCTGGAGCCGACCGGACATTCCGCTGCACGCCCTGGCCATGCTGAAAAACAAGCGCGACGGGATCACGCCTGAGGAAGATGGCAAACGCGGCCCGGTCAAATTCATCGAAGACCTGCGCGCCCGTGGCAACCTGGTCGCCTACGTGGGTGACGTGGTCGGTACCGGCTCCAGCCGCAAATCGGCCACCAACAGCGTGCTCTGGTTCACGGGTGAAGACATTCCCTTTGTCCCAAACAAGCGTTTTGGCGGTGTCTGCCTGGGTGCCAAAATTGCTCCCATTTTCTACAACACCATGGAAGATGCAGGCGCCCTGCCGATCGAGCTTGATGTCAGCCAGATGAACATGGGCGATACCATCGTGTTGCGCCCCTACGAAGGCAAGGCCCTGAAGGATGGCAAGGTCATTGCCGAATTTACGCTCAAGAGCAACGTGCTGTTTGATGAAGTGCGCGCCGGCGGTCGTATCCCCTTGATCATTGGCCGAGGTCTGACCGCCAAGGCTCGCGAAGCGCTCGGCCTCCCGGTATCGACCCTGTTCCGCCTGCCACAAAACCCCAAGGCCACCGGCAAGGGTTTCACTTTGGCGCAAAAGATGGTGGGCCGTGCCTGTGGTTTGCCAGAAGGCCAGGGCGTTTTGCCCGGCACCTATTGCGAACCAAAAATGACCAGCGTCGGTTCTCAGGACACCACTGGTCCGATGACTCGCGACGAACTCAAAGACCTGGCCTGCCTGGGCTTTAGCGCTGACCTGGTGATGCAGTCCTTCTGTCACACCGCTGCCTATCCGAAGCCTGTCGACGTGAAAATGCACCATGAGTTGCCTGAGTTCATCAGCAACCGTGGCGGCATCCCCCTGCGCCCGGGTGACGGTATCATCCACAGCTGGCTCAATCGCATGTTGCTGCCAGATACGGTCGGCACCGGCGGCGACAGCCACACACGCTTCCCGATCGGCATCAGCTTCCCCGCCGGCTCCGGCCTGGTGGCGTTTGGTGCTGCCACAGGCGTCATGCCGCTGGACATGCCCGAGAGCGTGCTGGTGCGCTTCAAAGGCAAGATGCAGCCAGGCATCACCCTGCGCGATCTGGTCAACGCCATTCCGCTGTACGCCATCAAATCGGGCGAACTCACGGTGGCCAAGCAAGGCAAGAAGAATGTGTTCTCAGGTCGTATTCTTGAAATCGAAGGCCTGCCAGATCTCAAGGTGGAACAGGCGTTCGAGTTGAGCGACGCCTCGGCGGAGCGCAGCGCGGCCGGCTGTACAGTGCACCTGAACAAGGAACCGATCATCGAGTACATCAACAGCAACATCGTGATGTTGAAGTGGATGATTGCCAATGGATACTCGGATGTGCGCACCATCAACCGTCGTATCAAGGCCATGGAAGCCTGGTTGGCCGATCCGAAGTTGCTCAAGGCTGACACCGATGCTGAATACGCCAGCGTGATCGAGATCGACTTGGCTGATATTCATGAACCCATCGTGGCTTGCCCGAACGATCCGGATGACGTCAAAACCCTGTCCGACGTTGCCGGAGCCAAGATTGATGAAGTGTTCATAGGTTCCTGCATGACCAACATCGGCCATTTCCGTGCGGCCTCCAAACTGCTGGAAAACAAGCGTGACATCCCTGTCAAACTTTGGATGGCACCGCCCACCAAGATGGACGCCAAACAGCTCACCGAAGAAGGCCACTATGGTGTCCTCGGCTCTGCTGGCGCGCGTATGGAAATGCCGGGTTGCAGCCTGTGCATGGGCAACCAGGCCCAGGTCAAGGAAGGCGCCACGGTGTTCTCCACCTCCACGCGCAACTTCCCGAACCGCCTGGGCAAGAACAGCAATGTCTATTTGGGCAGCGCCGAACTGGCCGCCATCTGCTCCAAGCTCGGTCGTATCCCGACCAAGGAAGAGTACTTGGCCGACATGGGTGTGCTGACTGCAGCCAGCAGCCAAATCTACCAGTACCTCAACTTCGACAAGGTACAGGACTACACCGATGCGGCCGCCTCGGTCAAGGATTCAGCCACGGTCTGAACAACATGAGGCGAACACTGCCCTGAATCGAGCTTTAGATAAAAAACGCCTCGCAGCCTGTGCTGCGGGGCGTTTTTGTTTCCAGCGTCGACTGGCAGGCAGTTAAACTTGGGCTCATCATCAAACCGTCATGGTTTTGACACATCCCCAAGGAGTTCTCCGTGTTTTTTGGCAAACTGCTCCCGCGTGACACCAATTTTTTCAATCTGTTCAACCAGCACGCCGACCACATCGTCGAGGCTGCGCATGCCTTTTCAAAACTTGTCGCCAATTACGGTGATATCACCTTGCGCGAAAAACACCATCGTGACGTCAACCACGCCGAAGGTGCGGCAGATCGCATTACGCACGAGGTCAACAAGTCGCTGCACAAGACCTTCATCACGCCGATCGACCGTGAACAGATTCACAGTCTGATCAACACCATGGACGATGTGGCCGACCTGATCCAGGACTCGGCAGAGACCATGGCCCTCTACGATGTGCACCATATGACCGATGAGATCACACGGCTCACGGATTTAAGCGTGAAGTGCTGTGAACGCGTCCGCGATGCCGTGCAATTGCTGAGCAAAATTGCCGACCCATCAACGGCTGAGGCCGCCCTGAAAACCTGTGATGAGATCGACAAACTGGAAAGCGATGCGGACCGCGTCATGCGCACAGCGATGAGCAAGCTGTTTCGCGAGGAGCCCGATGTACGCGAACTGATCAAGCTCAAAGCCATTTACGAATTGCTGGAAACCATCACGGACCGCTGCGAAGACGTGGCCAATCTGATCGAGGGTGTAGTCCTCGAAAACTCCTGATAAACACGAGGTTCGGGACTATGGGAAATGTACAAACCGCAATGTGGGTGGTGGTGATCCTGGTATTGATGGCCGTTGTGTTTGACTTCATGAACGGTTTTCACGACGCTGCCAACTCGATTGCCACCGTGGTATCCACCGGCGTACTCAAGCCCGGCCAGGCCGTGGTGTTTGCTGCATTTTTCAATGTAGTGGCCATCTTTGTCTTTCATCTGAGTGTGGCAGCCACTGTTGGCAAAGGCATTGTGCTGCCCGGGGTTGTCGACACCCATGTCGTGTTTGGCGCCTTGGTGGGCGCAATCACCTGGAATTTCATCACTTGGTATTACGGTATTCCCAGCAGTTCCTCCCACGCGCTGATTGGCGGCATCGTGGGTGCAGCCATTGCCAAGGCGGGTGTGGACTCGCTCATCATGGCCGGCA
>JACCDQ010663661.1_pt1 | contig 18526 bp, 15 predicted proteins | sample 7446031 | NCBI WGS metagenome assembly JACCDQ01 (sample SAMN15323442, study PRJNA562643) | freshwater metagenome | isolation source: river surface water | place: USA:Blue River Watershed | collected 2017-08-17
ATCAGCTTGGAAATCCCGGACAGCTTGGTCTGGCCGATGCGGTTCCACCAGTTCATCACCAGCTTGCGCAGCAATGCGCTGCTGTGGCCCTCGAAGCCGGCGATCAGGTCTTCGGCATCGACCAGCGCGGCGACGATGTTCTCGCGCACCACGGCCTTGAACAATTCTTCCTTGTTTTCGAAATACAGATACAGCGTGCCTTTGGAGACACCGGCCAGCGAGGCCACGTCATCAAGACGTGTCCCGGCGAAGCCGCGTTCGACGAACAGGTCGAGGGCGGCGGCCAGCAGTTCTTGCGGACGGGCGTCCTTGCGGCGCTCCCAGCGCGGCTTGGATTTGGCGTCGGTGGAAAGGGTAGTCATGGTGAGCTGAAAATTACTAACCGATGGGTCAGCAATATAGGCTGCGCGGCGGGAAGGCGTCAAGCAGGGCTAGCCGCAGGACGCCAGATGCCGCATGTCGCCGTGGTGCGGTGCAGGAACCGCGGCGAAAGCACGGGTTACGTACCGCGGCTTTTGCACACTTCCCTCAACCACTCCTCAGAGGCAATCCATGGCCAGACCCACCGGCACCCCGCCGCCGCCCAATCCCCCCACCGCAAACTACGAACTGCCCCCGCTGCCGCCCTCGCCGGATGACGCCGAGCAGCAGGCCAGCCAGAACGCCCGTGCGGATGTGCGGCGTCAGGGCGGCAACCAAAGCGGCAACCAGATCGGAACCCAGATCGGAAACCGCACGCAACAGCAATCCGACAAGGATGCGCAACAGAAGAACAAGGGCGGGCCGCAAATGAAGCAGCCGTCCGGCCAGCAAGCCTCGCAGCCAAACCCGCAATCGCCCGCTCAGTCGACCCGCCCGCCGAACCGGGCGCGCACAAGTTCGATGTTCAGCGTGATGGTGTCCAATTGGGATGCCGGTGCACCGTCCTCGACCCGTTCGGGCCAGGGTGCCGGCAACGCCTCCAGCTCAACCAGCTCAACCAGCCATAACAGTTCTGCCAGTTCCGCCAGTTCCGCCAGCACGACCGTGCAGCCTTCCAGCAAACCCGAGGTCACGCAGCGCAGTGCCAGTGCGAAGGCCGGTGCATCACACCGCCCGCTCGGCCACGCGCGGATGGCGTCGAGCCCGGTGTCGCCAATGCAAGTGAAGGCTGGCCCTGCGGCTGCCAGCCCGGGCATCGCATCGTACATACCCAGCAAGCCGCCGTCGGACCCGCCGCCGCCGCTGGTGTTGCCGCAGCGACGTTCGGACGCGCCTCCCTCGCCGGCGCAATTGCCCAAGGTACCGCCGCTGTCGCTGGGTGGGTTGGGCGCCGCAGCCTCTCCGACTCGCGTCGTCCCAGCCCGCGGTACCCCGAGCGAGCTGTCGACGGCCACGTACAACCTGCCCGCTTTCAACTCCGATCCCAACGTCAGTGCCAGTGCCGACCGTTCATCACCCGTCAAGTCGTCAACGTCACTGTCCCCCACATCCCCGCGATCCCCGGTCAAGTCGGAGAGCAGCAACGTGCTGCAGGGGAAAGATGTGAAGCTGGAGCTGCGCTTCTTCATCGATGGGGTGCTTGATCACCGGATTACCCCAGGCCATCCCCAATTTGCGGAGCAGTTGGGCGAACTGCTGGTCTATGTGCAAAGCCGGGGTGGGAAGGCTGAGATCGGCTCGGACGCCCGTAACAGCGTCTTGCGCGGCACCCTGAAAATCACCAAGTACACCACGACCTCGGGCGTCTATTACGAGGAAGTCAATGTGATCAAGGACTTCTCTCAGCCGTTCGTGAACCACCTGCTGACGACCGGCGAGTCCGAGGAGGTCCGGCTCAAACTTTTGCGCGCCTTCGACAAGGTGGCTGAAAAGGCCAACATGCTGAGCCAGCATGGCGACGACGTTCGCACCAGCGACTTGTTGAAGAACGAGGAATTCATCACCCTGATGCAGCCGATCGTGCAAATCTTCATGGACTACGTGTGCGGCACCGAGCGCACGCTGGCGTCATCCCGGCTGCCGGAACCCATGAAGAAGCTGCTGCTGACGATCGACAAGCACTTGATCCTCTGGTTTGAAACGTGCGGTACGGAATTGCCCAAGCATTTGCTGCTGCTGCGTCAGAACGCGCAAGTCGGTTACCTCGCGACGCGTTCTGTCACGGCCGTCTGGCGCAATCGGTGCGACGAGGAGCTGGGTCTGGATGCGTCAAAAAAATACGCAAAGATGTTTGCTTACCTGAATGCATGCGCGTCGAACAATCTGGGCGACTTCGTACTGGACGTCATCAGCAACCAGCGGGCACAGCCCGCGGAGGCGCGTGCCTACGTGCGTGCCATCCAGAGCCCGAAACAGCTGACCCGCAGCAAGGGGACGACGGTCGTGATGCCGGGCAGCGATAACAGCGTGCTCCGCCGCCGCAAGATCCTGCATGCGACGTCGCAGCTGATCTCGCCGCGTGGCGGATCGTCGGACGCACCGAGCACGTCGCGCACCGACCCGGCTGTGCTCAAGCTGAAAAAGGAGGAGATGAAGCATCAATTGGAGCGAGCCAAATTTGCCGAGCAGATCATCAGCGAAGCTGGTCTGAAGGCCCTCGACCGGCGATTCATGCAACACCTGAAGGACAAGATCGTTGACATGTCGCGCCGCGGTTTTGACAACTTCAAGCTCGATCCCATTCCGTATTGCCTGCAGTACGCGAAGGACTTCTACAAGTACGGTGGCAATCTGGAGAAAGTCAGCAAGCATGTGCCGGCCAATGTGGAGCAGCAATTGATAGCACTGAGCGACAGCTTCCGCGTAAGCGACGAGTCAGAGACGGACTCGAAGGAAGGAACCACCGTGACTGCGACGACGACCAGCAACGTAGCCGCTCCGGCGAGTGCTGGTAGTACGACAAGTTCTACCACCTTCGTCGATACCAATGTCAGCAATGCGGGCGCCGCGCCACGCAATACCTTGCACGATGACGACCACGACAGCAGCGTCGAGGTCGGTTCTACGAGCAGCGGTGACATGGACTGGGGCAGCGACTGGTCAAGCGAAGAGCAATAATAACCAGCCCATATCCCTGACTTGATGTGACGGCCCGCCGCAGCAATGCCGGCGGGCTTTTTTTGCCTGCGCATCCCTGTACCGGCGAACATTACGCTAGAGTGCGGGCATGAAATGCCGTCCTGCCTGCGCCGCCTGCTGTATTGCCCCATCGATTTCGTCGGCGATTCCCGGCATGCCAGACGGCAAACCGGCCGGCGTGCGTTGCGTGCAGCTGGATGAACAGGATCGTTGCAAGCTGTTCGGTGATCCGCGGCGCCCAGCGGTGTGCGGTAGTTTGCAAGCAGCGCCCGATATGTGCGGCGATGATCGCGAACAGGCAATGACATTCCTGCATCGCCTTGAAAGCCTGACGTCCTGAACAAGCGCTGCAAGCTGAAAATTCCGGCCTGCGCCGCTCTCTGGCACAGCTTGCGGCATGTTAAGCTTCGCCCGCATGGATATTGCGCTCGCCATCAAAGTCATCATCATGGGCATCGTCGAAGGTTTGACGGAGTTCCTGCCCATCTCTTCCACTGGTCACCTGATTCTCGCCGGCAGCCTGCTGAACTTCACGGGCGAAAAGGTCAAGGTCTTTGAAATCGTGATCCAGGCCGGCGCCATGCTGGCCGTCTGCTGGGAATACCGGGTACGCATCGCGACTGTGGTGCTGAATTTTCATCGCGACATCCTCGCGCGCCGTTTTGTCGTCAATGTGCTGGTCGCTTTCCTGCCGGCCGTCGTGCTCGGGCTGACCTTCGGCAAGGCAATCAAGGCGCACCTGTTCAAGCCGGTGCCAGTGGCGCTGGCTTTCATCATCGGCGCGCTGGTGATCTGGGTGGTTGAGCGACGCAACCGCCGCCAGCTGGTGTCGCGCGTCGACACGGTCGATGACATGAGCGTGGTCGATGCCATCAAGGTCGGCCTTGCGCAATGCTTTGCGCTGATCCCGGGTACCAGCCGTTCGGGCGCCACAATCATCGGTGCGATGGCCTTCGGCCTGTCGCGCCACGCTGCGACCGAGTTTTCTTTCTTCCTTGCGATTCCGACCCTGTTCGGTGCGACTGCTTATTCGCTGTACAAGGAACGCGCACTGCTGTCGGCCGCTGACTTGCCCATGTTCGGGCTGGGCGGTCTTGCTGCGTTCATCTCGGCCTTCCTGTGCGTGCGCTGGTTGCTGCGTTTTATCAGCACGCATGATTTCATGATCTTCGTCTGGTATCGGCTCGTGTTCGGTGTACTGGTGCTGGTCAGTGCCGGCGCCGGCTGGATCGTCTGGGCTGAATGATGCAGTGCCGACCCGTCGTAGCCCGCTTGTGCTGAACCCATGACCCAAGATTTACGCGCACGTGCGCTGCACGTGCTGCACAGCGTATTCGGCTACCCCGAATTCCGCGGCGAGCAGGCCGACATCGTCGAACTGGTCGCCGGTGGTGGCGATGCGCTGGTGCTGATGCCAACCGGCGGCGGCAAGTCGCTCTGCTATCAGATTCCTTCGCTGGTGCGCGAGGGTTGCGGCGTGGTGATCTCCCCGTTGATCGCGCTGATGCAAGATCAGGTTGATGCCCTCGCCGAACTCGGCGTGCGCGCCGCCTTCCTGAATTCCACGCAAGACTTCGATGAAGTGCTGCGCATCGAACGTGCGTTGCGCCGGGGCGAGCTTGACCTGCTCTACGTCGCGCCCGAACGGCTGATGACCCCGCGCTGCCTCGAACTGCTGGACTCGGCCCATATAGCGCTGTTTGCGATCGACGAGGCGCATTGCGTATCGCAATGGGGGCACGATTTCCGCCCTGAGTACATCCGGCTGTCGGTGCTGCATGAGCGCTATCCGCAAGTGCCGCGTATTGCACTGACCGCCACCGCAGACTTCCAGACCCGCGATGAAATCGTGCATCGCTTGCAGCTCGGGGACGCGCGCCAGTTCATTTCATCATTCGACCGGCCGAACATCCGCTACCAGATCGTCGAAAAAGAAAACGTGCGCCGCCAGCTGCTGGATTTCATCCGCAGCGAGCATGACGGCGATGCCGGCATCGTCTACTGCCTGTCACGCAAGAAGGTCGAAGAGACCGCGGAATTCCTGAACGAGTCCGGCATCCGTGCACTGGCCTATCACGCCGGCATGGACAGCAGCGTGCGCAGCGCCCATCAGTCGCGCTTCCTGCGCGAAGAGGGCATCGTGATGGTGGCGACCATTGCTTTCGGCATGGGTATCGACAAGCCCGATGTGCGCTTCGTCGCCCACCTTGATCTGCCCAAGAGCATCGAAGGCTATTACCAGGAGACCGGCCGCGCCGGTCGCGATGGCCAGCCGGCTGACGCATGGATGGCGTATGGCCTGCAGGACGTGGTGCAGCAGCGCCGCATGATTGACGAATCCGACGCGGACATTCAATTCAAGCGCGCGCAGTCAGCCCGATTGGATGCCATGCTCGGCCTGTGCGAAACCCTGGGCTGCCGTCGTGTGCGCCTGCTCGATTATTTCGGCCAGTCTTCCGGGCCTTGCGGTAATTGCGATACCTGCCTGAACCCGCCGGTGTCCTTCGATGCGACCGAAGCCGTGCAAAAGCTGTTGTCGACCATCTACCGCGTCGGCCAGCGCTTCGGTGCCGGCCATGTACTTGATGTCTTGCGCGGCATCGATTCGGAGAAGGTGAAGCAGTGGAACCACCAGCAGCTATCGACTTTCGGCATCGGCTCCGACAAGGGCGAGGCCGAATGGCGCGCCATCCTGCGGCAAGCCATCGCACTGGACCTGATCGAGATCGACCATGAAGCCTATGGTTCGCTGAAGCTGCCCGAGGCAGCGCGTGCCGTCCTCAAGGGCGAGCAGGCGATTGCGATGCGGCGTTACCAGAGGCCGGTCAGGAGTCGGGCGGCTGCCAAGCCAACGGCGGCGACGGAATCCGATTTGTCGCCGGCACAGCAATCGCTTTACGAGCGGCTGCGCTGGTGGCGCGTCGAGACCGCGCGTTCACACAATGTGCCGGCCTATGTGATCTTCCATGACGCGACGCTGCGCGAAATCGCGCGCGCAATGCCGATGTCGCTCGACGACATGCGGCAGGTATCGGGGGTCGGCGAGAAGAAGCTCGAGACTTACGGCGAGCAGATCATCGCCCTGGTGGCAGAGCAGCGCGCCGCCTGACGGCGGTGCTTGCTGCTGTCCTGAATTCAGCGCCCGGCTGCATGCCGGGTAGCTTCGTGGCACGCATGCATCCGTGCCGCGACAGTCGCCTATATCTTCGTGAACACCAGGTCCCAGACGCCGTGGCCCAGCTTCAGCCCGCGGTTCTCGAACTTCGTCACGGGCCGGTAGTCCGGCCGCGGCGCATAGCCATCGGCCGTATTGCGTAGTGACTTTTCAGCACCCAGCACTTCCAGCATCTGCACCGCATAGTCTTCCCAGTCAGTCGCGCAATGGAGGTAGCCGCCCGGCGCAATGCGCGAGCACAGCAATTCCACGAACGGCCCCTGGATCAGGCGACGCTTGTTATGGCGCGCCTTGTGCCACGGATCCGGGAAGAACACATGCACGCCGGCCAGCGATGCGGGCGCCAGCATGTGCGTGACGACTTCGAAGGCGTCATGCTGGATCAGGCGCAGGTTGTTGATGTCACGCTCGCCGATCAGCTTCAGCAAGCTGCCGATGCCCGGCGTGTGCACCTCGACGCCGATGAAATTCTTTTCCGGCATCAGACCCGCAATGTGCGCGGTCGTCTCGCCCATGCCGGTGCCGATCTCGAGGATGGTCGGCGCATGGCGGCCAAACGCGGCATCCACATCAAGCAGTTCTTTCGCATACGGCAGACAGAAGCGCAAGCCCAGTGTTTCCAGCGCGCGCGCCTGCCCCGTCGACAGCCGGCCGGCCCGCGTGACGAAGCTGCGGATGCGGTGATCTGTCGGGTCGTACAGCATCGAACGTTGCGGGGAGGGGTGTTGCGGATCCTGATCTGACATGCGGGGGCCTGGATGAAAACGATGCTCTCGGGTGCCCGCTTGCGAATGTGCTGGCGGGCAGCGAATTTTACCTTGAGCGATGCCTGCATCACATCGGCATGCCTCGCGGATGTCTGGGAATGAAGGCGGGATAGTCGTCAGAAGTATAATTTCTATGATTATTCTCCCGGCAGACGGCATTCGGTGTCGCGATCCGGCCTTTTCGATAACAAGAAGGTAATAACTATGCAACGAAAAATAACGATTGCGGCGGGTGTCGCGCTGCTGCTGGTGGTGTCCTGGCTGGGCGCCAGTGTCTATGTCGGCAAGCGTACCGAACAAGAACTGCAGAACGCCGTCAAGGCCTCGACCCTGTCGCGCTCCTACCGGCTTCGCAACCTGCAGCACCAGGGCGGATTGTTTTCTTCATCGGGCCAGGTCGAACTGGCCCTGGTGGATGCCTGCGCACGCGACAATGGACCGTCAGAATGGTTTACGGCCCAGGTCAGCTATCGTTTGTCGCACTTCGTCAGCCCCGTGTCGCTGCTGCGCGCCGAGTGGTCGGTCACGCCAACCGGCGACGCGAAGGCCGCCTTTGAAAAACTGTTCAATGGCGAAGCCAAGCTGGAAGGCAAGGGTCGTGTCCGCATGTCCGGCGCGATCGAATCCGACCTGAATTTGCCGGCAATGAATGCGCTCAACGATGGGGAATCGATGACGGTATCCCCCTCGACCGGTTCAATCGCATTGGGCAAGGACACGATGGACTTCGACTGGAAGACGTCGAAGATTGCCTATCGTGGCAATGGCCAGGCGATGGAGGTCGAAGGCTTTGGCATGAAATCCGACCTGACCAGTGTGTCGCGCGGACTCGGCAAATTTTCACTGGAGGCTGCAAAGTTCGGCAATTCCAGCCTCAGCGCCGAAGGCCTGAAGCTCGCCATGGACGTCAGCGAGAAGGGCGATCGCCTCGACATGCGCATGACGCCAAGCGTGAAGATGATGAGCGTCGCAGGCAAGAAATTCGAAGACCTGCTGCTGGAGATGGCTGTCACCGGGATGCATGCAAAGAGCGTCGAGCAGCTGATCGAGCTCTCCGACAAGTCGTGTTACTTCCGCAGCCTGACGATGGAAGAATCGCAGCGGCTGCGGGCTAGCCTGCGCAAACTGATGTTCGAAGGTTTGTCGGCCGGCATTCCCAAGCTCAGCGGCAAGCTCGATGGCGGGGCGTTGGATGGCAGCTTGATGGTCGGGTTTGGAAAGACCGTAGGCGATGCATTCGACCTGGAGAAAGTGCTGAGCTCGCGCGGCGAACTGTCGCTGACCGGGAAGAACGTGAAGGCCGAGGATACGAAGTCCTTGGTGGCGATGGGATTCGCGACGACGATTCCGGACGGGATCAAGGCCAGCTTCGACTACGAGGCGGGCATTTTGAAGGTCAATGGCAAGGTGTTCGACGCGACGGTATTTGGCAATGCGCTCAAAGGCGCGAACGTCGCCATCAATGCCATGCTCAGTGACAAGGTCGAGCAGCACGTGCCCGTCGTATTGCCGCAACCGGAAGCAGAAATGGCAGACGAGCCTCAGGCTGATCCCGAGACGGCGCAAAAGTCGACCGAAGGCACCTGATCGCAAGAGTGCTGCTGTGGAGCGGGTGAAGGGAATCGAACCCTCGTATGCAGCTTGGGAAGCTGCCGTTCTGCCATTGAACTACACCCGCAACATGCCGGATTTTACCCCGCTTGGCCTTGGCATCCACCCTTGCCAGCCAAGCGCTTCGGCAGCGTAATGTTCACCCGCTCGATCTCATTCGATAGCAAGGCCGGATCGATCTCGACGATTGCCCAGATCCAGTCCTTGAATTTCCGCATTTTTATGAAGGGTGGTGACGCTATTGGCTCGATCAATGGATTGTGCGTGAAAGGCTAAACTCTAGTGTCCTGATCTAAATGATGTAAAAACTAATATTTTAATGAATCATTTGATTAAAAAGGATGGAGAAATGAAAGTTGCATTAAATCTCACACTGGTCATGGCATTAGTGCTCTGCTTCCAGGATGCAGTCGGACAATCGAAGAAAGCCCCACAGCGGAATTACACCCCAGCAGAAATTGCGATCAGCCCTTTTGGACAGGAAAAATCAGTGATGACTGATTTTCTAGATGACGGTGGCATTGACCGAAATAATCAATGGTGGGGTCTAGCCCTCCAGGGGTTCAATGTTAAATATGATGCGGACAACAAGTCCAAAGAGGTGCTTGTGTACACGCTAAATACGATTAAGGAAGTGAGAAACGCTGGAAATATTTTGTGCGGATTTAAAGATGGCGATTGGAAGCGTAGGGACGATCCTGATGGCAAGGTCCTCCTGGACGCTGAAAATAATATTTGCAAAGCTGGAATGGATAACTTTGTAAATGGCCAAGGAGTAGTGACGTTGGTACTTACTCGAAAGCAGGCTAACTAATCTCCGGACTGCTACCGTTCTGCCATTGAACTACACCCGCAACATGCCGGCTTTTACCCCGCCACCAGTCAAGGTTACAGCGCAAAATGCCGGTGCATGGATCCTGCCGGCATTCGACCGGACTGCTGACGCGATCCTCACCGGCCGCGGTTGATTATTCAGACCAGCTGATATTCTCGGTCAGGAAAAAATCTTTCGGATTCTTGTTGACTGAAAAATACTCGGCGAGGAAGTTTTTCTTGTCCAGTACCTTGTTGCCCTTCTTGTCGAAGACGAATGGCAAATTGGTAAAGCCGGTGCTCGATCCTGCATCGCAAAAGCCACTGCCTTTGATGCGCTTCTTGCCTTTTACAATGGACAGCCAGGTGTCCTTGTCCGGATTGCACTCCATGCCTTCGCAAATGGTCAGTGCGTAAGTCGTGCCGTTGCCTTTGAAGTGTATCGATGTCAGCGTCATTTTCCCTGCAGAGTGTTCAGTGACAGCCAGTTTTTCGCCGCTCGTGAATTCCGCCAGAGTTTCACTGCCGATGCTGAACATGATGTTGAATGAATCGCCAAGATCGGCGCCACACAGCGTCACTTCCTTGGCGCCGACTTTGCAGGAGAAATATTTTTGTTCACAGGCCTGCGCCAGCGAGCTTTGTGAGTAGAGGGACAGGAAGGCGAAAACCAGAACGGCTCCAACCGACGCCAGATTGTTGCGCATTGAATGCTCCATTTTTAATGAGGTTGAGTGGACGAAAAAGGGCGAAAAATTATTCGACCGGATTTTTATTCTGTATTTATTCCGATTGAATAAATTTACTTCTATTGTATCTTTGCAAAATATTTCGCATGCGAAATATTGAATTAAGTTGAATAAATCATGAATGATAAAATGAAATGGAAATTAACCTGATCAGGAAGTAATCATGAAAATCAAATCTTGTTTGTTGGTGCTGGGCTGTGCAGGTGTGTTGACTGTCAATGCGGCGGAATATCCGGCCGAACTTCGCGGTAAATGGGGAACGGGCGCTCAGGGTGCTTATTGTCCCGCGCTCGAAATCGACAAGAAATTCGCGGTGATGGGCACTGAGCAAACCTGCCAGGCGGCTACCGTCAAATCCAGCGGCCCCGGCGTCTTCCTGATCAAGGAAAAATGCAGCGGTGAAGGTGGTGATTTCACGGAATCCACGCTGTATACGATGACTGCCGAAGGCTTTACCCGCACCTACAGAAAAATGACTGACAAATACAAGCAGTGTGGTGCGCCGGCGGGTGCCGCTGAGGCACCGGCAGCTGCAGGTGCTGACGCGGCGCAGACTTGTTCAGTTGTTGAAGGCTCGGCCGGCGTGACCACCTTCCTGGATGACAAGCTGAAGAAATCTGGCAACGCGATCCGTGATACCGACGGTTACGTGTTCATGGCCAACAGCAAGATCAAGGTCGGCAAGACCGATGTGTTGGTCGGAAAACTTCTCCGCAATGATGGCTCGGTTTCCGAGGCAAAGTCGTATGCCTTTGCGGATGAGTGGAACTGCAAATGAGTTGATCAAGCCAACCCCTGAAAGGCCGTTACGAACTGCGCAAGCGGAACCGCGTAGTTCGATTGTTCCAAACGACTCTTCGTCAAACGGTTCACGTCCGCGCTTGGCTGGAAGTTTCCACTGCTGTTGACCGATAATGCCGCCATAGGGCGGCATTATTTTTGAAAGGCAGCCCTTGTATCTGTTCACGCTCGCAACGCGTGCTTATCCCATGGGATGGGCATCGCCGATGGCGGGCTTGTGCTGAAGTAGCACTCGATTGCCAGTGGAATTGGACTTCAAAATCATCTGCTACTGAATTTCGGGGGACGTCGGACAACAGCTAAAGGGAGCTGTCAGCGAGGGCAGCAACCTGTCGGAGGTCTGGGCTTGCCCGATCCGTGGTCAGTATCGATCGAAGCGGATGGATTGCGGGTTTGGATCGCACTGTAGTGAAGTGTGCGACCCTCGATTGCTCGTATGGGGGGAGTTGCGAAGCTGACGTTCCGCCATTGAACTACACCCGCGTTTGACGGAACTTTACCGGAAAGATAATGCAACTTCGGCCCGGTTGCGCTTGTTCGGCATATCCAGTGGGTGCGGAAGTGCAACAGCTTCAGGATCGCCGGATGGCTCGCTGGCGCTGAAGGTGCATTCAATGGCCAGAGGAATACCTGATCCGTTGATGGGCGAGTAGTTGTTTGCATGAACGTGGATCAGCTTCAGCGGGAAGCGTTGAATGAAGCTCTCCAGCTTGTCGAGGTGGATATCGACATCATGCAATTCGATCGCCAGGCCCGTGAATCGATGCCCATGCTCGATCAACTCTTCGAAAATCCGGTACTCCCAGCCTTCGATATCGATCTTCATGAAGATGTCAGACTCAATGTCTGACTGTTGCTTGACCTCGGCCAGCACGGAGGACAAGGTCGTGAAGCCCGGTACGCCATCCAGCCCGACATAGCGCCGGTAGTGGCGGCGTTTGCCGCTGAAAAATATCGGGTAGTCGACAAATGCATGGAAGCTGCGGGCTATCGCAAATGGATTCAGGCGTATCAGTGAACGCCAGGCGCGACGCACCAGATACCTGACATTCAAGGTCGCGTCATAGGCAAAGACCGGAATCTCGCGCTCTTTGCAGAACTGTTTCTCAAAGCTCCAGTCCTCATTGACGCCGAAGCTCACCAAGGCTTTCGATTTTTGGACATCGCGCTGGTCTAAAAGATAACCGCCGTCGAAATCTCGACCGAGGCGAATGATCGAATGCGAAAGCAAAGGCCGGAAGCATGCCGGCAGGAAGGCAGGTGTCATGGTCTGGTCTCGGATTGGCGCGATGTTCACCTTGGGCGGTGAACTCTGCTCTAGGACGGCATTTTACCGGACGCACGTGCCGGTCAATCCGTTGCCAGCAGCACTCCGGCCTGCAGGCCGGTTCATGCTTTTGCCGAGGCCGGTTTGCCGAAGCTTGAGGAAGCGCGCCACAGTAAGCAGCCGATGATCGTGAACCCGAACTGTCCCGCCGCCAGCAGGAACATCGAGTGGTTCAGCATCGGCGACACCGCACCGGCGACCACGGCCGACAGCATCGTCATCGTGAAAGACTGGCAGGATGCGACCGTGCCGCGGATATGCGGGAACAAGTCCAGCACCATCAGCGTCAGCCCCGGCGCAACGATGGACATGCCCATCGTGTACAGGAACAGCGGCGCCACCGTCCATGGCAGCCCCGGTACAAAAAACAGGTGATAGGCGGTGCTGATCGCCCCCGAACTCACCAGCAAGCCGTAGCCGATCGCAATCTGGCGTTGGGTCGGTACCTTGCCGGCCATGCGGTTGGCTGCCAGCGCCCCGAGAAAAATGCCGGACACGGCCGGCACGAACAGCCAGGAAAACTGATTGGCCCCCAAGCCCAGATGGCGGGTCACGATGTAGGGCGCCGAGGCGACATACAGGAACAGGCCGGAGAAATTGAACGCGATGGCCGCCGCCTTCAGCTGGAACATGCGCGATACAAAGATCTGCCGGTAATTGCGCCACAGCGAGCTCGGATGAAAAGCCTGACGCTTCTCCGGCGGCAGTGATTCCGGCAGCCGTCGCCAGCACAGCCACAGCAGGAACAGCGCGAACACGAACAGCAGCTGGAAGATCGTGCGCCAGTTCGCATAGGTGACGATCCAGCCGCCAATGATCGGCGCAATCGCCGGCGAGATCGAAAAGATCATCGTCACCAGCGACAGCATTTTCTCCGCTTCAGCGCCTGCATACAGGTCACGCGTGATCGCGCGGCCGATGACCACGCCGGCGCCAGCCGACAAGCCCTGCAGGATACGGAACGCCCACAGGTATTCGATGCTGTGAGCTGCCGCGCAGCCCAGCGACGCCACTGCATACACGGCCAGCGACCCGAGGATGATGCTGCGCCTGCCGAAGGCATCCGACAATGCGCCATGCCACAGGATCATCACTGCAAATGCCGCCATATAGGCCGTCAGCGTTTGCTGTACCTGCATCGCGCTGGCTGACAGCGAAGCTTCGATTGACGGGAAGGCCGGCAGGTAGGTGTCGACCGAGAACGGGCCGAGCATGGCCAGTGCGGCCAGCAGCAGCGCCAGCACAGAACTTGACGGCGAACGCGACGAGGTCGGGGGCGGGTGTGATTCGCTCATTCGCTACCTGCTGCGGCGAACAGCGTCGGCAATCTTGCAGCTGCGTGGGCCATGTGTGGACGGAGAACAGGCGTCAGAGCCAACAGGATAGCTCAGTTGCCAAGTCCGGCTCGATGAATGGACGCGTTTGCCTATTGAATTTCAATCATAGAGACCGTTGATCGGACAAAGTACTCAGTATTCCCTCATCAAGTCGCTGATTGTTTAGAACTGACTATTGCTTGTAGTGACAGAGGCTGGGCTTGCGCCGGCGGGTACCCCCGAGGACCGTGATACCGGACGCAAGGACCTATCCGCCGGTGTTCGGTCTGCCGGCTCAACCCGAACCTGATCTGTCATGAGCAAAACTGTCCCCTCCTCGAAACGCAATACCCTTCCTCATCCTGAGCAAGAGCGCTCTATCCCAAGCACCCCTGAGAAATCGAAGATCAACCTCGCCTTCGTGAAGCGCACGCTCTCCGTGAGCGGGCAGTTTTCACCGCGCGCACGGATGAGTTCACGATCCTTGCGCGACAACCCTTATCCCCCCAGCTCTATCCCTGAAGGGCAGGACATTGAAGAGCACAACCCGCTGAAGCTGAGCAATCGCCCGCGCAAGCGCGAGCACGAGCACGAGCACGCGTCAGAGGAAAAAGATGCCGCCGCACCGCAATGGTGGGAACAGCATTTCGATGAAGACGTCCGGCGCTATGAGGGGCTGGCGGCCAAGGAACGCAAGCGCATCAAGCCCTTGCGGACGCCCGAATCCGGCATCGAGATCCCTGATGGTGCAACGACCATGGTCGCCGGGCAGCCGGTGATGCCGGTGCCTGCCCGGCAGGCAAAGTCTTCGTCTGCGGGGAAAGCCGAACTGGGCGCCCGGAAACTGCTGCAGGACAGCGTGCCCTCGCTGGTCGCGAAGCGCTGGTGGCCTGTCGGACACCAGACGGCAGAAGGGCTGCTGGGCCAGCTGCCCGCATCGGCCGTGAAGACGCTGACACGCACACTGATACTGCTGGAGCAGGAGCCTTCAACGCATTCGATGAACGAGAGCCAGCGCGAGCATCGTATCCGTCAGCGCATCGGCTTGCACCTGCTGACCCTGCTGGCTTCGGAGTTGCCGCTGCATCGCTCGTTTGGCAGCATCGGCGCGCTGGAATCGGCGCTGGGGTCGCGCCTGTCACTGCGTTTCGATAGTGGCTCGGATGACGAAAAGCGCTCTTCTGCCTCCGATGGCGACCTGCTGGATGGGATCATTGACATGCTCTACGAGGGCAAGGTCAGCTATGCGGTATCGAAGGAGGTGGATCTGGCGCCGGAGAACTTTCATCCTGCGTTCTGGCGGCAACTGCAGAATGCGTGTTTCATGATGCCGAAGTTCAAGGAATCGATCGAGATCATTCACCAGAGAGATGACGTCAGTGGTACCTTCCTGCGTGATTTTGATGCCTCGGTCTATCGCTATCGTTCAGCTGACGGCAACACTCAGACGATTGCGAGCATTGATGACTTCGTCAAGCACACCGGTGCGCTGTCACGTCAGGTCAGTTACGTCGCCTGCCAGAACCTGAGCATCTTCCTGTCACGCGCACTGTTCAACCGCATCAAGGCGGATGGCACGTCGGATTCGGTGCTCCACCTGGCCGATGGCACGCCGGTCGCGCCCACCGACAGGATGGTGGCCTGTCATGAACTGTCGCATACCGCTGACGGCAGGGTGCAGCTGACCTTCACCGGTACCATCGACACCGCTGAGACCGAGCGCCAGGCCAAGCTGACGGGGTCGGAGATGAAGTACACGGCACGCCTGCACCTGCCGGCCAGCCAGCAAACCCGCGGCGATGATGATGATGATTTGAGCAAGCTGATGAACAACGTCGGCGGGCCGTCGGTGGTGATACGACAGGCACGGGCACAGGTCACCGTGACCTTGACCTTCGATCAAGCGGGCCAGGTCGACATCGGCCCGGTCGGCGTCGAGGCCGAAGGATGGAATCAGGCCGAATAATCAGGCCGAACAATCAGTGTTACGCCGGGCGCCGGTTCGAGCCAGCCACCATCTCGAACCGGAACAGCCGGCACTCGATGGCGCCGTTGAAAAACGGCGTTTTTTTCGATTCCTTCAGTCGCAGCATTTTGGGCAGCGTCAGGTCGGCCGTGAACATGCAGACTGTCCAGCCGGCGAAGCGGTTCTTCAGCGTACTGCCGAAGGCGCTGAAGAAGGCGACGGCCATCTCATCCGGCTCCTGACTGCGGTCGCCGCGCACATCAATACGCTCGCCATACGGCGGGTTGGCGATCAGCAGGCCGGGCTGCTCGGTCGGCGGCTTCACTTCCTGTGCTTCGATCTGCTTCAGCGGCACCTCGAAAGGAATGCCGGCGCGCTGCAGGTTGTTGCGCGCCATGACCAGCATGTCGCCCGAGATATCGGAGCCGAAGATGCCGGGCTCAGCCGGCACCACCGGCGGCTTCACTGCATTGCGCACGCCAGCCCAGTCGGCCTGCTTGAAGGCCTTGAATTTCTCGAAGGCGAAAGCGCGCTGCGCGCCCGGTGGAATACCAGCCAGCATTTGCGCGGCTTCGATCAGCAAGGTGCCGGATCCGCACATCGGGTCCAGCAGCGGTGTGCCCGGCTTCCAGCCTGCGGTACGCAGCAAGCCGGCGGCGAGGTTTTCGCGCAGCGGGGCATCGCCGGTTTCCTGGCGCCAGCCGCGCTTGAACAGCGGCTCGCCCGAGGTGTCGAGGTAGAGCGTGAAGCTGCGCGCATCGAGGAAGCCGGAGATGCGCATATCGGGTGTGCGCGTGTTCACCGACGGACGCTCGCCGGTCTGGTCGCGGAAGCGGTCGCAGACCGCGTCCTTGATTTTCAGCGTGATGAATTCCAGGCTCTTGAGTGGCGACTTGATCGCGGTGACGTCGACGCGGATCGTATGCTCGAGGCCAAACCAGTCTTCCCAGCGCGAGGCCAGCGTCAGGTCGTAGATATCGTTTTCATTCACATAGCTGCTGTGCGCGATGCGCAGCAGCACGCGCGAGGCAATACGTGAATGCAGATTGATCCGCATTGCATCGGTCAGCAAGCCGGAGCAGTGCACACCGCCGGGTACGGTGTTGTGCACTTTGAGCGTGCGCGAGTCTTGCGCAAGCTCGGCCAGTTCTTCGGCCAGTGCCGTTTCCAGGCCGCGCGGGCAGGGGCAAAAATACGAGTGGTTCATGGTGGACCCTTTATCCGTTGTGGCCGGCGACCCGAGGGCGCCGCCGGCCGGTTTGTTTCAATTCAAGCCGATGATTTCAGGCCGATGTTTTCAGGCCAATGAGCTCGGGCTGATGATCTCAGGCCGACAACAGGCGCTCGACGAAGTCGAGCCTGTCCTGTCCCCAGAAACCTTCGCCATCGACGCGATACCAGGGTACGCCAAATACCTTGGCCTCGATCGCTTCTTCGGTGTTGCGCGCATAATCCGCAGCGACGGCATCGCTGTCCGTCATTTTCAGCAGCGCGGTGCCATCCAGCCCCACGCCGTTGGCAATGGCCACCAGCGTGTCGCCATCGGCGATATTCTTTTCTTCAGCCCAGACGGCGCTGCCGAGTGCGCCGGCCAGTGCCAGCGCCTTGTTGGTGCCGCCGGCATGCAAGGCGGCGATCATCAGCTTCGACGCCGTGTCGCCCGGCACCGGGAAGAACTGCGGGTGCAGGTTCAGCGGGCGCTGCAGGTGGGCGCTCCAGCGGCGCAGTTCATCGAGGCGATACGCCTGCCGCTGCGGCGGACGCTGGCCGACCGGCACGCCGCCCGATGCGGCGAAAATCTTGTTCACGTCCGCCGGCTTCAACAGCACGGTGGCGCCCGTCTTCTTCACGACCTCCATGAAGTGCGGATGGCCCAGATAAGCCCACGGCGATTGCGGTGCCAGGAAGTATTCGACGGTTTTGCTCATAGGGGGTCTCCTCAATGTTCCCGGTGGCCCGGGATTGTTGTGTTGTATGTGTCCTTACTGGAAGGGCTTCACCACCACCAGAATCACGACGGCGAACATGCCCAGCACCGGCATCTCATTGAACCAGCGATACCAGACATGCGAGCGTACATTCTCGCCGCGCTGGAATTTCTTCAGCAGGCTCTTGCACATGTGGTGGTAACCGATCAGCAGTAGCACCAGCAGCAGTTTCGCATGCATCCACACGCTGCCCTGACCAACGCCATAGCCCAGCCACAACAGCAAGCCCAGTGCCAGCGCCGGGATCATCAGTATGGTCATGAAGCGATACAGCTTGTGGGCCATCAACAGCAGCCGTGCATGGGCGGCCGGCTCGGTTTCCATTGCCAGATTCACATAGATGCGCGGCAGGTAGAACAGGCCCGCGAACCAGCTGGCGATGAAGACGATGTGGAACGCCTTGATCCACGGGTAGAGCGCAGGTGTCAGCATGTCCTCAGACTCGCACTTCGCCGTGGCCCAGCACCAGGTACTTCAGCGAGGTCAGGCCTTCGAGCCCGACCGGGCCGCGTGCATGCAGCTTGTCGTTGGAGATGCCGATCTCGGCGCCCAGGCCATATTCGAAGCCATCCGCAAAACGGGTCGATGCATTCACCATTACCGAGGCCGAATCCACTTCGCGCAGGAATTGCATTGCGCGGCTGTAGTCTTCGGTGATGATGGAATCGGTGTGCTGCGACGAATAGGTATTGATGTGGTCGATCGCCTCATCCACGCCCGACACCAGTTTCACCGACAGGATGGCGTCCAGGTATTCGGTACGCCAGTCTTCGTCAATTGCAGCTTTCAGGTGCGGATAGCCAGCGAGGATGGTCATGGCTTCCGGATCGCAGCGCAGTTCGACCTGCTTCTGTTCATACAGCTTGGCCAGCTCCGGGAGCACGGCCGGCGCGATAGCGCGCGCCACCAGCAGGGTTTCCATCGTGTTGCAGGTACCATAGCGATGGCACTTG
>JACCDQ011369766.1_pt1 | contig 18516 bp, 10 predicted proteins | sample 7446031 | NCBI WGS metagenome assembly JACCDQ01 (sample SAMN15323442, study PRJNA562643) | freshwater metagenome | isolation source: river surface water | place: USA:Blue River Watershed | collected 2017-08-17
ACGGACCTGTTGAACTTGTAGCTGACTGCCATTGGTAGGTGATACCTGAAGCCAAAGTGCTTCCAGTTAGAGACACAGTGTAAGGAACAGATGGACACACCGTTGGAACTGAAGAAACGGCTGTTCCTGCTGTTACAGCGCCAGTACAAGCATTTCCTGGTACATAGTGAATCTTAATATTCGGTCGGTTGTTGCCATAGGTTGTGGTAAGCGACGAAGCCGCTGATCCCGCTGCACCCGCAGCCCAACCAATAGCCATGCCAGTCGCAGCTGTCCTGTAAAAATTATTTGCACCACTTGCCGTACCGTATTTGATATGATCTGTCATGATTTGCAATGTGCCTCCTGTGTAAATGAATGGTGTTGTGAGTATAAATGATTCCCAACCAGGCGCTGCCACCGTGAAAGCCTGGCTCGTGTTATTATATACAGAGGTTGCTCCAGCTGTCAAAACACCCCAAGTTGTGGCAGTTGTGAGTGCTGTTGCGGTGTTATTCGCCAATAATATTTCAAAATTGTTTGGGCCGGTTATTGTTCCTGCTGCCTTCTCCCATTCTATTTGAGTAATCATTGAACCCGAAGGGATAGCCGCTAATTCTGTTGCCGTATAAATATAGGCGTATTTGGAAAAGTTGAATGTGGAAGTTGCAGAACTTCGATAATATGGCCCGCTTAAATAACTCGAAGCAGTGCCCGTTCCAATTTGAATGAACTGTGACCAACCTGCTTGACTAAAAAGCAGAAAAAGTAAACTTAAGAAGTAGAGTTTTCTCATGATATTAATTTAAGTTGCTAAAGTTAAGCATAACAAAACAAAAAAGCCACCCCAAGGGGTGGCTTTTGAATATTGAGCGTAGTTTAATTATTGTTTAACTACTCTGAACGTTTGTACTGAATTATCTGCAGTAATACGTACCATATATACACCTGTAGTCATGTTTTGGAGGTTCAATACAGAACCATTTGAAACACTTGAGGCATCCAATACCAATTTACCTTGAGCGTCAAATACTTGCGCTTGGGCTGTCAATTCAGCTGGCATATTAATGGTCAATTCACCTACTGTTGGGTTCGGATTTACAGACATTTCAATTGCAGCAATTTGGTCTAAACCTACCGCATCGATTACTTCACAGTCAGACTGATCAGAACACCCTTGAGCTGAAGTTACGATTACAGCGTAAGAACCATTCTCAATTGCCGTAAAGTTAGCAGTTGAACCGTTAGGTACATCTGTACCAGAAGCACAGTTGATCCATTGGTAGTTCATGCCTGCTGGCGTAGCAGCAAGTGTTACGTCGTTTACAACTGAGATAAGTGCAACTGGAGTAGCATTTACAACCACTGTCATTTGGTCTGTGTTCTCACAACCGTTTAGACCTGTACCTGTAACTGTGTAAGTAGCTGTTGTAGATGGAGCAAATGCAACACCATTAGCAGCACCACCGTTCCACTGGTAAGATACAGCACCTTCACCATTTAATGTTACTGACTCACCTGAACAAATTGTTTGGTCAGTACCAGCGTTCACATCAGGTAAAGCAAGAACTGTAACCGTTACTTGATCGCTATTTGTACAGTTGTTGAAACCAGTTGCAACAACATTGTAGCTTGCTGTGGTAGCTGGAACAAATGCAACACCGTTAGTTACGTTTGGAGTAGTCCAAGTTAAGAAACCTGTACCTGTAGCCGTAAGTGTAGCTGAAGTACCTTGACATACTGCGAAGTCAGGACCAGCATTTACTACTGGAATAGGTAAGACTGTTACTGTAGTGTTTTGTGATGCAGAACCACAGGCATTAGTTGCTACATAAGTTAAGTTGACAACAACTGGGTCAGTAACTGATGGCGTGTATGTAACTGTACCATTTGTTACGTTAGGAGAAATAACCCCTGTCCCGTTGGTTGTAGTCCAGAAACCACCAAGGCTGTTTTGTACTGCAGCACTGATAGAAGCCGGTGTATTAGCACAAACGGTTTGAGGAGCAGACAAGTTCACTGTTGGGCCAGTAGAAACAGTAACCATAACTTGATCGTTGTTTGTACAACCGTTAGCACCTGTACCTACTACTGTGTAAGTTTGAGAAGCATTCGGATAGAAAGGAATGCCTTGCGTCACACCATTGTTCCAGGCATAAGAAACAGCACCTGAAGCATTAAGTGTAGCACTCAAGCCAGCACACACGGTGAAGTCTTGACCCGCATTTACAGTAGGCAATGCCAATACAGTTACCACGATTTGATCTTGGTTTGTACAACCGTTAGCACCTGTTGCTGTAACTGTAAGTGTTGCAGAGTTAGTTGGCACATATTGCGTGTTGTTAGGTACGTTGTTGCTCCACTGAAAGCCAGTAACAGCAGTTGGAGTAGCAGAAGTTGTAGATGCATTCAAGATGATTGGGGTACCCGCACAAATTGTTTGATCTAAACCACCCAATACGATTGGTTGTGGCAAAACGTTTACAACCACTTGGTCTTGGTTCTGACAACCGTTTGCATCAGTACCTACGACAGTATAAGTTGCTGTAGATCCAGGGAAGAATGGCGTTGCGTTAGTAACTCCGTTATTCCAAGCATAAGAAAGGGCGCCAGCACCAGCAAGAATTACTGGAGATGCATTACAAATTGTTTGGTCAACACCAGCGTTAACTACCGGAAGCGTGTATACCGTTAATGTTGCTGCATCGTTGTTTGTACAACCAACACTGTTTTGAACATTTACTTGGTATGTATAAGTACCAGGTGCAGAAGGCGTCACTATCAATGCCGGAACATCGTTAACTGCTGCAGCCAAACCACTGTTTGCGTAGTTGGTCATTGTCCAGTTAAATGGAGCCAAACCACTTGCATTCAAAGTAGCTGTCTGACCAAAACAAATGGCTTGGTCAACACCTGCATTCGCCACAGGAATTGTCGAGTAAGTTAGCAACATTGTGTCTACGTTCACACAACCATTCACATCTGTACCTGTAACGATGTAGTTACCAGTTGCACCAACTGCGAATGGAACGTTATTCGTTACTCCGTTGTTCCAAGTATAGGTTGCAGCACCTGAACCAGCCAATGTTTGCTGCTCAGTGGCGTTGTTAGAACAAATCAAGACGTTTGGACCTGCACTTACAACCGGAAGTGGGTTGATCGTAGCAAAGTTCGTCGTTGCAGTACTTTGACATCCTGTAAGAGGATAAGTTGCTTGAACAGTGTAGGCTTCAGTAATTGGAGCAGAACCTGTGTTGAACTCAATTGAAGATGAAGTAGAACCTGTTGTATTCAAACCTGTCCAAGCCCAGTTAAGTAAGCTTGTGTAGTTTGTACCAATACTCGCACCGAATTGCATGTTGATACGCGTTGCGGATATTGTTCCACCCGATGGATTCGAACAATTGTTTGCATTGTCCGCAAACACCCAGTGACCCGCTCCTGCAAAAGTCGTTGAATTTCTTGCAATTGCGTTGTTCGTGTATGAACCGTTATTGAAACAGATTTCAATTACTACATTCGAAGTACCATCCCAAACAAACGGCGTTTGGAACACAAGTGTATTGTTTGCATATCCCAAACCACTTGGTGTAAGGTTTGCGTTGTAATATACTTGTGTAAGACCAGTCTCAAATGTTGTAGTCAAGGCAGTTACAGAAGAATTCGCCATTTTAATGGTGTAATCTATAAAGCCAGCCGCCGTTGATTGCTGTGTGACATCAAACGCAACAGAGGAGATATTACCTGGTAATACGTTAAGAGCTGTCAATTCAGCAGCAGTAAACAAGTACTGTTGACGAGCACCCCAGTACCAGTTTGCGTATGGCGATGGGTAAGTTGTAGTTGTGTTCAAGCCCGTACCATTGTTCATTGTTGCAGGGCCATTCACTGCAACAACACTCGATGCCGCTACCTGTACAGTATCGCTCGTACAAATTGCGTTAGTAGCAGTAGCGGTTGTGATGATTGGGTTAGGATTGATCGTCAAAGTAACATCTTGAACTGCGGTACAAACACCGTTTGTTCCTGTTACTGTTACTGTATAAACACCAGGTATTGGCGTTACTGATAGTGAAGCACTGTTCACTGGTGCAGTAATTCCAGAGTTTGGATCATTAGAACTCCAAGTGAAATTATATGCCGGCGATGCAGAAGAAGATGCAGCCTCAGTATAAGTGGCACCTTGGCAATACGTTGGCGTAAGGCCGTTTGTAAGCACAATTGGGTTCGGGTTTACAACAGTAGCAACTACTGGCGTAAGCGCACTAAAACATCCGTTTGTACCTGCCTCGGTTACATAGTATGTTGTTGTTGTTGCAATTGTGTTTCCAATTGTAGTGTTTCCAGCACCATACCATTTGTATTGTACAGAAAGGTTGTCAATTGCCGTAAGCATGTTCAAACCACCCGTACGTGCAGAAATGACATGTTTCCAAGAAGCTTTGTTGTCTGTTAAGTAGGAAGCTGGTAAAGCAACGTTTGTGAACAAGTCGGTACCGTCAATATTCAAAGTAAGTTGACCCAATTCGTTGATGGTAATGATCACGTGAGCAGAAGCTGTGCCCAACCATGGTGTTGCAGCATTAAAGCCCAATACACCAACAGATGTTGCGTTGAAAGAAGCAGCCGTATTGTTGTACAACAAATAAGTACCTACACCATTTGGCATTGTGCCATAAGCGTCGAAAGAAATTTTCACTTTGGTGCCAGTTCCTTGCTCAGCAGCTGGAGCAGTTGCAGTAGCGCTTGCGTCTGGGGCAAAGCTCCAAGAGAAACCGTCAGCACCACCTGCCGTAGTTTGTACATCAAATTCTACTTTGTACGCTGGGGCATTAATACCTTGGGCTACCGTAATACCACCTTGTTGGCTGTTTACAGCACCAGTCAATTGCAACCATCCTGGGATAGCTGTTAAACTTGCCGTTCCACTCAATGCAGCACCAGTAGGAAGTGTTGTTGTACAAGCTGCTACAGAAGAACTGTAAGTAAGCCCTCCGTTTAACGTTCCAGTTAATACCGTAACACCATTACACTTAATTGTGTAAGTTGCGATATTGTCATTGAACGCACCTTGGGTTTCAAGAGCAAACGTATAAGGAGCATTTGTTAATGTAGAAATAGTTTGGGTATTAGTTGAACCAAAATTATAATTTCCACCTGACCCAATTGAAGCCGCAGTATTATCTGTAAGTGTCCATGAAACTTCATCTAAATAAGCAGTACCTGAGATAATGACCTCCAAACCAGCCGCAGCAAAGTTTGAGTTGTAGAAGTTTGACCAAGTAGAAGCAACTGGTGGCATTTGAACAATTGTTCCAGCAGTTGCTGCATCATACCAGTAGAAAGAACCTGAACCTGCCGCACCTGCTCCTGATGCAACTGAAGCAGTTGGTACACCAACACCACACTGTGAACTTGGAGTAGCAGTAGGTGCAGTCGGCAACTGGTTAACTGTAACTGTTACAGGGGCTGAAGTAACTTGACATCCTTGCGCACCGACAGCAGCATAGTAATCTGTGGTTGTTGCTGGCGTTTGTGGAAGTGTTGCATTATTGCTCAATAAAGTTGCACCTTGGTACCAAGCTGTTGCTCCAACAACATTCAACATATAGTCTTCGCGCTCACCGTATGATGAAGTTGTTCCGTAACCAGTGATCAAAGTTTCTAAACAAACTACACGCATGCGCATTTTTCCAAAAGCCCAGGCAGGAACAGTGAATGAACCTGTGCGGGTATGTGGACCTGAAATTGTGGCTGGTGGTGTGTAAACCATTTCACCCGCATCTGTGAACAAACCGTTGCGATTCCAGTCAATGAAAATGGCCATTGAATTTAAGTAGGGCGTAAGCACTGTAATACTTGAAATCGAGAAATCATAAGTTTGACCAGCTACCATATTTACAGTTGCTAAATCAGTAAAGTTCGAGAAGCTACCAGCAGTTCCAACAGCAGTGCCAAGCGTACCTGTCAAAGAGTTAATTGCTGTGGTGTTGTTCAATAATACTGTACCTGCTTGTGAGATGGTCACGTTACCTAAGTCTTCATCTGAAGTTGGCGCACCAACACTAGGAGAATCGTAAGTAGCAAGAGGCGTATTGAATGTTGCTGACAACAATGTTGATTGCCCCGCGCAAATTGTCGCTGGTGTTGCCACTGCAGATGCAGTGATTCCAAACAACAATTGGTCTGTGTAGGCAGCACCTGTGTACTGTGTTACCAAACCGAACGAGTTGGTAGCAACGATTGTCCAGGTAACGTTCGCGTTAACTGGTGTCGCAGCCGGAATAGTAGCCGTGTAAGTATTACCCGTGGTGTTGGTCATGGCGATTGGCGTTTGTGCCACACCATTATAGCTGTAGTTTACAACCAACGACGAGAAAGTACCAGAAACTGGTGCTGCATCTGCAACAATTGTGTGTGCAAGTGCAATATTACAATCTGTACCAGTAATACTAGTAAATGAAATTGTTGGTGGGAAAATTGGTGTTGCGTCAAACTCATCAGCTCCGATGTCAGGATTGGTACCACCACCGTTAACAGAACCAACTGGACCCGGACGCAATTGGTTGTCTATATCGTTTGTTACAAGTGTAACTGCTGCTGATGCCCCCGCTGACTCTAGAGGAGTTGGTGCAGTAGTAAGGTGCAAGTCGTTTGCACTAACAAAACCTGGAGTGATATTGAAACTGTTGGCGTCTTTACCAGTTGCCGCTTGCCATGCAGCAAGTGTCGCTTGGGCAGCACCACCATAAAAGCCAACAACCCCACTTGGAGTCGAATAGTTGTTATTGTTAACAGTAGCTGCTGAAATGTTCGTATTACTTGCAGAATAGATAGCGTATGACCCTGTACCTACACCATTGTTGATAACAATGTTGTTCAGGATTTGCGCAGCCGTCATGGTAGAAACCAAGTAAATACCGTGTTGAGCGTAGTTTACAGTTGCTCCAGTCTGAGCAGCATTGACAACAACCGTATTGTTAATGATGCGCGCTAGGGTTGCGCCAGCAGAAAAACGAATACCTGTAGCAATATATGTACTAGTCGCGCCTGTTGTGTACTTCATAGCAACAACATTGTTGATCATGTTGTTTGCTAACAGGATGTTATCACAGTTAGATGACCCTGAAATGTTGATTCCGTATGCTCCCCAACCACCTGTAGATGGCTGCATGACGTCGTGGACGTTGTTGCGCAATACGCGGATACCAGAGTTGACTGTTCCGAGGTCGATACCAGAAATAGTAGCACCAAAACCTGCACCTGTTGGAGAAACATCTCCACAACGCACGTCATTTCCTTCAATTAACGAAGGAGTTGTGCCTCCGGTCAAATTAGAATAAGCAACAAAAATACCGCAGTTTCCTACGTTGTCAGCTAGGTTAGAAGAACCGATAATATTATTGGTTACAAAAACACCTGTGTTCGGGTAGGTAGCTGAAGCACCGTTAAGGTGAATACCTCTGTAACAACGACGGATTTCGTTATTGTCGATTGTTGTGTTGAGGTTGGCATAAGCACCTGTTGACAAACTAGTAGTTGAGTAGTTTGAGGCATTGATTCCGTAGCTCATGGTAGTAGCAATACCTGTTGGTCGTGAACCGATGATGATACAGTTCTTAACAGTGTTGTTGTCGGCCCCTGCCGTACCAGTTGTACTGTTTGAAGAAATACGAATGACCGCAGTAATGTTAGTACTGGTTGCCATTTGGAAGGTGAGGTTGCGCACACCAGGTGTCAGCGGGTCATCACCATCAATGGTTACATTGTCCGCCGCCTTGAGCTCAACCAAGCCACGGTTGGTTGTTGGCGTTGGGTCAGAACTCACCGTTACATCACCTGATGGCTTGAGGGAAATTGCTGTGTAACTGGCCAACCCTACTCCACTTGCCTCAAGCGGGGTAACAGCGGCTGGCTCAGTGATATTGGCCGTTACAGTAATTTGGATGCTTCCTGTGTGCGTACCTGCATTGATCGCAGCAAAAGCAGCGCTAATTGTGGCATACGAACCAGAGGCAGTACCTCCTGTTGCAGTGACTGATACCTGTGCCCAAGCTGAGCTCAAGGCCAAAGACAGCATCGCAAAAGTCGTAAGAATTAATCTTGTAAAACTTTTCATAGTAATAACTTTAGTATTCGTAATTTAGCAAATGTATACAAAATTTTATTTGTGCGAAAAATTAAATTCATTTCTCTAAACATGATAACCGCTTCTCCTCGCGCCCTCGTTTGTGGTTCTACACAAGGTATTGGCCTTGCTATTGCTCAAAAACTTTCAAAAGATGGCTATTCTGTTTGCCTTACTGCACGAAACCAAGATAAACTCAACGCAGCCATTGCCACACTTGATATTTCGAGCGGACAAACGCACAGTTTTTTCGTGTCAGATTTTACTGACCCCGCAGGATTAAAAATTGCTATTGACAACTACATTAACTTAAATGGTCCTGTCCATGTGTTGGTTAATAACACTGGGGGGCCAAAAGGCGGCCCTATTGTAAACGCAGAGGTCAGTGAGTTTCTAGCGGCATTCAATCAGCACCTCATTTGCAACCATATTTTGATGCAAGCAGTGGTGCCCGGCATGAAAGCAGCCGGTTTTGGACGCATCATTAATATTATATCTACGTCGGTCAAACAACCACTTCCCAACCTTGGTGTTTCTAATACAATTAGAGGTGCCGTTGCGAATTGGTCCAAAACTTTGGCCAATGAACTCGGTGGTTTTGGCATCACTGTCAATAACGTTTTACCGGGCGCCACCAACACACAACGCCTTACTGAAATTGCCAAAGTGAAAGCCGAAAAAACCGGCGAAAGTATCGCAGAAATTTTAGCCGAAATGGGTCAAGAAAGCCCTATGAAACGCATAGCAGAACCTGAAGAAGTAGCGGCAGCAGTTGCTTTCTTGGCTTCGCCGGCGGCATCTTACATCAATGGCATCAACGTTCCTGTAGACGGCGGGCGCACCAAAAGTTTGTAATTATTTGTTTTTCTTAGCTAAAAACGAACGGTAAGCCAAAAGGAGCGGAAACCCGAAAAGAAAGCTAAATGCCAGCATGTAGCCTCGGCGGGTGAGGTAAAAATCTACAACGCCTTTCATTTCAGACTCTTGGTAGCCCAAACCCACAAAATAAGCCAAACTCAAAGGAGCTTGTAGCACATATTTTTTACCGTTTTGGCTGTAAACAATTTCTCCTTCGAATAAGTTGGGACTCACTAATATAAGTGTACCACCGATCAGTATAAAACTAAAGGCAAAAACGAACCACGGCTTGAGCAATAATGATTTGAAGGCATCCATGGACGCAAAGTTAGGCCAAATCTGTCTAATTTCGTGCTGCTCTTATGAAACGCATTGCTTATTTATGTCTGTCTAGTGGTTGGGGTGGTTTAGAAATGAACCAACTGCGCAATGCAATAGAAATGCAAAACCGCGGACACGAGGTGTTGCTTATTGCCAATGCCCAAAGCCCAATTGCAAAAGCGGCAAGCCAAGCGAACATACCTTTATATATAGTGGCGCAAAAACCCAAGCATTACCAATGGGGATTCGCAAGGCAATTGGCAAGACATTTAAAAGCGAAGGGTTTTGAAAATCTTTTTTTTAGAAACAACCGCGAGCTAAGTATTGCTGCATCAGTGCACTTTTTTTCAAATGGCAAAATACGCGTGCATTACTTTATGGAAATGGCGCTTGGCGGCAAGAAAACCCAATTTTTTAGAACGCTCCGCTACCAATTGATCGATTCTTGGGTTTGCCCACTGCCCTATCTGCAAGGGCAAGTGCAACAACAAACCAAAATTGCTCAGCGCAAGGTGAAAGCGATTCCATCGGGGCTTGTATTTCATAAAGAAACCCATTTTACCAAAGAAGCGGCTCGCAGCACACTTCAATTGCCTACTGATTCAAAAATATTCCTCGTTGTGGGTAGAATTGATCCCAAAAAACAACAAGCTTTGATTTGGGAAAGTTTCCAGAAACGCCCTAATGCAAACGAGGTATTGATTTTCGTGGGCGATCCTACTCCCGATGAGCACAACAACTACCACCATCAGCTGGCCCAAAGCATCGAAAGACATCCCAAAAACAACCAAGTGCGGTGGTCGGGTTTTCAAAAAGACATGGCGGTGTTTTACCGTGCGGCAGACCTTGTCGTTATGGCGGCTGATCACGAAACCGTTGGGATGGTGACCATTGAAGCGTTGCAATATGGTTGCCCGGTGGTGGGTGCCAACAATGGCGGAACAAAAGAATTGATCGAGACCTACGGGGGCGGCCTTTGCTTTCGCTCTTTGGATCAAGATGACCTCAATTTGAAAATCGATATAGCCTTGAACGGAGAAACACCAAGCCTCAAAAGCGCACTTTTTGAACAACATTTTGACTTCAAACGCGTTTGTGCGCTAGTAGAAACCGAAGTGTTGGGGCTAGAAGCACCAATTTTTCAGTAAATTCGTTCAATGGATTTATATACCTCCAAACAACGTTGGAAACTCTTATTGGTCGTGTTGGCTTTGGCCATCGTCGGCGGTTCTTTATTTTATTCCAATCAAAGTATCCAAAAAATTGGTGAACGCGAACGCAGTAAAGCCCAACAATGGGCGCTTGCCCTTCGCAAAAAAGCAGAACTCGTCGAGCTAAGTAGCCAGATATTTGCCGCACTACAAGAAAAAGAACGTGAGAAAATCGAACTCGTGGTGCGCGCAAACCGAAATTTACTCAGTGCATCAGACCTCGGTACAAGTCAAGATGTCGATTTTGCACTCGCTATTATCGAAGCCAACAAAGACATACCTTTTATACTACTCAATGATGACCTGTCGGTTTCACAATTCAGAAACATCGATACTAGCGTGCTCAAACAAGATCTTCAAAGCCTTTCAAAAGAATGGATCGACGCGGGCCGCAGTTATCAAATTCAGGTTTTTGAGGACATGTACATGACGCTGTGCCATGGTTATTCAAAAGAACTCGAACGCTTACAAGCCCACTCGGACTCGCTGATCCGTTCGTTCAACGCAGACCTCACCGATCAAAAAAGCTTGGTGCCCGTATTGCTATACGACCCAACAACAAAACAAGTAGTAGCGAGCAATTTATCCAAAAAAGAGTTGTCTGGTTCAAAAATCAAAGGCACCATTCAAGAAATGAAAGCAAGGTATGAACCGATTGAGCTCACCATCAAGGGCGATAAGAAGTTGCTTTACCTCAAAGACAGCGAAGAGGTCAAGCAGTTATTTTGGTTGCCTTACTTGCAATTTGGCATTTTAGGTCTGATTGTATTAATCGGTTATTTACTTTTTTCGATGTACCGCAAGGCCGAACAAAACCAAGTTTGGGCCGGAATGGCTAAAGAAACGGCGCATCAGCTCGGTACGCCACTTTCTTCAATGATGGCTTGGGTAGCTTATCTCGAACAGCAAGATATAGACCCGATGATTGCGCAAGAAATGCACAAAGACCTCGAGCGTCTGGAAAAAATCACCGACCGCTTTTCCAAAATTGGTTCTGGAGCCAAACTCATTGAGGGCGACTTAGCAGAAACAATCGAAAAGAACCTCAATTACCTCAAAGCGCGCTTATCTCAAAAAGTGGAAATGCAATTTGAGATAACCGGTGAAAGACCTCTAATGGTGCTGCACAACGCCTCACTGATAGAATGGGTGGTCGAAAACATTTGCAAAAACGCAGTAGACGCTATGGAAGGCATCGGAACGCTGCGCATTCATATTCAGGAAGTAGCGGAATGGGTGCATATCGACATCTCAGACACCGGAAAAGGCCTCACACCCAAACAATTCAAAACCATTTTTGAACCAGGTTATTCTACCAAAAAACGAGGCTGGGGCTTGGGGCTCACGCTGGTCAAGCGCATCGTGGAGGAATACCACAAAGGCAAAGTTTTTGTCTTGCGCTCCGAACCCGAAAAAGGCACTACATTTCGGATCAGCATCCCGCACTAAAACGGCACACAATATTATTCTGACTATCTTTAACCCATCAAAAATAATTTATGGACGCGCTCATTCTTTCCGAAATCCGCAATCAAATTGCATTTTTAACTATTAACCGCCCCCAACAACTCAACGCCCTCAATAAAGATACCATTGAGGCTCTCCATGATGCACTCGCAGCTGCCGATGCAGATCCTGCAGTTGGTGTAATTATCTTGACGGGCAGCGGAGAAAAAGCATTTGTTGCCGGTGCCGACATCAAAGAATTTGCAGATTTCAACATTGCACAAGGCGGAGAACTTGCCCTGCGCGGCCAACAAACCTTATTTGATTTCATCGAACAACTTAGCAAGCCTGTAATTGCGGCCGTAAACGGCTTTGCACTTGGTGGCGGTCTAGAACTCGCCATGGCTGCACATATCCGCATCGCGAGCAGCAACGCCAGAATGGGCTTGCCAGAAACCTCACTTGGCGTCATCCCTGGTTACGGTGGCACCCAGCGCTTGGCCCAACTCATCGGGCGCGGCAAAGCCAACGAAATGATCTTTACAGCAGGTATGCTCAAGGCCGACGAAGCCCTTCAGTGGGGTTTGGTCAATGCCGTAGTAGAGCAAGCTGATTTACTCGCTACTTGTGAAACCATGGCACAAAAAATGCTGGCCAACTCGCCAATGGCAATTGCCGCAGCTATTCGTTGTGTCAATGCAGGCTTTACTGAAGGTGTGAACGGTTTTGAAGTAGAGATAGAAGAATTTGGCAAATGCTTTGGCACCACTGACTTTAAAGAAGGTACCACGGCATTTTTAGAAAAACGCAAGCCGAACTTCCGCGCTTAAGCCATGAGCAACCCCATCCGCAAATTAGTTGGCCAAACGGCCATTTACGGCTTGCCCTCTATTTTAGGGCGCTTGCTGAACTATTTGCTGGTCCCGCTGCACACCTATTATTTTGCCCAAACCTCAGACTACGGCGTTATTTCCGAACTCTATGCTTGGGTCGCTTTCTTAATTGTACTGCTCACTTTTGGGATGGAAACCGCCTTCTTTCGATTCTTGCAAAATGAGGGCGACAAAGACAAAGCTTACAGCGCTGCTTTTTGGTCAGTTGTGGGCATGAACGCACTTTTTTATGTGGTGCTGCTGTACTTCAATAACGACATCGCAACGGCCTTGCTTTTTGAAGGGCACAACGAATATGTGGTTTTGTTGGGAACGATCGTCATGATCGATGCCATTACCGCCCTACCCCTTGCACGCTTGCGCGCCGAAGAAAAAGCACTGCGTTTTGCCTCAATTCAAATGACGAGCATCGGACTCAATATTGCGCTCAACGTCATAGCAATGGTGTTCTTTTTCAGTGCCGAGCGCCCAGAAGAAGGCGTGCTGTTTATACTTCTGGCCAACCTAATTTCCTCTTTGGCCAAGCCACTTTTGCTTTACGATAGCATTTTCAAAGTGCTTTTTGTTAGAGATTGGAGCCTCTACAAACGCATGTGGCGCTACGCGATTCCGCTTGTCATTGCAGGTTTTGCGGGCATCATCAACGAAACCTTCGACCGCATTTTACTCAAGCATTTGCTCTACGACCCCGCAGTTCCAGACTCCTTAAGCTATGCGGAATCACAAGTCGGGATTTACAGCGCCTGTTACAAACTAGCCATGCTCGTGACCATCATTTTACAAGCCTATCGCTACGCAGCAGAGCCGTTCTTTTTCAAGCAAATGCAAAACCAAGACCGCAACACCGTTTATGTGCGGATCATGAATGTTTTTGTGGCTATGGTTTGTGCAGTATTCCTATTAGTGAGCCTAAATTTGGAGATTTTCAAGCATTTTATCCAAAAAGAAGCCTACTGGGAAGGCTTGAAGGTGGTGCCGATTTTATTGATGGCCAATGTATTCTTAGGAATTTATTACAACCAAAGTATCTGGTACAAACTTAGCGGCAAAACCCAGTACGGTGCCTACATTACCATCGTTGGCGCGCTACTCACAATTGCCATCAACGTCTATTACATTCCACAATATAAATACATGGCCAGCGCCTGGGCTACGCTTATTGTCTATGCCACCCAAATGCTCCTCTCCTATTGGCTTGGGCAGCGACACTTTCCAATTCCGTATAACATCAAAAAATTTGCGCTTTATTTAGGCCTGAGTTTGGTCTTATTTTGGATCGGGCAACAAATCAATTTCTCCAAAGCCATCATTAACCATTTCTTGCACAACCTCTTGGTGCTTTCTTTTGTGGGCTTTGCTTTCGTCTTAGAAAAAACCAACCTCAAAAGGCAGTAGCTGATACTAATTGAACATTTTCTGCGTTAGGGTGTTTATTTAGCTACCGAAACGCTTAACTTTGTTCATATGTCAAATCACCCGTACAAGCCCGGCCCTTTCCTTTCCCAAATTACTGTTCCGAGCGACCTACGCGCGAATTTTACAGAAGAACAACTCCCACAAGTTGCCCAAGAATTGCGTCAATACATCGTCGACGTCATTTCAGAAATCGGTAATTCTCACTTTGGTGCATCTTTAGGTGTGGTAGAGCTTACAGTTGCTTTACACTACGCCTTTAACACGCCAGAAGACCAACTCGTCTGGGACGTCGGGCACCAAGCCTACGGACACAAAATCTTAACTGGCCGCAGAGAAAAATTCCATACCAATCGCCTCAAAGGTGGTATTTCTGGTTTTCCGAAGCGCTCAGAAAGCGAATACGACACCTTTGGAGTGGGCCACTCTTCCACATCCATTTCAGCCGCTTTAGGAATGGCTGTTGCCAATCACTACAAAGGCGAAACCCAGCGTCAACATATCGCAGTTATTGGCGATGGCGCCATGACCGCAGGTTTGGCTTTTGAAGGGCTCAACCACGCTGGTTTTGAGAAAGACGCCAATCTTCTCGTTATCCTTAATGACAACTGTATGTCTATTGACCCCAACGTTGGCGCCCTCAAAGAATACCTCACCGATATCACTACTTCGCACACTTACAATAAAGTCAAAGACGAAGTCTGGAAACTACTCGGAAAAGTCTCCAAATTTGGTCCAGACGCCCAAACCATTGCCTCCAAAGTATCTCATGCCCTCAAAGGCACGCTCTTGAAGCAATCCAACCTGTTTGAAGCCTTTAATTTCCGCTATTTTGGCCCAGTAGACGGTCACGACGTCATTGGTCTTGCCAAAGTGATGGCCGACCTCAAAGACATCCCGGGTCCAAAAATCTTGCATTGTGTCACGCGCAAAGGCGCTGGCTACAAATTCTCTGAAGAGGGCAACCCAACCAAATGGCATGCGCCAGGGGTGTTCAACAAAGAAACCGGCGAAATCGTCAAGATTGTACCCAAATCTCCAGAGCCGCCAAAATACCAAGACGTATTTGGCCACAGCATTGTGGAGCTCGCAGAAAAGAACGACAAAATCATGGGTGTGACGCCCGCGATGCCTTCTGGCTGCTCGCTCAATATCATGATGCAAGCCATGCCCAAGCGCGCTTTCGACGTCGGCATTGCCGAACAACACGCCGTTACCTTTAGTGCTGGCCTTGCCACACAAGGCATGGTACCATTTTGCAACATCTATTCTTCCTTCATGCAACGTGCTTTTGACCAAGTCTTGCACGATGTCGCGATTCAAAACCTCAATGTTGTTTTCTGCCTAGACCGCGGTGGTTTGGTAGGTGCCGACGGTGCTACCCACCACGGCGCTTATGACCTTGCCTACATGCGCATGATTCCAAACATGGTTGTTGCTGCCCCAATGAACGAAGAAGAGCTGCGCAACCTCATGTACACCGCACAGCTGCCCAATCAAGGCCCCTTCTCTATTCGCTACCCACGCGGAAACGGCGTCATGACCGAATGGAAAACACCATTCAAAGAAATCAAGATTGGCGAAGGCCGCAAAGTAACTGCCGGTGAAGACATCGCTATTCTGACCATTGGCCACCCTGGAAATTTTGCCCAAAAAGCCATTGAAGCGCTCAAGGGTGCTGGTGTATCGATCGCCCATTACGACATGCGCTTTGTCAAGCCGCTAGACACCCTTCTTTTACACGAAGTATTCAGCAAGTTCAATAAGGTCATTACCGTTGAAGACGGCTGCCTAATGGGTGGTTTTGGTTCGGCAATACTCGAATTTATGGTCGATCAAAAATACCAAGCAGAGGTTGTTCGCCTCGGTATTCCAGACGAATATATCCATCACGGCACCCAAGAAGAACTCTGGGCCGACTGCGGCTTTGATACTCAGTCAATTATAAAGACGGTCTCCACTATTTTTCAACTCGATCAAGAAAAAATTACGCAGCAAGTTGTCGGTTAAAACCAAATTATTGTAATTTGGACCAAAACTTAAACGACTGCCATGCAAAAAACAAACTACAGCGCCTTCGGGACGCTGATCGTCATCTTTTTCTTTTGGGGCTTTGTAGCCGCGAGTAACGACATCCTCATTCCCGTCTTCAAAAAAGCACTTGAGCTCAAGCAAAGCGAAGTACTCTGGATTCAAAACACCTTTTATGTGGCCTACACAGTAGGTTCACTCATTTATTTCGCCACGTCGTCTCTACTTAAAAGAGATTTATTCAATAAAATCGGATACCGCAATGGCTTGGCTTTGGGCCTTTTGGTATCTGCACTCGGAACCTTATTGTTCATCCCGGCCTCCACGAATGGTGGATCTTTTGCGATGTTATTGGGCGGCTTATTTATTGTTGGACTAGGTTTCTCGTTTCAGCAAATGGCGGCTAACCCACTCGCTATTCAAATGGGCGATCCCGCCAAAGGCAATGTGCGCTTGAGTATGGCCGGAGGCATCAATAACCTCGGCACCACAATTGGGCCAGTTATTGTGTCTTATGCTATTTTCGGAAATGCTTCAAGCGGAGAAACCACCCTCGACCTCGCTTCTGTCCAGACACCTTACTTGGTATTGGGAATCGTTTTTGTCTTAGCGGCATTGTTTTTCAAGTTTTCTAACCTACCTGATCACATCGGTGAAGACAACCAAAATGAGCCGGGTCAAGTACTCAGCACCCTGCGCGAACCGCAAGTGCTTTTGGCCATGATCGCCATTTTTGTATATGTTGGTGTTGAAGTCGCAACGGCAAGTAACTTGCCCGAATTCATGAAACAAAACCTCGGCAAAAAAGAAAGTGAAGTCGCTCCGTTTGTTTCTTTGTTTTGGGCTAGTATGATGATCGGACGCTGGGCCTCTGCTGCGGGTGTATTCGAAAAATCAAAAGTATTTAATCGCTTAATGGGGATTTTCTTGCCCTTAGTAGCCTTTGGTATTTTTGCACTTGCCAACACCATAGGCGGTTCTGATGTCTCCACCTACTGGCGTTACATTGGATTGGTTTTTGTGCTGATTGCAGCCGATTTCATTTCTAATGGAAACCCTGTGCGTCAAATCATCCTTTACTCAACGCTCGGCTCATTGGCACTCATCATCGGTATTTTCAGTTCGGGATATGTCAGTGTATTTGCCTTCATTTCTGTGGGCTTATTCTGCAGTACGCTGTGGCCTTGTATCTTTACTTTGGGCATTGCTGGAATGGGCAAGCGCACCAATACGGCCTCTAGTCTATTGATCTTGATGATCATGGGTGGTGGCTTCATCACCTTGGCGCAAGGCACCTTGGCTGCCGATAACTTATTGGGCATTCAACAATCGTATTGGGTTGGTGTTGTGTGCTTTGCTTACCTCATTTATTTTGCAATTCGCACTTCAAGCATCCTCAAAAGCAAAGGAATTGATACCTTTGAAACCGCAAAAAGCGGACACTAATGGGAATGTATAAGATAGAATTTCACGACTTTTTTACTGCAGCCTTTTCTGTGGACTGCATTATCTTTGGCTATGAAGCAGGACAAATCAAGGCGCTACTCATCAAGCGTGCTATGGAGCCCTACGAAAATTTTTGGGCGATTCCCGGCGATTTAGTCTATCCAGACGAAGATTTGCCAGTTGCTGCAGAACGCATTTTAAAAGAACTCACGGGTCTCGATCACATCCAGATGCACCAATCACAATCTTTTGGCCATCCCAAAAGACACCCGCAAGGACGTGTGATCACCATTGCCCATTTTGCACTTGTGCGCATTGAAGATTTTCAGGTAAAAGCTTCTTCTTGGGCCGATGACATCAGTTGGGTGCCGCTCAATGAAGTACCCGCCTTGGCTTTTGACCACAACCACATCTTGGAAAGCACCTACGAAATGCTCAAGCAAAAACTGCAAACAGAACCGGTTTGCTTTGATTTATTGCCAGAGCGCTTTACGCTCAATGAGTTTCAGCAGCTTTATGAATTTGCTTTTGAGCAAGAAATGGACAAAGCCAATTTCAGAAAAAAAATCAAGTACATTCCTCTCATTGCGCTCAACGAAAAACAAAAGAACGTCAAACACCGACCAGCAAAACTCTTCACATTTGACCGCAACACCTACCAACAGCGTTTGCAAGCGAACGAGTATAGCTTCAAAATGTAAAATTATTTCACTTATTGTATTTTTTACAATAATGTTTGTATCTTCGACTATCGCTTTCACTCATTGAAGGGCGTTAAACAGGTTAATAA